>Ga0315281_10011296_pt1 | contig 12234 bp, 6 predicted proteins | sample YL17G07_0_MG_FD_204540 | JGI IMG/M metagenome (GOLD analysis project Ga0315281, IMG submission 204540) | Sediment microbial communities from Yellowstone Lake, YNP, Wyoming, USA - YL17G07_0 | ecosystem: Environmental > Aquatic > Freshwater > Lake > Sediment | place: USA: Wyoming | collected... | reverse complement strand
GGTATTCGCTGTAGCCGATCCAGTGCGCGGTGATGTTGCCGGCGTTGCCCACCGGCAGCGCGTGGTAGTCGGGCGCATCGCCCAGTTCCTCGACGATCTCGAAGGCAGCGGTTTTCTGCCCCTGCAGGCGGAACGGGTTGATGGAGTTGACGATGGTGACCGGCATTTCGTCCGCCACTTCCTTGACCAGGCGCATGCCGTCGTCGAAGTTGCCCCTGATCTGGATCACCACCGAGCCGTGCATCATGGCCTGCGACAGCTTGCCCAGCGCGATCTTGCCTTCCGGGATGAGCACGAACGAGGTGATGCCGGCGCGCGCCGCATAGGCTGCGGCAGCGGCGGAAGTGTTGCCGGTGGAGGCGCAGATGATGGCCTTGGAGCCGGCTTCCACCGCCTTGGTCACGGCCATGGTCATGCCGCGGTCCTTGAACGAGCCGGTGGGGTTCAGACCCTCGAACTTGACCAGGATGCGCACGTCCTTTTTGATGAGCTTGGGCAGGTTCCTGAGCTCGATCAGCGGCGTGTTGCCTTCGCCCAGCGAGATGATGGGCGTGTCCCTGGAGACCGGCAGGCGGTCACGGTAGCGTTCGATGAGTCCGGTGTAGTGTTTGGTCATTTTAAATTCCTATGCTTTAAGTCCTACGCAATCAGCCGTTCAATTCTTCCAGCCGTATCCGCGTCACCTTGCCGGAGATGCTGGGCAGCGCCTCCATCCTGGCCATCGCCTGGTCGATGTTCTTTTCCACGGTGATGTGGGTGAGCATGATGATGTCGACCAGTTCCTCGCCCTCGTGCGGCTCCTTCTGCATCATGGCGTCGATGGAGATTTCCAGGTCGGCCAGGATGCGCGTGATGTCGGCCAGCACGCCCGGCTTGTCGAAGGCCTTGAGGCGCAGGTAGTACGAGGTACGCACCTCGGACATGGGCAGGATGGGCTCGTCGGACAGGGCATCGGGCTGGAATGCGAGGTGCGGCACGCGGTTTTCCGGGTCGGCGGTGTGCATGCGCGTGACGTCCACCAAGTCCGCCACCACGGACGATGCGGTCGGTTCGGCGCCTGCGCCGCGGCCGTAGTACATGGTCGCGCCCACGGCGTCGCCCTTCACCAGCACCGCGTTCATCACGCCTTCGACGTTGGCGATGAGGCGCTTCGCCGGAATCAGCGTGGGGTGCACGCGCAGCTCGATGCCGTACGGCGTGCGCTTGGTGATGCCGAGCAGCTTGATGCGGTAGCCCAGTTCTTCGGCGTAGGCGATGTCGTCGCGCGTGAGTTTGGAAATGCCTTCGGTGTAGGCCTTGTCGAACTGCATGGGGATGCCGAAACCGATGGCGGCCATGATGGTGAGCTTGTGCGCCGCGTCGATGCCCTCGACGTCGAAAGTCGGATCGGCCTCGGCATAGCCCAGCGCCTGCGCCTCCTTGAGCACAGTGTCGAAGGAAAGGCCCTTGTCGCGCATCTCGGACAGGATGAAGTTGGTGGTGCCGTTGATGATGCCGGCGATCCATTCGATGCGGTTGGCGGTGAGCCCTTCGCGCAGCGCCTTGATGATGGGAATGCCTCCCGCCACTGCCGCCTCGAACGCCACCATCACGCCTTTGTCCTGCGCCGCGGCGAAGATCTCGTTGCCGTGCTTGGCCAGCAGCGCCTTGTTCGCGGTCACCACGTGCTTGCCGTTGGCGATGGCCTTGAGCACCAGTTCCTTGGCCGGCTCGATGCCGCCCAGCAGCTCCACCACGATATCGATGTCGGGGTTGTTCACCACATCATACGGGTCGGAGGTGATGGCCAGCTCCGGCCCGGCGAACTTGCGCGCCTTCGCCACATCGCGCACCGCCGCCATCTTCACCACGATTTCACGCCCGGCGCGGCGCGTGATTTCCTGCTGGTTGCGCCGCAGCACGGTGAGCGTGCCGCCGCCGACGGTGCCCAGACCCAGCAAGCCTACGTTGATCGGCTTCATAGCAAACCATCCTTTCTAAACATGTCTTTCAAGCCGCGGATCGCCTGCCTGGTGCGGGCTTCGTTTTCGATGAGCGAGAAGCGCACGTGGTCGTCGCCATATTCGCCGAAGCCTACGCCGGGGCTGACCGCCACTTTCGCATCCAGCAATATCTTCTTGGAAAACTCCAGCGACCCCATCGCACGGTAAGGCTCGGGGATTTGCGCCCAGATGAACATGGTGGCTTTCGGAACATCCACCATCCAGCCGATGGAATGCAGGCCCTTGCACAGGGCGTCGCGGCGGTTCTGGTACATCACGCGGATGTCCTCGACGCAGTCCTGCGGGCCTTCCAGCGCAAGGATGGAGGCCACCTGGATCGGCGTGAATGTGCCGTAGTCGTGGTAGCTCTTGATGCGCGCCAGAGCCCCCACCAGATCGCGGTTGCCGACCATGAAGCCGACGCGCCAGCCGGGCATGTTGTAGCTTTTGGAAAGCGTGAAAAATTCCACCGCGATGTCCTTGGCGCCCGGCACCTGCATGATGGAAGGCGCCTTGTAGCCGTCGAAGACGATGTCGGCGTAGGCGATGTCGTGCACCACGTAGATGTGGTGTTCCCTGGCCAGCGCCACCACTTTCTCGAAGAAGGACAGATCGACGCATTGCGTGGTGGGATTGCTGGGGAAGTTCAGGATCAGCATCTTGGGCTTGGGATACGAATCCTTGATCGCCCGCTCCAGCTCCTCGAAGAAATCCGTGCCCGGCGTCATCGGCACCAGGCGGATATCCGCGCCGGCGATGACCGGGCCGTAGATGTGGATGGGGTAGCTGGGGTTGGGCACCAGCACGATGTCGCCGGTGTCCAGCGTGGCCAGGCACAGGTGGGCGATGCCCTCCTTGGAGCCGATGGTGACGATGGCTTCTTTTTCCGGATGGATGTCCACGTCGAAGCGCGTCTTGTACCACGTGGAAATCGCCTTGCGCAGCCGCGGCACGCCCTTGGAAACCGAATAGCGGTGGGTGTCCCCGCGCTGCGCCGATTCGATCAGCTTGTCCACGATGTGCTGCGGCGTCGGCTGGTCCGGGTTGCCCATGCCGAAGTCGATGATGTCCTCGCCGCGCTTGCGCGCCGCGGCTTTCAGCTCGCCGGTGATGTTGAACACGTAGGGGGGAAGGCGTTTGATTCTGGGGAACTGTTCCATCTGCTCGCAATGCCAAAAAACGTAGAAAACGTATAATCTTACAGGACAGCATCGCACACCGCAATTTGGAGGCACCGCATGAAACTGCACCTGACCAGGGACTCGGGACACAACCTGTTCACCGGCTACGGCGAAAGCCACGTGATGATCAACCAGCAGCGCCACGAGCGCAGCCTGATCGTGCTGCCGGACCGGATCGTGGAAAACTGGGAGATCGCCGGGTTCGAGGGACTCACCGCCGCGCATTTCGAATTCATACTGAGCTTGAAGCCCGAACTGGTCCTGCTGGGAACCGGCCGCCACCTGCGCTTTCCGCACCCACAACTGACGCAGGCCCTGGCGCAGGCGCGCATCGGACTGGAGGCGATGGATACGGGTGCTGCGTGCCGGACTTACAACTTCCTGATGGCGGAGGGGCGGCGGGTGGCGGCGGCTTTAATTCTCAGCTGAGTCGGTAGGTCGGGATTTATCCCGACGGTGCGGCCCTTTGTCGGGTTGAAACCCGACCTACATGGCAGCACTCGGATTGATCTCCGCAAAGCTCCGGATCGCCTGAAATTCGCCCACGTCCTTGTCCGGCTGCTTCGAGTCCGGCTGGTGCACCGCGAGCAGGTGCGCGATGCCGTAGCCGCGCGCCGAGCGCAGCACCGGCAGGCTGTCGTCGACCAGCAGCGTGGTGGCGGGATCGAAGCTCTCCAGCGCTTGCAGCTTGTCCCAGAATTCCGCCTGCTCCTTGGGCAGCCCCAATTGATGAGCGCTGATGACTGCGTCGAAATAGCGCTCCAGGCCGGTGCGGCGCATTTTTAGCGTGAGGCTTTTGTGGTGTGCGTTGGTGACCAGCGTCACGCGCTTGCCCGCTGCCCGTACCGCCACGAGAAAATCGGTGACGTCGGGATGCACCGCGATCAAGTGTTCCACTTCCTCCTTCAGCCGCGCGATGTCGAGTCCCAGTTCCCGCGTCCAGTAGTCCACGCAGTACCAGTCGATGGTGCCCGCCACGCGCGCGTAGCGCACGGCCAGCTCGCGCTGCGAAGCCTCCAGCGCCACCCCCTGCTTTTGCGCGTAGCGGCGCGGCACGTGGCTCAACCAGAAATGATTGTCGTAGTGCAGGTCCAGCAGGGTGCCGTCCATGTCCAGCAGCACCGTTTGAATTTCGCCCCACTCAAGCATCGCCGCCACTCATCTCTTCCTCCTATGCTGGCCGCGACTGCGCCACCGGGAGCTCGATCCAGAACTCGCTGCCGTGGCCCGGCGCACTCTCCACACCGATGCTTCCGCCCATCAATTCGACCATGCGTTTGCTGATGGCCAGACCGATGCCGGTTCCGTCTATGCCTTTCTTGTCGGCATCCAGGCGGGCGAACGGTTGGAACAGCTGGCTTTGCAGTTCGGGAGCGATGCCCGGCCCGGTGTCGAGCACGCCGATGCGCAGCATGCCGTTCCCCCCCAGCTTGTACGTCAGCGTAACGCTGCCCTGTTCGCTGTTGAATTTTACCGCATTCGACATGAGGTTGAGCAGCACCTGCTTGAGGCGCATTGGATCGGCCTCCACCCAATGCGATTCGTTGGCGCCGGCCGAGTCGATCACTCGAACCCCGCGCTTCACGGCCAGCGGGCTGATCAAACCGCTGCATTCACGCACCACCACGCCCAGATCAATGCTGGCCATACTGATCTGCAGCCTGCCCGACTCGATACGGGCCAGGTCGAGCACGTCGTTGATGAGCGCCAGCAAGTGCCAGCCGGCTTTCAGGATATGCTGCATGTCTTCCTGCTGGCGCGGCGCAAGCGGCGCCTCTGGATCGGTGTTCATGAGCTGGGCAAAACCCAGGATGGCGTTGAGCGGAGTGCGCAGTTCGTGGCTCATGCGCGCCAGGAATTCGCTCTTGGCGTGGCTGGCCTGTTCCGCAGCGTCCTTGGCCTCCAGCAGTTCCAGCGCCATGTGCTTGCGTTCGGTAATATCATGGCTCACCGCCAGTACGCAGCGCTCCCCTTCGTAGTCCAAAGCCGCCGCGGACAACACTGCCCAGCGGATTTCCCCGGCCGCGCTGCGCAGCCGTATTTCATGCCCCTGCACCCCGCCGTGCGCCGCGATACCGCGCGCCATCGTTTGGTACTCTTCTTGGTCGACCCATATCCCCAGCTCCAGCGCGTCATGCCCGATGACTTCCTCGCGCGGGCGGCCGAAACCGCTGCAGAAAGCGTCGTTCACTTCCAGATAAACGCCGTCGGAGAGGCGGCGGATGCTGACCGGATCCGGGCTCAGGTTGAAAATTCTCGCCAACCGCTCCTCGGACTGGCGCAGCTGTTCCACAACCTGCGCGTTCTGGGCACGCACCCGCAACGCCTTGATGCCGTATTCCAGATCGCCCGCCAGCTCCGTCAGCAATTGCGCCTCGTCCGGCCCAAACGCGCCGGCGCTGGAGGCGAACACCGCCAGCAGGGCAATCGCGTCATCGTCCAGGCACAGGGGCAGCGCGATCACTGAGGAATATCCGCGCTGCCTGGCTTCTTCGCGCCAGGGCTCGAACATTGGATCGTTGGCGATATCCTGAACCGTGCAGGGCATGCCGCTGCGGATCGCAATGCCGCCCGGCCCCATGCCGCGCTCCCCCTCGCCCCAGCTGACGCGGGCATTTTCCAGGTAGCCGTCCTCGAATCCCGCCTGCGCGACCGGCCGCACCCGCTTGTCAGCGTCGTTCTCGGCGAACCCCACCCAGGCCATGCGGTAGCCGCCGACCTCGACAATCACCCGGCACACCTCATTGAGGAGCTCGCCTTCGTCAGTGATGTGCACGAGCGCCTCGCTGCATGCGCTCAGGGTTTTCAATACGCGGTTCAACTGGGTAAGGGCATCCTCGTCCTGTTTGCGCGCGCTGAAATCGGTGCGGATCGAAATGTACTGCCATGGCACGCCGTTGGCGTCGAGGAACGGCACGATGGTCGAATCCACCCAATAGAAACTGCCGTCCTTCCTGCGGTTGCGGATGATGCCGGCCCACACCCTGCCCTGACAGACTGTGGTCCACATCTCCTCCCAGAACTGCGCGGAGTGATAGCCTGAATTCAGCAGCCGGTGATCCTGCCCCAGCAGTTCCTCGCGCGCATACTGGCTGATTTCGGTGAACTTGTCGTTGACGTAGGTGATGCGCCCCGCCGCATCGGCGATGCTGACGATGGAATGCTGGTCCAGGGCGAACTTCTGCGCTTCCAGTTCGGCCAGGGTGTGTGCCAGCGCCTGCTGGTCCAGCTTGCGCCGCGCCGACGCCCGATAGGCTTCGACCAGCCTTGCCAGAGTGCGCAGCAGCGGCTGCAGGTAGTCCACCAGCGCCTGGTCGTAGCCGCCGGGCCGGTTGGCGACCGCGACCATGCCGACGAAATCGTCGCCGCTGTAGAGCGGCAGGCCCATGAAGGCCTCCATGGCAGGATGGCCGGGCGGCAGGCCGCCACTGCGCGGATCGAGGCCCGCATCGTTGGCGATGACCGGCTGGCCGGACAGCAGCACCTCGCCCAGCAGCGTCCCGCGGCGGTGAAACTCCAGTCCACCGGACCTGAATTTTTCGAACATCGCGCGCGATGTTTCATCCCAGGAAATGTCGGTGAGCGCATGCACCCTGACAAACGGCTGACCCTCCCGGTCGTCCAGCACCTCGCCGATCAGCCCGTATTCGCTGCCGGTGAAACTCAGGAAGTCGGCGAGCAGGTTGTCGAACAGCGCGCGCGGATCGGTGTCGGAGACATATTGCGACAGCGCGGCGTTGATCGCGTCGAGCAGGCGGTGGCCTTGCCGCACGGCCTCTTCCGAGCGCTTGCGCCCGGTGATGTCGGACACTACAACGACGATGCGCAGGTCGCCCGCGGTGTGCAGGGTGGCGACCGCGATTTCGGCCTCCCGCCGCTCCCCGGCGCGGGTGACGATGCCGATTTCGTAGCGGTCTTCGAATACCTCACCCGCCAGCCGCCGGCGGTGGTTTTCTTTTACCCGCTCGCGGTCCTGCGGGTGGACCAGGTCGAGGAAGGTCGGCAGTGCCGCTATTTCGACCATGGAATAGCCGAATATCCTGCACAGCGCGTCGTTCATGAAAACGATGTGCCCCTGTTCGAGGATCAGCAGTCCCTGACCGACATCCGACTGCGCCTTCAACAGCGCCTGGTACAGCGCGAACTGCTCGGACAGCGCCTCTTCCGTGCGCCTGCGCGCGCTGATGTCGTGAAACACGCCTATGGTGCCGAGGAACCCGCCGGCATCGTCGAACAGCGGCGTGCGTGTCGTCAGGTAGCGGCGTGTGTCCCCTTCCTTCAGCGTCAGGGTCTTTTCCTTCACCAGGGTCTGGCGCGTATCCCTGGCCACCTGGTCATCCGACTTGCAGCCAGGCGCCTCGTCCGCCGCCATGAAGAGGTCTGTCGTCCTGCCGCGTATTTCGGCGATGCTGGTCCCGGTGGCCTGCTCGAAAGCGCGGTTGACAAACACATAGCGCGACCCGGCATCGCGCATCCATACGATGTCGGGAAGATTTTCGAGCAGCGTGGCCTGCTCCCGCTCCTTCAGACGCAGCAGGTCGGCGGTCTCTTCGAGGATGGCCGCATGTTCCGTCAACATGTGCTGGTAACGCTCGCGGGCGGCGATCTCGCGCTCCAGTTGCCAGTTCGAGTCAGACAGTTCGCGGGTGCGGCTCTCCACCCGCTGCTCCAGCGTATGGTTCGCGCTATCGAGTTCCTCGTAGCTGTGGCCGAGCGCCGCCGCGGTTTCGCGGAAATTCCCGGCCAGCGCGTTGACCTCGCTCAGCCGGCTGAACGGCAGCGCGATGTCGCGACGATCAAGCATCTTGAAGCGCAAGTTGGCGGTGGCCTCAGCCAGGTCGGCCAGGGAACCCGCCACGACGCGGCTGACTGCCGTGCCGAGAACATACGCCAGCGTGGCCAGCAACAGGATGATGCCGAACAGCTTGATGCTCTCCCCTTGCAGGGCGGCCTGATACGGCGCGACCGGCGCCTGGATCACCAGCGTCCACGGAATGTCGGCGGAGACCGTGCGCTCCACCACGTAGAACGACGATTTCCAGCGCAGGGCATTGGCCTCTTTCAGTGCCGGCTGCCACTGGTAAATGCCGCCGCCCAAAGCGTGGCGCGTGCCGCCATGCATGCGGTCGAAGGCCTGCATCGGTCTGGCGTCGGACAAGGTGCTGGCGATGACCTTTCCAGCGCGGTCGAGCAGGGTCGCCTGCACCCCGCTGGCGCTGGCATGGCGGTCGAGCAGCCCGGCCAGGTAGTCCAGCTTGATCGAGGCCACCACGAAGCCGCGCAGAACTTCGCCCTGCCCGGAAAACGCAGGCATGCTGAGACTGACAGCGGGCGCCATGATGATTTTCCCGACAAACACATCGGAGACCACCGGCCTGCGGGTGTTTTTCAATTCCTGGAACCACGCCCGGCCGGAGAAATCGAATCTTTCCGCGGACTTTCCGCCGACAGTGCGATAGGGGTAGGAAGCCAGGGCGATACCCCCGGCATCCCCCACATGCACGCTATTCAGGTCCGGAAAGGCGTTCTTGACCAGTTCGACGTCCCGGCGGGCCTGCGGGGAAGCGATATCCGACGAGGCCAGCCAGTTCAGGACGTGGGCGTGGCGATCCCGCCACACCTCCAACTGCCGGGAAATATCCGTGGCATGGCCATCGAGTTCGCGCCTGACCTGGGCATCGGCCCTGTCCGCTTCGTCGCGTGCATGGAGAAGGGTAAGCGTCATCGCCGGAAAGATCACGAATGCCGCCAGCAGGTTGGTCACGGCCAGTCTTGCCGACACCTCCTTGCGCGTCCCGCCCGGACGAGCCCATTTCTCCAGCGGCAGATACTGCAGCAACAGGCTCGCCACCAGGGCGTTGGCAACGCCGTTGACCGCCTGCTTGAGCGCGATGAACAGCGCACCCATCGCGTCGAAATGCAGCAACCCCCAGTGCAGCAGCCACGCCAGGGGAATGCCCGCCAGCAGCCAGAATACTCCGTCCAGCATGGCGATGTTCTTGCACTTGCCGCGCAGCGCCAGCCCCACCGCCAGCGTCTCGACAACGAAGGTGAGCGCGGCGTAAGGCTGGTTCCACAACACTATGGTGTAGCTTGCCGCAAGCGCTGAAGCGAACACGGCCGCGGGTGTGCCATACAGCCCCAGCACCAGCATGACCGCGATGCTGCCGAACAGGAAATCGGCACCGAAAAACAGGGGAAGATGCAGGTAGTTGCCGAGAAATCCGGCAACGATCAGGAGCGCCAGCAGGGCAGCCGAACTGCCCGACGGTCTGGCAAGGAAAAAGCCGGAAATCTTCATATCCTACCTATAACGCCATTTTCCCGCATTTCTTGACCGGGGTACCCTACCAGTGCAGCCGTTTGCCCTGGCTCAACAGCAGCGTGATCGCATCCGCCGGCGCCGGCCTGCTGTGATAGTAGCCCTGCATGAAGTCGCAATTGTGGCTGCGCAGGAACTGCAACTGCTCCGCCGTCTCCACCCCCTCGGCGATCACCGTCATCTGCATGCTGTGCGCCAGCGCGATCACCGCAGTGGCGATGGCAGCGTCGTCCGGATCGGTGGTGATGTCGGCCACGAACGATTGGTCGATCTTGAGCGTGTCGATGGGAAAGCGCTTGAGGTAGTTGAGGCTGGAATAGCCGGTGCCGAAATCGTCGATGGCGAGACTGATCCCCATGGCGCTCAACTGGCGCAGGGTCGCGGCCGATTGCTCGGGCTCATCCATGATGACGCTCTCGGTGATCTCCAGTTCCAGCCAGGCGGGAGCCAGACCGGTGTCGTCCAGCGCCCGCGCCACCATGGTCACCACGTCCTGCTGCTTGAACTGGCGGGCGGAAAGGTTGACCGCCATTCTGAAGCACGGCAACCCGGCGTCCTGCCACGCCATGTTTTGCGCGCAAGCCATGCGCAGCACCCATTCGCCGATCGGCACGATGAGGCCGGTTTCCTCCGCCAGCGGAATGAACTCGGCCGGCGGCAGCAGTGCTTCCCGCGGCGGCTGCCAGCGCAGCAGGGCTTCCATCCCGATGATATTTCCGCCATGCAGATCCATCTGCGGCTGGTAGTGGAGCAGGAACTCCCCGCGCTCAAGCGCCCGCCGCAAGCGGCTTTCCAGCTTGAGCCGGTCGAGGGCGCGCGCGTTCATCTCCCGCGCATAGAACTGGAAGACGTTGCGGCCGGCGTCCTTTGCGCGGTACATGGCGGTGTCGGCATTGCGCAGCAGGGTTGCTCCGTCCTCGCCGTCCTTGGGGTAAAAACCGATGCCGATGCTGGCGGTCAGACACAGCTCGTGGCCGTCTATCAGCAGCGGCTCGGACACGACGCCCAACACCTTGTGGGCGACGACGGCCGCGTCCTCGACCTCGCCCAAATCCGGCAACACCATGACGAACTCGTCCCCGCCGAAGCGTGCAACCGTGTCCCCTTCGCGCAGCACCCCCGGCAGACGGGCCGCGATGGACACGATCATGCGGTCGCCCATGCCATGGCCGAGACTCTCGTTGAGGTTCTTGAAGCGGTCGATGTCGAGCGACAGCACGGCGACCACCCGGCCATCGCGGTGTGCATGCAACATCGCCTGGTCGAGCCGGTCCAGCAGCAGGTTGCGGTTGGGCAGGCTGGTGAGCGCGTCATGGTTGGCCAGATGCACCAGCTTCGCCTCGACCCGCTTGCGCTCCGAAATATCCTCGCTCACCGAGATGAAATACTTCGGCGCGCCGGCCTGGTCACGCACCAGCGACACCGTCAGGTTGATCCAGACCGCGGAGCCGTCCTTGCGCAGATAACGCTTCTCCATCGAGAAATCGGGGATCTCGGCAGCCAGCAGGCGGCGCATGTATTCCAGGTCGGGGCCGAGGTCGTCGGGCTGGGTGATGTCCTGGAACGCCAGGCCGAGCAGTTCCTCGCGGCTGTAGCCCAGGATGTCGCACAGCTTCTGGTTGACCCTCAACCAGCGGCCGTCCGGCGCCACGTGGGCAATGCCGACCGCCGCCTGGTTGAAGGTGGCGCGAAAGCGCTGCTCGCTTTCCCTGAGCGTTTCCTCGGCCGCGATGCGTGTGGTGATTTCCTGCACCATGACCAGCAGCACGTGTTCGTGTTCCAGCAGCGTTCCGGAAATATTGAATTCGAAATGGCGCCTGGACGTCCCGGCGGGCAGCTCGATCACCAGGCCGTGCTCGTGCCTGCCGGTGGCCAGCACCGCCTGCGCACGCTCCCGCAGCAGCGGCACCGGGAAACAGGATTCGAGCGGCATGCCCGCCAGATCGGCGCTGTCGCCCAAGGCGAGCATGCGGCGGAAAGCACGGTTGGAGGAACGGATGCCGAGCGCGGCATCCACCACCAGCAACCCGTTGGGCATGCAGGTGACAATCTGCTCCGCGTAGGCCTTGAGCTGCGTGAGCGCCTGGCGGTCGGCCTCGAAATAGGTGTCCAGCGCCAGCCCCATGTCGAAGATCACCACCTTCAACAGCGCGCCGTAGGTCGCCAGGAATTTCTCGCCGTCCCCCTCCAGCACCCGCCACAGGATGGGCATCAGTTCCGACAGGTATTTGCGGTAGGCGCCGACATACCACTTGGGCGCAAGCCCGATGCGCTGGTGCGCAACCCCCACGCGCACGCGGTCGCTGACGTAGTCGGCACCGTAATCGCCGCCGGTGAGGCGGCCGAAATAGGCGGACTGAACGGTCTTGAGGCGCAGCATGGCATCCGGGCTGGGCAGCAGGTCGCGCAGCGGCGGGAAACTCAGGAGATGGTCGTAGAAGGAATCGGTAAAACGATAGCGCTCCTGTTCCAGGCGCTCGTGGACTTGCAGGAGCAGCGCGATGTCGCTGTCGCCGATTTCGAGAAAAGCCTTGCGTAGCGCGATTTCCGCTTCGTCCAGGCCAATCTCCCGGCCAATAGCCTCAACAAGCTGGTCCAGCTGTTTCATCCGTGACCCCGTTGCGCGTATAGCTTTGTCAGCTATTTACGGCTTGCAAGCAACGGGGACTGGGTTGCCGGAACATGACGAAGCGTTATAGTAGTGCGTTTGGTTGTGGAACTCAATCATTCCGGCATATCTGCGCGGTCT
>Ga0315281_10011295_pt1 | contig 12234 bp, 10 predicted proteins | sample YL17G07_0_MG_FD_204540 | JGI IMG/M metagenome (GOLD analysis project Ga0315281, IMG submission 204540) | Sediment microbial communities from Yellowstone Lake, YNP, Wyoming, USA - YL17G07_0 | ecosystem: Environmental > Aquatic > Freshwater > Lake > Sediment | place: USA: Wyoming | collected... | reverse complement strand
GGCACGGCCTACCTGGTCATGCAATTCGCCAGCATCATGGACTACGTCCAAGCCCTGTTCAGCTTCTTCATCGCCCCGCTCTTCGCCACGGTCCTATTCGGAATGCTCTGGAAACGGGCCACCGCGGCCGGCGGCTTTTGGGGGCTCCTGGCCGGGACGGCGTCCTCGATCGGGATGTGGCTGTGGGTCAAGGTCAACCCCAACGCCCTGGCCATCATCGCCCGGTCGCCGCACGCCAAGCCCATGGCCGAGAACATGTACCGGGCCCTGTGGTGTTGGATCATCTGCGCCGGGGTCACGGTCCTGGTCAGCCTCTGGACCAAACCCAAGTCGGAAGCCGAGCTCGTCGGCCTGGTGCGCGGCTGCACCGTACTGCCCTCGGAACAGCACCTGCGGCTGACCCAGCGGCCCATCTTCTGGGCGGGCGTGATCTGCGCCGTGTTCATCCTTCTCAACATCATCTTCTGGTAGGAGCGAGCCCATGGGAAAAAAGATGATCTCGATCTGGTTCTTCATCGGCCTTATCCTGACGGTCTATGGGCTGCTGATCCTGGGCGAAGGGATCTACGACCTCATCTATCCGGCCAAGCTCCACGTCGTCCTCGCCAACCTCCACGCAGGCGTGTGGTGGGGAGCGATCCTCGTCGCGCTGGGCGTCCTGTATATCGTCAAGTTCAAACCGAAGAAGACGGCGGGCTGACCCGCGAGGCAACCTCGCCTCGATGCAAGCCGGGCCTTGCCCGGACCGATCATTCCTTTACCGGACCGGCACGCTGGTGGATGTCTTTTTGAAATAATTGGTGCCAGAGATGCTTTTCCCCAATTTCAGACATGCTGAGAATGGATCTCTGGAAAAAGGGGAAAAGCATCTCTGGCACCATTTAATCCGGAACCGGGGCCATCGATTGGTCTGGGTTCGAGCCGGAACCTATGCTATATTTTTAGGCAGGGGTAACGATCATGGGACATAACGTCATCGCCATCAACCGGGCGCCCGTGCTGACCCTCTGGGCCGCGGTCGTCGCGGAACGGCTGGGACACGATCACCAATCGGCGCTGTCCCTGGGCAAGGCCGTGGCCGGGCTCAATGCCCAGAGCAAGGGCCGCCGCCTCGGGATCTATAAGCCCGCCGAGCCGTCTGAGGTCCCTCCCGCCAAGAAACCGAAGCCGGAACGGATCTTCCCGGTCGAGCTCCTGGGCCGCCTCGTCCCGGCCAAGGACTTCGGGGAAGGCCTGCGCGCCATGGAAAAGGATAAGCCGGTCAGGCCGGAGGGAGTCGAGCGCTACCTCGAGCAAAAGTTCGGCGAGGCTTTGGCTGATGTCACGAAAGCGATGGAAGCGCTTGCCAAGGCTTTCACGCCTAAGGAATTGGCCGCCAGGGCCTTTTCCCTCTACGCGCGCTTCAGGCCCTCGATCCCGGAAGGTGTGCAGGGCTGGGGCGCCAAGGGCACCCTCGACCCGGCCCTCATCCGCTCCCTGGCCAAAAAATAGCCGGGGGCTGGATCTGCATCTCTCGCAATAAATAGTAAGGGGTCAAACCTACACAATTGACAACCCCAATCTTGCAGCGAAGTGTCAAATGTGTAGGCCTGACCCCATCTACTTGACCGTGACGGATTTGGCCAGGTTGCGGGGCTTGTCGATGGGCCGGCCGAGTTTGTCGGCGGCGTAATAGGCGATGAGCTGACCCGCCACAGCCGCCAGCACCCCGAATTTCCCGTCGTTGTCGGTCTGGATCGCGATCGTCTCGGGCCGCCGGGCGAGGGCCTTGTTGTTGGTGATGATGACCGTCCGTCCTCCCCTGGCCTCGACCTCGCGCGTGTTGGACATGATATCCGGGTCGCTGTTGTTGATGAGGCTGATGACCGGCGTCCCTTTCTCGATCAGGGCCATCGTCCCGTGCTTGAGCTCGCCCCCCATCATCCCCTCGGCGTGGATGTAGCTCACTTCCTTGATCTTGAGGCTGATCTCGCGCGCCACGGGATAGGTCAAGCCGCGGCCGATGATGTACACATCCCGCGCCTCGGCGATCCCCTCGGCGATCGTGCGGATGCTTTCCTTCTGGCGCAAGAGGTCCCGGATCCGGTCGGCCAGGTTGGCCAGGTTCACTTTGAACCCGAACTCCTGCGCGATCCGCAGCAGCAGGGCCGCCTGGTTGACAAAGGTCTTGGTGCTGGCCACGCACACTTCTTGACCGGCCATGATGTTGAGGCTGAGGTCGCTCAGGCGCTGGATCGTCGAATGCGGGGCGTTGACGATGGACGCGACCTTGCCCCCGTTCTCCCGGGCGTATTTGAGGGCGTCGATGACGTCCATGGTCTCGCCGCTCTGGCTGAGGGCGATGACCAGCGTGTCGGGATGGATGTTGGCGTAGTGCCTGAACTCCGAGGCGATCAGGGTCTGATTCTCGATCCCCAGCTTGTGCAGAAAAAAAGCGCCTAACAGCGAAGCGTGATACGACGTGCCGCAGGCGGCGAAGAAGATCTTCTTGGCCCGGCGGATCATTCGAACCAGCCGCTCGAAGGACGCTTCCTGCTCATGCCCGAGGGACAGGAGCATCCGCTCCACGGCTTCCGGCTCCTCCATGATCTCCTTGAGCATGAAGTGCTTGTAGGACTTCTTGGACGAGGCTTCGGCGGGCTCGGCGGCAAAATGCCTCAGGGGCTTATCCACCGCCCGCCCACGGCGATCAAAAAACTCGAACCCGTCGGGACGGATCACGGCGAACTCGTCGTTGTCGAAGAAGGTCATCCGGCCGCCCGTGTCCGAGAAAGCGTACATGTCCGAAGCGATGATCGTCCGCCCGGCAACGACACCCAGGACGAGCGGCGAATCGCGCTTAAGGGCGAAGACCTCCTCCCTGCCCCGGACCATGACCAGTACGGCGAACGTCCCGCTGAATGTCCTGAAGAAATCGACCAGCACGGCCTTGATCGGCTTGGTTTTCAACCCTTCCTCGACGAAATGGGCGATGACTTCCGAGTCGGTCTGGCTTGTGAAACGGTGCCCTTTGCGGACCAGGCCGCTCTTGACCTCCTCGTAGTTGTCCAGGATGCCGTTGTGGACGATGACCACGTTTCCGTCGCAGGAGACATGGGGATGGGCGTTGGCCTCGGTGACTCCGCCGTGCGTCGCCCAGCGGGTATGACTGATGCCAAGCCGGGTTCGTCCCCCGGCGGCCGCGACTTGGATGCCGCCCACGATTTTTTTCAGCTCGCGGGAATCAAAGAAGCCGAAGGAGTCGTAGCCGCGGTATTCCAGCCGCTTGAGCCGCTCCAGCAGAAGGCGCGAGGGAAACTCCTCCTTGGCGACGATCCCGACGATGCCGCACATGAAGGTTCCCTAGTTGCCCCCGCACAAAGCCTTGACCACGGCTTTCCGTTCGGGGTCGCTGCCCAGCGAATCCCAGGACCAGAAGATGACACCTCCCGAAGGCGGCTTGAGCGCTTCGACCAGGGCCTCCTTGAACTCCGCCACGGTCAGCTTGTCCGGGATGTAAGCTTCCTTGACCTGGATGCTGGGCACAACGGGCATTCGGACCCGGTTGGCCGTCTCCTCGACCACCGAGTGGATCCAGGCCGGCGTCTGCTTGACCATGTGGTGATAGCACATGGGTGATATGTAGTCGGCGAAAACGCCCATGGCCGCGAGGTCCTGCCCGGCAACGATCTTGATCGCGCCGCCGAAGTCCCCGGACCTCCAGGGGACCGCATGGATGTTGACCTTGATGCCTGGCTTGACCTTCCGGGCTTCAGCGGCCAGCTCCTTGACCACGGTCGTGATCAGGCTGCATTTCCAATCCGTCCAATCCTGGAGATGGTTTTTCAGGATCCAATCGGCTTTGGCCTTGGTCGTCGTGAGGGCTTCGGGGAGTTTGATCCCCATGTCCGCCTGGAACTTCTGGAGGCAGGTCGAATCAAAGCAGGAATTCGGCAGGGAGTCAAGCGTCCGGTCGGGATAGACCATCTCCCAGAAGACGAAGTGACGGATGAAATCCAGGCTGATACCGTCCGGGTCAAGGCCCATCACGAGGTTCCTGATCCACTCCGCCCGCTCCCGGCGGTAATCGTCGCGCGATGGACAGATGAACTTCACCCAATCATCGCTGGCGATCTTCCCATCCTTGTTGATGGCGGCCAACTCGGGCCGCTGCTCCAAGGCCTCGGCGTTGAAGAAGATGGGCAGGATGAGGAAGACGGCGATGCCGCTATCCCTGGCTGTCTCGCGGAATCCCGACTTGGCCGCCAGGGCCGGGCTGACGAACGCCGTGTTGATCCCGAGCGAGCGCCATTCTTCGAACAACTGTCGAAAATCGCCGTCATAATCGTAGATCTTGATGCCGATCAGGCGAGCTTCCCCGGCGCCCGCGGCCGGCTTGAACCCCGGCGCGGCGTTCATCATCGAAACCAGGGCGGCAGCCACGGCGACCCCCAGGACGAATCGTGCGCGCGCTTTCATGGCCGGGCCCTACTTGACCGTCAGGGGCAGGACGTCCCTCAGAGAAAAATCGACCCAGATGATGCCGCAGTCCTGCTTGATCCGCTGACGGATGGCATCGCCCCAGGTTAAGGGCGGCGTCGGGAGCTTCTGCCACCAGGGCTTATCCGAATTGTATCCGATCTGGAAGAACACCGTGTTGGGATAGAACCGGTCGGCCCAGGTCGTCACGAACTCGGTCACGGCCTCCTCGAATTTCTGGAAGATCTGGCTGTCGTCCACGAAAATGACGTCGCCGCGGTAGGCAGGCGGCATCCAACGGCTGTCCCAGTGTTTCAGGAAGATCCGGTACTTGGGGTTGTGAGATTTGACCCGCGTGTCCCATTTCTGGGCCATGGCGTCGTCGACCTTGACGCCCCACTCGGGGTTGTCGGCTTCGCGGTGCCATTCGACGTCCACGCCGAACCCGAGCACACATTCGTGGTGCTTGTAGCGCCCCAGGACGAGGTCGATGAGCGTTTCCATGTCGGCGTTGGCCGGCTCGACCTGGAGGAAGACCTTGATCCCGGCCTTGTCGAAGAAGTTGAGGTACTCCTCGTGCCTGTCGACCGTGTCGAATTCGATGTTGGGATAGGTCTTGCCGTCGCCCGGAAAATAAAGGCGGCAGGTCCGCGGCTTCTTGAAGGTGCCGACGATCCAAACCGCGCACGGTGTCGCTCCCGGATAGTAGCCGGCCATGGCGGTGATGGCCGTCTTCCATTCCTCGGGGTTGGGGAAAGGCCGGATGCCGTAGGCCGACGACCTCACGCCGGCGAAGACCACCTTGCCCGCGTCGGGGAGGACGGGCGGCAGTGTCTTGGCTTGGGGTGCCGCTACACAGGCCAGGGCCGCAGCGAGAAGCAGGAAAACAGCGGGAATCCAGAGTCTGTTTTTCATGGCCTCTCCTTCTTGGACGTATGGACCGGAGCCGGTCCTGGAAGCCTTCATTATAGGCAACTGCCGGCCAAAGTTCTAATGATTTTTGACCGGCCGCCGGATTGATTCTGCTCGAGAATCGGGTTATGCTTGGCCCCAAATGCGCGACCGGATGGCCGGGATCGTCGGGGGCCGACTTAGGAAGAGCCCTGCGCCGGCCTTGTCCGTAAAGGAGGCCCCATGCATCGAAGGAAGTTCCTGGCCGGGACGGTCTCGGCTGGAATGATGGCCGGATCGTCGAGTCTGCTTTTCCCCCAGGCCAAGTCGGCCCCCGCCGACCGCCGGACCAAGATGGGCCCGGCCATCGAGAAGGTCAAGCTGGCCATGCTGACGATGCAGCGCCATGCCTGGGAGCAAGGCGTGGCCGCCCAAGCCCTGATCGAGCTTGGTGAGACCGACCTCATCATCCTCATGGCCAGAGAAGCCGTGCTCCGCCAATGGGACGACGGACGTTTGGGGCAGGTCTGCGACAATCATGGCGTCACGGACCCTGGGGCCAACGGCGAAGCCGTCCTGTTCGCGGCCACAGCTACGGGCGAACCGGCCTTGAAGGCCGGGGCCGACAAGATGCTGGATTATTTTCTCAAGCGCGCGCCCAGGACCAAGGACGGGACGCTCTACCACATCGACGACAAACCCCAGGTCTGGATCGATTCCATGTACATGGCCCCCCCATTCCTGGCCGTGGCCGGGCATTACGATGAAGCCCTCAAGCAGGTCGAAGGTATGCGCAAGCTCCTCTGGAACAAGAGCAAGAAGCTCTTCAGCCATATCTGGGACGACGCCAAGCACGATTTCGGCCGGAAGGACTTCTGGGGCGTGGGCAACGGCTGGGCCGCGGCCGGCATGACCCGTATCATCAAGGCCCTGCCCGTCCGGATGACGGCCGAAAAGAAACGCCTGGCGGGCCACGTCAAGGACGTTATCGACGGCTGCCTGCAATATCAGCGGGAAGACGGCTTCTTCCACGATATCGTGGACAAGCCCGCCTCTTTCGTCGAGACCAACTTGGCGCAGATCCTGGCCGCCTGCATCTATCGCGGGGTCAAGGCGGGTTGGCTTGATGCTTCCTACCTGGCCCGGGCTGATAAGATGAGGCTCTCCGCCCGAAGCAAGGTGGATAAGCAGGGTCTGGTCCAGGGCGTATGCGGCTCGCCGACCTTTGAGGCGCCTGGCACCGCTACCGAGGGCCAGGCCTTCTATTTGATGATGGAAGCCGCGGCGGCCGACCTGTAAACCCGGCAGCCTGCGGCGATTGGATCTCAGGCCAAAAGATGAGGAGGATAAGGAGGATGAGGATGAAAAGAGGACTTCAGCGTGTGCCCGGGGCCGGCAGAGCCGGCTGGTTGGCCGCGACGATCGTCATGGCTTTGGCTCTAACCTTGGTCCCCGCCTGGTCCGCCCCCAACTTGGTGTCAAACGTCGATGGGAAGATCCGGGTGATCATTCTTCACTATGGGAGCGGCGAATATCTCGGCTTCTGGTACGACCAGACCGTGCTTTACAGGGAGCTCCTGTCCAATATGGATAAAGACGTCGGGTTCATCATCCTCCTGGGCAAGGACGCGCAAGCCCGAAAGGTCCGGGAGAGCCTAAAACCCCTGGCCGAGGAAAAGCTATCCGACGGAACGAACCGGATCAAGTTTCTTGAGGTGGACGTCAAGACGAGCCTGTTCTACCCCTGGGCCCGCGACGCTTACGTTCTCCTCTCAAGCCCGCCCGACAAGCTCGTTTTTCTGGATTGCGGGTTCTATGAGAAGCCTTTTCCCGTGTTGACCTGGGATAAGGTCATTGAGAGCGCCTCGTCCTGGGCGGGCATGGTCCATCGCGGGGGCGGCAACATCCGGACGACGGACGATGAGGTCTTCATCGGCATGGACACCCTCCTGGGGATCAAAACGCAGACCCGCTGGGTCGAGTACCAAAGCCGGAGCTACGACACGCTCTATGATATGGCCAAGGATATCAAGCCTGAGGACGTGCCGGGTTTCAAGGAAAAGTTCGAGGCCCACGCCCGGCTCGTCCACCAGATCCTCGCCCCGGATAAAAAGATGGTCGTACCCGAACAAGACCTGTTTTTCGAGCAGCTCAAAAAGGGTAAGTTCCTCTTCCTCGCCAAAAAGCAAGTCCGGCAAACCGGCGCCCAGGCGGCCTACCACACGGATGTCTATCTGGGCGTAGGGGATAAGGACAAGGACGGCAAGCGCACTCTATTCGTCGCCGATTCGGGGCTGGCGGCCAAGGTGGTGGGCAAGATGAGCGCGGAGGCGCGCCGGGCCGTCGAGCGAGGGTTGCCGCGGGTGCTGGCTGAAGAAGGCTTCCTGGCGGCCTGGATCCCGGTCTCGGAGGCCCAGATCGCCGAACGGATGGCTTGGGACAAACACAAACTCCTCGACCTTTGCCAGGCCAGGGCTAAGAAGCTCGCCGAACGCTTCGATGCGGCCGCTGACTACCTGAACAAGCTCGGGTACCGAATCGTCCGCATCCCCTTCCTCCCCAACGGCCTCACGGATAAGGAGGAGGCCAATGATGCGACCATGGGTGTCGGGTTCAACTACTCCAACGTCCTGGTCGAAGTCTATGGCGACACCAAAAAGGTCTACATGCCGCAGTTCGGGTTCAAGGAGCTCGATGAGGCGGCCGCGGCGGCCTATAGCGCGGCCGGGTTCCAGGTCGTGCCCCTCAAGGGTTTGTTGACGAACGCCTTGTCCCAGGAGGACGCCAACGCCGGCCTGGACTGCTTAACCTCGGAGATCCGCTTCCCGGTGCGCTGGGCTGCGGAAAAGAAAAAATAGAATGGAGTTAAATCGAACGGAGGAATGAACGATGGCTAAAAAGCTGATAATCGTAGCGGTGCTCGTCACGGCCCTTGGGGCAGGTTTGCAGGGCCAAACCCCGTCGGCTTTTAACGACGATTTCCTGGACAAGGCCCTTCGTGTCGACCTGTTCCTGGTCGGTGACGCCCGGGAGGAATTCGTCACCATTGACCACTTCTACCAGGAAGGCCTGTGGCCCGAATCGCGGACGCATCTCCTCGAGCCTTTTGAAAACGGGCGTTCCGCCGTCAAGCTTTACGACGTGGCCTCCAACCGCTTGATCTACAGCCGAGGGTTCGACACCATGTTCGGCGAGTACAAGACCACGACGCCCGCGATCAACGGGGCAAGGCGCGTTTACGCCCGGTCGGTCCGTGTCCCCTTCCCCAGGCGCCCGGTCCTGTTCGTCATCGAGACGCGGGACAAGAAGAATATCCTCCATCCGTTGCTGACCGAGACCATCGACCCGGCCGATTATCACATCATTCGCGAAACGACCGCGGCCGGGGACTTCATCTACGAGGCCCGCCGCACCGGCGACCCGCACTCGAGCGTGGACCTGGTCTTCATCGCCGAAGGCTACACCGCCGAGGACCGCGACAAGTTCAAGGCCGACGTGGACAGGTTCAGCGGCACCCTCTTCAGCATCGAACCTTATAAAAGCCTGCAGGGGAGATTCAACATCACCGGGGTCCTGCGGCCCTCGCCCGAGCGGGGCATGGACGAGCCCCGGCAAGGGGCTTTCAAGAAGACCGGGCTCGACGCCTCGTTCAACGCCTTCGACCTCGACCGCTACATGCTCATCGAGGCCGGCCACCGCCTGCGCGAGATCGCGGCCCAGGTCCCGTATGACGCCATCGTAGTCCTGGTCAACAGCAAACGCTACGGCGGCGGGGGGATCTACAATGACTATTGCGTCACGACCGTGGACAACGGCGCCAGCAAGGGCGTCTTCGTCCACGAGTTCGGGCATTCCTTCGCCGGCCTGGCCGACGAGTACTACACGTCGGACGTGGCCTATAACGATTTCTACCCCAAGGGCGTCGAGCCGCTCGAGCCCAACATCACCGCGTTCCTCGACCCGTCCCACGTCAAGTGGCAGGATTTGCTCTCACCGGGGTTGAGTGTGCCGACGGACTGGGGCAAGGACAAGATCGAGGCCCTGCAGGCCGAGCGCCAGAAAAATTGGGCAGCGATGAGGGAAGCGGCCGAGGCGGCCAAGCAGAAAGGCCCGGCCGGGGACAAGGCCAGGAAGGCCCAGAAGAAATGTGAGGATATCGATAAAGCCCTCTCCAAACGTTCTACGGACCTGCGCAAATCTTACGCCACCCTCGATGATAAGGTCGGGGTTTTCGAGGGCGCGGGATACGCGGCCAAAGGGCTCTACCGGCCGATGGTCTATTGCCTGATGATCTACAACCCCAAGGAGGAGTTTTGCCTCGTCTGCCAGCAGGCCATCCGGCGCATGATCGACTACTACGGCGAGGGGCAATAGAAATTGGCTACCCGGGTCCGGCTGCAGGAGAGAATCCCCATTTGATCCGACGCGGGCCCGGGATCAGGACAAACGAACGAGTTGGACGAAAGAGAGAAGGCCATTGAATTTCATGGACCTGGTAACCGGGCTGGCCGTCGGCCTGATGATCATCACGGCCTACGAGGGCAACGCCAGGGTCAAGCTGATCGTCGTCGCCCTGGGGGCCGTGACGTTCGTCGTTCCGGCGCTGATCGTGTCGGCGTCGGTGAGCTTCGTCTCGTTCGTGGCCCGGGTCGTCATCGCCATCGGCTGCTATCTTTATTTGCGGTCGCATCGTAAAATGCGCTAGTGATCGATTTCCCCAGCTGGAATGGCCGCGGGGACGGAGCGGTTTTTTGCCCACGTCCGTTCCCAAGGAGAAGAACAATGAAACCCTTGATCGGCTCCCTGGCTGTGATGCTCGCGGTCGTGACCCTGGCGGCCCAGGAGGCACGGCCCATCCGGGACGACGTCGGTTTTTGCTGGAACCCGGCGAGCATGAAAACGCTGGTGGACTATCTGGACCGACTGGAGCGCGAGAGCTTCGAGCCCGAGGGCCTGGTGGCCGCCGTCGCTCCTCACGACGATTACCTGTACGCCGGCCGCGTATACTATCCCCTGTTCAAGGTATTGCGGGCCAAAGAGGTTGTCATCTTCGGCGTCACGCACGGCACGGTGCGCAAGGAGATCGGTGACCCGCACGAGATCCTCATCCTGGACGACTTCAAGCGATGGCCGGGGCTGGGCGAACCCTTGGCCATCTCCGGACTGCGGGAATACGTCAAGGAGCGCTTGGATAGATCGGTTTACGCGGTCAACGGCAAGGCCCAGACCATCGAGCATTCGATCGAAGCCCAGGTGCCCTGGCTCCAGTATTTCAACCCCGGGGTCAAGATCACGCCCATCATGGTCACGGGCATGCCCTTCGACAAGATGGACGAGGTTTCGACCAAGCTGGCCGCCGTCATCGCCGCCTACATGAAGGACAACGGGCTCACGGCGGGCAAGGATATTTTCTTCCTGATCTCATCCGACGGGAACCATTATGGGCAGGATTTCAACAACTCGCCCTTCGGCGAAGGGGAACAGGCCTGGAGCACGGCCCGCGCCCTCGACCAGAGGATCATCCGGGACTGCCTCACGGGCGTCATGGATAAAAGCAAGGTCGAGGCCCTGACCGGGGAGCTTTGGGGCAAAACCTACCTCGACTACAAGAACACCTACTGGTGCGGCAAATACTCGATCCCGTTCGGGCTGCTGGTCGTGCAAAAGATCATCGCCCAAACGGCGAATAAAAAGATCAGCGGAATGCTCTTCCGCTATTCGGACACATACAGCGAGGGCGCCCTGCCCCTGCGCAAGACCGGCATGGGAACCACGGCGCCCTTCTCCCTGCGCCATTGGGTCAGCTTCTGTTCGATCGGGTATTATTTGGATTAGCAGGATCGCATCTTCGGCGGCTGATCGTCCCGGCGGCCCGTCCGAACCCCTACTGATTTTTCTTGACGGCCCACAAAAGGTTGGAAACCAGCTCGTAGCCGTATCGAAAATTCAAGGGCTTGCCGCCCGCCTGAAAAGCCTGGCAGAGGGCGGGCTCGAAGTACTCCCAGAATTGCTTCGTCGGGCCGTTATAGACGCCGTGCAGGTTCAGCGTCCAGACCTTCGGGTCGAACAACTTGAATAAGACCCCGGAATCGTCCTGCACAACGGCGTCGGAATACTGCAGGATCATGTTCCGGATGGCGGAGAACCCATAGTTGTGCATCAGGTAGCTCGCCGATTTGATGATGGTGTAGCAGTTGGGAAGGCTCCCGGCTAAAAAGGCGCCAAGGGCCGTGTTCTTTTGGAACGCCGCGTTCGAGAGGTCCTGGGAAAAATAGAGAACCGTGCTGATTGTCCCTTCCTGGGGATTCAGGTAGCGGAGCCGAAACGCCTTGGGCGGCGGCTTGGACCCTTCCGACGCGGCCAGGAACTCGCCCGTTTCCCCGAGCCCGCCCGTCTCGACGCTGACGATCTCTTTGCCCAGCCGGGCCAGGAGGACCATGCAGACCGGGAGAACGCCCTTGACGTTTTCATTGGAAAGCTCGGACATCATCTCGAAGCGGCGGAAAAATCCGGAACCCATCAGGTCATTAAAGGCCTTGTTATAGCTTCCCAAAAAAACCTTCAGCCGGCTCTTCAGAATGGCTTCGAGGCTGGGCGCGGACCCGGCGTCTTCCAGTCCGATCAGGATATAAAGATCGCCCGACGGCATAAAAACATCGGCGTAGAGGATGTCCGGCCCGCCGAACGGATAAAATACGACCCGCGAGGACGGCAGGCGGGGAGAGACGTAGGTCTCCGCCCACGCCCTCATCTTGGCTTCCTTGATGCGGAAGGTCTTCCAACGCTCGTCTTCGTTGGCGGCGAATTTCGTCCACTCTTTGGTCTTGGTCAGGTCGCAGAGCTCGCTCTGGTCGTCGACCCTAAGGCCGCCGCAGAATCGGGCGA
>Ga0315281_10011294_pt1 | contig 12235 bp, 14 predicted proteins | sample YL17G07_0_MG_FD_204540 | JGI IMG/M metagenome (GOLD analysis project Ga0315281, IMG submission 204540) | Sediment microbial communities from Yellowstone Lake, YNP, Wyoming, USA - YL17G07_0 | ecosystem: Environmental > Aquatic > Freshwater > Lake > Sediment | place: USA: Wyoming | collected... | reverse complement strand
TCTGGTGGAGCTGGGCGTACTTGATCATGTACCCTATGGCGCTTACCGGCCGCACCATGTACATCTTCTATATGTTGCCGACGATGGGAGCCATCTCGATGATGGTAGCGAGCATGATGTGTCATCGTTCGATGAACTCGCACGTCAGAGGCTTCTACCTGCTCTGCCTATTTGTCATCATGATTCTGCAGTTCCCAGTCAAGCTACTACCATTCTAGGTCGATGGATACTGGATGGTGGCAAAGTGAGTGTATGCTGTCCTCGGGACGGCTTCCTTCCGTTCTCGATCTGGGCGACCTCATCATCGTCGATCTCAGTTGTCAGAGTATATCAAACCAGTCAATCAATGACAAGTTCATCGGCAAAAGCTCATCTCGGAGAAGACCGCAGTACCTCCAACATGCATAGTGCCTTGCCTTCCCATCCACTACTTGGTGGTAGGATTCGCCTCATAACCTGGTGTTTCGATGCTTGACCCAGAAGCCGTAATTCGGTTCGAGAAGTCGAAGCACGGATTCAACGGTGTACTTGTCCTCAACAGTACACTGCTAGGACCCGGTTCCGGCGGAGTGAGAATCCTTCCAGATGTGAACGAAGCAGAGGTAAAGCTTCTTGCCGAAGCAATGACTCGCAAAAATGCTTTCTTCAATATTCCTGCCGGTGGAGCGAAAACGGGGATCGCCTTCGATCCCCAATCCGGCGCTCGCGCTGGAGTAATTGCCGACTTCGCCGCAGCCGTCTCCGACCTGATTCGAGAGTTCCGTTACGTGCCCAGCCCAGATATGGGCTCGACGGAATCAGACATCGTAGCGATATACAGACGGCTTGGCTCGGAGTCCTTGCTTCGAAATAGCATCCTCACCAAGACTGTGAATGGTATCCCTTTGGCTCGGCTATCCACAGCCGAGGGTGTAGTCGAAGCAGTGATGACGAGCATTAGGATGACACGAAATAGAATCGAGAATCCCTCAGTTGCGATTGAGGGCTTCGGTAGGCTTGGCGCATTAATAGGAGCGATGTTGGTCGAGCGTGGCTTCAAGATCTCTGCGATATCGAACGAAAAGCAGGCGCTCTTCCAGAAAAGCGGAATTGATATCGGACTTATCTCCGGATCTGAGCAACGGCCGGGTCTCAGCGCACTGGAGGAATACGCGAAGACTACACCCGTCGCGGAAATCAGAGACCGATCCGCAATAGTCGATGAGCCCGTCGACGTACTGATTCCCTCCGCGCGCCCACTGCTAGTCACGAAGTCAAACGCTGACAAAGTCCAAGCGAAGTTGATTGTTCCATGTGCTAACGCCCCCGTGAGTGAATCTGCCGAAAGGCCTCTTGCCGAGAGAGGGGTCTTGGTCGTTCCTGATTTCGTCTCAAATGCGGGAGGCGTTCTGGGCGGTTTCCTGTGTAGACTGAACGTTTCGACAGAGGCTCTCCGGAGTATTGTTCGAGAAAAGATCGGCGATGGAGTAAACGCGGTGCTAGAGAACTCAAATGATCTTACTCCCGGAGATCTGGCGAGACATGTGGTTAATGAGCGACTGGAGGGCGCTAGGCGACACCCGTATGAGACTAGATTCAGACTTCTGTGGCACTGGAAACAGTTCCTTTCAAGACCAGGTGGGATCTCAGCCGCCAGTTGGTATGCGCGTCGCCATCTGAGCCTAAAGTGGTATCAGAGCTTTGCCCTACGGTGAAAGGGATTTCACGAGATCAACGGGCGCCGAAATGAGGCGTCAGTGGGATAACGTATTTGAACACTCGTTTCACCTCAAGCAAACCGCTCCAGCGCTAACCGATCGTACCTATCGCAGTCTGGTTGAGAGGTTCTTTCTGAAATGGACCGAACCCAGGCTGGGCGAGTGGGTGCTCAAGCTCGACATTTACAATGAATCCACATGGACAAAGTACGCGTACTACTTCATGCAGAGAGGTCTAAACGTTGCGTACGTCGATGTCTCACGCATACTCATCGAAGTGGCACGCCGCAGAATGATGAACGATGGACTGTACGGCAAAGCACATCCAATCTTGGCGGATTTTCGTTCCCTGCCTTTCAGACCGGAATCCTTCGGGGTAGCGTGCAGCTTCGGCAGCATAGAACACGTACGAGAATGGAGAAAATGCCTGAACGAGCAACGAGATGCGACGAAGACCGGAGGACGCGTCATAGTCGGGGTTCCGAATGTCCAGAATTTCTGGATGCGCTACTGGTCCTGCGTGTTCCTCAGCAAGATTGGGGCCTTGAGGAAGCTCACTAGCCCTGAGCTACATTTTACGCCTGGTGAGATTAGGAACGCTATGTTAGAGGCGGGCTTCTCAGATGTCGAGGTGAACGGGTATCATTTGTTCCCAAAACAGTTGAGGTGGCTAGATCTTTGGATCCAGCAGTTTCCTAACCGGTCTATAGCGAAGGCAAGGGATCTCTTGCTGACCCCGATTGTGGCCGTTTTCGAGAAGATTGAGCGGCAGGAAACGGTGTTGAACTTGCTTGCGGAGATGCTGATTGTGAAAGGCGTCAAATGCTCGGAGTCGTCAAAGAGCTAGCCACGGATACCAAGTGTTTTAACCGTATACGAGGGTTTTCTTGCATTCTATCAAGGAGGACCTGTTGGATTGCGTCAGTCCCTGCTTGTTGCTACGGCGATTCTGGTTATTTTCATTGTTTCGGTTGGAGCGAACGTTGTCCAAGTTGACGCTGGGCGCTCTCATTCACTTCAGACCGTAGGGCCTCCCCCAGGGGGGTGTGGAGGAGAAGGCTCAGTGCAAGTTCTGGAGTATTGTCCGGACCATAAGACGTGGAAACGCGGCCTAGTATGCCATGGTGGGGCATGGGTTGGTCCACAAACACAGGCCTGCCCTACAGAGACACAGACAGAAACGGAGACCGCTCAATGCAGCGCTGGAGATCCGCCTAGAGTTACGGAGTGGTGTCCTGTGTCCGGCACAGGGTGGAAGACACGAGAGGTATGTAAGAACGGGGCATGGCAGAAAGAGACAAACCCACAGCGCTGTCCGCAATGCAACGCCGGAGACCCACCTAGGAACGTGATGTATTGTGAGAAAGACCCGGAGAAATGGATGACGCGAGAGGTATGTACGAACGGGGCATGGCAGCAGGAGACAGACATAAAGTCTTGTCCAGAGTGTAAAGAATTTGAAGAAGAGTGTTTACACTACTGTACTGACATATCTTTCACCCAGTCAAATAGTAGATGCGACTGGGGCTATATCTGTCAGGCCGGTCATTGGCAAAGTTTTGATAAGAGCTGTTGCTATATTGCTACTGCAACTTATGGATCTGCGCTCAGTCCTGAGGTTCAGCTGTTGCGCAACTTCCGTGATCGTGATGTGCTTCAGACGTTTGCGGGTAGCAACTTCATGCGGGTCTTCAACATGGTCTACTACTCGTTCAGTCCGCAGGTGGCTCAGACGATCAGTTCGAATGAGAACCTGAGGACGGTCATGCGGTATGTGCTGTATCCGTTGATTGGGATTCTCTGGGCGGCCCAGCAGCTCTACACCGCGCTTGCTTTCAGTCCTGAGGGAGCCGTTGTGATCGCAGGACTCTTCGCCGGCAGCTTGATTGGGCTAGTCTATGCGTCGCCGGTGATACTAGGTGTCTCGTTTGCTATTGCACGAGTCTTCCGGAGAAGGCCGACTCGTGTGCACGTGTACTTGTCGCTGCCTTTCTTGGCGATTGCCACCAGTTTGATCATAGTCTCGGAGCTCACAAGGTTCGTATTGCTGATGCAGGTTTCCACGAGCCTGCTAATGCTCACAACGTGGGCTTTGCCTGGGATCGCGCTCAGCGCTTGGGCACTGAATAGGCGCCGACCAGTCACTGGCTGAACCTGCCCCATATCTGAATCTGGAGTCCAGTACGGATACGCGGCCTGTAATCTCGTGAAGGGATGCGCTGGCCATTGTTCGCGTAAACCTTAATCCGATCGTAGGCTTCGACTGCCTGTCAGAAGACTCGGGTAGCGTAAGTCGTTTGGCCCCGGAGAAGACTGAGACGAAGGTTTTGGTGCTAGACACCTCTGCGCTCATCATGGGTCTGAATCCTTCTGCGCTCAACCTGCCCAGTTACTCAGTCACGAGCGTCTTGGATGAGCTAGCGCCTAACACTCTGCCGCACACCAGATTCGCCACATCCCGAGATTCAGGTCAGCTGATAGTGAAGAAACCAACCTCATCTTCCATGAAGACGGTACAGGGGACTTCGTCTAGAGTTGGTGACGCAGTGGTGCTCTCGAAAGCGGATATCGAGGTTCTCGCCCTCGCCCTCGATCTGAAAGAGAACGGCCTCTCGCCCGCCATCGTTAGCGATGACTATGCAATACAGAATGTGTCCGAGACACTAGGGATGGAGCACGCTTCTCTTGCAACATTCGGGATAGCTCAGAAGTTCGACTGGATCTACTACTGTCCCGCTTGTTTCAGGAGATACACGACCGAAGACGTTGATCAGACGTGCCGAGTCTGCGGAACCCCACTGAAGAGGAAGGTCGTCAGAAAAGGGAAAGCGACAAGAAAGATTGGCCGTACCTGAGAATCAAAGGCCCATCTGTCGATCTATTCAGACGAGCCGTGTCTTGCGAGCGTAGTGGAATAGGTACAATTGGACGTACCCGGCCCAGGGTCCATATCGTTCTCGGAGGAACTTGGCTACCTTATCGGTACTGACATTAGCGCCATGGAAATACAGCTTGCGAACGATCCTGTGGATCCAAATATCCACGGGAGCCGCTTCCGTCTTTCCGAGGCCATACAGGAGAAAGCAATCAGCGACCTTCGGTCCAATTCCAGGCAGGTCCATTAGTTTCGTCTTCGCGGTCTCGTAGTTATCGCGTTGGAGTTCTTCCAAGTTCAGTTCCCCATCTCGTACTCTGCGGGCTGCTTCGATGATGTACTTCGTGCGGTACGTCAGTCCTGTTGTCTCAAGTTCCTGTTCTCTGACAGAGGCCAGTGTGTCCGGTTTGGGAAAGAGGTGGATTGTTGAACCGTCAGACAAGCGTACAGGAGGGCCAAAGGTGTCTCTGATCAGTCTCACCGATTTCGTCCACAGCACTATCGAGTTGTGTTGTGTTGAGATCGAGCTGATTAGGCTCTCGAATGGGTTGTTGCCTCGCATCAGTCTCAGGCCAATAAGCTGCGGGAAAGTCTTGGAGACGATGTCACCTTTCGCTGGATCGAACGCCCGATAGAAAGCGTTTAGATCATCACGGAGCCTCAGGACATTGATCATATGATCAGTTACGGGTCTCGCGAGACTTGTGTTCTCGTCATTTGAGGTTATTGTGATCTTGAGGTGAGGTTCCTCTCTGGTCCCGATCTGGCGGACGCGATATCTCGCGGTTCTTCCTCCGAAATCCTCGGCGTCTGAGTAATAACCATCTACGAGATCCCACTGTGGTTCACTAGTCTGACCGCTCAGCAAAGTCGCTTCAAGATCAAGTGGACCCAAGATCTGTTCTCGCGAGATCCCTATTTCCTCATGCAAGACGTTTCACCGGGAGAGCTGAATGAAGCCAGAACCATCGCTGTGATAGGCGCCGAGGTTCAAAGTTCTTCTTCCTGCTGAGTCTGCTCGTTCCAGACTTTTCTACTCTTCTCCTCACCAGCGGCCTTCACAAGGAGTGATCTTCTTGGATCCTTTAGCGGTATGATGAAGTATTCTTCGACGGTTCCATCTTCTCGCTTCAGCATCAGCTTCGCCTTCTTGTCAGCCATCTTCAGCGTCTCCGGGTCCAGGTACTTGCACATTACGAATGATCCACGTGAGTGGAGTGTTCTGAGTTCGAGTTTTCCGGATTTGCCTCTTGTCAGGACTTCATCTGAGAAGCCCATGTAGATCAAGAAACGCCGGTCTTGTTGTTGCTCCGGTTAAGTCTTGCTGTCCGGTCGCCACGTTCATTGACTATGTCTCTTGAAGCAGGCTATGAAGAAGCCAGCGTCGTGTCTGTGCGGGTGAAATCTCTGACATTGCTCTGTAGATCCGTCATCGATCGGAATCGCCCTATCACCGATCATAGGTGACTGCGCTTGAATAGAGAGGTTGCAGTTTGTGCTAGCATGAAGTGCATTCCGTTCGCATTCCTGTAGGGTGAGTGTGCAGACACTGTAGACGATTCGTCCTCCGGGCTTCACGATCTTGGACGCCTCTTCGAGGAACTGTTTCTGGTATCTGGCGAGGGCTTCGATCTCACTTTTTGGAGCGTACTCGTAGACCTTGGGCATTATTCCGAGCGCGCTGCAGGGTGGGTCAACCAGTATCTTGTCCGGTTTGAGCGTCGAGAAGTCGCTCGAGAGATACCTGCTGTCGTGCACGAAGAGTGTCACGTTCGAACAACCCAAGCGTGCGCAAGTCTGCATCGTCTCCTCAGTTTTGCGTCTATTGCGATCCACGCCAATGACGCGACCTTGGTTTTCCATGAGTTGAGAGATGTGCGAGAGTTTGCCGCCTGGCGAGCAAGTCATGTCAAGGACCACCTCGTTCGGTTTCGGGTCAAGTACTCGGCTAGTGACAATGGCTGGCAGTGACTGTGGATAGATGAGTCCTTCCTGATACTCAGGTGTCTCGCGGAAGCTGGGAACCCTATACTTCGACTCGGTCACTTCTACTGCAAGTCCCTTTCTGAAGGTGAGTATCTGAGTCTCATTCATTCGGGCGATTCCAGATGCGAGTGTTTCTCCTTCGTCATCGATTATGTTCACGCTGTCACTGATTCGGATTTTATTGCATCGCGCGATTCCAGGCGCGTAGACGTTGGCTCCTTGTAGAACTGATTCTGCCGTGAATTTGTCAACCATCACTTTCTTCGGACGCGCTGGGACTTCGAATGGCCCTCTGATGGGAACCCACAACGCTTCAGGTATCAATTCGTGCTGTGAAACATCGAATCCTCTCCCGGCAAGCCTCGTTCTCACTTTCTCCGGCGTTGTTCTGAGCGTGCTTACTCTCACATAGTAACGCTTTCCAGGCGACTTCAGGGCTCGGATTACAGTCTCAAGCTCGGAACCATAGACCGGAAGAAGCTCTCCGAGCGTATCCTCTGAGAACTTGAACCTTTCAGAAAGCTCACGAAGATTCAGAGGCCCCTCAGAGGCTGGTTTCAGTGGTTCTTCGCATCCTAGTCAGCTGATGAATCAGTCAGAATGAACATAAGCGCGCCTTTCTTTCTGACGTGTCCAGTATTGCAAACGTGCGTTTCCCGGTCAAGTAGCCGCAGATTTCTCCGGGGTTGATCACGAGCGTATGTCCTTCCTCAGTTACGCTGGCTTGGTGAGTGTGTCCGTGTATGACCACGTCGTAGCCCCCACAGATAGCAAGCGATCGAAGTAGTTCATCTTCATCCCCGTGAGTCAACGCGATTCTGAGGTTGCCGGCTTGAACCTCTGCGAATCTGCCTTTGATTTCGTGTCCCGCCTCTGCAAATCTATCTCTGAGTTTGCCTTTCTCAGCGTCATTGTTGCCGAAGACTCCGATCATGTGAACCTTCAGCGCCCTGTAGTAGTCGGTCACAAACGGGGCGGAGTAATCGCCGGCGTGAAGGACGAGTTCGATCGTCTCAGAGTTCAGTCGATCGATTACGTCTTTGATTCTTGGCAGACAATCATGGGAGTCCGCGAGTATTCCAACCTGCAATTCTAGACCATCCGTCGATTCTGAGCGAATCCATGATCTGCGGTGTTAATCTTGCATTCGGTCAGCCCAAGTCAGTTTGGTTAGTATCTGACAAGTTCGACGGTTTTCCGAGCTAGCCTAAGATGCGAGGATGCCTCTGACAGGAGCGGTTCGCCATGTCCTGGCAGCATGACTCGAACGTCCAAACGGGATAGCTTGTCGAGTGAGTCGATGAGCTTTCTCCAGTCCCCGGATGGGAGGTCCGTTCTTCCGAAGTATCCGCCTGGGAAGGCAGTGTCCCCTGTGAGTATGATTTCGTTGTCGTGCAGGCACACGCTTCCTTCTGTGTGGCCAGGAGTATGGATTACTCTTAGGTCTCGTCGACCAAGTCTGACATTGTCGCCATCCTTCATGTAGACGATTGACTTGGTCCCCAGAGATTTCAAGTCGTCCGCGTCGTTCTCGTGGACGAAGATCTCAGGTGAGGAATGCTCGCATATTTCGGTGAGTCCTCCTATGTGATCTATGTGCCCATGAGTAATGACAACTCTGGTGACCCCTTCGATCTTCAAGCCAAGCTGTCTGAGTTGGGGACTGACCGCGTTAGGCTCCATTCCCGACCCGGTATCAACAAGTGAGATAGTGTCGCCTTCAGCAAATATGAAAATGTTCGAGCAGAGGCCGATTCCTTCGATGAAATAGACGCCCCTCAGTCGCGGATCATGTTCGCCTAAGCTTTCTGGCATTTGTTCTTCCCCTCAGGCCGCTCGCCCCGTAGGTTGATGATGCGGAAAAGACAAGAATATCGGTCCCATTGCCTACGGAGAACTTGGAACTACATCTAGGATGGATTTGCCCTTGGTTCAGAATTACCCCGAAGCCACCGTTGGCGCGCTCATCGTCAACGAGAAAGAGGAGATACTGCTCGTGCGGTCGTACAAATGGGGAACCAAATACACAGTGCCAGGGGGACACATCGAACTTGGTGAACGATCCGAGACAGCTGTCAAGAGAGAGATCAAGGAGGAAGTCGGACTTGACGCCGAACCCGTCAAGTTGCTTCTGGTTCAAGAAGCGATCTACCCCGCGGACTACACCAAGCACGAACACTACATCTTCCTGGACTACCTCTGTCGAACCAACTCATCAGGAGTGAAGTTGGATGGGAAAGAGATACAGAAGTACGTTTGGACAACCCCCAGTGATGCGCTTCGGCTCGACCTGGAATCGTTTACGAGAAACCTGGTGGAAGCGTACTTGAGGGATGCAAGCGTCGAGAAAGTTCGCTAGGAAGTAGGTTTGTTCTTTCTTCGTCGTTGGCCGTTCACGCCTAGGGTCTTCGCCAGTTTCTTGTGTTCCTTCTTGGTTATCCATTCTACGTAGAGATAGTCCTCGATCTCTTCTTCGGTCATGCCGATTTTGCGTGCTTCATCCAGCGTGATCTTGTATGCTTCGAGCTCTGTTGGTCGGTCCACATATGAGAACTTTGAATCGAAGAGGTCTCGCCCCTGTCGATATTGCTTGACGTGAACAAGCTCGTGAATGATGTCAAGATAGAGAAGCTTTTCGCTGGCAGACCGCAAGTACTCTCCTCTGACAATGATACTTCCGTCCGTATCGTTCACGTACATGTACTCCGCTGAATCGTCCAGCTTCACTCGCAGGTTCCGCAAGGTTTCAGCTGCCTGTTCCTTACCTCCGAATAATGATTGAATGACTTCAGAGTCCTCAAGGCCGATGAATATCTGAGATAGGGGGAATTCTCCATGAGCCTCTTTACGGTTAACCTCGAAACCTCTCATTGAGAATCCACTTGCAGACAGTTTGAGCGGTTCAAGCCCCGTTGTTGTATCTAAAATTGTCTCTTTGCGATCGTTGTGCAGTTTCTGGAATTCTTTGGCAATGGCGCACGTTGGTCTCAGGCGCGACTGTTACGCGTTGACGGGAAGAACGGAGAATTCTCTGTATCCTGTTATGGTCTTCATGTATCCGCTCAACTCCTTATCGAGTTCTGGATCACCTGTGTCGACCAGTAGGCGTTTGGTCTTGAGTGAGTGTATCTTGCGTTTCGTGGCGATGACTATGATATTCTCCTTACCAACTCGTCTGATCACTTGCGCGCTGATCTGAGGATTGCCTCGGCCGAAGATGAAACCCTGTCCGCCGATCGGGGTCACAATTATCGATGCTCGGCTCTGAGTCAGCAGTTGCATGATGCCTTCTTCGGAAAGGTCTTTCTCGATGACAGCTCTCCCACGAATAGCGTCGACCCCGAGCATCGTCTTCTCGAATCCTAGACGTCTGCCGAGTGCTGCGGTTGTGGATCCTGGGCCGATGATGTACGTCCAGTCATCCTTGAGTTCCTCCTCCACGAACTTCGCTATCGCGTCTTGTGCAGACACCTCATCCTCATCCGAGAGGGAACCGGTCTTGGAGTTCTGAAGATTCGCGGCGTGGAACGGAACTCGGAGATATCCGTAGAGGCGAACCGATATTCTATCCGCCCTGAACTCGGATTCGTCAATGTCCAATACTTCGGCATCCGCGAGTCTGGCTTCGCCATCAAGGTAGCTGGCGGTCAAGTCACCGCCGGTTCGAGGATTAGTTGAGAACACAGAAGAGTAGACTTTGACTCCCGCTGGAATGCCAAGGCATGGGGTTTCCCGGTCGATCACGTCGCAGATATCTCGGGCGGTGCCGTCGCCGCCAACGAAGAGCAGCAAGTCAACCCTGCGCGTCTGTAAAACCTCGGCTGCTCTCTTCGTGTCATCGGATGTCGTTCGTCGACTGGACGTCCTGTCGACGACTTCTGGACTGAAACCAGCCTCTTTCGCAGACTCCTCTCCCATCTTCTGAGAGCATGTGATTAGTTCTAGTGAGGACGTGTAGTGGGTGCGGAGAGTCCGCATAGCTTCGACAGCTCGCTGGGGCGCGACGGGTGCTGCGCCGAGCCTAATTGCGCGTTCAAGGATTTCCGGTCCGTCGGTACCCTTTAGGCCGACTTTTCCTCCCATGCCGGCGATCGGGTTGACGATCAATCCGAGACGTTTCACGGCGACCGTCGCAGCTCGTCTCCGGCCTCGAAGCTATGTCTTTCTCTGCCAGCCGTACTTGTCGGTGGCATAGAATGGGAACTTTGTGACAACAGCATCTAGTCGTCTTCCTCGGATCATGATTCCAAGCGTTTGCCCTTCAGTTGCGTGTTCACGAGGAACGTATCCCATCGCGATGCCCAAGTTCAGAGTCGGCGAGAAGGTTCCGCTCGTCAACTTTCCAATAGCGCTAGTATCCTTCACGATCTCACATCCGGGTCTTGGTATGCCTTGAGCTGTAGCCTTCAGGCCTATTCGCAGAAGTCTCGCACCTTCAGCCTTCTGTTTCTCAAGAGTCTTCTTGCCGATGAAGTCCGACTTCGTGAGCTTCACCGTGAACCCAAGACGCGCCTCGTACGGACTGATGTCTTCGTCAATGTCGTTTCCGTAGAGGCACATCCCTGCCTCTAATCTCAGAGCGTCCCGGGAGCCCAACCCGCATGGTTCTATCCCGAACTCTTTACCACCTGCAAGCAACGAGTTCCAAACGCGTTCAGCTTTTCCGGGATTGGAGGTCGGACATTCCCACACCAGTATCTCAAACCCATCCTCGCCAGTGTAGCCTGTTCGAGAGACAAGACAGCCAATGCCATTGACCTCTGTCTCTACGCATCCAAACCGCGGAACCTTCGACGGTTCTATCTTCGACAGTTTTCCGAGTGTGGCTTGAGCTTTCGGGCCTTGAAGTGAGATCAGAGCTGTCTGATCTGATACATCTATGAGATCTGCGTCGCTTCGCGCGGCTTGTGCCTTCAGCCAGTCTGCATCCTTCTTCCGGTTGCCAGCGTTGAAGATGACGACGAATCGCTCCGGCTCGAGACGAAGCACCATGATATCATCCTTGATGCCCCCTCTATCGTTGCATAGTAGCGTGTAGTGTGCTTGTCCGGGCTTAAGCGCGCTAACATCGTTGGTGGTTACGAAGTTGAGGAATGCTTCGGCATTTGCGCCCCGAGCTATCGCTCTGCCCATGTGCGAGACATCGAAAATGCCAACCTGGTTTCTGACCGCCAACGTCTCTGGGACTATCCCTTTGTACCATATTGGCATCTCGAATCCTGCAAAGTCGACGACCTTGCCATTCTGTAGATGGTAATCATGCAGTTGGGTCTTCAGCGGCATAGGAACAGACTCCCACAACGGTAGCCTCTGTCTGCACTCTTGTCAGGTCCGTGCATTGAAGCTGCCTGTTCCTGAACTGTTATGTTTTGTCTTCGGACGGGATTATCTTTACTGCCTCAGGCTCGAATGAGAGCTTCTTCTGACACTTGGGGCAAGTTCCGTTGTATCGCTGGATTATCTCGGTGGGTGATTCAAGCTCGAGTCCATCATAGAGGGTAGCGCCGCATGCGTGACAGAAGACGCGTTGGGGCATCCAAGTAGCCTCGGTAGAGCATCGGGAAGTGAGGCAACGTATTTTAACTTCTTGCCATTATCCGCGTGCGACGAACGATGTCTGTAGGGTTCAGGAATTGGCTTGGGCGTGCGCCGTGGAGAATCAGGCGGAGCCTTGGGA
>Ga0315281_10011293_pt1 | contig 12236 bp, 9 predicted proteins | sample YL17G07_0_MG_FD_204540 | JGI IMG/M metagenome (GOLD analysis project Ga0315281, IMG submission 204540) | Sediment microbial communities from Yellowstone Lake, YNP, Wyoming, USA - YL17G07_0 | ecosystem: Environmental > Aquatic > Freshwater > Lake > Sediment | place: USA: Wyoming | collected... | reverse complement strand
CACAGATTTTGGAACCTCCAATTTGATCTCAGTTATCGATACCTCTAGCAACACAGTCGTAGACACAATTTCATTGCCTTCTAATTCCTTTGGTATTGCAATCACCCCCGACGGCGCTTATGCCTATGTCACAGATACAGGCACTGGCGAAGTTTCAGTTATTGATATCGCCAACAATTTAGTTACAAACACAATCGATCTGCCTTATGTAACTTCTCCTTATGGTATTGCAATCACCCCCGACGGCGCCTATGCATATGTTGCAGATGATGCTGGTTATGTCTTTGTCATCAACACCTCCAACAACATGGTCGCAAACACGATCTCAATACCCGAATGGAGTTTTAGCCCATTCGGTATTGCAATCACCCCCGACGGCGCCTATGCATATGTCACCAGCTTCTATACTGGTTATGTCTTTGTCATCGATACGGCCACCAACACGGTCATAAATGCACTCTCATTACCTCCTAACTCTGGGCCATTCGGTATTGCAATCACCCCCGACGGCGCTTATGCCTATATTACAGATTCGAACATCAACACGGTCACGGTTATTAACACAGACATAGGCGGCACACCCCCATACTATTACACATGGCTTGGATCGCATAATGACGGTCCATACGGCGCTATAACGAACTCTTCAAGTACAATGCAACCATATTTCTTCCCAACCAACGGCTCGACCGACACAGGAACATATCACTTTAAGTTGCAGGTGGAAGACAGCGCATCAACTCCAGGAACGTTCAATTCTCTGGCAAATACTATAACAGTCAACGCCGCTCCAACATTATCTTTGACTGCAAGCACTACCAGACCAATCATAAACCATGCGGATACCTTCACTTTAAGTGCATTGGGCGGCACAGGTCCATTTGAGGTTGAGCTCTTGATAGGAGGCGTGCAGCAGGGCAGCAATGTGATTATTGCATCGCCCGGAGGAAGCAACACAATCTCAGTACCATCTCCTACATTAGGCACCTTTACCTACAACGCAATCGCAACAGACCTCGGAGTACCACCTTCGTATGTGTTTAATTCTGTACCTATAGCAATAACAGTTATTTCTGCACCAGGAGGCGGCGGTACTTACGGCGGCGGTACTACTGGCGGCGGAGGCGCGTTCCTGCCAACGATTATTGCGTACTCAAATGGAACTCAGATAGGTTACACAATATCAAACCTCTCAGTCGGCAACTCCGAGACACTGCACTTCTTCAACAACACCAAAACAATTCACATAACAATAAACTTCATAACACCAACAAGCGTAGGCATAACCGCAAACAACCAGACGTATAACTTAACTCTTGATTCGCCTGTCGCACTGATAGACCCGAACAACTACACCTACTACGCCAAACTCACAAAATTGTCCTACCTACCGATACTGCAGACAATAGAGCTGTTGGTATACGGACAACCAAATGCAGTTACTACAACAACCACCATCCCAACCACTACCACCATCATCCTTCCAACTTCTGTAACCTCAACCACAATATCCCCAACCACAACAGTTCCAGCTACAACAGTCCCAACAACAATTCCAGGCACACAACCGCCTACCCTAACCCTACCAATAACAATAGCGCTGGTGGGTCTTGCAATAGTAATCGTAATCGCATGGCTCTGGAACAGAATGAGGGTAAAGAGCAGCAAAAAATAAGCGATTAGCAGCATTGGATTAAACAGCGCATCTACCTACCTAGCGTCAGAAATAAATCCAAAGCTATTTAAGTTTAATACAGCATAAATAAGCCAAGCTGTATTCTATTTAAATCTAAAAAACCATTAACACCGGTTGTGTTGCCATGAGCGAAGAATCCTATGATATAATAGTAGCAGGAGCGGGCATGTCCGGTTCTCTTGCTGCGGGTGTTGCCGCAAAGCTCGGCAGGAATGTGCTTCTGCTTGACAGGAATCCTTCTGAGCATGTTGGCAAGAAGACACCGTGGGGGTGGACCTGCGGGGATGCTGTTGCGGGTTCTCATCTTGACTTTGTGACCGCGAGAACCAAGCTCTCATTCGGCTCTCCAGAACTCGATCTCAAGGTTAACGGCGTTTATGCAATTTCTCCAAATCTTGAAACACGATTCCAGTTTGACGGCGTTGGATACATGCTTGACAGGCCGGATTTCGAGCGCAAACTGCGTGATTTTGCGGTTAAGAACGGTGCCCATTATGTGCCAGAATTCGAGGTCGAAGGCCCGATAATAGAAAACAATTTTGTTGTTGGAATCTTTGGCAAGGACAAGACCAAGAAAAGCAGGCGCTACAATGCAAAAATCGTCATTGATGCGCTCGGCATGGCCACGGTGCTTAGAAGAAGGCTCAATGAAAATCCATACATGGAGAGGTTTGTGGACATCAATGACGTAGAGTCAACCGGCAGGTACATCTACGAGTTTGAACTCGACCACGAGGATCTCAACTACTATGACCCGAAGAACGCGCTCATACACCTGAACCAGCAGATGACTCCGGGCGGCTACGGCTGGGTATTCCCAAAAAGCGGCAAAAAGGTCAACATCGGCATAGGCATTCAGAAGAAAAGCCTTGACATAAGAAACCAGAAGCTTAACAGAAACGATACTCTTCAAGGACTTATAGACGAATACGTGCAATGGAATTCTGTTCTCAAAAATCCGAGGCTCTTCAACAAAGACGGCAACGGCAAGGGCATATGGTCTGTCGCTGTCCGCAGGCAGATGGAAAGCCTTGTTTACAATGGATATATGGGTGCTGGCGACAGCATGCTCATGCCAAATCCCATAAGCGCAGGCGGCATAGGCCCTGCCCTGATAGCGGGCGTGCTTGCTGGCGAGAATGCTGTAAAGGCGATTGAGAATAATGAGGTTTCTTTGAAAGGCCTTTGGCACTATAATCTCGACTTTAACAAAGAGTACGGCAAGAAAACCGCAGGAATGGAGGCCTTTAGGATCTACCTGCAATCTCTCAACAACGAGGTGCTCAACTACGGAATGAGATCTTTCCTAACAGTAAATGAGGCCACAGCGCTTACAAACGGGCTTATATCCGAGCTGAGCCTCACCTCAAAGTTCAAGATGTTACTGAAAGGCGCTAGAAACATCAATGCCTTTAAGAACCTTGTATACGTTGTTAATAAAATGAAGGCATTTAATGCCCTCTATGAAAGCTATCCAAAAAGCCCTGAGGGCTTTGAGCAGTGGAAGGCGCAGGTGGCCAGAGAACTTGCAGAGGTAAGGGCGAGGTTCCAGCCCAACCCGATCTGATCGGCGATATAATGGCAGAAGAATATACTAAGTTTGAAAAAGCAAGAATCATAGGTGCAAGGGCTTTGCAGCTAGCGTATGGCGCACCTCCCCTAATAAAGGTGCCAGAAGGCATTACCGATCCATTGGATCTTGCGGAGATCGAGTTCGACAAGGGAGTCATACCGATAACGATCATAAGGGATTGATATCTTCCAAGTTGCTGTAAGAACCAGTATATTAAACTTGACGTATAAAATAATATAACACTAGTTGATTACACAAATTTTGCTTTAAGGTGTTCAACAGTTCCCAGCGGCTCTCCTCTTATCGTGAAGATTTCTGCTTTCTCGTAGTCAAATACCTTATTTCTAAACAGCGGGTTTATGTTTTCCTTGCCTGACAATTTGTTTACAGGCATACCGAGAATCAGGTCGTTATACGCAGGCATTACAATGAGTCTCTTCGCTCTTATCTGCTTATAAAATTCTTTCACCTTTTTCTCGTTTATCGATGCAATAAGCCACGCCTTCTCCTTGTAGAATGCCCTGTTCTTGTCAAGCAGCGTTACCGCAACGTGATTGTGTGCCGTTATTATAAGCTCTTTTTTCATCGCCTCTTCGCTGGGCCACTTATTGCCATGGAGCAGAGCCACGCTCCCTAATAAGAGTTCGCTGGCACAGCTTTCATCAACAAACTCATTAAGATGCGCATCGTGGTTGCCAATCACAACGTTAACCTTGAAGTACTTGTCCAGTTCCTTGAAGAAGGCGTCCAACAGTTTTTTCTCAAAAACATCTGGGTAAAGGACTGGTTCCTTGACATCTCCGAGCAGTATCAGGTTGTCAATCGAAAATTCATCGCCAAGTTCCACTATGCTTCTTGCCATTTTTTGCGTTGCTGTATAGAGGCGTATCCCTTTGTCGACAAGTTTTCTTTCCGCACCCACGTGCAGGTCTCCTATGATCAGGTATTCTGTTCTGCCCACGGCAAGTATCAGTGCCGGCTTGTCGTATATGAATTTGAGATGCCTACTTACTCCGAGCATGTAATCAACAATCCCTTAGAAATCCCACTATTTATTAACTTTTAATTATAATGTAGGTAAAACAATTTAAGCCAAATAACTTGATGGAAATGGTAGAGCTATCCCCGGAAATAGGAAAAATTGCAGGTATACCGGTGCAACTGCATTGGACGCTAATACTCATGCTCGTATTCGCACTTCTGCTGAGCTGGCCGGGTGTGTATCTGTTTGCGATCTTTGCGCTGCTATTTGTTTTCGTATTTCTTCATGAACTCGCCCACTCCATAACCGCGAAGCGCAACAAGATACCAGTGCAAAAGATCATACTTTATCCACTGGGCGGAGGCTCGATCATAGATCTAGAGCACGTGAAACCAGATTTAGAGTTTAGAATATCGCTTGCGGGTCCAGCAACAAACTTCCTGCTCAGCGGCATCTTCGGGCTTCTTGCGGTGCTTTTACCCTCAGGCAGCATTGAGCAATTCGTACAGCTGCTTTTCGTACTTAACGCTCTGCTTGCTGTGTCTAACATAGCACCCGCATTTCCTCTTGATGGAGGCCGCATATTCAGAAGTTATATGCAAAGGAAACACAGCTTCCTGGACGCCACTAAAATAACGGCAAAGGCGACCAACGCAGTCATAATAATACTAATCGCAAGTACGGTCGCATACGTGGCTATCGAAAATGCTGGCTTTCTCAATGACGAGGTTGTTATCCTGTGGGACCTCTTCATAGCGGTATTCCTATACGGCGCTACGCGAACAGAGCTCCAAACGGCGTTTATAAAGACGTATGCCAGCAGCATAAAAGTCAGGTCGGCAATCAACAGGCAATACTTCCTTGTTAGCAAAAACATCTCGCTGGCAAGGCTGTACTCCCTTGCGCTTAAAAAACCGGTCAATCTGATAGCCTTCAAGCAAGGCAATAGATACAAGATTATAAACAGGCTGTCGCAAAATATCCTGGGCAAAGCCATAAAGGGCGAGGCATACGAAAAAATAGATAGGCTTAGTATGGAGGTTCCTACAATATCTTATTATGAAAATCTGCCAAATGCGCTTGAAAAGATGGAAACATACAGCACGAACGTTCTCGCCGTGGAAAAGAACAACAAACTCGCAGGGTTTCTGTTCAAGAATCATGCAGAAGCCATAATCGCACTCCACATATCGCACAAAAGAAGAAGAAAGCGCTAGGCAATAAAAGGCCGCTTTGCGACCACAAACAATATTAAGTCTTATCACTATAGATAATTAGGCGACAGGTGCTCTATTGCAATACATAGACAGGATTACTCTCCACAATTTTAGGTCTTTCAAGCACGCTACGGTCAGGTTTAGCAAGGGCTTCAACTGCGTAGTCGGCCCAAACGGTTCCGGCAAGTCAAACCTGTGCGGTGCGCTTCTTTTTGCATTAGGGGAGCATTCTTCCCGAAGAATGGGTGCCCCTTCGGCATCGCAACTGATAAGCACGTTCGCAAAGGCGGATCAAGAAATGAAGCTCAAACGCATGCACGTTAGCGTTACACTTGCCGGCGACAGCAATATCGAGATAACAAGGATAGCACGATCAGACAACAAAATAGCCTACAGGCTCAATGGCAAGCGCAGCAACAGGCAGGACGTGATAGACGTATTGCAGGCAAACGGCTGCTGGGTAAATGAGACGAACACGCTTACCCAGGGAGAATCGCGGAGAATAATGGACCTGAATTCGAAGGAAAGGCGAGAGCTTCTCGACGTCGCTTCTGGTATAAAGGAGTTCGACGAAAAAAGGGATGCAGCCATGAAAGAGCTGGAAAAGGTCGAGCAAAAGATATCGGGAGCAAGGATCATGCTTAGCGAAAGGATGGGTTTTCTCAACGACCTCAAGAAGCAGAAGGACGACGCACTGCAATACATGGAACTCAGCAACTCGATAAAGGACATGACGTTTACTCTATTGAAAAACAGGGAACGCGACGTTTCTACTAAATATGAGGAGGCGCTCAAACTCCTTAATGAAAATTCTAGCACAGTAAAAAAAATTAATGAAAGCCTTAAGGGAATTGAGGCAAAACTCGCCGGGCTATCGGAACGGTATACGAAAACCTCCGGCGAGCTGAATGCCAAGTCTATTGAGGTAAATTCAAGTAACAGGCAGCTCGAGGAATTAAACAAAGAGATCGCACTGAACGAGCAGAAAGCCACAGAGCTAGAGCGAGAGATTGGCAGGGCAAGGGAGCATGCGGATGTTTTAGATGAAGAGCGCAAGAAGCTCACAAAACAGAAAGAAAGCAACAGCCTGCAGCTCAAGAGGATCGAATCAGAGTTAAAAGGAAGGTCGGAGACGCTGAATTCTTACGAAACTAGCGAGGAGTTTGCAGGAACGAAGCTAATCTCAAACTATGAGGAGACGCAGGAAAGGTTATACGGGCTAATGGGCGCCCTTGAAACGGTTTCCAAGGAGTATTTCAAAGCTGCAAGCGAAAAGAGCGTGCTTGACGCAACGCTCGAAAGGATTAGGGAACAGACCAAAACACTTACAGATAATCGACCGGGACTTGAGAAAATCATTTCTGAACTGGGGCAAAAGAAGAGAGGCGCGACAGAAAAACTTTCTGCTGAAAAAGAGAAACTTGCAGCTCATTCAAAACAGATGCAGTCATATAAACTAGAGCTCTCAAAGCTCGACGAGAAAAACATTAACCTGAGGGACGAGCTTGCAAGCTCTGGCGGAGGCACCGATTCGATAGCAAACCTGCTAAAGAAGGAGATTAGAAGCGGTTTTTACGGCAGGGCATACGAGCTCTGCAGCTATGACGACAAATACGCGAATGCTGTTGCCGCGGCAGCGGGCAACAGGTTCAACTACTTCGTCGTTGACTCTATCGACATAGCAACCCAGGCGATCGAGATAATAAAAAGGAAGGGTCTTGGCAGGGCATCCTTCGTGCCAGTGCAGGAACTCTCGGTAAAGCCGGTGAAGGCGCAGCAGGATCTCGAACCGCTGCTCAAAGTCGTAAAATTCGAAAAGAGATTTAGCAAGGTATTCGAATTCGTATTTTCAAACACCTACATTGTTGAAAGCATAAGAGATGCGAAGGAAAAAGGCATAGGTTCAAATCGCTATGTGACAATCACCGGCGAGGTGATAGATCCCGCGGGCATAATAACCGGAGGCACAATAAAACACAAGCAGGCGGGCACGATACTCGCAGAGCTAAAGAGCGTCGAAGCATCAAAAAGTGAGATCAACGAAAAGATATCGCTTATTGATAACGAGTCTAACGAGTTGAGAAAGGCAATCGGAGCATACGAAACAGAGCTTATGGGCATTGATTTTGAGATTAAGAAGGACTCTGAATCCCTAGCGGATTTAAAGTCCGAATTACTGGCCGTGCAAAACAAAGAATCGAAAGCTGCATCAGAGACAGGGGCAATAGAAGAACGGATAACAGCCACAAATTCCAAGAAAGCAGCGATAGAAACAGAAATCTCCAGGATAAAAAGCGATTCTGAAAGAACTAAGTTACAGGTACCAAAGAGTGCAAAGAAGGGGATTGATAGAGGAGAGCTCAACAGGTTGAAGACGCTGAGACAAGAGGTGGAAGATCTTAAGGTTAGTGCGGCGTCGCTCACAAAAGAGAACGAGATGATAGAATCGAGAGTAAAAGAGGTTGCAAAAGAGCGCGAACGCGAGCTCAGGAACGTAAGCGATGCGACAGAACAGAAAGGCTCTCTTGAAGAACGCGGCAAGAGCACCAAGAAGCAAAAGACCTCAGTAGAAGAGAAGATAAAATCTCACGATACCGGTTCCGCCTCACTCTACAAGCAGCTCACCTCTATTAACGACGATCTGGCTGGGGTCGGCCAAGAGAAGGGCAAGCTTGAAAGCGAGCGTGAGCGCCACCAGCGCAGTTCCATAGAGTTGGAAGGCACGAGGGCCCAGCTCCAGACGAGGCTCAGCGACATAAAGGCCGAGCTTCTGAAGTACGTGGATGTTAAGGAATCCAGCGTGCCCGCAAGGGAACTTGAGACAAGGATTGCCGATGCAAACAAGCGTCTCGAACTTCTCGGCGGCGTAAACATGAAAGCACCCGAGATGTATGACGCAAAAAGCAAAGACGTGGAGGAAGCCGAAACGAGGCTGTCAACGCTTGACAACGAGAAGAACTCCATACTTACTATGATAAAAGAGATAGAGTCAAAGAAGTTCAGCATTTTCATGGAAACCTTTAACACGGTAAACCAGAACTTCCAGAAACTTTATGGATATGCGTTCGAAGGCACGGCAGCTCTTGCGCTCGAAAGCACAAAAGAGCCGTTCAGGGGCGGCCTGTTCATAAATGTCAAGAACAGCTCGGGCAGGCTTCACAACATAGAGATCATGTCGGGCGGCGAGAAATCACTGATACTCTTGATACTGCTGTTTGCAATACAGATGCGCAATCCGATGTCCTTTTACATATTCGACGAAATTGATGCATCGCTCGACAAGGAAAACTCGAAGAAGCTCTCGCTCCTTATAAAGGAGATGAGCTCCAAATCGCAGTTCATAGTTATAAGCCACAATGACGCGATGATATCTGCTGCCGATGCAGCGATAGGCGTCGCCAGGCAGGGCGTTGAATCAAAGGCGGTCGGCATGGAGCTTGTAAATATAGAAAAGGTTAGCAGCAAGGCAAATAACGGTGCATGATTTGGCAAAACAAACAAAGCCCGCTGGCGCTTCTCCAAAATCCCCAAAAGGGCGCGGAATAAAGGTATGGCCGTTCTATCTGCTGCTTGCATTGCTGTTCGTTCTCTATCTGCTATTTCAGAGCAATCAGGCGCTTTCGGTGATCTTCGGCACCGCGGCATTCCTGATGCTAGTATCGGTTATCATGCTGGAACTGTTTGCTGGCATGCAAGAGGAAGGCTATGTTAAAAATATACTGGAGATGGTGGCTGCCGTTGCGGCTGTTGTTCTCCTGTGGTTTCTATTAAGGGCTTTGCTCCAGACCCCAAATCCCATAGATGTTGTGCCGAGCTGCAGTATGCTGCCCGCATTGCAGAGGGGTGACATGGTTGTGCTGCGCGGCATAAGCAACATAAGCCAGATTCATGCCCCTGTAGTGAACATAACAAAAACGCAGTTCGCAAACCTTTTGAACAGCATAAGGAATGGGTCGCTTAGCTGCGTCGCCTATACCGTGTCGAACAATAGGGTAGTTATATCACAGATAGCATATCCCGGCTATACAGTAGGCTTGTACAAGCAAGGAAATCCTGGCTACATAGTCCAGGATGGTGCACAGGCAAACAACACTATAAAGTATACGTGCGGCACTGTACCCTCAAGGTTTAGCAACGGCACCACGGTCAGTGAAGCCTCAACCATTTCAATAACGATAGCAAATACGACCATATCTGATAACAAAAATAACTCGATAGTTGTATACGAAACCGTTCCAGAAGACCTCTTTTATAAAGAGGGCGACCTTTACATAGTGCATAGGGCATATGCAGTACTCAACGTTCAAGGTAGCTACTATACTCTTACAAAAGGTGACAACAACCCCGGATTAGACGTGCAGTACAGCAACTATCCCGCAAACCTTTCATTTATTCAAGGCAGGGTTATAGCTTCAATACCATACGCTGGCTACCTCAAGCTGCTTCTTAGCGGTAGTTTGAGACAACCAGCCGGATGCAACTCCACAATCGGGTAATAAGTGCGGTACGACTTCGTCGATACCAACATTTATATATTTTAACGATGTTAATCTACTGTTCATTGATTTACTGCCTATTTTATAAGTTTCTCTCTAATATTTAGTGAGCTATATGGCAGACCTAGCCATAGATATCCGCTTGGCTGTAGACAGCGGCACCACAGCGCTAGGCATGAATAGCGTCTTGGACTCGATAAAGAACAGCAGCGCAAAGCTCGTCGTGGTCGCGGCCAATGCAAAGAAGGAATTGAAGCAGGACGTAATGCACCTGGCAAAGCTCGCATCGGTAAATGTGATAAACTTCGAAGGCACGCCCGTCGAGCTCGGTGCGGTTTGCGGCAAGTCCTTTTCGGTCGCGGTTGTCTCAATCATAGAGCCAGGAAATTCAAGTATACTAACAAATTTCAAGTGATATTATGCCAAATGGAGAGTTCGCAGCAAGAAGGCTTGTAAGGCAGAGAAAGCATCAGCGTTTATTGAAGAAATCCCTCAAGAGAAGAAAGTTCAAGCTAAAGCAGCGCTACGACCCGATGGGCTGCGTTCCAAGGGCGAAAGGCCTGGTATTGAAAAAGTTCGAGCTCGGGCAGAAGCAGCCACACTCAGGCCTTATAAAGTGCGTCAGCGTCCAGCTCATCAAAAACGGCAAGGTCGTCGGCGCCTTTGCGCCTGGTGACGGCACTATAAACTTCATAGACGAGCACGACGAGGTAACAATCGAGGGCCTAGGCGGCTCGCAGAGGGGCCAGATGGGCTGCATACCGGGCATAAGATATAAGGTAATCGAGATCAATGGAATCAACGCCCAGCAGATAAGGTCGGGCAAGCAGGAGAAACCAAAGAGATGATAGCGTATGGCTGAAGCTATGTTACCACCGAATGAGGCTCAGGCCAAGGAGGAAGCCTTGCCAAAGCCGAAGGAACAGCCACAGGCGCAAGCCCTACCAACCGCATCAGAAAAACCGGCAAGAAGGCGCGTTAGAAAGGCGCAACCAGCTGCAATCATACCAAGTGTTGCAATAAACGAGAGCAAGCTTCTCTTCGGCAGGTACAGCTACGACGTGGTAGTTAACGATCTGAGCCTGAAGAACTACATAAACCTGAAGCCGTCAGAGTTCCCGCACAGCTTCAGGCGTACAAGTTCAAAAATGTTTTCCAAGGCAGAGATAAACATAGTTGAAAGGCTTGAAAATTCACTCATGAGGGGGGGCACGGGAGGCAAGGTTGGCGCAAAGGTCATAAGAACAAAGGGCAGGCTACAGGGCAAAAAAATTAAGGTCATGCACATCATAGAAAAGGCGTTTGAGATTGTGAATGCGAAGACGAACCAAAATCCATTGCAGTTGCTTATAAATGCGCTCGAAAGCAGCGCACCTATTGAAGATGTTACAAGAATAAGGCAGGGAGGCACCATAGCAAGCATCTCTGTTGATGTAAGTGCAAGCCGCAGGTTGGACATAGCGCTTAAAAACATGGCGATTGCATCGATCATGAGCGCATTCAAAAAGAAAAGGAGCCTTGCGGAATCTTTGGCTGATGAGTTAATACTTGCATCGAACAGGGACGCAAACAGCTACGCAATAAAGCGCAAGAACGAAATAGAGCGCATGGCCAGGAGCGCGAAGTAGTGAGCCAGATGGTAAGGAAAGAGTACCTAGTTGAGGAGATAGCCAAGCTGATGAGAAACCATGTCGTAATCAGGAACGTGGCAATCATCGCGCACGTGCACCATGGCAAGACGACACTAACAGACTCGCTGCTTGCAAGGGCGGGGCTCATATCAAAGAGCGTTGCCGGCGAGGCGCTATACACGAATTTTGAGGCGATAGAAAAGGACCGACTGCTGACAATAAAATCGGCAAACATCTCGCTTGGCTTTACCTACAACGGCAAGGAGTACATAATAAACCTGATTGACACTCCAGGGCATGTTGACTTCGGAGGGCACGTGACAAGATCGATGCGCGCTGTGGACGGTGTCGTGCTGATAGTGGACCCGGTGGAAGGCATAATGCCGCAAACAGAAACGGTGTTGAGGCAGGCGATGAAGGAGAAGGCAAAACCAGTGCTTTTTGTAAACAAGGTCGACAGGCTTCTTACAGAGCTCAGACTTACGCCCGAGCAAACCCAAGAGCGTTTGCTTAATCTCGTAAACAGCGTTAATAACCTCATAGAAAAATATGTGCCTAAAGAGTTTGAAAACGCTTGGAAGGTCAGCGTTGAGGACGGCAGCGTGGCTTTCGGCTCTGCATCAAAAAAATGGGCAATATCA
>Ga0315281_10011292_pt1 | contig 12236 bp, 12 predicted proteins | sample YL17G07_0_MG_FD_204540 | JGI IMG/M metagenome (GOLD analysis project Ga0315281, IMG submission 204540) | Sediment microbial communities from Yellowstone Lake, YNP, Wyoming, USA - YL17G07_0 | ecosystem: Environmental > Aquatic > Freshwater > Lake > Sediment | place: USA: Wyoming | collected... | reverse complement strand
CATGTCCTACGTCAGCGAGATCACTTCCACCAGAAATCGGGCGACGGCGATGAGCATTTTCTCGGCGTCAACCCTGGCGGGTGCCGCGCTGGGGCCGTTTCCCGGCGGCTACATTGCGGAGGCTTTCACGCCAGCGCTCACCGGCTACAGGAGCACCTTCTTCGCTGGCGGGCTCCTGGAGCTGCTCGTCGGCGCCTACGCGTTCCTCGTGATCCGTGAGCGCCGGCGTGCTCCGAGCGTATCCCGGCTGGAGGGCGCCGCGCCGTCGGGCTGGCGGATGCTGGCGAGCCGCGACCTGCTGGCCGTCTGTCTCGGCGTCTTCCTCTTCGGCGTCGGCTTTGGCGCGTTCCTCTACTTCACGGTGCCCATGCTCGGGCCCCGCCTGGGCTTCAGCCCCTCCGAGGTCGGCTGGATCATCAGCGGCTTCGGCTTCGGACACGTCGGCGGCGCCCTGGCCTTCGGTCCTCTCTCGGACCGGATGGGCCGGCGGAAACTGTTCGGTTGGGGCGGGATCCTCCTCTCGGGCATCACGATTCCGCTCGCCGCGCTGACCACGAGCTTGCCGGTCATGATTGCGATCACGCTCTTCGTGGGCTTCATCAGTGCCCCGCTCTGCGGCATCGTGCCCACACTGGTGGCGGAGCTGGTTCCCGAGGCGGCAGGGGCGGCGATGGGGGTTCAGAAGTCATCGGAGCAGTTGGGAATCTTCGTTGGACCGGCTTTGGCCGGCGCCTCGATCGCCGCGCTGGGCTTCACCTTCGCATTGGTCGGGGCCGGTGTCGTGATGGTGGTCGGCGCTCTGCTCTTCCTGCTGCTCGTCAGGGAGTCACCGCTGCTCGGGGAGCGTGTGGTCTGCGGCGACCGCAGCCCGTCGGGAGGCTGCAGCACGTAGGGCGCGAAACGCATGTGCAACCTGGTCTGGTGTTGGTGTTCGCCCTTTTCGTCTGGCTGCTGTGGAAGGAGCCCTGAGTATGACGACGGTGATCTTCGCCTGCGTTCACAACGCGGGCCGCTCGCAGATGGCGGCCGCGTTCTTCAACGCGTTTGCCGATGCCGCACGGGCACAGGCCGTGTCCGCGGGGACGGTCCCGGCCGAGTGCGTGCATCCCGAGGTCGTCGCCGCGATGCGTGAGGTGGGCATCGATCTGAGCGGCGCGCGCCCGCAGCGCCTGACCGACGAGCTCGCCGCCTCCGCGCAGGTGCTCGTGACGATGGGCTGTGGGGAGGCGTGTCCCGTCGTGCCTGGGCTCAAGCGGGACGACTGGCCCATCGACGATCCCAAGGGCTGTCCGCTCGAAGAGGTGCGGCGCATCCGCGACGAGATCCGCCGGCGAGTGGAGGCGCTGCTCTCGGCCGGGAAGTGGCGGAACTCCAACGTGTCGGCTCGCACATGACACCCCGCGGCTGTCCTTCCGGCGCCTCACGTGGGGCGTGACCGCCTCCGCACGCCGGGCCGCGCTGCTTCCGAAGTGGCCGCCGGTCAAGGATGTCCGCTCAGGGCATGGTCCATGCAGAAAAGGACGCGCGAGGAGGGTTTGCCATGGCCAAGGAGCACGAGGGCTCGAAGGAGCAGGGAAGCGGTGCTGAATCCGGCCAGTGCGGGTGCTGTCAGCCGAGCGATGCGGAGACGGCCAAGCGCGCGTACGAGCTTTGGCTGGCCCGCGGCGCGACATCCGGACACGACGTCGACGATTGGCTCGAAGCCGAGGGCGAGTTGAGGTGTGCGCGTCGGCGGCAGCGGCACACGGCGGCGGCATGATGCCGTTGGCCGCACCGCCGGCGGTCAGTCAGGTGTGACGGGAGGATCATCGCCATGCCGACCCTCCGCTACACCGTTGACGCTGCGACGCGTGGCGGCGGACTGTCCTCGGCGCGCACCCGGCAGGCAACGGTCGAGTTCGACACGTCCGCGGGCCAGAGCGAGACGCACATGGGACCGGCCGATCTCCTCGCGACGGCGTTCGCGGCCTGCGTACTGAAGAACGTGGAGCGGTTCTCGGGCATCCTGCCGTTCCGGTACGACGGGGCGTCGATCTCCGTCACCGCCGAGCGCGAAGACCGGCCGCCCCGGATCAGCCAGATCCGGTACGTCCTGCGGATCAGGACCGACGAGCCGGCTCAGCGGGTTGACCTGCTTCGGCGAAACATCGAGCGGTTCGGCACGATCTTCAACACGCTGGGCGCGGCGTGCCAGATCACGGGCGAGATCGTTGCCGAGCCGGCGACGAGCCTGGGTCCCGCAGTTGCGGCGGACGACGTCGACCTGCACGGCGGTGTTCCGCCGGGTCGGAAGCCATGAAAGGGATGGCGGTGCTGCTCGGCAGTCGCGAGGCCGCCTGGCATGCGGAGTGCATCCCTTACATTCTGTGCGAGCGTTTCGAGCCGAGAAAATGCGCGTCATAAGCCCCGCGAACGGGCGGCGGCGCAACAGCCGTCTGACCTCGATAGGCGGCGAATCCGCGCTGCCCCCGCCCGAGAGCGGCGGACTTGCGCGCTTGGGGCTGTGGCTGGCGCCGCGGTCGGGCGGATGGGTCGCTTGTGGGCTGGCCTTGGGCCTTGGGCTATGGTGGGCTGCCTATCGCTCCCTCGATCCGCTCACGCACCTGGTGACCGACCGGCTCCTGGGTCTTGAGCCCGGGACCCGCCTGGCGAGCAGCGTCCAGTTCTTCCTCTTCGATACGCCGAAGGTGCTGCTCCTCTTGGTGCTGATCGTGTTCCTGGTGGGGATCCTGCGATCGTTCTTCACACCGGAGCAGACCCGGCACCTCCTCACCGGTCGCCGCCAGTCGGTCGGCAACGTCCTCGCTGCGAGCCTCGGTGTGGTGACGCCCTTCTGCTCGTGTTCCGCTGTGCCGCTCTTTCTGGGGTTCGTGGAAGCGGGCGTACCGCTCGGGGTGACCTTCTCGTTCCTCATCGCGGCGCCGATGGTGAACGAGGTGGCGCTTGTGCTCCTCTTCGGGCTTTTCGGCTGGCGGATCGCGCTGCTGTACCTCGTGGCTGGGCTCTCGGTCGCGGTGATCTCGGGCTGGGTGCTCGGCCGGCTGCATCTCGAGCGATATGTCGAGCCCTGGGTGTACGAGCTCGCCAGCCCGCCCGCGACCCATCGGGACCATCCCGCGATCCCGTGGCCGGTGCGCGTGCGTGGCGGCCTCGAGGCCGTCCGCGAGATCGTCGGCCGGGTGTGGCTCTACGTGATTGCCGGCATCGCCGTCGGGGCTGGGATTCACGGCTACGTTCCCGAGGGGCTCATGGCCGGGATCATGGGGAAGGCGGCATGGTGGTCGGTGCCCGTCGCGGTTCTGCTCGGGGTCCCCATGTACGCGAACGCGGCAGGGATCATCCCGATCGTCCAGGCACTCCTGGCCAAAGGCGCCGCCCTGGGCACGGTGCTCGCGTTCATGATGGCGGTGGTCGGGCTGTCCCTGCCCGAGACGATCATCCTGCGGAAGGTCCTGCAGTTGCCTCTCATCGCGGCCTTCGTCGGGATCGTGGCTGCCGGCATCCTGCTCGTGGGCTACCTCTTCAACCTCATCGTCTGACGCCAGAAGGAGAGGCCTCATGAAGCTCCAGATCCTCGGTACCGGCTGCTCCCGATGCAAGCAGCTCACGGCCAACGCCGAGCAGGCGGTGCGGGAACTTGGGCTCGATGCTGCCGTCGAGAAGGTCGAGGATGTGCGCGAGATTCAGCGCTACCGCGTGATGACGACACCGGCCCTGGTCATCGACGGAGAGGTCAAGGCCGCGGGCAAGGTCTTGTCGCCCTCGGAGATCAAGGCACTACTCCGACCCTGAGGCGCGGATGAGCCAGACCCGGCGCGGGACGACGTCCTCGGGGCAACGCAACCAGGAGGCACCACGATGCCAAAGACGGACATGTACGATCTCGCCATCATCGGGGGCGGAGCAGGTGCGTCGTGCCGTCGCGGATCCGCCACGTGGATCCTGCCCTGAACCAGGCAGCGCGAATCATGCGGGTGCACGGGTGAGCGCTCAGAGAATCCCGGCGAAGGGGACAGCCGGCGCCAGATATCAACCACGGCTGGTATGGACGCTCGCGCTCACGGGCGGCTTCATGTTTGTCGAGGTCGCCGGGGGGCTCTGGACCGGAAGTCTGGCGCTCCTGGCCGATGCGGGCCACATGCTCACCGACGTCGCCGGGATCACGCTGACTCTCCTCGCCGTGTGGTTCGCGCAGCGCCCGCCGAGCCCGGCGCACACCTACGGCTTCGTGCGGATGGAGATCCTGGCCGCGCTCGCGAACGGCCTCATCCTGCTCGGGGTTGCGGGGCTGGTGCTCGTCGAGGCGTGGCAGCGGCTCTGGGCGCCGCGGGAGATCCTGGCGGGCCCGATGCTGGCCGTGGCCCTCCTCGGCCTCGGGGTGAACCTCGTGGCGATGTGGCTGCTCCACGAGGGCGCCGGCGAGAGCCTGAACGTTCGCGGCGCGTACCTCGAGATCCTGAGCGACGCCGTCGCCTCGCTGGGAGTTGTCGCGGCGGGCGTGGTCATCTGGACGACCGGCCTCTCACGCGTGGACCCGATCGTGAGCGGGCTCATTGGGCTGTTCATCGTGCCGCGGACCTGGTGGCTCGTGCGTCAAGCCGTCCACATCCTGATGGAGGGGGCGCCGTTCCATCTCGACGTGCTCGAGATCGAGCGGGCCATGGCCGAGGGCCCCGGCGTGCAGACCGTTCATGACCTCCACGTGTGGACGCTCACCTCCGGACGCGAGGCGTTGAGCGCGCACGTCCTGGTCGACGATCTGGCGGATGGACAGCAGGTCCTGGAGGGGCTCGAAACGCTGCTCCGCAAGCGCTTCGGGATCGACCACTCGACGCTCCAGCTCGAGACGGCTCACGGCCTGGCACTGGTTTGCCGTCGACCCGGTTCCACCGACTGAGGAGTAATGCCCCGGACGAGTCTGGCTCCGCACGGGTTCACGGCGACCCCCGGCTGTCCGGTTCGCGCCCCACATGAGGCAGGAGCGCCTCCGCACGCCGCACCGCGGTGCTTCGGAAGTGGCCGCGGGCCAATGATGTCCGCCTCGGGCATGGCCCATGCGCGAAGGACGGTCGAGGAGGGAGAATACGATGAAACCGCTGCCGCACCGCTACGAGGTCCGGCTCTCCGGTGGTCCAACCGGCTACGCCACCGTGTCGACGAGTGGCGTGCCCGACCTCCGGTCTGCTCCGCCGCTCGACTACGACGGGCCGGGAGACGCCTGGAGCCCCGAGCACCTTCTGCTCGCTGCCGTGAAGACGTGCTTCCTGTTCACGCTCCGGGCGGTGGCCAAGACCTCGCGCATCGAGTTCGTCGCGCTCGATCTCTCGAGTGAGGGGACGGTGGACCGCCAGAATGGGATCACGCGGTTCACGGAGATCGTGCTGCGCCCGCGACTGACGATCACAGCAGGTACCGACCGCGACCGCGCGCTGTGGGTCCTTCAGAAGAGCGAGAAGACGTGCCTCGTCTCCGCGTCCCTCTCGACGCCCGTTCGCCTGGAGCCTGAGCTCGTGACGGCCTGATGAGCGCCCGCGCGCCCGCCTCTAGGCCCGGGTCGAGTGCTACTGGCACGCGGTGAGCGCGGACGGTCGCTAGGCTCGTGGCAAGTCAGTATTCCGTTGTGATCGACGGCCGGCCGGTCATCGTGCCGGCAGGGACTTCGGTCCTCGAGGCAGCTCGCCAGATCGGGGTCACGATTCCTGCGCTCTGCCACCACCCGGCGTTGCCAGCCGACGGCTCGTGCCGCCTGTGCCTCGTCGAGGTCGAGGGGCGGGGAGGGCTCCACGCAAGCTGCGCGATACCGGTGAGCCCGGGCCTGCGGGTCGCCACCGAGACGCCGGCAGTGGTGGCGGCACGGCGGAACGTGCTCGGCCTGTTCATCGCGCGGTACCGCCCGGGAGCCGGGCGACCTCGTAACGAGTTGCTCGCGCTGGCCGATCAGTACGGCGTTTCGCCTCCGCCCGCGGCCGACGCGCCGCGGAGTCCGGTCGACGACTCGAATCCGTTCATCCGAATCGACCGCGAGGCGTGCATCCACTGCTGGCGGTGCGTGCGCGCGTGTTCGGTCCTCAACGGCGTGACGGCCATCGGGGTGTTTGGCCGCGGGCAGGACGCGCACATCGGCTTCGGGGCCGATCGCCCGATGCAGGACAGCCCGTGCGAGTTCTGCGGGATGTGCGAGGCGGTATGCCCGACCGATGCGCTGCTGGTCCGCGAACCTCCGCCCCCACGCGGGGGGACGCACGTCGCGAACACGGTGTGCGGCTACTGCGGCGTTGGTTGCCGTCTGGACCTCCTCGTCGAAGACGGCCGAGTGGTGGGCACCGCGTGCGACTGGGATGCCGCCGCGAATCATGGCCTCCTGTGCGTCAAGGGGCGGTTCGGGTGGCGCTACGTGCACCATCGCGATCGCCTGACCCGGCCGCGCGTGCGCCGCGCCCTGCTCGGCGGCGGCGAAGGGTGGGTCGATACGGACTGGGACACCGCCCTGGATCTCGTGGCGCGCAAGCTGGCCGACGTCACGCGGCGCCACGGCCCGGAGGCGATCGGCCTCCTCGCTTCGGCCAAATGCACCAACGAAGAGAACTACCTCGTACAGAAGCTGGCCCGCCAGGTTCTCGGCACCAACAACGTCGACCACTGCGCGCGCCTCTGCCACGCGCCCACTGTCGTCGCGCTCACGGAGGCGCTCGGCTCTGGCGCCATGACGAACTCTATGGACGACATCGTGGCCGAGGCCCAGGCGGTCTTCATCATCGGCTCCAACACGACCGAGCAGCACCCCGTCCTGGGCATGCGCCTGCGGGCCGCGGCACGTGAGCGGGGACTCCCGATCATCGTGGCGGATCCCCGTCGGATCCCGCTGGCGGAGGTCGCCGCGCTCCATCTGCCGCTGCGGCCGGGAACCGACATCGCCCTGCTCAACGCCCTGGCGCACGTGCTCGTCGCCAACGGCTGGGTGGATCATGGGTTCGTCGGGCGGCACACGGAAGGGTTCGAGGCGTTTGCCGGCAGCGTGCGAGACACGACACCCGAGTGGGCGGCGGCGATCACCGGCGTGCCCGCCCATGACATGCGTCGTGCTGCCGAGTTGATGTGGCGCCATCGGCCGGGGGCGTTGCTCTTTGCGATGGGGATCACCCAGCACACGTGCGGCACCGCCAACGCCTTCGCCTGCACGAACCTCCAGCTGCTCCTCGGCAACCTGGGCATGCCGGGCTCCGGCATCAACCCGCTACGCGGGCAGAATAATGTCCAGGGCGCGTGTGACGTCGGGGCGCTTCCAGACATGCTGCCGGGCTACCAGCCCGTCGCCGACGAGGCGGTCCGCCGGCGATTCGCCGAGGCGTGGGGCGTGGCAATCCCCGACCGCCCGGGTCTCAGCGTCACCGAGATGATCGACGCGGCTTTCACCGGCGGCATCCGCGCGCTCTACATCGTCGGCGAGAACGCGGCGATGACCGATCCGGATCTCACCCACGTTCGCCGGTGTCTCGCTGCGTGCGAGTTCCTTGTCGTCCAGGAGATCTTTCCGAGTGAGACGGCCGAGCTTGCCCACGTCGTGCTGCCGGCTGCCGCCAGCTTCGAGAAGGCGGGCACGTTCACGAGCACCGAGCGGCGGGTGCAGCGCGTCGCCCCAGCCGTGCTGCCGCCCGGCGACGCGCGGGCGGATTGGTGGATCCTCGCCGAGATCGCCCAGCGCGTGAGCACCCTCCTGGGCAGGCCGACCGCTCGGGGTCGGTACGCCGAGTGGCATGACACGTCGCCGGCAGCGACCATGGAGGAGATCGCGGCCCTCGCCCCGATCTACGGCGGCATCCGCCATGAGCGTCTCGGGGAGGCCGGACTGCAGTGGCCCTGCCCGACCAGCGACCATCCGGGCACGCCAATCCTGCACCGCGACGGCCCGAGCCGCGGCCGAGCGCGCTTTGTTCCGGTGCGCCACACTCCGGCCGCGGAGATGCCGGATGCCGAGTACCCTCTCGTGCTGACGACGGGCCGCGTGCTCGAGCATTACCACGCGGGGAGCATGAGCCGGCGAGTGCCCGCCCTTGACTGGCTCGTGCCCGAGGCGATCGTCGAAATCCATCCGAGCGACGCGCACGCGGCCGCGATCGCCGACGGCGAGCGGGTTCGTGTGCGTTCCCGGCGCGGGGCGATTGTGGCGCGGGCCCGCGTGACGCCGGCCATACGTCCCGGAACGGTGTTCGTGCCTTTCCACTTCGCCGAAGCGGCCGCGAACCTCCTGACCCACGCCGCCCTCGATCCCGTGGCGAAGATCCCGGAGTACAAGGCATGCGCGGTGGTGATCGAAGCCGAGCGGTGATGCCAGATGGCCGCCGCGGCCAGGGAAACACGGCAGCTGGAGCCAACCCCTGAGATAGGACACTAGCTGAGGCCGATCAACAGATGACGGCCCACACCAGCCAGAGCGCCGCCAACAACAAGCCAGGCGGAATTGATCTTGAACCGTAGAAGGACGGCAAGGGTGACGACGGCAAGCGCTGCAGAGAACCAGTCGATGATCGCTGTCCGGCCCAGCTCCCAGCTGACAGCTGCCATGAGCCCGAGTGCTGCGACATTGACCCCATCGAGCAGCGCGCCCGTCGCCGCCGAGCGGCGCAGCCACCCGAGGAACGGGTAGGCTATGGCAACGAACACGAACGAGGGCAGAAAAATTCCCACAGTGGCCGCGACGGCACCAGGCGTCCCGCCAACGAGGTAGCCGATGAACGTAGCGGTTGTGAAAACAGGTCCGGGCGTGAATTGCCCGACAGCCACGGCATCAAGGAGTTGCTGGTCAGTGAGCCAGTGGAGCCGATCAACGAAGTCGGCCCGGAGAAAGGACAATAGAACGTATCCGCTGCCATACACCACGCAGCCAATCTTCAGGAAGTTCAGGAACAGTATCCCAAGGCCGTACTGGGCTGGCGTTCCGGCGGCCTGCGCGACGAGCGATGACGATCCGAGCGCCACCAAAACGAGCGCTTTCCCCGCGGTCCGCCACCAGCGAGGGGCCTGACGGGCCAGCAGAGCGATGACCCCTCCGCCGAACAGCACGATGATGGGGCTGAACCCGAATAGGTAGAGGGCCAGCGCCGCGAGCCCTATGGTTCCGAGAAGCACGTCCTTGACCGCGCTCTTGAAAAGTCCCAGAGGGCTATGACGATGATCGCGATGATGACGGGCTTGATCCCACCCAGGATCCAGAGCACCTGAGGCAGGGAGCCGTAACGGACGTATGCCCAAGCCACGCCGAGTGTCATGAGCATAGCCGGCAGCACGAAGAGGAAGCCTCCCAGGACGAGCCCGCGCCAGCCGCTCCGTACATAGCCCAGGTAGATAGCCAGTTCGGTGGCGGTCGGGCCAGGAATGAGGTTGCTCGCGCCGAGCAGATCAAGAAACTGCTCGTCGCTTACCCACTTCCGCCGCCTCACGGCCTCCTCGCGCATGAGCGCGATATGGGCGGCGGGGCCACCGAAGGAAATCACGCCGAGCTTGAGAAAGAGAGTGGCGACGTCCCGGAGGCGCGGCGAACTCTTGCCTGTCATTTCATCCGCTGGGTCGCCCGCGGCGTTCACAGGAATATTCTATCGAGTGGCATGGAGTCCGACCTCCGCGACCGCGATGGACCTCGCCCGATCGTTTCCTGGCAGGCCATGGTACCCTTACCGGCCGGTATCCGCCGGCGGTGTTACCTGGCGGCAATCGTCGGCAGAGCGGTGAACGCTCCAACCGCCACGGACGAACCGATAGGTCGTGACCAGGGGTTGGCTACGACCTTGGCAAGGGGCGTAAGAGACATAAAGCCTGGGCAGCAAGGCCCACCTTCAACGCTGGTTCAAGTCACGGTTCCACGTTTGTGAATTCGCTGGGGATAGATATGAGATTGACTTGGGGATTTGGACATCGGACTGCATTTCTCGACGATTGGTGAGCCGGCGTGAGCATGTAGTTACGCTCCCGTGACTTGAACCAGCGACCGTGACAGGCGCTTGTGGGACGGCTCCGATGCCGCTAAGATCACCGCCACTAGGAGGAAACCATGCACTACATCAGGCCTGTTCTCGGCGTCGCGCTGGCCGTTCTTCTGCTGGCGACTCCTGCGGCCGGCCAGGCGCCGGCCTCTCGCGAAGGCAAGCACGGCGGCGTGCTTCGCCTGGTGCATCGCGAGGACCTACCGCAGGGCTTCGCCATTCACGAGACCGCCACGAACTCGGTCACATGGCCGGCGATGCCCTGCTACAGCAACCTCGTCATCTTCGACCAGCTCAAGCCCATCGGCCGCATCGAGACGATCGTCCCCGAGCTGGCGGAGCGCTGGTCGTGGCAGGACAACTATCGAAACCTCGTCTTTTTCCTGCGAAAAGACGCCCGCTGGCACGACGGGCAGCCCGTCACATCCAAAGACGTGAAGTTCACCTTCGACCTGGTGCGCGAGGCCAAGGACGCTCCGACCAAGCTCCGTCTCAATCCGCGAAAAGAGTGGTACGCCAACGTCGAGGCCATCGAGGCGCCCGACCCCTATACCGTCGTCTTCCGGCTCAAGCGTCCGCAGCTGTCGCTGCTGGCGATGCTCGCGTCCGGCTACTCGCCGGTGCTCCCGGCGCACGTTCCGCTGGCGGAGCACCGCACGCGGTGCCTTGGCAGCGGCCCCTTCAAGTTCAAGGAGTGGAAGCGGGGCCAGTACGTGGACCTGGTGAAGAACCCGGACTATTTCGTGAAGGGCCGTCCGTATCTCGACGGCGTGCGCTATGTCATCGTCGTCGAGCGGGGAACGCGGGTTGCCGCGCTGCAGACCGGGCAGGTGGACGTGGCGTTTCCCGGCGACACCACGGTGGCGATCGCCGAGCAGCTGCGCGCCTCCGTGCCCCGGATGGTCTTCACGGAGACCGCCACCAACGTCAGCGAGAACCTGCTCCTCAACACGAAGCGGCCGCCGTTCGACAACGTCAAGGTGCGCCGCGCCTTCAGCCTGGCCATTGATCGGCCCGCGTACGTGAAGGCCGTCCACTCCGGGAGCGCCATCGTGGGCGCCGCCATGGCGCCCAAGCCGTGGGGCGCCTGGGGGCTCCTGCAGAAGGACACGGTCCAGCTCCCGGGCTACGGCAAGGGGGAAGAGGAGAAGGTGCGGGCCCGAAAGCTCCTCGCCGAGGCCGGCTTCGGGCCCGCCAACCCGCTGAAGGTCGAGATGGCCACGCGCGCCATCGCCATCTACCTCGACTTCGCCGCCTTCGTGATCAGCGAGTTCAAGCACGTCGGGGTGGACGCCGCGCTCAAGCAGATCGAGACCGCGCAGTGGCATCCGCTGGCCACGCGTCGGGAGTTTCAGATGGCCGCCAACCTTACGGGTCTCGGCGTGGACGACCCCGACGCCAACTTCTACGAGAACTACGCCTGCGGCTCATCCCGGAACTACGGCGACTATTGCGACGAGCAGGTGATGCGGCTCATCGACCAGCAGTCGCAGGAAACCGACCCCCAGAAGCGTCTCACGCTCGTCTGGCAGATCCAGAAGAAGCTCGAGGAGGACGCCGCGCGGCCCACGATGGGCTGGCGCGTCGACCGCTTCGCGCACCACCCGTACGTCAAGAACCTCATCCCGAACCAGGTCACCTACAACTGCTGCCGCCTCCAGGAAGTCTGGCTCGCCAAATAGCGGGGTCAGGTCTTGAATTACGACATTCGCGAGCACGCGGAGCTCTGATATCCACTCAGATGTCGTAATGCAAGACCTGACCCCTACAAGGAGGAAGCGCATGCGCCTGCTGATCACGATCGTATCGCTCGCCGTCGTGGCCTTGCTCAGCCTGGCACGGGAGGCGGCCGCCCAGGCCCCTGTCAAGATCGGCTTCCTCGCGCCGCTGTCCGGCGCCATCGCCCAGGCCGGCACGGACATGTACAGCGGCTGCGAGCTGTACTGGGAGGAAAGCGGCTGGCAGCTGGCCGGCCGCAAGCTCGAGGTGATCCTGGAGGACAACGAGGGCGTGCCGGCCACCACGCTGGCCAAGGCGCGGAAGCTGGTCGAGTCCGATCGGGTCAACATGCTGGCTGGCGTGATCCTGTCCAACGTCGCCTACGCGCTGGTGCCGTACATCGAGTCGCAGGGCATCCCGACCATCTACCCGATCAACTCCGCCGACGATCTGACCCAGCGCAAGCGCCCCAAGTGGCTGATCCGCACCGGCTTCTCGGCCGGCGGCAACATGCATCCCTTCGGCGAGTACGCGGCGAAG
>Ga0315281_10011290_pt1 | contig 12237 bp, 10 predicted proteins | sample YL17G07_0_MG_FD_204540 | JGI IMG/M metagenome (GOLD analysis project Ga0315281, IMG submission 204540) | Sediment microbial communities from Yellowstone Lake, YNP, Wyoming, USA - YL17G07_0 | ecosystem: Environmental > Aquatic > Freshwater > Lake > Sediment | place: USA: Wyoming | collected... | reverse complement strand
CCGTTTCCAGGCCCCCATGCTGTGCACGGTGCGGTTGTCGAGACGACTCTTTCCCACGGAAAGAAGGCACGGCGTCGACCAATTGATCGAACGATTCGGCTTTCCGATCGCGGCTCGGCATCGGGCCCTCGATGACGCCGATATCCTGTGGCAGTTTCTCCAGCTTGTCTCGGAGCGATTTCCCGAGAACGAAATCGAACGAATTTTTGAACAATTGATTCAGAGCCCTAAGTCGATCACTCAGGTGGATTCCAAGACGATCCGCCGTCTCCCTCAGAAGACGGGCGTCTACATTTTCTATAACGACTCCGGCACGCCGCTGTATGTGGGCAAGAGCGTGAAGATCCGCGACCGCGTCCAGTCTCACTTCTCCAACCGGCATTCGAAGGCTCAAAAGATCTGCCGTCAGGCGGCGGATATTCATGCGATCCCCACGAAAAGCGAATTGGGAGCGCTTCTCTTGGAGAACCACCTCATCAAGACGTTGTTGCCGGCTTATAATCAGAGGTTGCGAGGCACCCGCCGGCTGACGATCGCCCGGCGGGTCGAAACACCGGCGTCGTATTTTCGCGTGAAATTGGAATCGCTCGATTCGATCGAAGCCTCCGAGATGGACGCCGTTTTGGGCCTCTTCAGGACGCCGGGCCAGGCTAAACGATTTATGGCCGAAACGGCGGACCGGCATGCGCTGTGCCCGAAACTCCTCGGCGTGGAAAGAGGGGAGGGACGGTGTTTCGCCTTTCAGCTGAAAAAATGCCGCGGGGCGTGCGCGGGGGATGAAAATTATCTTTCGTATAATATCCGCCTTATGGAAGCCTTCTCGGAGTCACGCTTGCGGGCCTGGCCCTTTTCGGGTCCGGTGGTGATCGAAGACGGGCGCGAGGGTCCCGACACCGACGCCTTTCTGGTCGATCATTGGTGCCTGGTGGGCAAAATTCCGTGTTCTCCTTCATCTTCCGGCGATGAGTCGGAGGTCAGGCTCCCGGCGGGCCCCTATGTTTTTGATTACGATAGTTACAAGATCTTCCTCAAACACCTCTTGACCCCTTCGGCCGGCATGAAAGTCCGCGTTTTGCCGCGCCAAATCGCCCCAAAAATTTCCTTAGGAGCGTTTGAAAAAAACCTCGACTTTTAAAGGGGTTTTGGCTACAAACTCGCGCTTCCTTAATGACTCAGGCGGAGACACCGCTCTCCCCCTGAAACCCCCGTCTGGTAGCCGAGTACGGGATCGTTCGCTCCGTCGAACCGTCCGGAATAAATCCGATCCGGCTCGTACTTGCTCACTCTTTGCATGGTGGTACTGAAAATCTGAAAAGGGGAATGTATGGCAGACATCGAAAAGATCAGAAACATAGGAATTTCCGCGCACATTGACTCGGGCAAAACCACGCTTACCGAGCGCATCTTATTTTACACGAAGAAGATCCACAAGATCGAAGAGGTCCGCGGAAAGACCGGCGTAGGCGCCACGATGGACTTCATGGATCTCGAACGCGAGAAGGGCATTACGATTCAGTCTGCGGCGACGTATTGCGAGTGGAAGAGCACGATCATCAATTTGATCGACACCCCCGGCCACGTGGATTTCACGATCGAGGTCGAGCGCGCCCTCCGCGTCTTGGACGGAGCCGTCCTCGTTCTATGCGCCGTGTCGGGCGTCCAGAGCCAATCCATCACCGTTGACCGCCAAATGACCCGTTATCACGTCCCGCGGATCGCCTTCGTCAACAAGATGGACCGCGCCGGCGCGGATCCGGTGCGCGTCATGCATCAATTGAGAGACAAGCTGGGCCACAACGCCCACATGATCGCCATGCCGATCGGCGCCGAGGACAAATTCCAGGGTGTCATTGATTTGGTCGACATGAAGGCGAATTATTACGACGGCGCCAACGGCGAAAACATCCGGATCGAAGACATCCCGGCCGACCTTCTGCCGCGGGCCAAAGAGATCCGCCACGAGTTGATCGCGGCCATGGGGGATTTTGATGAAGAAGTGGCGTCTCTCTACATTGACGATAAGGAAGTTCCCGCGGACCTGCTCCGCAAGGCCATCCGCAAGGCGACGCTGACCCTCAAGTTTATTCCCGTTATGATGGGCTCGGCCTACAAAAACAAGGGCGTTCAGATGCTCTTGGACGCCGTGGCGTCCTATCTGCCCAATCCCAAGGATGCGGTGAACGAGGCCCACGATCAGGACAAGAACGAAGAGATGGTCATTTTGGAATCGACGGAAGACAAGCCTTTCGTCGCCCTGGCGTTCAAGCTCGAAGATGGGCGCTTCGGCCAACTCACCTACATGCGGATCTACCAAGGCAAGATTTCCAAGGGCGAATGGATCATGAACTGCGTGAACCAGAAGAAGCTGAAGGTCCCTCGTCTGGTCCGCATGCACGCCGACGAGATGCACGATATCGAATCGGCCTCGGCCGGCGACATTGTTGCCTTGTTCGGCGTGGAGTGCTCCTCCGGCGATACCTTCACCGATGGAAAGATTCGCTACACGATGACTTCGATGCACGTGCCGAACGCGGTTATCTCTCTGGCGGTCGCTCCCAAGGACAAGGCCACGGCGGCCAATTTTTCAAAGGCCTTGAACCGGTTTTCCAAAGAGGACCCGACGTTCCGCGTTCATCGGGATGAAGAATCCGCCCAGACGATCATTTCCGGTATGGGCGAGCTCCATCTTGAGATCTACATCGAGCGCATGAAGCGCGAGTACGGTTGCGAGGTCATCGCCGGCAAGCCGCAAGTCGCCTACCGCGAGACGATCACGAAAAAGACCGATTTCATGTACCAGCACAGGAAGCAGACCGGCGGTTCGGGCCAGTACGCGAAGATCGGCGGCTATTTCGAACCGCTTCCGCCGGACGCCGTGGAGACTTACGAGTTCGTGGATGAAATCGCCGGTGGACGCATCCCCCGCGAATTCATCCCGTCCTGCGACAAGGGCTTTCAGGAACAGCTCAAAAAGGGCCTTCTGATCGGCTTCCCGGTCGTGGGCTTTCGCGCCGTGATCAACGACGGCGCCTATCACGACGTCGACTCTTCCGATATGGCGTTCCGGATCTGCGCCATGACGGCCGTGCGCGAATACTACCATCAATGCGGTCCGATCATTCTCGAGCCGATCATGCGTCTCCAGACCCAGGCCCCTGAGGAGTTTCAAGGGCCGGTGGTGGGGCAGATCAACCAGAGACGCGGCGTGATCTTGAGCACGGGAACGGTCAATAAGTACGCCCAGGTCGACGCGGAGGTCCCGCTGTCGGAAATGTTTGGATATTCGACGGACCTCCGAAGCGCGACCCAGGGCAAGGGCGAGTTTCAGATGGAGTTCTTGAAGTACGCCCCGGTGCCGCGCAACGTCCAAGACGAGTTGGCCAAGAAATATCAAGAGAAGAGAGCCGCGGAGAACAAGTAATGTCGCACTTCGATGCCGTCTTAGATGAATTGAAGGATCTGCAATCGGGCTTGAAGTCCACGGCCAATCGCCTATGGACGATCAAGCTGTCGCTGGCAGCCGCCAAGAGAGACGGTCTTTCCGAGAACGAGTTTCTCCTGAGGCGCTTGGCCAAGCGCGAACGTGAGGAGCAGGTGGACTTCGAGCGTTTGTTGAACCGCTTGAACCGCGTGGTGTCCCAAAATCTCGACAGCTCGCTGATCGCCTTCAGTTCCATCGACGACGTGGAGACGGTGGCGCGCATCTCCAAGATGATCCGGTACCTCCACAATTCCTTCGCCGGAGAATTGCCTCTGGGCCAGACGTGGGCGAAATTGAACGCTGCCTTGCCCGCTTTTTCTAAGAATTAGGGGATGAAACGTCTCTTTCTTCTCGTCCTACTCCTCCTCGTGACAGCCTCCCGAAATGTTTGTGCCTATGATTATGAGACGATCGAAGAGACCGAGCGGTCCCCTCATTTTGAAATTTCTTTCGAAAATGACTTCGTCTCCCGATATGTCTGGCGGGGATTCGCATACACACAAGGCCCCGCCATGCAGCCGGCTTTGACGGCGACGTATCGTGGATTTCAGGCGGAGGTCTGGAGCAATTTTGTCTTGAATGACGAGCCTAATCAAGGCCGTTTCAACGAGGTCGATCCGTCGATCGAGTACGAGTGGAACATCGGGAAATTCAAGCTCGTGCCGCAGTTCGAGATCTACACCTATCCCAATCAGAAGGACTCGAAAATGGCGGGCGAGTTGGGCCTTGAGGCCGATTACGAGTTGGGGCCGATCTCGCTCAAGACCGTTCATTTCGGCCACGTCGTTCATCATTTAGGGGCTTATTTTGGAGAGTTCGACGTCGTCTGGGAACACGACATCTTGCCCGTCTTATCCGTGGAGACGGAGGCGGGACTCGCCTGGGCGACCGCCAAATTCAACCAGGTCTACGGGGGGCTCTCGCACGCGGCGTTGAATTATTTCCGCTGGCGCTTGGCCTTCGAATACACGCCCGTTAAACAGGTGTCCTTACAACCGCATATGGAAGTCTACGCCTTGACCGACGGCAAGCTACGGGCGGCCGTCGCGGACCCGCAGATCGTCTGCGGAGGGCTCTTGATCGGCCTGCATTTTTGATCGGGTGAGTTCATGCGGCGGTTTGCGAAGTCCTACAACATCGCTTTCGACTGTCTCGATCGCCACGCCTCGGAACCCCGAGCGTCCTCGAAGACGGCACTGATCGTCCTCGACGATAACGACATCCTTCATCGGAAGAGCTTTGCCGAGTTGTCCTTCGAGACCTCCGCGGTAGCCCGTTGGCTTCGATCCCGAGGACTGAGGCGAGGGCGGCGCGTCGTCATCCAATTGCCGAACGGGTTTGAGTTCATTCAGGCGTTTCTGGGGGCCATGAAGGCGGGGCTCATCCCCGTTCCCGTGTCCCATCTCTTAACGCCGCGCGAGGTGAGCCTCATCATGGCGGACAGCGGCGCCGGGCTTGTGTTGAAGAACGCAAGAGACGTCGCCCGTGCGGCGCAACGAGGTTCCCAGGACATGAAAGTGGCTGCGATGCTTTCCGGCGACCCGGCCTTCTGGCTCTACACCAGCGGAACGGAAGGTCGTCCCAAAGGCGTCATTCACGCCCATCACAGCATCCCGGCCCATGACGCCCGATCGCACGTGTGGATGGGGCTCCGGAGGGAGGACGTGGTCTTCAACACGAGCGCGATGAACTGGAGCTACTCTCTCACCGCGGGCCTGCTCGACGTCTGGCGGCTGGGCGCGACGGCCGTCGTGGCTCAGGGCGATCTCAAACCGGAGAGGTTTTTGCGAATTCTTAGGGATTTGGAGGTCACGGTCTTTATGAGCGTTCCCGGAATCTACCGGAAGATGGCTGAATACGGTGAACGGGCTTCGAGAGGCCTGCGGCGCTCCTTTCATAGCGTTCGTGTCGCCTTGTCGGCCGGCGAAAAATTATCTCCGGAAATCCGTAAAAATTTTCGCAAGCTCACGGGCCTTGAGATTCGAGAAGGCTTGGGAATGACGGAACACAGCGTCTATCTGGTCCAACCCTGCCGAGGCCGTGTCGTCGACGGCTCTTGCGGGCGGCCGGTGCCGGGACACCGTATCGCGATCCTGAGGGACGATCTGTCGAGGGCGGGGCCGGGCGAGGTCGGCATTCTGGCGTCGCATCGGTCGTGCCCGGGGCTGATGATCGGCTATTACAAGAGGTCAAAAGACCAGGGCCTCGCGTTCCGCGGGGAATGGTTCTTGAGCGGGGATTCGGCGTATCGCGACGCGAAAGGGAATTTTTTCTATGTGGGGCGGAGGGACGACGTCATCACGGCTGGCGGTTATCGGATCTCTCCGATGGAGGTCGAAGAGGTTCTCAACCGTCACCCGCGAGTTCATGAATCCGCTGTCGTCGGACGCGAGATTTCACCCGGAAAGACGGTCGTTGAGGCTTATGTTGTCGGGAAAAAGGAAAGCATTGCGAAGGCTATTCTTCGATTTGCCGAAGAGCGCCTGGCCCGCTATAAAGTTCCTCGGACAATCGTCTTTGTCGACTCTTTGCCAAAAACAACCAACGGGAAGATCAAGAGGAAGGACCTTATTTAGCGGGAAAACAACTCGTCGGCCTTGAAGAAGAACGCGATTTCGTTCTTGGCGGTCTCGAGGGCGTCGGAGCCGTGGACGACGTTGGCGTCGATCGATTCGGCGAAATCGCGGCGGATGGTTCCAGCATCCGCCTTCTTGGGATCGGTTGCGCCCATGATCTGGCGGTTCTTCTGGATGGCGTTCTCACCTTCCAGAACAGAAGCGACGACCGGCCCCGAGATCATGTAGTTCACCAGCGACTCGTAGAAGGGGCGGCCCTTGTGGACCCCGTAGAATTCCTCGGCCTGACTCCTGGAGAGACGGGTCATGCGGGTGGCGATGATCTTCAGGCCGCCTTTTTCAAAACGCGCGAAACATTCGCCGATGACGTTTTTTTGAACGCCGTCGGGCTTGATGATGGAAAGCGTACGTTCGGTCGCCATAAATTCTCCTTAGCCTTTATAAACCTGTTTCAGTGTCGCGCCGATATCCGCGATCGTCCGTGCGACTTTCACGCCGGCCGCCTCGAGGGCCGCGATCTTTTCCTTCGCCGTGCCCTTGCCGCCCGCGATGATGGCGCCTGCATGCCCCATCCGCTTGCCCGGAGGCGCGGAAATGCCGGCAATGAATCCGACGACTGGTTTCTTCACGTTTTTCAGAATGTAGTCCGCAGCCTCTTCTTCCGCCGACCCGCCGATCTCGCCGATCATGACGATGGCCTCGGTCGCCGGGTCTTCGTTGAAGAGTTTTAAGACATCGATGAAATTCGTGCCGTTCACCGGATCGCCGCCGATGCCCACGCAGGTGGATTGTCCGAGCCCGATTTTTGTGACTTGATCGACCGCTTCATACGTGAGCGTTCCCGAACGGCTGACGATACCGACTTTGCCGGGGCGGTGAATGTGTCCCGGCATGATCCCGATCTTGCACTCGCCGGGCGTAATGACACCGGGACAATTGGGCCCGATCAAACGCGCCCTCTTTCCGGCCATATAGCGTTTGACTCCGATCATATCGACGACCGGGATGCCTTCGGTGATGCACACGACGAGATCGAGATCGGCGTCGACGGCCTCTTTGATTGCGGCGGCCGCGAATTTCGGGGGCACGTAAATGACCGAGACGTTCGCGCCCGTCTTTTCCTTGGCCTCTTTGACGGAATTGAAGATCGGGATTCCCTCGAACTCCTGCCCGCCCTTGCCCGGCGTGACGCCGGCGACCATTTGGGTTCCATAGGCCACACACTGGCGCGTATGAAATTGACCCGTGTTGCCGGTGATTCCCTGAGTCATGACTTTCGTATTTTTGTCGATCAATATGGACATCGGTTTCCTCTTTCCTCCTCACCCTAACCCTCTCCCCCATGATGGGAGAGAGGGAACTGAAAATTGTCTCCCCTCTCTTCGATCATCGAGGAGAGGGGGCCGGGGGTGAGGAGGTTTTAGCTTGCCAATTTCACGATCCGATCCGCCGCCTTCGAAAGATCATCCTCGGAGATGAGGTTCAAGCCCGATTCTTGCAGAATCTTCTTGCCCAAGTCGACGTTGGTGCCCTGGAGCCGTACCACCACGGGCACTTTGACGTGCACTTCTTTAGCGGCCTGGACGACGCCGGTGGCGATCGTGTCGCATTTCATGATGCCGCCGAAGATGTTGACGAGAATGCCTTTGACATTCGGATCGGCCAAAATAATCTTGAACGCCGCCGTTACCTTGTCCGCCGTGGCTCCGCCGCCGACGTCCAAGAAATTGGCCGGCTCTCCGCCATGGAGCTGGATAATGTCCATGGTCGCCATGGCCAGGCCGGCGCCGTTCACCATGCAGCCGATTTTGCCGTCGAGGCTGATGTAGGAGAGGTCATATTTCTTGGCTTCGATCTCCGCCGGATCTTCTTCGTCGAGATCGCGCAGGGCTTCATAATCGGGATGACGGAAGAGGGCGTTGTCGTCGAAGTTGATTTTAGCGTCCAAGGCGATCAGGTCGCCGTCGGCCGTAACGACCAGGGGATTGATCTCCACCAAGGAACAGTCCGCCTTGACGTAGGCCTCGTAGAGGGCCTTGACGAAGATGACGAATTTTTTCGAGAGGGTCCCGTCGAATCCAAGCTGTCCGGCGATCTGGCCCGCCGCGTCCTCATTCACGCCAGCCGCCGGATCCACCGATAACTTCAAAATTTTTTCTGGGTGTTTTGCGGCGACTTCTTCGATTTCCATGCCGCCCTCGGAGCTCGCCATGATCGTGATGCGCGACGTGACGCGATCCAAAACGGCGCCCAGATAAAGCTCCCGGCCGATCTTGCAGCCCTTTTCGACCAAGAGTTTCTTGACGATTTTTCCTTCCGGACCCGTTTGATGCGTCACCAGCGTCATGCCGAGGATGGCCTTGGCGTGGGACTCGGCCTCTTCGATGGTCTTGGCGAGCTTGACGCCCCCGCCCTTGCCGCGGCCGCCGGCATGGATCTGGGCCTTAACGACCACGGGAACTCCCAATTCCTTCGCGGCATGGACGGCCTCTTCCACCGTGAAAGCCACGCGGCCCTCCGGGGTGGGGACGCCGAATTTTCTCAGAATTTCCTTACCTTGATATTCATGAATTTTCATGGTTTCCGGCTACGCCTCCATCCCAAAGGGACTACTTCGTTGACCATTTCCTTCGCCACCCAGCTACGCTGGGTACCCGGCGTCGGTCATGGGCCGTGGGGCATTTAGCAGAAAAAGAAACGGGCGTGCAACCCTTTTCCGGGGCGCGTCGTCATTGGCTTTGAAGCGAAATGGCTTAGTGAAGGGCTTGCGGCGGGGCTTCTGGAATTGCCGCCGGGATTGGGGCCGCGTCGGTTGGAAGTTTTTTTACCATCAGGGTGGTGACGGGTTGACACAGGGCCAGGTGTTCGCCGTCGGCACAGGGATGTTTGAATGCCAGTGGCGATGCCGCATCGGGTTTCGAAGCCCCTCCGTTTCCGGACGCGTCGGAACTTCCCGATCCCCCCGTAGTCCCGGCTGGAGCGGCCGCGTTCGCATCGGCGGGGGAGGCGTTTGCATCGGCGGCGGGGCCCGGAGTCGAGCCGGTCTTCGTGCCTTGCACAATGGTGCCCCCGGGATTTCCCGAGGTCGGGCCTTGTATCGACGTCCCCGGATTCTGAACGCACGAGGCGATGAAAAGAAGGGAAATAAGAGATGCGAGTGAACGAATGATCATCACGAAGATGATACCAGAACCGTCACTTATCCCCAAAGGAGTTTCTTAAACATGCGTTTCGTGGCTTCCCACTCCATTTCGGCGATGGAGGTGGTGAGGGGGATTTCTTTGGGGCAGACCTCGACGCACATCTGGGCATTGCCGCAATCTCCCAGCCCGCCCTTGTCCATCAGGGCGTCCAGGCGCTCGTCGGCGTACATGGCCCCGGTGGGGTGCATATTAAAGAGACGCGCTTGCGAAATGGGGGCGGCTCCGATGAAGTCGGAATGCGGATTGATCTGAGGGCAGGCCTCCAGGCAGCAACCGCAGGTCATGCATCGCGAAAGCTCGTAGGCGATCTGCTGGTCTTTGGGGCTCATGCGCGGGCCGGGACCGAGGTTGTGCGTTCCGTCGATCGGAACCCATGCCTTCACGCGCTTCAGGCTCTCAAACATTTTTGAACGGTCCACCCGCAGATCGCGAATGTTTGGAAACTTGCTCATCGGTTCGATGACGATCGGTTGGGAGAGATTGTCGACCAAGGTCGAACAGGCCTGGCGCACGCGGCCGTTGATGACCATCGTGCACGAGCCGCAGACCTCTTCCAAACAGGCCGCGTCCCAAACCACGGGCGTTGTTTTTTTGCCTTTGGCGTTGACGGGATTTTTCTGGATCTCCATCAGACAGCTGATGACGTTCATCGAAGGACGATAGGGCATCTCGAATTCTTCCCAATACGATTCGCCGTTCGGGACGTCCTTGCGCTTGATCTTCAAGTAAATGGTTTGCGACATAATCTTAGCGCCCTCCGGGCACAAGAGCCTGTAAGGCTCCTTCGTCGCCAACAGGCTCTAATATTTTCTCGGTCTTGGTTTCACAAACTGCGTATCGACCTCGTCATAACTGAATTCCGGTTCTTCATTGGCGCCGCGGAACTTGGTCTTGGTGGTCTTGAGCCAATTGGCGTCGTCCCGGTCGGGGAACTCCGGCTTATAATGAGAGCCCCGGCTCTCGTTGCGCCTCCAGGCCCCTAAGGTGATCACGCGAGCGAGCTGCAGCATGTTGGAGAGCTGGCGTGCGAAAAGAAGTTCGAGATTCGACCAGTTGCCGACGTCGGGCACGTAAATTTGCCGGTACTTTTCCAATAGCTCTTGGAGCTTTTCGTCCGTCTTTTTGAGCTTGGAGTTGTAGCGGATCACGGTGACATTCTCCGTCATCGTGTCGCCCAATTCCTGATGAATGTCGTGAGGATTTACCGTGTCCGACGACTTCAGGAGTTTGTCGTTGGCGGCGAGCTCGCGCTTCAAGGCCTCTTCATAAACGCTGGAGTCGACGGCCTCCGCGCCTTTTTCCAGACTCTTGGAGTACGCGACGGCCGATGGTCCGGTGATCATCCCGCCGTAGATGCAGGAGAGGAGGGAGTTCGCCCCGAGACGATTGGCGCCATGGTACTGATAGTCACATTCGCCGGCCGCGAAGAGCCCGGGGATATTGGTCATTTGATTGTAGTCGACCCACAAACCGCCCATCGAGTAGTGAACCGCCGGAAAGACGCGCATCGGGACTTTTTTCGGGTCTTGGCCGACGAATTTTTCGTAAATCTCCAAAACGCCGCCGAGCTTTTCTTGAAGTTTCTTGGGATCAAGGTGCGAGACGTCCAAGTAGACCTGCGGCTTTCCATCGATGCCGAGCTTGTGTTCGTAAACGACCTTGAAGATCGCGCGTGTCGCCACGTCGCGGGGGACGAGGTTTCCGTACTTCGGATACCATTCTTCAAGAAAGTACCACGGCTTGCCGTCTTTGTAGACCCAGACGCGGCCGCCCTCGCCTCGGACGGATTCGGAAATCAGCCGAAGCTTGTCCTCGCCCGGGACGGCGGTCGGATGGACCTGGATGAACTCGCCGTTGGCGTAGAACGCGCCCTGTTGATAGGCCGCCGAGACGGCGCTGCCGGTGCAAATGGTGGAGTTCGTCGATTTTCCGTAAATCATACCGGGACCGCCGGTCGCGAGAATGACCGCGTCCGCCCGAAAGGCCCGCGTTTCCATCGTGTTCCTATTGATGGCCACGATGCCGCGGCAGACCATTTGATTGTCCAAAACGAGCGAAAGGAACTCCCAACTTTCAAACTTGTTGACCTTGCCTTCCGCTTCGAAACGGCGAACGCCTTCGTCGAGAGCGTACAGGAGCTGTTGGCCCGTCGTGGCGCCGGCGAAGGCCGTGCGATTATACAGCGTTCCTCCGAATCGGCGGAAGTCCAGCAGACCTTCGGGAGTCCGGTTGAACATGACCCCCATGCGGTCGAGCATATAGATGATTCCCGGCCCCGCATCGCACATGTTCTTCACGGGCGTTTGGTTGGCCAAGAAATCGCCGCCGTAGATCGTGTCGTCCAAATGTTGAGCCGGCGAATCTCCCTCGCCCTTGGTGTTGACGGCGGCATTAATGCCGCCTTGGGCGCAGACCGAATGGGAGCGGCGTACCGGAACGACGGAAAAGAGATCGACGGGAATGCCGGCCTCGGCCACCTTGATGGCGGTCATGAGTCCCGCAAGCCCGCCGCCGACGACAATGATTTTGGGTTGAGCCATAAAATTATGAAACGAACTTTAATAGAATACTGACGCTCCACAACGCCATCACGACGAACAAACCCATCGTGACCGCCGAAGTCATTTGTTGCGACTTCTTGCCTATGGTGATGCCCCAAGTGATCAAGAAGCTCCAGAGGCCGTTCGAAAAGTGAAAGACCGCCGAGAGGATGCCGACCAAATAAAACCAGAACCAGAACGGCTGCGCCAACGTCTGCCTCATGACCGCGGCGGACATCTCCGTGCCGTGGATCACCGACGAAATGCGGGTCGAGTAGGAGTGAGTCGCGATGAATCCCAGGGCGATGAAGCCCGTCAGTCTTTGGAAGAAGAACATCCAATTCCGGAACTTCCCATAGCTCGTGAAGTTGTTTTGACCCTTATAAATGATGGCGAGACCGAAAACGGCGTGCAGGAGGATGGGAAGATAGATCATT
>Ga0315281_10011288_pt1 | contig 12244 bp, 14 predicted proteins | sample YL17G07_0_MG_FD_204540 | JGI IMG/M metagenome (GOLD analysis project Ga0315281, IMG submission 204540) | Sediment microbial communities from Yellowstone Lake, YNP, Wyoming, USA - YL17G07_0 | ecosystem: Environmental > Aquatic > Freshwater > Lake > Sediment | place: USA: Wyoming | collected... | reverse complement strand
GGGGAGTAAAATATCGAAACTGGCCCACCGCCTTAGAGAAATTGTCCTATGTGGATCGGTTGATGGAGGAGATTGCTGGAAGAGAACCTTTGAATTTGGAAAAGAAACGAGATGGAATGTTTACCACTATTGAAGAAACCGTAACGGAATGGTGGGGTTTAGATGGAGAAATCCTGGATCAGGAACTCCAGGAATATCTCACCGATATGAATGAGCTCTTCATCAAACCGGGAAATGGATGGAGAAATCTCCTCCCTGCCTGGAAGTTAATTCGAAAATATGCAAGACCCCTCACAGAGCGAGTCAGTCTCTGGATCTCAGGATCAAATAAACACACAGTTCGGAAAAGACTTCGCCAATGGGAGGCCATCTGCAGCAACGAAACATTGGGGTACTTTCCCGAAGATGAGGAAAGGAAATTGATTGAGTTGACCACCCTCCTCACCTACTATGTGGTCGATGGGGTTCATCACTTCCGCAGTTGATCCTCTTTCATTGTTTGACTTAGACCTTGATGATGGATTAAAAAGGGTTGATGAATCGATTCAAGGTCTTTTTACTCGTAGCGGTTTTTCTTCTTTCCCTCCTTCTTTTTCTTCCCTCCTCAAACATCCAAGCCACGGAATATTACGCTCTTCGGTTGACCGGTTCTGATTGCACCCTATGCCACACAGACCCTAAGACAGGATCTTTAAATCAGGGTGGAACCCTATTCCAGGAAGAGGGGTATCGATATCCCTTGACCTGGAAAGGAGTGCTTTTCTACTTTCTCGGATTATTAATTCTCTTTTTTATTCTCTTTGGTATTTATCTTCGATACAGGCTCTGGCATCGTGGAAAGAATGGGGAGAGTTGGAATCGATGGATGGAGAGGTGGAAGGGACTCTTCATATATGTTTTAGGACATCGAACGACTTTAAGGAGCTTCTTCCCCGGGATGAGCCACTTTCTTCTTTTTTGGTCTTTCCTTATCTTGGGCCTTTCGATTCTCATCGTCCTCATTCAGGAATATTTGTCCCTCCCTTTATTGGGGGTGAGGTTTTTCGATTTAAGAACCTATCCCTATTATCGTTTGGTTTTAGATTTCTTTGGAATAGTCGGATTGATTGGGACGACATTACTTCTTTACAGGAGGTACATTCAGAAGCCCAAAGAATTAGATAATCAAAGAACGGATGCCATCTCCCTCGTTCTTCTCTTTTTTGTCTTCCTGACTGGATTTTCATTGTCAGGAATTCGGAATCAACTTTATCAATCGCCTTGGTCCCAATGGGCGCCTATGGCTTCATTCATGGGATGGACGCTCACAAAGGTTTTTAGTGAAGAGAGTAACCTGAAAATTTGTTTTTCTACTCTCTGGTCGGTCCACATTTTCCTTTCCTTAGTCATTCTATCTTATATCCCCTTCTCAAGGCTCTTTCATCTCTTTTCGTCCCCCCTCAGTATCTTCTTCAGAAATTTGGAAGCCAAAGGGGCCTTATCAAAAATCGATCTCGAGGCGACAGAAACCTATGGTGCAGGAAAGATTAAAGAGCTTTCATGGAAACACCTGTTGGAGTTGGACGCCTGTACCCGGTGTGGTCGTTGCCAGGAGGCTTGTCCGGCCCATCTCACCCAAAAACATCTTAATCCCAAAAAGGTCATACAAGATCTGAAACATCATATGGAAAGGCCTTTGAAAGAGAGAGATGCCCTTCACCTCGTAGGCGATGTGGTGACCGAAGAGGTGATATGGGAATGTACCACCTGCCGCAACTGTTTGGAACACTGCCCGGTCTTTATCGAACCGATGGTCGAACTGATTGAGTTCCGGAGGAATCTGGTCCTTCACCATGGGAAGATCCCGAGAGAGACACATTTCGCTTTTCGCAATCTTGAAAGAAAAGGAAACCCATGGGGATTCGATTCTGAAAAAAGGATGTGGTGGACAAAAGAGTTGGGGGTCCGAGAGGTTACTCCAGGAGATAAGACGGATATTCTATTCTGGGTCGGATGCTACGGTTCTTATGACGATCGAAACATCAAGGTGGCGACTTCTTTGATTCACATTCTAAAAAGGGCGGGAATAAATTTCGGCGTCCTGGGGAAGGCGGAGTGGTGTTGTGGCGTTGATCTGAGAAGAATGGGGAGCGAATATCTCTTTCAAGTCAATGTGGAAAAGAATATGAAACAACTTCAGCAGGTGAAGTTTCAAAAGATCCTCACCACCTGCCCCCACTGTTTTAATACCTTGAAGAATGAATACCCGCAATTTGGTGCCGACTTTGAAGTGATTCACTATACCACTCTGTTAGAGCAGTTGATTCGAAGCGGTAAGATTTCGATGACTCCTGGAGACGGGAGGACAAAAATAACTTACCATGATTCCTGCTACCTGGGTCGCTACAACGATGGCTATGAACCGCCTCGAAAGATATTGGGAGCGATGCCCGATCTTACCCTTTTGGAGATGGAACGGAGTCGGGAGAAAGGCTTCTGTTGCGGAGGAGGCGGATGCCACATGTGGATGGAGGAGAGGGCAGGAAGGCGAATCAACGAAACGCGGGTTGAGCAGGCAGCCGAGACAGGGGCCGAAATCATTGCTACGGTTTGCCCCCTCTGTATGATCTCCCTCGACTCGGCAATTAAGGTTTTGAATCTGGATAACCGGATTCAGGTGATGGACATCCTTGAATTGGTCGATGAGAGAATGGAGAAATAAGAAAAAAGCTGACCCGCCTACCTTCCCATCAGAATATCAAGCAGTTTTAATAGCCCAGCCTCTTTGCCAGTGAACGCACCTCCCTCCGTCTTGAAATAGACTGATTGCTCTTCCAACCTCCTTAAGGGTAACAAAAGCTTTAAACTCAACTTGCTTCGAAATATTCAGTGATAACCCTGTTGTTGCATTAAATTCGGCGCCTGGATTTATCAAACCCTTACCCAGAGAGGAATGGCTGTTAAATCAATGTCGTCCCCTGGATCAATCCAAGAGTGACCTTTTGAAGGTATCCTCAAAAGGGTGGAAAAAGCCTTTTTGTGGGAGTATGCACTTGATTCAACCGCATCTTTATGCAACAACGGGGATAATTTGAGGAACCTTGAGGTAATGGTTATCAGTGGTCAAAACTTTTAACCCATGCTGCATAGCGGAAGAGGCGATCCATAAATCATTTGTCGGTATAGGTGTCCCTTTCACGCGGAGATAGCTAATCATCACGGCATATCTTTCTGATGTTTCTTCATCAATTTCTATAATCTTTACTCTTGCAGATGATAAAAAATCATGGAGGATAGATCTGTTTTTCTTTTCATTCTTCCCCATGATGAAACCGGCAATCAATTCGCCCAATACCACGGGGTTCAGAAATATCTCGTCTGCCAGTTGCACCGATAGCTTAATTTCAGGGTTCCCTTTTAAAAAGGCAGCATAGGCCGAAGTATCTATCATTATTCTTTGCATTTCCATAATGCCTCATCTATTTTTCTCTGGAGCCCAAGATTCCTCTTAAAGGTTTCAGCCTCCTCCTTTGACCAGATACCAGAAAGATGGTCTAAGTCATGGTACAAAGCCTTTTCCTTCTTCTCTTTCATCTTCATGCCCGACGCTTTTTCAAGGATTGCAAGAAAGGCCTTATTGAGACTCAATCCTTTTCTCTCCGCCTCTTTTTTTATCATTCTCTCAATCTCATCAGGTATTCTTCTGACGGTAATCTGCTTCAAATCAATCACCTCCATATGAATCAATAATGATTCTCTATGAATCAACTATTGCATCATTCGAGGGCCATGTCAAGGATTTAAGGAGCCCAACCTTCTTTTAATTAATCAGTTATTATTAAGCGGAGCATAATATTGTTTACATCGGAATATATCGTTTTTGTAGGGCAGGCATTTAGGCCTGCTTACTGCAAGGCCGAAGCCTTGCCCTACGAAATGTAAACTATTTTGTGCTCTTGGTAATAATTGCTCCGAACTCCCAACCCTGAACTCCGAACTTGATGTTACAGGATAACGGTTTTTTTGATGGTCTTGACAATCTCCTCCGGCTCATCAATCAGTTGAAGGATATCCAAGTCCGCTGAAGAAATTTTCCCTTCCTTCAAAACCACTTCTTTGACCCAATCCAAAAAACCCCTCCAATAATTTGATCCGACTAAAATCACAGGAAAAGGTTTAATCTTTTGTGTCTGAATGAGGGTAATCGATTCAAGCAGTTCGTCCATGGTCCCAAACCCTCCGGGAAGAATGATATAGGCCACCGCATATTTGACAAACATCACCTTCCGAACAAAGAAATAACGGAAATTCAGAGTGATATTAGTATAGGGGTTGGGTTTCTGTTCCAGCGGAAGTTCTATATTCAAACCAATTGATTTTCCTCCCACAGAGAAGGCGCCTTTGTTGGCAGCCTCCATAACGCCGGGACCTCCTCCTGTAATCACTGCGAACCCATTTCCAGCCAGGAGCTTGCCGATTTGCTCCGCCTTCTGATAAACTGCATCCCCGGGTTTAATCCGCGTGGAGCCAAAGATGCTCACGGCTGGATGATAATTGGCGAGGGCTTCAAATCCGTCCACAAATTCCGCCATGATTCGGAACATCCTCCAGGAGTCCTGTATGGTGATTTCATTGATGACATACTGTTTATCCGTCATGGTTCCCCCTTCTCCACCCCCACCCTCTCCCTCCCCCATTTTAGGGGGAGGGTGGGGAGGGGGACGTTGCTTATTTTTATTGATAATTAATGAATTTTATATTAGGAAAAAGAGAGTTTAAAGTCAATCCCATTGGAAAGTTTTGAGTTCGGAGTCGGGAGAGATCCTTCGCTTTGCTCAGGATGACACTCCGAACTACGAACTAATAACTCCGTATTGGTCCTGGAAGGGATGGGTATAACGATGAGAGTTGAATTTTTAGGAGGGGTCCGAACCGTTACCGGATCGGCGACTCTTTTGGAAAAGGGTTCATTAAAGTGGTTGGTCGATTGCGGGATGTTTCAAGGAGGCAGGGAATACGAAGAGAGAAACTGGAACCTTCAACCCTACCAGGCGAAAGGCCTCTCTTTTATATTACTCACCCATGCCCACATTGACCACAGCGGTCTCATTCCAAAAATGGTCAAAGAAGGATTTCGAGGAAAGGTGATCTGTACAAAGGCCACCCTTGATCTTTGTGAGGTGATGCTCCAGGATAGTGGACACATTCAGGAGATGGAATCGGAGTGGCAGAATCGTAAGGGTAAAAGGGCCGGGAAGGGCGAGGCCATTCCCCTTTACACCATGAAGGATGCAGAAAAATGCCTTCGATCCTTCCAGGCCGTGAATTATGGTGAAATCATTCAGTGGGCGGATGGAGTGAAAGTGCGTTTTCAAGATGCCGGGCATATTTTAGGATCTGCCATCATTGAAATCTGGATCGAAGAGGGAGGAGAGGAGAAAAAACTCGTCTTCTCAGGAGATTTGGGAAACGTTGACCAACCCATCCTTCGAGATCCATCGATCGTTGAGGAGGGTGATGTCCTCTGGTTGGAATCGACTTATGGGAATCGGCTTCACAAATCAAGGGAAGAGACCGTTCAGGAATTGTTGAAGATCGTTCAGGAGGCCATCGCTCATCAGGCGAAGGTGGTCATTCCTGCTTTTGCTGTGGAGCGAACTCAGGATATTATTTACACCCTCGGCCAATTCATCAGAAAAGGCTCCATTCCTCCGATCCCAATCTATATTGATAGTCCCCTGGCGATCTCTGCTACGGAGATCTTTAAGAGGAATTCAGATTGTTTTGATCAAGAGACCCAAGATCTTCTCCTGGGAGGAGAAAACCCATTAGAAATTCCAGGAATCCTCTACACCCAGACCGCCGAAGAATCAAAAGCTATTAATGAAGATCCCAGACCCGGGGTGATTGTTTCTGCCAGTGGGATGTGTGACTCCGGAAGGATTAAACACCATTTAAAGCATCACCTCTGGCGAAAAGAATCCCATATCGTCATCACTGGTTACCAGGCTGAGGGGACCATCGGGAGAAGGATTGTTGATGGCGCAAAGACGGTCAGGCTTTTTGGAGAGGAGATTGCTGTGAGAGCTCATATCCATACCTTGGGAGGATTCTCTGCCCATGCTGATCAAAAGGGGCTGATCGATTGGCTTTCCCACATCAACAATCCCCGGCTTGAGGTTTTCATCAATCATGGGGAAGAGAAGGTTTCAATGGAACTGAGTCAACTCATCCGCGAGCAGTTCCATCTTAAAACGGCCGTCCCGCAATGGAGGGAGAAGAGAGTTCTTTTCGGTGATGAAGAAAAGGCGGTGCCAGAAGAAGGGGTAAAGGAGGCATTACCTCCTGAAGAGCCATTCTCAGTTCTTTTTAACCATTTGGATCGAACTTATAAGAGGCTTCGTCGAAAATTGAAAAGGGAGAAAAAGAAGGGAGAGGGTTTTTACGACTCCAAGCAGTTGAGGCAATTAGAGGAGATAAACAAGAAATTAGAGGAACTGGAATCGGAATTATAAAGGCATAGCGCCGTGCCTACGGCAGGCAGGCATGGAGCATAGAGCATAGCGTTTTACATCATATATTGTAGACTATGCGCTTAGCGTTCATAGGAAAAAGACATTGGTTGAGCTGGCTAAAATTGGCATTGTTTTTTTCATCGTTCTCATCCTCACCTTCAAGAAAGTGAACCTTTGGATTGGCCTTCTTGTGGGTACCTTCCTGCTGGGGCTCCTCTTTCACCTGCCGCTTCCTACTATTGTAAAAGATCTTTATACCTCAATGTTTGACATAAGAACCCTCCTTCTCATCGGTGCTTATATCGCTATCCTCTTCTTCAGCAGTCTTTTGAGAGAGACAGGCCGTATGAAAGAGATCCTGGAGGGGTTTAGAAATATCTTCAAAGATATTCGTGTGGTCATTGCCTTGCTTCCGGCCATGATCGGTTTAATGCCCATTGTGGGGGGGGCATTGGTCTCTGCGCCAATGGTAGTGGAAGGGTCTGATGAGTTAAAACTTTCACCCGAACGAAGGACGTTTATCAATTACTGGTTTCGTCACCTTTGGGAATATATCCTTCCCACTTACCCTGCTCTCATTTTAGCCGCCACCTTATTAAAGATTCCGGTGAGAAACTTAGGATGGATCAATCTCCCGCTCACACTGACGGCCATCGTCAGCGGAGCCTTCTTTGGATTTTGGGGAGTTTCAAAATCAGTGAGGGCCACGAATTTATCGAACACCAAATCCGGTTGGAGATTATTCAATAACTTATGTCCTCTTATCTTCGGTCTCATTCTGGTCGTTGGTTTTCAAGTGGAGTTGGTCTATGCATTTGGTTTGGCCATTTTAGGGATGGTCATTTTTTATCGAATCGGCTGGCGATTGGTTTTAAAGGGATTTAGGGAAAGCCTCAACCTTGAACTTTTACTAACCGTGGCCGCCATTATGTGGTTTAAAAAGGTATTGGAGTCCTCTCATGCGATCCATTCGGCTTCCAGTGTCTTATCATCATTCGGAGTTCCCTTATGGTTGATTGCCATTTTGATTCCCTTACTGATCGGGTTGATGACCGGGATGACCATTGCCCCCATAGGGATCGGTTTCCCCATCCTCATTCCTTTGTTTCAAAACGATCCTCATTTCCTCAATTATATGGTATTGGCATTTGCCAGCGGGATCAGCGGAGATTTGCTCTCCCCCTTTCATCTCTGCCTCATTTTGACGAAAGACTATTTTCGAGCCGATTTGAAAGGGGTGTACCGTTTTATTTGGATGCCGACCGCTTCAATTTTGATGGTGGCTCTTTTAATGACTTTTTTACGTTAAGGTGCTGTAATAATAGTTTTCCTCCCCCTTGATGCCTGCCTGCCGGTAGGCAGGGGTGGGGGTGGCAATAAGCATTTTCCCCCTGCTCTGAATCTATCCACAAATAGATAGGAGAAAATGATGAAAAAAACAGTTCTTGCTATTTGGGGATTTCTATTCACCTTTATTTTTTTGTTTCAAGAATGCCTGGCAGGGGTGGTGGTTGAACAGATGGTGAGGGATAGGGAAGGAGGCCCCTCAAGAGCCTTGCTTTATTTTTCAGACTACCGATTTCGAACAGACCATCAGGAGTCCGGACTGACAACGATCCTGGACTTCAAAGAAGATCGATTGGTGATGATCGATCACCGATCCAAGAATTATGTTGAAGTCAAACTCTCCCAGTGGGAAAGAGAAGTGGCGAGACGGCTCAAGCAGGAATTCCCCGGTGTGAAGCCTAAGGAAAGGAAGATCATCGTGAGAAGGACCGGGAGAACTGCTGTCATCAATGGTTTTCAGACGGAACAGATCGAGATATTGGCGGAGGGTGAGTTGATCGAGGAGAATTGGGTGACTCGCGATGTGGAGATGAAAGAGATAGAAAGGGTGATGGATCGGGTGGCCCAGGGGTTTTCAAAAGATTTTAGGCTCGAGATGAAGGAGGGCCGGGAGATTTATGAGAAACTAAAGCCCTATGGTTTTCCCATTTTAATTAAAGACTATACGATGACCTATGGGTTAGGGGCCATTGATCGGGTGGAAGTCAAAAAAATAGAAAAGAAGGAATTGAAGGAGGAAGTTTTCCTCCCCCCTGCCGGCTATCAAAAGATTGTCCCGGAGCCATCGAAAAAGTAATCCATCTCACAAAAGAAAGTAGCGTCGGCATTCATTGCCGACGCCCTTCTCCCCACCATCTAAGCGGGAAATTTCACGTCCATCTGATTGATCCTGGGGTCGAGACCTGCCTTGATGCTGGTCTCATCGATGAGTCCAATCACAATCACCACCTTTATTGAGGTGAGTGTTCCGGGTATAAGATGTCCTCCCAATGTGACTACCTTATCCTCCATGACCGTGGAAGCGGAGAAATGGGCATGAACTTCTGCCTCACCATCCTCTCTCGTTGCAATCCATCCGGTCAGGGAGACGATCTCCATCGGTTGCTCTAATTCGAGGTAGAGGCGGTGATGTTTTTCGACTTTGAAGTCTGGTGGAAGAATTTTGAGGTTTCGAAAGGTTGCCTTTTTCAGAGCTCCAATGCCGGATAGGATCACTCCGGTTCGAACCCCTTCACGTTTAACCAATTCCTCGATTCCCTGTAAGAGATCGATATCCATCCCCAACTTCCCCATAACAATACGGTTCATCTGTCCTCTTCCAATCCCCTCCAATAAACTACGAACATTCCCCATTTTTATCTCCTTTCAAATTCTATTGACCCGATGATCATCATTGAGTAGGTTTTTATTAAAAATTAGGTTTTCTGTCAACATTTTAGGAGATTAACTTATGGGTATCAAAAACATCTACGAACGGTTTGTATGGTTTGATCATCAGGTCAGGGCGAAAAAGTATCCCAATGCTAATAAGATCATTTTGGGTCAACCTCCAAAAGAAGTAATTTTGTTCTTTCTCCATTTGATGGAACCGGTGTTAGTGCGATAAATGGGTCAAACATTGACAGGCTTTCTAATAAGAAGGATTAGGGGATTGACAAGGGGAGCAGAATTGTATATATTGATAATATACATCATGAGGTCAGGGGATGGATATCCTTTTTCAGGTTGAAGGGTTTGAATGGGATCAAGGCAATATCGAGAAGAACTGGGAGAAACATAGGGTAAGCTATCTTGAGTGCGAGGAGGTATTTTTCAATCAACCCCTATTGGTTCAGGAGGATGAAATTCATTCGGAATTTGAACCTCGCTATTATGTTTTAGGGAGTACCAATGATGGACGTCACCTTTTTATTGTTTTCACGATCAGGCGAAACAAAATAAGGGTGATATCGGCGAGAAATATGGGTAGAAAAGAAAGGAGAATTTATCGTGAGCAAATTGAAAAAAGTTCCGAAATTCAGGACTGAGAAGAAAGAGCTTGAATTCTGGTCGACCCACGATTCCGCGGACTATATTGATTATTCAAAAACCAAAAGGGCTTTATTCCCCAATCTGAAGCCCTCGACCAGGACGATCTCCATCAGGCTTCCGGAATCCCTTATTGAACATCTCAAGGTTTTGGCTAATAAAAAGGATGTCCCTTATCAATCCTTATTAAAGATGTTTTTGATAGAGAAAGTGGAAGAAGAATTCCGTGAGGCAAGGTAATTGGGGTGGGAAGAAAGTTTCTTTTCCGATCATTCATATCATTGGGCTGCCAGGTGCCGGCAAGACCACTTTAGCCAAAAAACTATCTAAGAAATATAACCTTCCGGTATTTAGAATTGGAGAATATCGTTCAAAGTTTCCGCTCTCTCCAATTGGGGAAGCCAATGCATGGGTCGCTTTGTTTCAAGGCCTTTCACGTCGGAAATGGAGAAATTGCATTCTTGAAACGACTGGTCTCAACCGGAGAGAATCTTTCCTCAGAACGGCTCTCCCTTTTGCGCAAATGGTAACCATAAAATTGGAAGCACCCCAGAAGGTTCTTTATAAAAGAATTGGGGAAAAGAGTAAAGGAGAACGGGGAGATGGATGGTCGTTCAATGTTGAATATACAGACAAGTATGAATTTGTGAAAAAGCTCTATAAGGAATTTAAGAGATTACCTGCAGAGATTAGGATTGATACCACAAAGCTCAGTACCAATAAAGTCTATCAAGCTGCCATCAAGGAATTGAATACCCGAATGATACTTTATTCTAGATTCAATGGATGACCTCACAGAACAAAAATGGCAAACGATCTGGATTCTTGTTGAGGGGCCTAAAGATAGGAAAAACTTTTTGCTCCTTCCATTTTACACTTTACGAAAACCGCCTTTCGCCTAACGCCTTACCTGCCTACCCCTGCCTGCCGGTAGGCAGGGGCAGGCAGGCGCTTCACGGTTGAGATGATTGTCATCCCGTTGTTTTTTTGATATAGTGGGGCCGTCTTGGATGGGGGGTGATATGAATTTAAATGTTAACCAGAGCCTATTCTCAAAAGGAATGGGCTTTTTGTTTATTAGAAATCGCACCTGAAAACCCCGTCCTGTGCCTGCCTGCCGGTAGGCAGGGACGGGGATGAAAGGTGTGTCTGCTAAAGGCAGAGAAAACCTGATCAGATGCTGAAACGAGCCTGATCTCTATCAGGCCAAGGTTAAGCATGACAACAGGGGATTGGCCTTCTTCTTTTGTCATCCCGAACCAGATCCTGAACTTAATTCAGGATCTAACGATTTCGGGATCTCGGTTTTGGGTTTAGAGAATTTAGGTTTTAAAGCCCTGCCCTGTGGGCGGGGTAATTTACTTTGGTTAGGTCCTTAGATATTTGATAGGCCAAAGGGTATCACAATTTGTGATATCCTATTCCGCATTCCGCATTGGAAGGGGTCCAGAACAATTGAAAGGTGAGGGTGAATAATATAACCCGAAAGCTCCCAGCAAAGAAGAGTGAAGTTGGGCTGAAACCGTAGAATAAATGAGTGGACAAACCACGCAATTGCGTGGTATAAACACGCAATATGAATCGATTGGCTGAGCTTCTTTCATCGCGAGCGCGTGCGGAGATATTCCGGCTCCTTTTTAGTGGAACTGGAGAAGAACTGTATGTTCGGGAAATGGAACGCCGGTCAGGTTTGAACGACAGCACCCTCCGTCAGGAACTGCGTAAACTGGTCCGATTGGACCTCGTCCAAAGCCGAAGGGATAGCAATCGTGTGTACTATCGTGCAAAAACTGAAAGTCCTCTTTATCCTGAGATTCGTAATCTGGTGCTCAAGACATCGGGCCTGTCTGATGTGCTGAAGTCTGCACTCAGGGACAAGCGGATTCGCGTGGCCTTTGTGTTCGGGTCTATCGCCCATGGAGAGGAAAAAGCTGGCAGCGATGTGGATTTAATGGTTATCGGCCAACTCGGATTACGAGACCTCTCTCGATTATTGTCCGGTATCGAAGAGAAGATAGGGCGCGAGGTTAATTCCCACGTTTTGCATGAGGCTGAGTTTCGAAAGCGTGTTCGGGCAAAGGAGCATTTTGTCTCCAGCGTTATGGAGACTCCCAAAATCTTCATCATAGGATCCCACCATGAGCTTGAAGCAATGGGCAGATAACGGCTGGCTGAAGCCCCATCAAACAAGCCGGGAAGAAATCAGTAATCTTTTAAGCATTGTGGAGCGTGACCTAAATGATGCCCAAAGGGATATCTCAACAGACTGGCGTTTTGGTATTGCATACAACGCTGCATTGAAGCTCTGCACAATCCTCCTTTACGGGGAAGGATATCGGCCGTCGCGGGAATTGCAGCACTACCGGACACTGGCA
>Ga0315281_10011287_pt1 | contig 12245 bp, 14 predicted proteins | sample YL17G07_0_MG_FD_204540 | JGI IMG/M metagenome (GOLD analysis project Ga0315281, IMG submission 204540) | Sediment microbial communities from Yellowstone Lake, YNP, Wyoming, USA - YL17G07_0 | ecosystem: Environmental > Aquatic > Freshwater > Lake > Sediment | place: USA: Wyoming | collected... | reverse complement strand
AGGGCCCATCGATTCCGAAATTGAGCGTGAGCACTTAGCACGGAGCCAACCGATAGCTGAAAGCTGAAGCTGGTGCGGGAGCTCGAGCCTCCGCGCCTGCCCCAGCTCTCAGCTATCGGTTACCTCGGTGCTAAGTGCTCCAGCTCAGTCTCGATGCGCGGTCTTCAACCTTCAAATCCCCGTCCGCCCAGTCCATATTCCGCTCCACAATGGCTGCCCCACAATCCACGCTGCTCGACGCCCGTGCGATCGAGCGAACGCTTCGTCGCATGGCCGACGAGATCATCGAGCTCAACGAGGGGACCGACGATCTCGTGATCGTTGGAATTCAGCGCCGCGGCGTCCAGCTCGCGGCGCGAATTGTGTCGAACATTTTTGATCGCGAGACCGTGAAGGTTCACAGCGGAGCGCTCGATATCACGCTCTATCGCGACGATCTTCAAACGGTGGGTCCGCGTCCCGTCGTCGGGCCGACGGTGATTCCTGTCGACGTCGAGGGCAAGCGAGTCGTGATCGTCGACGACGTGCTGTATACCGGGCGTACGATTCGTGCTGCGCTCGACGAGTTGGCGGACTTCGGAAGGCCGAAGCGGATTGCGTTGGCCGTTCTCGTAGACCGGGGCGGACGAGAGCTGCCGATCCAGCCTGACGTCGTCGGCAAGGTGGTCGCGGTTCCCAACGGCTACCGCGTAGACGTCCTCGTACGGGAGCTCGACGAGCGCGATGCCGTCGTCCTTGCACCGTCTGGGGCCGGCTCGTGACGATTGGACTGGGCAAGGATCTCCTCGGGCTCGAAACTCTATCCCGCGAGCAGATTCAGCTCATTCTCGACACCGCCGAACCGTTCAAGGAAATCAGCGAGCGGGCGATCAAGAAGGTCCCGACCCTGCGCGGCGCGACGATCGTCAATTTGTTTTTCGAGGCCTCGACGCGGACCCGCGTGTCGTTCGAATTCGCTGAGAAGCGACTCTCAGCCGATGCGGTGAACGTTGCCGCCTCGGGGTCCAGTGTCGCAAAGGGCGAGACCCTCGTGGATACGGCGCGAAACCTCGAGGCGATGCGGATCGATATGGTCGTGATTCGCCACGGCGCGTCAGGCGCGGCGCGGTTTCTCGCCGACCGGATCGATTCGACCGTCATCAACGCCGGCGACGGCATGCACGAGCATCCGACGCAAGGACTGCTGGACATGCTGACGCTGCGTGACCGCTTCAAGAAGCTTGACGGACTGAAGGTCTGCGTCTGCGGTGATGTGCTTCACTCGCGGGTCGCCCGCTCCAACATCTGGGGTCTGACGAAGATGGGCGCCGAGGTCGCGGTCTGTGGACCGCGCTCGTTGCTGCCGAACGCGATCGCCGAGATGGGCGTCACTGTCTTTGATCGCATCGAGGCCGCGATCGAGTGGGCCGACGCACTCAACGTACTCCGACTCCAACTTGAACGCATGCAAGCCGGCTACATCCCATCGTTGCGCGAGTACAACCGCGTGTTCGGGGTCACCCGCGAGCGCCTCGAGCGCGCGCCGAAAGAGGTGCTCATTCTTCATCCCGGTCCGATGAATCGCGGGGTCGAAATTGACTCCGACGTGGCCGATGGCCCGTTCAGCGTCATACTCGACCAGGTCACGAACGGCGTGGCAGTGCGGATGGCTGTGCTCTATCTCCTCAGCGGCGGCAAGGCGGAATTGGCTGAAGCCGCGAAGGGAGGCGCATGACGCGCGTCCTTTTGAGAGGCGGTCGGGTGGTTGACCCATCGCAACGGTTGGATTCCGTCAGCGATGTGCTCATCGCTGATGGACGGATCGAGGCGTGTGGCCCGCGGATCGGAAACGATGCGTCCGCGCCCGACATCCAGACGATCGACTGCAAGGGCCTCGTCGTCTCACCCGGTTTCATCGACGTCCACTGCCACTTGCGCGAACCCGGGCGCGAGGACGTCGAGACGATCGCCAGCGGTGCGCGGGCAGCGGCGGCGGGCGGCTTCACGGCGATATGCGCGATGCCCAACACCGACCCGGTTACCGATAATCAGGCGGCCGTCGGTTTCATCATCCGCCAGGCGTCGCTTGCGAACGCCGCCCGAGTGTATCCGATCGGCGCTGTTTCGGTCAGGCAGCGTGGCGAATCGCTCGCGGAATTTGGAGAGATGGTCGCCGCCGGAGCAGTCGCGGTCAGCGACGACGGCAAGCCCGTCGCCAGCGCGCACCTCATGCGCACCGCCCTCGAGTATGCTCGCACGTTCGGTATTCCGGTCGCCGATCACTGCGAGGAGCCGACGCTTGCGCACGGCGGCACGATGAACGAAGGGATCGTCAGCGCGCGGCTTGGGCTCAAGGGGATTCCGAGCGAGGCTGAAGAGATCATGGCGATTCGGGATATCCTCCTCGCCCGCCGCACCGGTGGGCATGTCCACCTCTGTCACATGAGCACACGCGGCTCGGTCGAGCTGATCCGCTGGGGCAAGGATCGCGGTATCAATGTGACGGCGGAGGTGTGTCCGCATCACATCTCGCTGACCGAGGAGTCGATCGGCAATTACGACACCAATGCGAAGATGAATCCGCCGCTGCGGACACAAGATGACGTCGATGCGCTCCGCGACGCGGTTCGCGACGGAACGATCGACGTGATCGCCACCGACCACGCTCCTCATCACTATGATGAGAAGGAGCGCGAGTTTGCCGACGCGCCGAACGGAATCGTCGGGTTCGAGACGGCGCTTGCGGTCAACATCACCTGGTTGGTCAAGTCCGGGATCATCGACGTCCCGACACTCGTCGAGAAGATGTCCACCGCGCCGGCGAAGATCTTCCACTTGCCTGGCGGAACCCTCCGAAAGGGCGGCGTCGGCGACGTCACGGTATTCGATCCGGTTGCCGAGCGGGTGATCGACCCGAAGCGCTTTCTGACCAAGGGCCGCAACACGCCATATGGCGGGCGGACACTGGCCGGCCTCGTGCATTACACGATCGTCGGCGGCCGAATCGTTCACAAGATGACGGGCTGACCTCGTGCGACCGTCCCGCATACGCGTCGCGACCGAAATTGTCCGGGTCTGCCGGCGGCTCTACGAGCGCGGCCTGATCGCGGGAACGGAAGGGAATGTGTCGGCGAAGGTGGGAAAGAACGTGATCCTTGCCACACCGGCCGGGCGGTGTAAAGGTGATCTTGTGCCGGACGATATCGTCGAGCTGTCACTTGACGGCACGACGCGTGACAAGGATCGAATGCCATCAACGGAGATTGCCATGCACCTCCGTATCTATGAAAAACGCGGCGACGTCGCCGCCGTCGTTCATGCACACCCGCCGACGGCGACGGGCTTTGCTGTTGCCGGCGAGGGGCTGACGGCGCCGGTGTTGCCCGAGTTGATGTTGCTGACGGGGCCGGTTCCGCTGGTCCCGTATGGTCAGCCGGGAACCGCCGCCCTGGCGGATCGGCTCGAGCCATTTCTCGCCGCTCACGACGCGTTCTTGCTCGCCAACCATGGAGCGACAACCGTCGGCCGAACGATCGACGAGGCGTTGCATCGGATGGAGACGCTCGAACACGGCGCGCGCATCCTGCTCGCCGCGCGGCAGCTTGGACGCGTGAACGAACTCCCGCCGGAGTCGGCGGCTGTGCTGCGATTGATGCATGCCGCGTTCCGGGGGGCCGCATGAGCAAACCCAAGCGACAAACGCCTCGGGATGTCGCGCCGGCCGGTGCACCGCAATCGGCCATCGCCGACGTCGCGTTGCTGATCAACGAACGTCGCCAGTTCGAGGAGTGGATCGCCGCTCTCGAGGCGAAGCGTGCGCAGACGCCAGCGCAGGTGTTCACGCGGGTGCATGCCGACTATGAGAGCCGGTTGCGCGCGGTTGTCGAGAAGCTTGCATCACACGGTAGTTCGCTCGGCGAAGAGCTGGACGCATTGAAGAAGCGACTCCGGCAGATCGATGTCGAAATCAACGATCACCAGGAGGAGCGGGTCGAGATCGAGCTGCGTGCCCAGGTTGGCGAATTGAGCACCGCGGCTGTGACGGAGGCCCTTCGCGCAGCCGATGCAGAGTTGGCTCAGTTGGTGACCGCTCGGAAAGCGGTCGACGAAGACATCGTTCGGGTCGGTGAATTTTTCACCGCGGCCGCGGGCGGTGCTGCTCCATCGGCCCCGAGTGCGTCGCCGCCGCCGCGGCGGTCGAGCCGCACGGGCTTTGACGAGCTGGGGTTTCTTGAATCGGTGGTCAGCGAGGACGCCGAGAAGAAGCCCGCTGCGCCTGCAAAGAAGGCCACCTTTGAGCTCGTGCATGAAGAAGAAAAGCCGCCGAGCGCATCGCCCAGAAAGGCTGCTTCGCCGCCCGAACAGCCAGCTGAGAAGCGAGTCACGCCGACTGTCGTCGAGCCTGTCGAAACAGCGGTCGAGAAAGCCCTTGCTCAAAAGCGCGTCACGAGGCCGGCTCCATTGAGCATTGAACGGGCGTCGGAGCCGGCGCTCGAACCTTCGCCACCGCGACCGGCGCGGAGTACGATTGCGATGGAGCAGGCATCGCAGACGATTGAGCCCCATGAGCTGCCGAGATCGAGCGGGAATGTTTCCATCGACGAGTCGCCGCCCTCGCTGCTCGACGGGATCACTTCTTCTGCGATTGCAGGCGAGAAACCTTTTGCCGCGAATGTGGAGTCGAACAATTCGCTGTCACTCAAGACTTCATCCCTGGGTGACGACAAGTCGCTCAAGTGCCGCGCGTGCTCGGCGATGAATAGCCTGACCGAGTGGTATTGCGAGAAGTGCGGCGCCGAGCTCTCTGTGATGTAGGCTGGGTGGCCGGCCAATCAGCTCGTCAAGTCACAAAAAAAAGGTCCGCAAAATGCGGGCCTTTTTTGAATGCGAGTCTGAAGCTCAGCTCGCCTTTGCCCGCGCCATGCGGCTCTTGTGGCGGGCAGCGGTGTTCTTGTGAATCAGCCCTTTGCGGGCCGCGCGGTCGAGCAACTTGGTCGCTTCCAGCTTCGCCGCGGCCGTCGCGTCGGACGCCGTTGCCTTTTTCAGAACGGTACGCAGGTTCGCACGCTGCGCCCGATTGCGGATGTTTGCAGCGCGCGACTTGCGCATGTTCTTCTTAGCGGAATCGATCCTGGGCACGTCTAACCTCTCCAAAAAAAAACGCCGAAAAACTGCTGAATTCGTGGAGGAGGAAGGCTAGCCCGGGCATGGCCGATGTCAAGGCGCTGCATTGCTTTGACACGTCTTTTCTCCACCACTACCTTCATCCCTGAGCGCAGTGCAGTATCTCCCCGACAACCCGGCGTGAATTGGACTACCAGGGTCTACTGATCTTCGTGCCGGTGCTGCTCTTCTCCGTCATCGCGCACGAGTACGCGCATGGCTACGCCGCCCTGCGTCAGGGCGATGAGACGGCGCTGTTGCTCGGTCGGCTCACCTGGAACCCGCTCAAGCACATCGATCCGATGATGACCATCGTCGTGCCAGCGATGCTCTGGATCGGATCCGGCGGCAAGATGCTGCTCGGCGGAGCCAAGCCGGTGCCGGTCAATCCGGGCAACTATCGGAACTTGAAGCGTGGGGACATCATCGTCTCGCTGGCCGGCGTCGCCACGAACTTTGTGATCGCGATCGGATGCGTTCTGGTCTTTCCGCTCTTGGGCTTTATGGGGCGGGCGGTCCAGCCCCTCGAGGTGACTGCGGGGATTCTTCAGGCGATGATGGTGCAGGGCATCCTGCTGAATCTCGTGCTCATCGCGTTCAATCTCATTCCGATTCCACCGCTCGACGGATCGCACGTGATGAAGTACCTGCTGCCAGCCGCTTGGTCATTCCGCTACCAGCAACTGTCCCGGTACGGAATCATCATCCTCGTCGCGCTCATGTGGCTCGATCCTCGTCCACTCCAGTTTTGGTTGACTCCGGCATTCGCGCTTGCGGGGTGGCTCCTCGGCTATGTCGATGGAATGATGCTGCCGTCGACTCAGCACTGGCTCGTCCGATGACTGCCCCGGCCGCGGCGGCAGCGCCCATGACCAATGGCGACGGGTCACACTCGTTCATGGTCGAGCTGTCCGCGTTTTCGGGACCGCTCGACTTGCTGCTGACGCTGATCCGGGACGAGCAAGTCGACATCTACGACATCCCCATCGCACGGGTCGCCGAGCAGTTCTTGCTGCGGATCCGGACCCTGGAGCTCAATGAGGCGGCCGACTACCTCGAAATGGCGGCGCGCCTGTTGCGCATCAAGGCACAGATGCTGCTGCCGCGGGGTGACGAGGCGTTGTGGGAAGATCCGCGCGCCGAGCTCGTCCGTCGGTTGCTCGAGTACCAGCAGATGCGCGAGGTCGTCGACGTGCTGGAGCGACGCGGCGAGGAGCGGCGCAATCAGTTCTCGCGGACGTTCTTGCCGTTTCAGGCGGAGCCGCCTCAGGCGCCGCTCGCGATGTCGCTCTCCGAGCTGCTCGCCGCCGTTGACCGGGTCCTTCGGACGGTGCGGCAGCCGGCGCTCCACGAAGTCGTTCCCCGTTCCGTGGATGTGCTGGGCGCGATGGCCCTCATTCGTTCTGTGCTCGCGCTGCGCGCGCAGATTCTCTGGACCGAACTCGTCGAGCGCGGCGCCGAGCCGTGGCAGGTACTATCGACGCTGCTCGGGCTGCTCGAGATGGCGAAGGCCGGTGAGCTTCGCGTCGTCCAGCCTCGTCCTTTCGCCAACGTGGAAATCAGTCGTGACATCGCTGGCCAAGCTGCTTGAAGCGGCGCTCTTCGCGAGCGCTCGCCCCATTCCGACCGAGGAGCTTGCGACCCTCGACAAAGAGGCGTCCCCTGCTGCGTTGCTGGCCGCCCTCGACGAGATGCGTGAGCATTATGACATTGAAGGGCACGGCGTTGAGCTCGTGGAGATCGGCGGCGGCTGGCAGATTCTCACGCGCGCCGAGTATACGGAGGCGATCGAGCGAGCCCAGCTCGCCGCGCGTCCACAGCGGTTGTCGGCCGCGGCGCTCGAGACGCTGGCCATTATCGCATACCGCCAGCCGATCGGGCGCGTTGAGATCGAGGAGATTCGCGGGGTGAACGTCGGCAGCGTGCTCAAATCACTGCACGAGCGTGGCCTGATCGACGTCACCGGCCGCGGTGAAGGCCTCGGCCGTCCGCTGCTCTATGGAACCACTCCACTCTTTCTCGAACACTTTGCGCTTCGCCACCTCGAGGAACTGCCGCGCGGGGACGAGCTGGCAATCGCGTTGCGCCAGAGGGAGAGCGAGGTCACGCCGACTGAGGGCGCCTAGGTTGAATCGGGGGCGTAGCCCTTTTCGTCGAACGATCAGCGCAGCCACGGCATTAACTGCTTTCGTGGCTGCTGCCTCTACGGGGTGGGCTCAGCAGTCTGTTGCTCCGGCCATCGCGCGGCCGCCACAGGGCGCATTCGTCGGAGCTATCAAGAACTCCGTATCGAGTTCGCCGGTCCAGTCGGCCGACATTCGGCTGTTTTTCATGGACAGCGCCCGCATGATTCGCGAGGTGACTGGTGACAGCTCGATCGAGACCTTCATTGACACTGCGCGGTCGCGTCTCGGCGTGTCGGATTCGATCGGCTCGTTCGCTATTTGGCGCCTGGGGGCAGGACGCTATGTAATGAACGTCCGGCGCATTGGGTTCGCGCCGACGGAAGCCATCGTCACCGTTGATTCGACCACAGTATCGTTCGACTTCGCGATGACGCCGGTGTCCCAAATGCTCGCCGAGGTCAGGATCACCGAGACAACGCCCAACACCCTCGCCCGCCGGCTCGACCGAGCTGGCTTCACCAACCGGTCGAGGTTTGGGATGGGTCAATTCGTCAAGCGGGCCGAGATGTTGAAGCGGAGGCCGCAGACGCTCCGGGACGTTCTCGATTCGTACGGGCTGCGCGAGTCGGCGGACTACCTGTTCGACCGCATGCCTCTCGACTACGAGGACATTCTCGACTACCCCGCCGACCTCATCGCGGGCATCGAGATCTACCGTCACAATCGGCCGAGCGAGGCCAGCATGACGCGGCGTGGACCGACCCTCATGGCACGCGGCGGACAGCAGTACCTCTCGCGGCCCTTGGTGATGATCTGGACCTTCATTCCGTGAGGAGTTGATGGCAGAGTCGATGCGCATTCAGCGCGCCCTCGCCCGCGCCGGTATCGCGTCGCGGCGCAAGGCCGAAGAGCTGATCAGTGCCGGTCGGGTCTCGGTGAACGGAACCGTCGCGATCGTCGGACAGACGGTGAACCCGTCGCTCGACGCGATCACCGTTGATGGCAAGCGCATTGGAGCCCCGCCCGCGTTCACCTGGATCGTCTTCAACAAGCCGCTCGGCGTGATGACGACCAAGTCTGACCCGGAAGGGCGAAAGACCGTGTTCGACTATATGCCGGCGATTCCAGGACTGACCTACGTCGGTCGTCTCGATTTTCTGACCGAGGGGGTCCTGCTCCTCACCAACGACGGAAGCGCCGCGCACGCGCTCACCCATCCGAGCAGCGAAATCGAGCGCGTGTACGTGGTCACCGTGACTGGGGATGCGTATGACGCCGCAGCGAGGGCGTTGGAAGGAATCCAGCTCGACGATGGGCTCGCCCAGGCCAAGAAGGCCGAGGCGCGCAAGATCGCCCGCGATCGATGGGAGTTGGAGCTCGTTCTGACCGAGGGAAAGAAGCGCGAAGTTCGCCGAATGTGCGCGGCCATGGACCTTGCCGTCGAACGGCTCGTTCGCACCCGATATGGCCCCGTTTCGCTCGGTGAGTTGCCGACGGCTTCGTCACGACCGTTGACCCCGAAGGAAAAACTGGGGATCGCGAAGCTCGCTAAAGGGTAGACTTCCCCGTCTCCGTCTTACTTACGCACTCGGGAGCTCCACGTGGCCACGCAAGTCACTCCAGCAACTTCCACGGCTGATTCGCGCCTGATCAACGACGTCACGCGTCAGGTGGCGCGTCGCGTTGTCGGCCAGGAATACATGATCGACCGGCTCATCATCAGCCTGCTCACCGGCGGTCACGTGTTGCTCGAAGGCGTCCCGGGGCTCGCCAAGACATTGACCGTCCGCACGCTCGCCGAGACCATCGACACGACCTTTTCGCGCATCCAGTTCACGCCCGATCTGTTGCCTGCCGACGTCGTTGGCACCCAGGTGTACGACCAGTCGACGGGGAAATTCAGCGTCAAGAAGGGGCCGATCTTTGCGAATATCATTCTTGCCGATGAGATCAATCGCGCGCCGGCCAAGGTTCAGGCCGCGTTGCTCGAAGCGATGCAAGAGAAGCAAGTGACGATCGGTGGGACGACGTTCAAGCTCGAGGAGCCTTTTCTGGTGCTCGCGACCCAGAACCCGATCGAGCAAGAGGGCACGTATCCGCTCCCCGAGGCGCAGGTCGACCGATTCATGCTCAAGCTGCGCGTCGGCTATCCGTCACGTGACGAGGAAAAGGAGATCATGCGCCGGATGGCCGGCGGCGATCCGATCAGCGTCGAACATGTCGCCAGTCCCAAGGCGATCATGGAGGCCCGCGGCCGCATCGCCGAGCTGTATATGGATGACCGGATCATGGATTACATCGTCGACATCGTCCACACGACGCGTGAGCCGGCGAGTGCCGGCCTTCCCGATCTTGCACCGCTGATCGAGTTTGGCGCGAGTCCACGAGCGACGATCTCACTCGCCCAGGCATCCCGCGCGCACGCCTTTCTGCGCGGACGCGCCTTTGTGACCCCGGACGACGTCAAGGCGATCGCCCCGGACGTCCTCCGCCATCGCGTGCTCACGACGTATGAGGCAGAAGCCGAAGAGGTGACGAGCGATCAGATCGTTCAGAGGATTCTCGGGAAGATCGAAAGTCCCTGAGGAGCGCAAGCGACGAAGGAATGAGAATGGCCTTCTGGCGTACGAGCAGAGCGCGATCGACCGAAGAGGTAGTCGCCGAGTCGCAACAGGACTCGGCGCTGATTGATGCGCGCGGGCGCCGGGCGGGCCGATTCGATCGGCAGCCTGGCGCGGGCACCCGACCTGGTGCAAATCGGGCACGGACAGCCAGCGTCCCGCCAGAAATCCTGCGGCAAGTCAAGTTGCTCGAGCTTCGGACTCGTGGACTGGTGAATTCGCTCTTCGCCGGCGAATACCGCTCCGTGTTCAAAGGGCAGGGAATGGAGTTCGCCGAGGTTCGCGAATACATGCCGGGCGACGAAGTTCGCAGCATCGACTGGAACGTCACTGCGCGCATGAATCGCCCGTTCGTGAAGCGCTATATCGAAGAGCGCGAGCTCACCGTCATCCTTGCCGTCGACGTGTCGGGTTCGGAGCGATTCGGTACGAGGCGCCGCTTCAAGAGCGAGTTGGCGTCCGAACTGGCCGCCGTGCTGGCGATGGCCGCGATCCGCAACAACGATCGCGTCGGCACCCTGATGTTCACCGATCGGGTCGAGCATGTCGTGCCACCGCGAAAGGGTCGCCGCCATGCGCTCCGCGTGATTCGCGATCTGCTGGCCTTCGAGCCGTCCGGTCGCGGCACGAACGTCGCCGTCGCGACCGACTACCTGATCAAGATGCTGCACCACAAGGCGGTGATCTTCCTCGTCTCCGATTTCATGGACGGGGGGATCGAGCACCCGCTCAAGCTGCTTGCCCAGCGGCACGACGTCGTCGCTGTGACCGTGGAAGATCCGAGCGAGCGCGCGCTCCCGGATATCGGACTGGCCCGTTTCATCGATCCCGAAACCGGGCGTGCCATCGACGTCGACACGAGCAACCCTGAAGTCCGGGATCGGTATCAGGCGACCGTGAAAGCCGACCGGGATCGCCGACAGCGCTTGCTCCGCAGGCTGGCGATTGACGAGATCGCGGTCAGCACCGATCAATCGATCATGGATCCCTTGCTCAAGTTCTTCCACACGCGCGAGACGAAGGCGCGACGTCGATGAGCGAGGCCGGAATGATGTGTCGGGCAGTGTGCGCGGTTGGCGCTGCCCTCCTTGTGGGGGCGGGGGCGGGCGCGCAGCAAATCCCCGTCGAAGCCGGTCTGGTCATCGAACGAGACACGGTGCGCGTCGGCGACCCATTCCGCGTCTTTGTCAGCGTTCGCGCACCGCGGGGAGCCACGATCGAGTTTCCGACAGCACTCGATTCGTCGGCGACGGTGCAGTCGATCGACCCCCGCACAGTGTTCAGGCAACCGGATTCGACCGGAGTCCGGCAGAGCGCGGTGTACCGCGTCGCGGCCTGGCGCATGGGGCGCCAGCAGATCCGGATGCCTGACATTCTCGTCCGGGTAGGCAACGCGAATCGAACGGTTTCGCTGTCAGGGTACGCGGTGTTCGTCTCGTCGGTTCTGCCGGTGGATAGCGCCGAACGGGTTCCCAAGCCGGAGCGGGCGCTATTCGAACATTCCATGATCCCGTGGTGGGTCTGGGGGTTGTTGGCGGCCATCCTCGCGCTGCTGTTCGGGCTCTGGTGGTGGTGGCGCAGACGACAGATGGTGCAGCCCGACGTCGCTCATATTGACCCGTACGTCCGCGCTCAGCGCGACTTCAAGCGCATCGACAGGCTCGGTCTCGTCGAAGCGGGCGAGCAGAGTCGGTACGTCGCGCTCGTCGTCGATATTTTGCGGGAATACATCGCCGATCGGTTCACGAACGCGCCGCTCGCCCTGACGAGCACGGAACTCCTATCGGCGACCCGCGATGCCCGCACGCTGCCACGTGACAGGTTGACACGTATTCTGAACGACGCGGATCTGGTGAAATTCGCGAGACGTGCCGTCAGCGCGGATCGCGCGCGTGACCTTGGGCGCGAGTCGCTTGCCCTGGTCGAGCACGAGCACGAGGCATCGCTGCCGGTGCCGACCGAGGACCAGGAGCAGGCAGCATGATCGACTTCGGCAGCGTGCAATTCGTTTCCGGATGGACGCTCGTGCTTCTACTTGTGCTCCCGGCGTGGTGGATCTGGCGGCGCGGTCGCGAGCGACCGGCGATTGTGTTCTCGAGGACGAGCGCGCTCGCGGCCGGTCCGCACGCAGGACGGGCGGTCACGTTGACCCTGTTTCTTCTCCGGAACCTGCTGCTGACGGCCGGCGTCGTCGCGCTCGCCCGTCCGCGCAGCGGAGCGCGCGCCGAGAACGTGACTTCGCAAGGCATCAATATTGTTGTTGCGATCGACCTCTCGAGCTCGATGCTCGCACAGGACTTTCAGCCGCAAAACCGCCTCGAAGTCGCCAAGGAGACGGTCAAGCGATTCATCGCAG
>Ga0315281_10011286_pt1 | contig 12246 bp, 11 predicted proteins | sample YL17G07_0_MG_FD_204540 | JGI IMG/M metagenome (GOLD analysis project Ga0315281, IMG submission 204540) | Sediment microbial communities from Yellowstone Lake, YNP, Wyoming, USA - YL17G07_0 | ecosystem: Environmental > Aquatic > Freshwater > Lake > Sediment | place: USA: Wyoming | collected... | reverse complement strand
GCCCTGGACCAGCTCGCCGATCTGGTCGCGCAGCCCCGCTTCCGCGATGCTGCGGCGCGGCGCCGGCCCGCGCTCGGCGTGATGCCCGAGCTTGGCGAGCATGCGCAGCATCGCATTGCTGATGGGTGCGCCGGTGCCTGACGCCGCCTTCACCAGGTCCACCACGGCATCCACCGCCATCCCCTGCGAGGCGTCGAGGATGAACTGGCGCCGCTGACCGAGGTCGCCGCCCATGTCGAGCAGGCGCTCCAGGGTGCGGGGCTCCAGGGTCGTGACGAGGCGGCTCATCTTCTTCTTGAGGGCGACGGCCCCCACGCCGCCCGCCGTCTTCAGCTCCTCCGCGATCTGCAGCAGGTAGCCCACGATCACCTGGTCGTAGGCGGTGCCCCGCTCGTGGCTCTCGATCGCCTTCGCCACCGCCGCCGGCTCCGCGGGCGCCGCCTCGATCAGCCCCGCCGCGTGGGTGTCGGCCAAGGCCGCCTCGATCTCCTCGTCGGTGAGCGGCTGAGGCTCGGGACGGAAGGCCTGGGGTTCCGGCGGCGGCTGATCCTCCTTGACGTCCTCCGCGGCAAGCGCCGCGCGCGCCAGGCCCACCCAGAGCTGCGCCCCGCGGCCGCCGGTGACCTCGCCCGGGGCCGCGCCTTCCTCGCCCACCAGCTCGAGCCGGTCGTAGGTGAGCGGGTAGAGCTTGAGGTGCGGCCAGGAGGCGATGCGCGCGAGGGGCCGGAGGCCCAGCGGCTCACCGGCCCGGTCGGCATCGACCGCGATCAGCTTCAACGCTTCTTCCAGCTCGTCCCAGGTGACGCCCCGCGCGAACGAGACCGCGCCGAGGTGATGGCGATGCAGCCGCTCGGCAAGGTCGCGCAGCACCGGGTTGCGGGCATCGGTCGCCACACCCTCGATGACCAACTGGTCGCGCGCCACCCCGAGCGACAGCGTAGCGCGCTCGGCGAGCAGCCCGCCGAGCCGCGCGGCGACGGTTTCCGCCGCGGGCGCCAGCGTCGGGTGGCCGCCGGGGTACATGGCATGCTTGTGCAGCGCGATGGAGAACTCGATCAGGAAGTCCGCCAGATCGCGCGGCAGGGTCGCGCGCCCCGACGCGGACGGGCGTGCGCTGGCCGGCGCGGTTGGAGCGGCCGCGGTGGGCGCGGGGGCGGCAGGGTCGGCCGGGGGCGGGGGCGGGGGTACCGACGGGTCCGTCACAGCGTACCAAGATAAGCTGCTTGCGGCACTGTCGTCACGCGTGCAGACTCGTGTTTCCCCACCACCCGGAGCCTGCCTCGTGCCTCGTGGATCCCGCCTGACCGCCCGTTGCCTTGCCGTGCTGGCGCTGGCCGCCGCTCCAACGAGCCTGGCTGTGGGGCAGCAACCTCCGCGCCCGTCCCGTCCCGTGCACACCTTCTCGATCGTCGCCGTGGATTCCGCCACGGGCCAGATCGGGGTGGCGGTGCAATCGCACTGGTTTTCGGTGGGCAGCATCGTGAGCTGGGCGGAGCCGGGCATCGGCGCGGTCGCGACGCAGTCGTTCGTGAATCCCGCCTACGGCCCTCGCGGCCTGGCCCTGATGCGCACCGGCGTCGCGGCGCCGCTCGCGCTCCGCGCGCTGCTCGCCGCCGACCCCGACTCGGCGGTGCGCCAGGTCGGGATGATCGACGCCGCCGGACATGTTGCCTCGTTCACGGGGCAGCGGGACATCCCGGAAGCGGGCAGCCGGGTCGGCCGCTGGTACGCCGCTCAGGCCAACCTGATGGCGCGGAACACCGTGTGGGACGCGATGGGCCGTGCCTTCGAGAGCACCAGTGGCGACCTCGCCGAGCGCCTGATGGCGGCGCTGGAGGCCGCCCAGCGCGAAGGGGGCGACATCCGCGGGATGCAGTCCGCAGCGCTGGTGGTCGTGAGCGGCGATCGTTCGCTGCCGCCGTGGGACCGGATCTTCGACCTGAGGGTCGAGGACAGCCGCCAGCCTATCGTGGAGCTGCGGCGGTTGCTGCGGGTGGCACGCGCCTACCGCAACGCCACGGCGGGCGACGACTACGTCACGAAGAACCAGATCGATTCGGCCGTGGCGGCGTACGCGGCGGCCGAGGCGTTGCTCCCCGACAGCGCCGTGAACGGAGAGCTGGTCTACTGGCGGGCGGTGACCCTCGCCGACCAGCAGCGGGTAGACGAGAGCATTCCGCTCTTCCGGCGCGCCTTCGCGCAGGATACGTCGTGGGCGACGCTGCTGTGGCGGCTGCCGCGGGTGGGGCTACTGCACGCGGACTCTGCGGCGATCGCGCGAATCGTGCGCGACGCATCGCCGGCGCCGGCACCAAGAAGGAGGCCGTAGCACCGCTGTCGCCCACGCGTGACCTCCACGCTCGCGGAGGGCCCGAACGTCGAACGGCCCCGGATCGCTCCGGGGCCGTTTCTTCACCTCCACACCTTCGCGAACAGCGCCGCGATGTCTATCTCGAGCGGAGGCGCGTGAGCGTGCGGCACCCACAGGAGGCGCTCGGTGAGCACCTCCGGCGCCGGCGCGCCGGGCCGCCAGCGCTCCACCCTCCGCTGATCGCAGTCCACGATCCAGTAGTCCTCGACTCCTTCGTCCATGTAGAGCTCGCGCTTCTGAAGCCGGTCGGTGCGTTTGCTCGAATAGGAGATCACCTCGATGGCCAGCGACGGCGCCCCTTGCACGAGTGCCTCGCCCAACCGTTCCAGACGCGAGTTCAGGATCACGAGGAGGTCGGGCTGCGTGGCTGAGTCGTCCGTGAACTCCACCTCGAAGGGCGCGAAGAACACCCTGCCAAGACCGTGCTGCTCCAGGTAGGCGCGCAGCAGGACGTACAGCACTCCCACGGCCTCCTGATGGCGCTGGCCCGCCCCCGACGGGCTCACGAACAGCTCGCCTCGGATGACCTCGAAGCGGACCCTCCGGTTGTCGAACTTCCGGACTTCCGCCGCGGTGTACCGCGGCACCATGGTTGCCATGACCATATGCATTGCACCTCGGCGGGAGAAAAGCAACTCGGCATGACCCCACGGTAACGCACTCCGCGAAGTCTTCGTCACCCTATTCACGACGACCCGTACCATTTCAGTGCACACAAAAGGAACGGCCCCGGATCGCTCCAGGGCCGCCTTTCCCTGCTGACTTCGCACTGTCAACCACTGCGGCGTCTGGGCGTCTGCCAACTACTGCCGCGCCAGCGCCTGGGCTCCTGCCTACTGCCTAGTACATGCCCCCCATCCCACCGCCGCCACCGGGCATCGGCGGCATCTTCTGCTCTTCCTTTTTCTCGACTACGACGCACTCGGTCGTGAGCATGAGGCCCGCGATCGATGCGGCATTCTGGAGCGCCGTGCGGGTGACCTTGGTGGGGTCGATGACGCCCGCGGCCACGAGATCCTCGAACTCACCGGTCAGCGCGTTGTAACCGTAGTTCTTGTCCTTCGACCCGCGCACCTTCTCGACCACGATCGAGCCCTCGGCGCCCGCGTTGTACGCGATGATGCGAATCGGCTCCTCGAGGGCGCGCCGCACGATGTCGGCGCCGACCTTCTCGTCGTCCTCGAGCTTCAGCCGGCTGACCACGGCCTGGCAGCGCAACAGCGAGACGCCGCCGCCGGGCACGATGCCTTCCTCGACGGCCGCGCGGGTCGCGTGCAGCGCGTCCTCGACCCGGGCCTTCTTCTCCTTCATCTCGGTCTCGGTGGCCGCGCCGACGTTGATGATCGCCACGCCGCCCGCGAGCTTCGCGAGCCGCTCCTGGAGCTTTTCCTTGTCGTAATCGGACGTGGACTTCTCGATCGCCGCGCGGATCTCGCCGATCCGGCCGTCGATCTCGGCGCGCTTGCCCGCCCCGTCCACGATGGTGGTGTTGTCCTTGTCCACCACGATCCGCTTGGCCTTGCCGAGGTCGGCGAGCACGGTGTTCTCAAGCTTGAAGCCGACTTCCTCGCTGATCACCTTGCCGCCGGTGAGCTTGGAGATATCCATCAGCATCTCCTTGCGGCGGTCCCCGAAGCCCGGCGCCTTCACCGCGCAGACCTTCAGCGTGCCGCGCAGCTTGTTGACCACCAGCGTGGCGAGCGCCTCACCCTCGACGTCTTCGGCGACGATGAGCAGCGGCTTGCCCGACTGCGCGACCTTCTCGAGGAGCGGGAGCAGGTCCTTCATCGCGCTGACCTTCTTGTCGTGGATCAGGATGAGGGCATCCTCGAGGATCGCCTCCATCTTGTCCGGATCGGTCACGAAGTACGGTGAGAGATAGCCGCGGTCGAACTGCATCCCGTCCACGGTCTCGAGCTCGGTCTGAAGGCCCTTCGCCTCCTCGACCGTGATCACGCCGTCCTTGCCGACCTTCCCCATCGCCTCGGCGATGAGATCGCCGATCTCCCGGTCGTTGTTGGCCGAGATGCTGCCGACCTGGGCGATCTCCTTCTTCCCCTTGGTCGGGACGGACATCTTCTTCAGCTCCTCGACGACGCACTCGACCGCCGCTTCGATGCCGCGCTTCAGCGCCATCGGATTGCTGCCGGCGGTGACGTTCTTGAGGCCCTCGCGGAAGATCGCCTGCGCCAGGACCGTGGCCGTCGTGGTGCCGTCACCGGCGAGGTCCGACGTCTTGGTGGCGACTTCCTTCACCATCTGGGCGCCCATGTTCTCGATCGCGTCGGGCAGCTCGATCTCCTTGGCCACCGTGACGCCGTCCTTGGTGACCGTCGGCGCCCCGAACTTCTTGTCGAGCACGACGTTCCTGCCCTTCGGGCCGAGCGTGACCTTCACCGCGTCGGCCAACTGATCCACGCCCCGCTTGAGCTTGCTGCGGGCGTCCACACTGAACGTGAGTTCCTTCGCTGGCATAGTGCGCTATCCTCCGGTGCGGACCCCTCAGCCGAGCTTGGCGAGGACGTCCGACTCCTTGGTGATGAGAATGCTCTCGTCGTCGATCGTGACTTCGGTGCCGCTGTACTTCCCGTACAGCACGCGGTCGCCGACCTTGAGCTCGAGCGGGATCTTCTCGCCCTTCTCGTAGCGGCCGGGCCCGACCGCGATGACCTCGCCCTCCTGCGGCTTCTCCTTGGCGGTGTCGGGGATGAAGAGCCCCCCGCGCATCGTCTCCGTCTCCTCGAGCGGACGAATGGCGACGCGGTCCGCCAGCGGATGGACTTTCATCTTGGACTTTGTGGCGGTTGCCATGTTGGTGTGACCTCCTCTACCGGTTGGTGCGGGATTCACGTGCTGTTAGCACTCAGCACGAGAGAGTGCTAATCGAGAGCCGAAGTGTACCCTGGATCACAAGGGATGTCAAGGCGGTGGGGATTGCTGTCTAAGATATTCTGGGACAATGACTTACGCGAACAGGCGAGCACTCTGGAATAGCCTGGAACAGCCGTCTTCACCCTCGGTGCTCAACCGGTCAACCCTTCAACCTTCAACCCTTCAACCGGCTCCTAGATCGCAAATGCCACCAATACCGCCACATCCGTCACGGCCCACGCGGTGAGCGCCGCGTACATGCCGCGCTGGTGGTCGCCGGGGCGCATGGCCTCGCGCCGGCGATACCACGGAACGAGCACCCACATCCACGCCGCCAGGGCGATGCCGAGCGCCACCCACTGCCAGGCCCGCGCGAATCGGAGGCCCGCAGCGACCGCGAGCAAGCCGAAGGCCAGTACCGTGGTGCCGATCGCGATGGCCAGGCTCCGGCGCATGCCGAGGATGAGCGCCAGCGTCCGGTCACCGCGGCGCCGGTCCTCCTCGAACTGATAGAGCTGGGTGAGCGGGTAGAGCGCGGCGAAGAGCGGGCAGAAGGCCAATAGCACGAGCCCGTGCGCGGCATCCAGAGGGCGGCCCGTAGCGGCCCAGCCCGCGTAGGGTGTGAGCGTACCGAAGCCCCACATGTTGATCAGCCAGTCCACGCCTCCCACCGCCTTGAGCCGGAGCGGCGGCACCGAGTACGCGACGCTGAGCGCGAAGCAGGCCGCGTAGGCCCAGACGAATGCCGTCGGCAGCGTGAACGCGAGCAGCTGCCCGCCGGCGAGGAGCGCGAGGGAGAAACCGAGCAGGTGCGGGGGCGGCGCCGGCGGCGCGGTGAGGTAGCCGACGTCGCCCTCGTCCTTGTCGAACACGCTGTTGATTGCGAGCGTCCCGCCGTTGAGGAGGACGACCCACAGGAAGAGCGCCCAGAGCCCGGTGCCGAGCCGCTCTCCGCCGAACGCCGGCCGCAGCCCGACGGCAAGGATGAAGCCGAGGGCGGTGTGGGCCGCCATGATGGGCCACTCCGCCGGACGCAGGTGCAGGACGTAGGAGAAGCGATGACCCGGCAGGAGCCGGTAGCCGGCGCGGCGCCACGCGTTCAGCGTGTGGGCGTCCCCGCTCACGCTGGTCCCTTCCCCTTCCCCTCCAACAGCTCCGCCGCGATCCGGAGCCCCTGCAGCGTGAGATCGGGGTGCACCTCCTCGATCTCGGAGGAGAACTTGGCGACCAGAGCCGCGAAGCCGCCGGTGGCGATGACCCGGGGCACATCGCGCGTCGGCCACTCGGCCTTGAGCCGCCGCACCAGGCCATCCACGGCGTCGGCGGCACCGAAGACGAGTCCGGCGCGGATGCAGTCCTCGGTCCGGCGGCCCATCGCCCGGGTGGGCGCCGCGATCTCGGTGGCGGAGAGTTTGGCGGCGCGGCGGACCAGGTTCTCGCCGGCCGTCTTGAGCCCGGGCGCGATGATGCCGCCCAGGAAGCGCCCGTCCTTGGTGATGCAGTCGAGGGTCGTCGCGGTGCCGAAGTCCACCACGATCGTGTCGACGCCGAAGAGGCGGCTCGCCGCGACCGTGTTGACCATGCGGTCCGCACCCACCGTCTGGGGCTCCTCGACGTCCAGGCGGATGGGGAGCGGCGAATCGGGGCTGATGATCACCGGCGTGGTGCCGGTCGCGTCGAGCAGTCCGTCGGCAAGCGCGTCGGTCGTGGTCGGCACGACCGACGCGACGATGCTGCCGTCCACTGCGGTGATATCGAGACCGGCCTGGCCGAAGAGCGCGCGCAGCAGCGCGGCCCACTCGTCCGGGGTGCGGTCGGGGTGGGTCATGATCCGCCAGCTGCGCTCGAGCTCCGCCGCGGCAAAGAGCCCGATGGTGATTTCGGTGTTCCCGACGTCGAGAGCGAGGAGCATGGGAGGCAAAGGCTAGGACGCGAGGACACGGCGGTCAAGCTCGCCGCCGGGGCCCCGGACCAGCAGGGCGCCATCCGGGTCGACTCCGGCCGGCTCCGCGGCACCGTCGGCACCCGGCCAGCAGGCCGCCGCGAACCGGGCCCGCTCGGGTTCGTCGAGCGCGGATGGCCGCGACGCGAGCGCGGCGACGCGCGGCACCAGCGCGGATACCACGCTCAGCCTCGTCACCCCGTCGGCCAGGTCCCCGAGGGCCACGGCCCGGTCGCGTACCGCCAACGGGACGGGACCACGCACGTTGATCCCGATCCCCACGGCGACCCAACCGAGCTGGTCCCCCGACCAGCGCGCCTCACAGAGGATGCCACCGGCCTTGCGCCCCGCCACGATGAGGTCGTTAGGCCACCTCAAGCGCGGGGCCGTCTCCGGCGCGGCTTCGCCCACCGCGTCCACGGTGGCGAGTCCGGCGCGGATGGCCAGCGCACCGCCCAGCGGCGTCGCCGCCGGCCGGAGCAGCACCGCCAGCCAGACACCCGCCCCCGCCGGCGAGTGCCACGTCCGTCCCAGGCGGCCCCGCCCCGCGGTCTGTTCGTCGGCGAGGACGGCGGCGCCGGACGGTGCGCCACGCTCGCCGAGCTGGTGCGCGAGATCGAGCACGGACGGCAGGCTGGACCGGCACACCACGAGCGGCGCGGCCGTCAGCCGCTCGAGGGCGCGCTCGTCCAGCCCGTCGTAGGTCACGCGCGGCCCAGCAGGGCGGACAGCAGGACAGCCCCTCCCACCACGATACGATACCAGCCGAACCCCTCGAACGTGTGGGACTGCACGTACCGCAGCAGCCAGCGCACCGCCACAAACGCCGTCACGGCGGACACGACGATGCCGAGCGTCAGCATGCCCCCGTTCAGCAACTCGGAGCCCGGATGGCGCAGGTGCGTGACGACCTTCAGCGCCCCCGCCGCCAGCAGGGTGGGCACGCCGAGCAGGAAGGTGAATTCGATGGCGACCGGGCGGCTCAACCCCATCGCCAGCGCGATCAGGATCGTCGCGCCGGACCGGGAAGTACCGGGGAAGACGGCGGCGACCAGCTGCGCCAGACCGATCGCGACGGCCATCGACCAGGTGATCGCGCCCGTGGCCGCGCGACCGCGCAGCCAGCGTTCCACGACGAGGAACAGCACCCCTCCCACCAACAGCGCCACGCCCACCGGCGTCGCTGTCTCCGGTAGCGCGAAGTGGAGCGCCTTGAGCGCCAGCCCACCCAGGCCGGTGATGACGAACGCCGCCGCCAGCTTGAGGAGGTAATCCCGCGAGGCCGGCGCCCGCCACTCGAAGAGCAGTTGTTTCAGGCGCTCCTTGAAGATGACGAGGACCGCCGCAGCCGCGCCCCCCTGGATGATGACCAGGAAGGCGTCGGACTGACGGTACGCGAGCCACTGCTCCGCGATCAGCAAGTGACCCGTCGAGGAGATCGGCAGGAACTCCGTGATCCCCTCGATGATCCCCAGGACGATGACCTCCAGCCACTGCGTCACAGGCGGTCCCACAGCAAGGCGAGGAGTCCGACGGCCATGGCGGCCTTGAGGGTCGCGCGCGCGCCGTCCAGCCGCCGGCCGAGGAGTCGCACGATGAGCACGCAGACGCCGGCGTCCAGGGCGATGGCGGTGAGGCCGTACCGGCGTCCGTACCAGCCCGCGAGCCAGGGGGCGAGCGCCACCGGAACGAAGACCACCAACGTGGCGGCCGCCATGACGAATCCGGCGGGCGCACCGAGGGTGATGGGGATGGTGCGCCGGCCGGCGGCGCGGTCGCCCGGCACATCCTCGAGGTCCTTCACGATCTCCCGGGCGAAGTGGAGCAGCGCCGCGAGTGCGGACGGCACCAGGCCCGCGCGCCAACCGCCGGTCGCCGCGGCGCCGTAGATCAGCGGCAGGCTCGCGACGGCGGCGACCGCAAGGTTGCCCAGGAGTCCGTGTTGCTTGAGGGCGGGTGAGTACACCAGCATGACGCCCAGCGCCGCGAGCGCGAGGCCGAACACCGGCTGCCCCACCCACCACGCGGCGAAGAGACCGAAGCCGCCGCCGAGACCGCCGATGATGAGCGCCGCGGTCCGCGACACGGTCCCGCTAGGCAAGGGCCGATCGGGCCGGTTCACCCGGTCCGCTTCGACGTCGAAGAGGTCGTTCGCGGTGTTGCCCGCCGCGCCGAGGCCTAACGCCGAGCCCATGGCCCACAGGAGCGGTGCGGTCAGCGAGGGCCGGCCCAGCGCGAGCGTGCCGCCGATCGCGACGCCCGCGGCGGCCAGGAGGAGGTTCTTCAGGCGGACGAGCTGCGCGGCGTTAGCGATCCACGACAGCCGCATAGAGCTCTTCGTAGCGTGGCACCACGCGCTCCGTGGCGAAGTCCGCCGCGCGGGTGCGCGCGGCCGCCGACGCCGCGCGCCACCGCGCCGCATCCGACAGGAGTTCGACCGCCCCGGCCGCGAGCCCGTCCACGTCCCCCACCTCGCCGAGGAAGCCGTTGACCCCATGCTGCACGACTTCGGGCAGCCCGCCGACCCGGTGGCCCACGACCGGCACGCCGGTGGCGAGCGCCTCGAGCGCCGACAGGCCGAACGACTCGCTCTGGCTTGGCAGGAGGTAGAGGTCTGCCCAGCGCAGCACCTCCGCCACATCTTCCACCTTGCCCATGAACCGGGTGCGCGACGCGAGCCCGAGCTTGTCCACCTCGCGCTCCGCGGCATCGCGATCCGGCCCGTCACCCACCAGGACGAGGCGCGAGGGCATCCGCGCGTTCACCCGGGCAAAGATGCGCACCACGTCGAGCAGGCGCTTGACCGGACGCATGTTCGAGATGTGCATCAGCACCTTCTCGCCCGCCGGGAAGATCGCGCAGCGCTCCTTCGGGGGCTGGAACGCGTCCAGGCTCACGAAGTTGGGGATCACCTCGATACCGCAGCCGGTGCACCCGAACGCGCGGTACGTCTCGTCGCGCAGGTACGCGGAGACGGCCGTGACGGCATCCGACTGCTCGATGGAGAACTTGGTGATGGTGTAGTAGGACGGGTCCTGCCCGACCAGGGTGATGTCAGTGCCGTGGAGCGTCGTCACGATCGGCAGCTGGCGCTCATCGGCAAGGAGCTGCTTGGCCAGCCATCCGGAGATGGCATGAGGGATCGCATAGTGGGCGTGAATGACGTCGAGGCGGGCCTTTACCGCCACCTCGTGCAGCATCACGGCCAGCGCGAGGGAGTACGGCGGGTGCTCGAAGAGCGGGTACGAGCCGATCTTCACCTCGTGGAACGTGACGCGCTCGTTGAACCGGAGCCGGAACGGGAGCGCGTACGAGATGAAGTGCACTTCATGGCCGCGGCCGGCGAGCGCGAGGCCCAGCTCGGTGGCCACGGCGCCCGAGCCGCCGTAAGTGGGATAGCAGACGATGCCTATGCGCAAGCCGCACGATACCCGGAGAGGACCTCGCGCGCCAGCGTTTCCGGGTCCTTCTCCGCGTCGAGCGCCGCGACCGGGCCGTTGAGCTGGTGGCGGAACCAGGTCTCCTGTCGCTTGGCGTAGCGACGGGTCGCCTGAGCGATGACCGCTGCGAGCCGCCCGTCATCGAGCCGGCCCTCGAGGTGCTGGACCACCTCGCGATAGCCGACCCCGGTGAGGCCGGGCGCCGATGGCGGCACGCCGGCGCGGAGCACCGCCTGGACCTCCTGCACCAGGCCGGCGGCCAGCATCGCCTCGGTCCGCTGCGCGATGCGTGAGGCGAGCGCCGCGCGCGGCAGCGTGAGTTGCGCGTACCACGGCGTCCACACCGCCGGCGCCGCGGGCGCGCCGCGCTGGAGGCCGGTCAGGGACCGACCGGTCAGCAGGGCGACCGTGGCGGTGCGCGCCGCCCGCTGCGCGCCGCCGCCCTTGAAACCCGCATCGAGCCGCCCGGCCCAGCGCGCCAGCTCGCCGGCGGAGAGCCCGGCGAGAACGCGCCCGAGCCGAGCCCGGCGCGCGGGATCGAGGGCGGGCTCGGCGAACAGGCCGTCGAACAGCGCGCGCAGGTAGAAGCCCGTCCCCCCGACGAGCAGCGGCAGCCGGCCGCGCGCCGTGATCCCGGCGATCCACTCCGTTGCGTCCCGCGCGAAGCGGCCCGCCGAGTACCGCTCCTGAGGCTCCACGAGGTCGAGACCGTGGTAGACCGCCGCGGCGCGGTCGGTGGCGACCGGCTTGGCCGTGCCGATGTCGAGACCGCGATAGACCTGTCGCGAGTCGGCGGAGATGATCTCGATGTCGGCGAGATGGGCGAGCGCCGTTGCGACGCGGGTCTTGCCGATCCCGGTGGGGCCGACGAGGACGGGGAGGAGCACCCTCATCGGCGTCCGAAGCGACGCTCCAGCTCCGCCAGCGGCAGCTGCACCACCGTCGGCCGGCCGTGGACGTCGTGCGCGGGGAGCGCGCTGGCGAAGAGCCGGTTCACCAGCTCGTCCATCTCTTCGCGCGTGAGGGGCTGCCCGCCCTTGATCGCGGCCCGGCAGGCGAACGTGGCGGCGAAGCGCTCGAGGCGGTTGGCAAGCCCGCCAAAGCGGTTGCCCGCGAGGTCCGCCACCACCTCGCGCAAGCAACGCTCGGCGTCGAAGCGCGGGTGGGGCGCCGGCGCCGCCTGCACCGCCACGGCGCGCCCGCCGAAGGGCTCCACCTCGTAGCCGAGACGCTCCAGCAGTTCGCGGTGCGCATCGATCGCGTCCAGCTCCGCGGGCGGGAACTCGATCGTCAGCGGAAAGAGCAGTTTCTGCGACGCGGCGCCGCCCGCCTCGATCGCCTGCATCGTCCGTTCGTACAGGATCCGCTCGTGCGCGGAGTGCTGGTCCACCAGCAACAGCCCCTGCGCGCTCTCGAGCACGATGTACGCCTGGTGGATCTGCCCGACCAGGCGCAGGCCCCCCCGCCCCCCCCCGACCCCGCCCGGCGTGCCGCCGTCCGCCGGCCGCACCCCGTCCAGGACTTGAGGAGGCGTGCCCGCCTCGGTGGCGCCGCTGGCGAACAGGTCCTCCGCCGCGGCGTCGTGCGCCGCATCGCCTGGCTCACCGTAGCGCGGGACCGGC
>Ga0315281_10011285_pt1 | contig 12247 bp, 11 predicted proteins | sample YL17G07_0_MG_FD_204540 | JGI IMG/M metagenome (GOLD analysis project Ga0315281, IMG submission 204540) | Sediment microbial communities from Yellowstone Lake, YNP, Wyoming, USA - YL17G07_0 | ecosystem: Environmental > Aquatic > Freshwater > Lake > Sediment | place: USA: Wyoming | collected... | reverse complement strand
TGAATTATTCTCATCCTGTATTTTTCCTATTAGAGTTATTGAATTATCCTTAAATATAGTTTGATTATACGCCTAACAGCTGACAAAGCAACTGATACTTCTTTTAAATTGAGGATATTCGGCTTAATTAAAAAGGTAACTCCTCCTTAGGGCGCCCACACCTTGCCATAACGCACCTTGGCATAAAGGATTGCCAAGTGCGTCCCTTCTGGGACGGAATGGCAAGTATGCGGCCTGCGCCGCAAAAAGGGCTCACCATAAAAACACTCTCTGTAAACAGATGAAGTTTACACCCGGCCCTATCGGATGGGCCGGTGTGCCGCCTCCTGCGGCAACAAAAAACCCGTAACGAATATTACGGGTTTAATTAGTTGGGATCCTGTAAACGTATAGGCACTTTCCGCATGGTTTTTATTAATAAAAACCATGCTCCAGGTGCCAACCAAATTTTACATTAAAATTTGGTTGGGGTCCCTCTCGTATCAGCCGAGGGGAAACCTCTCGCTATATACAGGTATCAATTATAGCGAATTTGTAACCTTTAACAAGGAAATTCACGCCCACTAGCCTCGGATTGGCCAGCCATCGCCTCCTGATAGATAAGTTTAACCATGGTTTTATTCTTGGTATAAAAAGCACCCTTTTTAACGTTATGCTATTCGACGCGGCGGGAAATATCCGTGGTAATGCCGGTATACAGCGATTCATCTCGAAGTTGTATTGTATAAAAGAACCAGGGTATAGATTAAAGGGGAAAAATTAACGGAAAATTTGCCTATTATTTTATTTTCCACGCACCATCCGGAGTTTCTACAAGCGTACCTAAAGGAGCATTAGTCTGTAAACGCTTAGCATATAGCTTCTGCACTTCTTCTACAGAAGTACCGTTTTTCTTGGCAACCGATTGATAAATTATCATCCGGTCAGCATTCTCTCCAGCCACAATTTGACCTGCGGCAGAGTCTGCACCCTGAGAGTTTCTAATTTCTACTAAACCATTTTTATTCTCTCCGATTACCCCTTTTGCCTCCCAAGAAGATAATTCTATAAGGCGATCTTTACGCCTCAAAGCTGCCTGTTCTACTTCTGGGCTAAGGCCGCCTTGAGCATAGGCCACGCTAACAATAATCCCTAAAAGGCTCTGTTTATCGGTAGCCTGTTTATTTTCTTGAGAACCGGAGACAATGCTCTCAATGGCATCTATATCCTTTTGGACATGCTGATAAATATCCAGGCGCATCGAAATATCCACCTTAATTGGCTCCTTAGTACCTCCTACCTGCATCTTTGCGCAGCCTAAACTAAAAGATATAACTAGCAACAAAATTAAAAAAAATTTCATATTCCCTCCTTTCTTAATCTAAAATCATGCAAAACTATGTTGATATTACGTTTACCTGTTTCTCCGTCTAAAACGGTATCCAGAATCAAATTGCTATTATCTAAAAATAGTTTAATAGTCCCTATATTATAATGATAATCTTTGAAATTTTCCACCAATAAATCTAAGGATTGGTTTGTGTCGCGCGCCATATTCTCTAAAAACTTGGTATCTTTAATTATCAACATACCCCCGGATTCAAGGCTAGAAAGCTTACCGTTTAAAATTTCAATGTCAGATCCTTTACCTTTAAAGGCCAAATCTCCGCTTAATCTGCCAGTCATCTCAAATTTCTCTTCGAGATCAAAATCATTAATAAATCTGGCAATATCCAAATTCGTAATTCTTAAAACAGCGCCGTAGCTAAAATCTTGATCGATTTTAAATTTTAAATTACCGCCGATATTTCCGTCAAAAGTCCTTGCGTAAACATTTTCCAAAAATAATTCTTTTCCGGAAAGCATTACCTGACTCTTAATCTCGGAGATACTTAGCTTGTTGTATTTTATCTGGCTTATACCAAAGCAACCTTCAGATGAACCCTGCGCGGTTTTAAAAGAAATGTTGCTTAAATTAAGACCCTGAATACCTAAAGAATCAATTTTAATATCGAGATAATCCATTATTTTTTCGATAAGATTCACCCGTGAAGATAAAACACCGCTGATATTGAAATCTTTTGCTTTTAAATCGAGGTTAAAATTCGAAAGCTCTAAAGATTTAACCAGAAATACGCTCTTTGAGCCGAGATTGAGATATCGAGAAAACGCTGTGATGCTTTTTTGCGGCAGGTTAATATAAATCTTTGCATCTTTTAAATAAAACTTTAGAATCTTACTTTTAAAAATTGAAAAAAGGCTATATTCAGCCCTTGCTTCCTTAATCAGAAAATCGTAAGCCTGCTTATTTTTAATACTGATCTCAAAAAGACTAAGCTGTTTTACTGGATTCAGGCGGCATGAGCCAATAGTAACCTCACTCCCCTTAAAAATAGTATTCAGCTGTCTTTTTGCTAAAAATATAATTGCTGAATTAATAAAAATTGAGGAGAAAAAAATAAAAAAAGAAACGGCCAATAAAATAAAAAATAACTTCTTCATCTCACACAAATCCGGCTTGCATTCCCAGTGCACTTTACTAATAGCCAGTTACGTATAAAGTACTCCTTTTGACTGTGGTCCCGGTCAGTATTCACAAGAAAGCGCTTCGCGCTTTAAAGCATCCGGTTTACTAAGGTATTCTTCGCTGTAGACTAACTTTACGGGTATGCGGTATTTGGTAAACCTGCAGCTGTTGCTAAAGTTATGTGAGTTAATTCTACGCTTGAGATTATTGGTAATGTCGGTATAGAGTTTGGAGTCGTTACATTGGATAATGTAGACGTGCCACATAAAATAAGTTAGGCACCTCCCGTATCAGCCGAGTGGAAACCTCTCTGTATTTACAAGGGCAATTATATATCCAATACCTTGATATATCAAGAATATTTTGGGTTTAGAGAGGCAATTCCTCGCGTAATTTGAGCACATCAAGATTTTATCTAGCGCACCTTGCCATATATGACTGGTAAGTGCGCACTTGCTGTGCGAAATTTGAGCACCATAAGTTTTTATCTAACGAAATCCTTGTTGCCGTAGACAACAAGGACCTGAATATTAGTTTTACAAAGCAGGATGCCCGTTTTGTCCAGTCTTTTTTGGCTGGAAATAATGTAACTATTTGACGGGTAAATAAATGTAAGATGTCCACCTAAAAGAGGTGGCCATGAAGTTATTTAAATCTTCTTGCCCTTATTTGATTATATTTTTTTGCACCAGTCGGTGCCGGCGGCAAGGAGAAAGCCCCGGGCTCTCTCAGCCAGTTTGTAGCGCGAAACAATAGCCCAGAATGCCCGGCTGTGGTTTGGCTCGATTAAATGCGCCATTTCGTGAATGATCACGTAATCTCTGACCCAAGCCGGCATTAATCCTATCCTGTGGGAGATACGAATATTACCGCTATTATAATTACAGCAGCCGAATTTGCGGCTCTGGCCAGTAACATATTCTATAGAGTTTATTTTTAGCTGATTAGCGAAATATTTCTCGTTTAGGCGCGTAGCGATATCGGAAAGACTCTGCTTTCTTTCCAGCTCATCTTTGAGTTTATTCTTTTCGAATTTTACTTTAAAACCGGCGATAATCTTATCCAGGCGCATCCGGGAAAGCACAAGCGGAGCATTCACCAGAAGCGTATCTTCTACTAAACGCGCGCTGACTGTGCGTCTTCGCCTGTGGCTGCGGATAATTTTTACTTCCATTTTCTAATCCTACGCTTTCGCCTTATGGACGGAAGTAGTCTTTCATCGTATCCAATAAATCCTGGTCGGGCAATGGATGCTTCCCAATGATTTCCTCTAAGGAAATATCCTCGAAATCTTCGGCACCAGCGCTTTCGGTCTCCACGAATTTACCGCACGGTACAAAAACTATATCTGTCCTACAGAGTAAGACATATTCAGCATCCTAAGACCCTGTCCCTTATGATATGTTATTATACCATATAGTTATGGTTTTTAACGGACTCCGGTAAAGCTTCATAATCAATTTAAGGAGGAACCGATGCAGAAATACTAAAGAATTCACTCAAAAGAATGTGTTTAGCGAACTTCTATCTTTACTGGGTAGGATGACACAAGAAAATTTAAACCAGCAGATTTGTTTTCCTAACATCCATAAATAAAATAAGGCCCGTCACTGTACTAGGGCCGGGCCTTATCTACATCCAAAATTACACCTTTCTTACGTTTGTTGCCTGGGGGCCTTTTTGACCCTCTTCAATTTCAAATTCAACTGCTTGTCCCTCGGCTAAAGATTTAAAACCTTCGCCCTGGATCGCATTGTGATGAACAAAACAATCCTTGCTTCCGTCATCAGGCGTTATAAATCCATAGCCTTTCTGATCGCTGAACCATTTAACTTTACCTTTTGCCATTATCCGCTGCCTCCTTCCAATAAAATTTTAGCAAATAATAGCAAAAAGAAAAACCGCAAGGCGAATTACTTCTTTACCTTGCGGCTGTAAGCTTCTACTCGCCTATTTACTAAGTAATTTAGTATACCCTAATCTTGGCTCTTTGTCAATTAAATTTAAACTTGTTTTTTTGCCGACAAAATCCGCGTGTATCCGCGTTTGATTCGCGTAAATCCGCGTCAAAAAGTATTTTTCAGAGCTCTCTCAATAAGACGTTGAACTTGGCTATTGGTCAGGATAAGTGTCTTTTTATTCATCGGTTGCTTCTCTAAAATACTTAATTTTTATCCAGCTTCGGGCTTTTTTGCAATCCCTTTTATTTTAATACGGTTGCCTTCTGCTGAAATTTCTGCCCCCAAAATGTCTTTAACCAGCCAAAGGTTAGATTCTATGTGTTCTGTAATACGCGGAACTATAAATTCGCTTTCTCCGTCTGCCAGGGCCGCGTAAATTATAACCTGGTCAGCAATAAATCTGTCAACAGTGGCACCGCTATCCAGGTCTTCCAATAAATTCTTCGCAACGTTCTTACCGATCTCTTCTGATGTCCTGCCAACTTTCCCAGCCATATTCGAACCAATTACACACCCCGAATCAGTCAGCGCCCAGATTGCTAACGTCGCTCCTTTTTGTCTTGCTGTTTTGTCATTTATTATCCTTATATCGGCGCTCAGTCCTCTTTTATTCAATACACTGTTACATTCAGCTGCCATCCTCTCGCTGACTTTCCTCTCGTTTAAATAGGAAGAAAGGGAAATCCCTTCGATTTTCGTGATTTCTCCTTGTTCTGTCAGCTTCAAGGGCGTAATCTTTCCGGATGCTGGATTTACTTTAATCTCTATGGTTCCTCCTCCGGATGGCACATAACCCGGTTTTATTACCTTTAAATCCGCGTGAAGCGAAAATCTCTTGAGCAACTCCATCAAGACGTATTTGGTATGAAAGGCGTTGGGCGCAAAATCCTGAAAAAGACCGCCTGAAATCCTGTATACTGATGGCCCATCGGTTAGGAATCCCAAAGGCAATAACGCAAGGCCCATCATAGCCGTAGAACCAGCAGTCCCTATGTCCCAGCTGAATACGCCGGACTTTATACGCCTGCTTCTTGGACGAAACGTTATCTCCTTTGAATTAAGACTTGCGCCTTCTACCGCGGCCTCTGTGAGAAATTTAAATGCCTCTACGGTTTTAAGGTGCTGCGGCTGCAACCCAGGCTTCTTTCTTTTGGCGCGGATGTTATAAATATGCAGGTTTTTATTTAAAATACTGGAAAGCATCAGGGCATAACGCAAGACCGTGCCACTTCCTGATTTTTCGGAACCATCTATCTCTATCATTTTCGATTATTTTTCAGCCAAATCTTGAGCTCTCTCAAAAATATCCTTATCCTTAGAATATATCTTTTTATTTTTTATGCTCACTTTCTGCACCACTCAAATCAGACCCGTCTCCGATTTCTAGACGTCTACGTATCTTTTCCACGAGTGTATAAACTATTAAATCAACTATTTCATCGCAGACGCCATCAATAAATTTTGATTTTTTTCGCATATCGCACTGGTCATTAATATAGTCAACTACCACAAATTCCTTTCCTTTTTCAACTGCTATCTCGGTGGAAAAGAAACTTAGTTTGTAAATTTTGGCTATTTGTTTGGTTATGCCATAAAGTGGATTTAAGCTAAATTTATTTACTTCGGTTTCAGTAACAACATCATAGATATGCGTTAAGGGACCCCACCAACAAAGTAGTATTCTATCCAAAATGTAAAATACCCTAAACCAGGCAGGCTTCTTATCCATAAGACAGGGGGTAATCTGTTTTTGTAGTAAAAATATAAAATCCTTATGTAGACTGTGCCAGCGGCAGACATCCTTAACAGAATGGGCATTGAGTAATACTCCAAGGCCACCTGTTTCCACACCGTGAGCAGGCTTAACTACAAAGGGCACCCCTATCTTTTTAATCTTATTCATAATCACCCGGTGTTCATCAGTGGGATAATAAATAAAGGTGGGAGGCACAGGGATATTATTTAAGGTAAAATCCATATGAATAAGAACCTTGTCATCAGTCCACTTTATCTGGTCAGGATCATCGACAAAAAAAGCCCCTCTTTCTTGCAAAAGCTGCACTAACTCCAAAAACCTATAGTCTGTATCAGAGGCACGGTCAAAGAAAGAACGGAATTTAATCTTTTCTTCTGTTAACAACTGCAGGGTTTCATAGAGGTTAAAGGGATGGATAAGATATGGCCTTAAGCCATTCTTAAGACAAGTATCGTTAATCTGAAATACAAAATCTCTGTCATATTCCCAATTCCAGGCAATAGCGATATCAAATATTCTTTGAGAGGCTTGCTTTCCTTTAGCAACAGGTTGACTTTTACCGTTCATAACTTCTCCAGAAACGCTGACCTTTACTTCGGTTCAAAGTGTTGACACGTGGCACAAATCTCATCTGCCTTAGTGTAATCTAATTCATTCACTTCCTGTCCAGGTATAACAGAATTAAATTCAATAGTATCGAGTAACTGAGGGTTACAAACTTCGGTAAGCACTTTTAACTACCTGTTTTAGGGGTCTAATACCCTCTTAGGCGAATGATTAAGGATTTATTTGGTTTCTTTTGCCGTAAAAACATCATTCCGCCTTCCTTTCCAAATTCTTTTTGTTTGACTAGTCAATATAGTAAGGCATAGGATCCTACTGGGGGGGGCTGGGTGGGTATATGAGGTGTTAAGCACAAAGATTTTAAAGACCCCGCACAACCAAGCATATTATACTACTAATCGCAACAAGATTTAATCTTTTTCTTACGCTGCTGGAAGAGATAGATTTTATGTCCGTTTTGTCCGGTATTTTTGCTGGTAAAAATTCTTAACTCATTGAATCATGGGCTATTATAATTTGTCCGCAGTCAACAACTGGACAAACTACTATATCCACCTAAAGTAATATAAAACTTCAAACTTAAAATAGAAACCAAACCGCTACTTGAAACTTAGAGCCTTTTATGGAACCTTAAAGAACTCAGAGTAATGACGCTTGTTCCTATAATCAAAAGAGCCAGTATCTGCGGCCAGAGAATACGGATGCCGATCCCTTTCAAAAATATTCCTCTTAAAATTTCTAGGTAATATCTCAAAGGGTTAAGATAAGTAAGATACTGCATTACCGTGGGCATGCTGGTTATGGGGAACATAAATCCCGAAAGTAAATTCACCGGCATTAAGAATAGGGCCATAGACATCGCGGCTTCCTGCTGCGTCGAACATATGGTTGAAATAAATAATCCTACTCCCAAAGTAGTCAATAAATAGATACAGGTTGAACCGACCAGCAATAGTATACTACCTCTTATGGGAATCTTAAACCACAGCACTCCTATGCCTGCAATAAAGGTAAGGTCTATGAAACTGATAATTGTAAATGGCGCCAACTTACCCAAAATAAGCTCGATTGGCTTAATCGGGCTGACAAGCAGCTGTTCCATAGTGCCGATTTCTTTTTCTCTAACTATAGCTAACGCGGTCAAAAGAATCGAAGTAACCGTCACTAACATTGCGATTACGCCCGGTATGAAATAATTTCTTGACTTCAGGTTCTCGTTAAACCAGGCGCGGTCCCTTAAATCCACACTTGGAAATGCAAGCGCCTGTTTTAAAACTATATTTGCGCGGTTTTGTAAGACCGAGTAAGAATATTTTTGGATAATCGAGCTCGCATAAGACAATGCGATGGCGGCGGTATTAGAATCTGTGCCGTCAATTATAAGCTGTATTTGCGCACCTTTATTGCCTTCCAGATCCCGGCCAAATCCATGGTTAAAACGCAGCACAACACTCACCAAAGATTTATCAATTAATTCTTTTTCTTCTTTATCGCTATACACATAATTTTTTATGTTAAAATATTTTGAATAAGAAAACGCCCTGATTACATCGCGGCTCTCGGGAGTGTTGTCTAAATCATATATCGCAGTGGGGATATTTTTTACGTCGGTAGTGGCAGCATAACCAAAAATGAGCACCTGAAGCACAGGAGCAATAAAAATCATTCTCTTCATCCTCGGGTCGCGGAATACCTGCTTGAATTCTTTAACCAGGATAGTCTGTATACGTTCAAACATTAAAGCACCTTTTCAGGTAACCTTTTTTTTAAATCGCCGATATGCAAAAAACATCATCATAAACGCAAACAGTGATAAAAACAATACTTGTAACCACAAGATATTCAATCCCTCGCCTTTTAAATAAATTCCTTTAAGTATGGTAATAAAATAACGCGCAGGAAACACATAGGTGATTAGCTGTATAACTTTGGGCATATTATAAATTGGATAGACAAATCCGGAAAGCATGAAAGTCGGCAGGAATGTGGTAAGAAGTGTCAGCTGCGTTGCCAGGCGTTGATTTTTAGCGAAAATTGAAAAATACATCCCCTGCGCCAATGCTCCAGTAAGAAAAATGCTGCTCAAAATAAGTAGCAAGATTAAGCTGCCCCTTAAAGGAACCATAAAAACAAACTGCGCCATTGTAACAGCAACCAGAAGGTCAAAGAATCCAATAACAAAATATGGTATGAATTTACCCAAGATAAGCTCTCCCCGCCTGATAGGTGTCGAAATCAACTGTTCCATTGTGCCTCTTTCCCATTCCCTGGCTACTGTTATAGAGGTAAGCTGGGCAGCAATCATCATCATAATCACGGCGATAAGCCCGGGAATAACATAATTCTTGCTTTTTAAATCTTCATTGAACCAAACCCTTGGTTTTAAATCTATGGGTGAAAGATTGTTAATACCTAATTTTGATATGGAGTCCTCGATAAATTTTACGTTGTATTTTGCTACAACGGAGTTAACGTATCCCATGGCAATGGTTGCAGTGTTAGAATCGCTTCCGTCAACTAACAGCTGCACAGGAGCCGGTTGATTCGACTGGATATATTTCGAGAAATCCTTCGGTATCACCATGGCCATAAGCGCTTTTCTTCTATCGATATAATTCTGCAGTTGTGTATAGTTATCGAAATAACCAGCGATTTTAAAGTATCGTGAATTTTTGAAATTCATGACAAAATCAGTGGAAGCCTGCGATTTATCCTGGTTCCAAATAACTAAGGGGACATTATTAACATCGAGAGAGAGGGCAAAACCAAACAGGCAGAGTAAAAGAATGGGATTAAAAATTGCCAGCCCTAAGCTTCTGTAATCGCGCACTATCTGGATGAATTCTTTTTTGGTTATGGCGCTAACTCTTTTCAGGTTCACAGAACCCTCCTGCCTTATCGTAAAATTCAATAAGGGAAACAAAAACATCCTCTAAAGACGCCTTGATTTTCTCTATTGAATAATCTTTGATTCCCTCCTGGGCAAATAATTTGGTAATGGCCGGCGTTGCTTGGCGCCCATCCTTTACAATCCCATGTAAAACAGTGCCGAAGAGTGCCACCTCTTTTACGGATTCTAACTTCTCTAATTTTTCAATCCATTCTTCAGGATTGGGCACGGATATCTTTAAAACATCCTCTTTCATGCACTCTGCTTTTAAACCTTCCGGAGTTCCTATCGCAATAATATCCCCTCTATAAATAAACGCGAGGCGATCGCAATTCTGGGCCTCATCCATATAATGCGTGGTGACAAATACAGTAATACCTTGTTTTGCCATTTCTTTTATCAGCTTCCAGAAATTATTCCTGGCAATAGGATCTACACCCGAGGTAGGCTCATCTAAAAAAATTATTTTGGGTTCATGAATTAGCGCGCATCCCAATGCCAGCCTCTGCTTCCACCCTCCTGACAGAGTGCCTGTTAAATGCGACCTGAATGCCTCAATCCCTGCCATCTTGATAATCCAGTCTTCGCGCTCCTTCCTTACTTTTTTCGGAACTTTGTAAATACCGCTGTAAAAATCGATATTTTCTTCCACAGTTAAGTCTTCATATAAGGAAAATTTCTGAGACATATAACCGATATTCTGTTTTATTAATTCCTGCTGGCGGTTAATATCATAACCGCTCACATTCCCGATTCCGGATGTAGGCGTCAGAATTCCGCAGAGCATTCTTATGGTCGTGGATTTTCCTGCGCCATTAGGACCTAAGAAACCGAATATCTCGCCTTTCTTAACTTCAAAACTAATCCGGTCGACCGCTGTAAAATCTCCGAACTTCTTTTCTAATTTCTCAACCCTTACTGCGATATCGTTATTTGGGTTCATCCTTCGACTCCCTTCGGTCGCTCAGGATGACCCTGAGCGTAGTCGAACGGGTCATATTCATTTATTATCGAAATAAAAGCTTCTTCCAGGGTTTTTGCTTGGCGTTCCTTTCTGATATTGGCGGGGAAATCGCATTTAAGGAGCCTCCCCTTATGGATAAGACCCACTCTTTTACAACGTTCTGCCTCGTCTAAATAAGAGGTAGAGAATAATATCGTTACTTTTTCTTTAAGGAGCTGATAAAGTATCTGCCAGAAATCCCTTCGCGATACGGGATCCACGCCATTAGTGGGCTCATCCAGAAAAAGCACCTTTGGGGTATGAATTAGAGCACAGGTGAGCCCTAATTTTTGCTTCATGCCTCCGGATAGATGCCTGGCGAGCCTCTTCTTAAAAGGAGCCAGTCCGCTAAAACCCATCAGCCGATCAATGCGGCCCGGCCTTTCCTTATTCGGCACGCCATAGATATCAGCATAAAAATTTATATTTTCGATAACTGTCAGGTCTTCATAAAGACCGAACCTCTGTGACATGTAAGCGATATGGTCTTTTAAACTCTCGGATTCTTTTACGATATGTTTACCAAAAACCCAGGCCTCACCAGAATCCAACTCTAATATTCCTGTCAAAAGCCGCATGGTGGTTGTTTTCCCTGCGCCGTCTGGTCCGACAAGGCCGAAAATTTCCCCCTCTTCGATTTCCAGATTTAAATTATCAACGGCAGTAACCTGATCAAATTTTTTTGTGAGGCCATCGGCTTTTATAGTAACCATTCTATTCGATTATGTATCCGTCTGCAGGCATGCCGGGCTTGAGCTCCAGATTCGTATTATCTACCTTAATCTTAATCCGATAGACAAGCTTTACCCGTTCTTCAGTAGTCTGAATTTGTTTAGGAGTGAACTCTGCTTCCTGAGAAATAAAAGAAATTCGTCCTTTATAAACTTTATTCGGATAAGTATCTGTTCTGATGTCAGCAGTCTGATTGAGTTTAACTCTACCTAAATCTGTTTCATTAATATACGCGGTCAGCCATATATCATGCAGATTAGCTACCGTAAAAATTGTAGAACCCATCTGCACAACCTCTCCTGCTTCCGCACTCTTCACCAGCACAAAGCCATCGATGGGCGAGGTTAAATCCGCAAATCCCAATCTCGTATTCGCCAAGTCCAGTGTTGCCTTGAGCGCTTCGACATTTGCTCTATCAGCGTCAGCTTTTGTCTTAGCGAAATCGCGTTTTTGGGCGGAGATAGAACCTGCTTGAAAAAGATTTTCTGCGCGGTCAGAATCAGCCTTATCCAGCGCATACTGAGCCTCTGCCGCTTTCAGATATGCTTCAGCCTCGTCTTTTACCTTTGTTAACTCATCTGTTTCTAATCTGGCAAGTATATCCCCTGTTTTTATGACTTTGCCTTCATCCGTCAGCAACTGGCTTATCTTGCCGCCGACTCTAAAAGATAAGCGTATATCTGTCGCTTCAATGTTTCCTGAAACCTTAATCTTTTTATTGTACCCATTTTCTTTTTCGCGGATATAAAAAAATAGTGCCGATGCAACTATTGCCGCAAGCGTAATAATCATAATTATCCTAATCTTTTTTTTCATTTTTTTTCTCTCCTTTAAA
>Ga0315281_10011283_pt1 | contig 12249 bp, 13 predicted proteins | sample YL17G07_0_MG_FD_204540 | JGI IMG/M metagenome (GOLD analysis project Ga0315281, IMG submission 204540) | Sediment microbial communities from Yellowstone Lake, YNP, Wyoming, USA - YL17G07_0 | ecosystem: Environmental > Aquatic > Freshwater > Lake > Sediment | place: USA: Wyoming | collected... | reverse complement strand
GGACGAGAATTGAGAATTTTCTGGAGGGATATGACAGGGCACTCGTACCTGAATATAAGGAGATTCTGTTCTCGAAAAACGAGTATTTTGAGAAGGTGAAAAAAGAGATGATTATTATATTTGAGAGTGAAAATATGAAATACGAATTTTTATTCTAAAGTTCTATCATTTTCTCATTTTTTCCGTGACCTTCAGCATCCTCTCTATCGGCTTCCTCGCTTTGTCTGCAATCTTCTTCTCCACCCTCACAACCGGCTTCTCGCTCTCCAGCGCTGCCAGCGCCTTTTCGAGCGTGTGCAACTTCATCTCGGAGCAAATGGTTCTCTCTGAAATCGGATAAAACTTCTTTCCTGGTATCTCCTTGTTCAGGCGGTGCAGGATTCCGACTTCGGTGCCTATGATAAACTCGGTATCGCCCGATGCTTTGCAGTACTTGAGAATTCCTTCAGTTGAGGCAATGTGATGCGCAGCCTTCTGTATCTCCGGAATGCACTCAGGATGCACGATTACCTTCGCATCAGGATGTTTCTTTTTTGCATCCCGCAGATCAGCCATGGTGATAAGGTGATGGTGCGTGGGGCACAGCCCATTTTTTGGAACGCCGATAACTTTCTTGGGTGTTTTCTGCTGAACAAAGTACGCCAGATTTTTATCAGGTCCAAATAGAACGGTTTCCGCATCCATGCTGTTCACTATCTCTGGCGCATTTGCGCTGGTGCATATGCAGTCTGCGTGCATCTTGGTTTCTGCGAGAGTGTTGATATAAAGCACCACTTCTGCCTCTGGATTTTTCTTCTTCGCCCCAAGCAGCGTCTCGGGGTGCAGCATCTGGGCCATCGGGCATATACTCGCTATGTCAGGTATCAGGACTTTCTTATCAGGGTTGAGAATAGATGCTGTCTGCGCCATGAAATCAACGCCGCAGAAAAGTATGATGTCCGCGTCTGTCTTTGCCGCGCTCTGCGAGAGCCCGAGTGAGTCGCCAACGAAGTCTGCGGTATCCTGTATCTCTGGTCTCTGATAGTTGTGCGCGAGTATTACCGCATTTTTTTTCTTTTTCAGGTTTTCCAGCTTCCTCGCAATATCTTCTGTCTTCATCCGAGTGGTTTAATGCGTTTCCTCCTTTATTATTTTACCGTCCCTTAGGTGTATCACCCTCTCAACCGTGCTGGCAATCTGCGGATTGTGCGAGACTATGATGAATGTCTCTCCCTTCTCCTTGTTCAGAGAGCGCATAATCGATATTATCTCATCCCCTGTTTTTGAATCGAGGTTGCCTGTCGGTTCATCCGCGAGTATGATGGATGGCTCATTTATGAGGGCACGGGCAATAGCAACCCTCTGTCTCTGCCCGCCGCTTAGTTCCGATGGGCGGTGGCTCATTCGGTCCCCCAGACCAACCATCCTGAGCAATGCCTCCGCTTTTTCCTCAAGTTTGCGCCTGTTTGGCTCAACAGGCATACGGGGAGCCATCACATTTTCGGTGGCGTTCAGCGTCGGTATCAGATTGAATGTCTGGAAAATGAAACCTATTTTCTCTCTCCTTATCCTCGATAACTTCCTGTCAGGGAGTTTTGCTATATTTTCTCCGCCAAGTATTACCTCGCCCGAGGTGGGTCTGTCCAGCGCGCCAATCATATTTAGCAAAGTTGACTTCCCGCTTCCAGAGGCGCCAAATATCGCAATGAATTCTCCACCTGCAACGTTTAGGTTCACTCCGTCAAGCGCTCTTACCTCTTCTCCCCCGAGCACATATATCTTGGTCAGATTCCTTGTCTCTATAACATATCCATCATTCATATCTCAGCGCCTCGATTGGACTGACCTGCGTCGCTCTCCATGCAGGATAAAGACCGCCGAAGATTCCCAGGGAAAGTGCAAAAACAAATGCCTGCGCCACGAGATTCGGGGACACGGAAAGCACAAGGTCAGGCCGAAGCGTCTGCACAGCAAAAACTCCGCCTAATCCAAGCGATATTCCGACAATACCGCCCATGATTCCTACGATGACGGACTCTGCCAAAAACATTCTAATGACTTCCCTGTTCGACCATCCTACTGCTTTCAGTATACCTATCTCCCTCCTGCGTTCCATAACGCTCATCAGCATTGAATTGGTAATACCTATACCCCCGACTACGGCGGCGATGCTTGCTATGACGAAAGTGCTTGACCTTATTGCTGAAAGCAGAGTTCCGAATGACGATGCAGTTTCCTGCGGAGTGCTTGCATCGACATCCGGATACTTCAGTTCTATCCTTGTGGCAACACTGTCTGCCTCGCTGGGGTCCCCCACATCCACTGCTATCCCGCTCACCTCGTCCGTACCAATCTCTGATATTCCTCTGATTGTGTCCAGTGGAACCACTATATTATTGTCAAGGAAAAATGAACCTGCCTCGGATGTGCCAACCACCTTGAATTTCACCCCGTCTATATCTATTTTACTGCCGACAGTTTTCCTGTAAGTGTCTGCCACAGGTCTCCCGATAACTGCGGAGTATCTGTCTCCATCAACCAGGAATCTGCCGTTTGTTATATACTTAACAAGCGTAGATGCTGTGGACTGCGACTCCTTTTTCGGGTCCACTCCAATGACAGTGGGTGGAAAGAGTGATGCCGTGGTGAGAGAGAGGCCCCCACTTACCTCCTTACCATCTATCTTGTTTGGAGTGTACTCGATTCTGGGGCTTACAAGTTTGACTCCCTGAATTTTTTCAATCCCGCCCACATAAGAGACTGGAACCTTGCTGAAGAGTGGAAGCCACGCGCCTTTTTGCCCTACCTGTATTCTCTGAACCTTCTCAAATGCCCTGTTCGCCTCCCCCTGGAGACCGTCCGCTATAGCTACCAGGGAGATTATGGCACTTATTCCAATTATTATTCCGAGAAGGGTCAGAAAAGTCCTCATCTTCCTGTTGGAGATGTTCCTGATCACTAATTCTATCATTTGGACTTGCCCCACCCCGACCTTCGGTCAGTCATTTTTTAATGCTCTTCTTTTTTTTCTCCAGATATAGAGGGCAAGAACCGCTAGGATGACCGCTGGGGCGACGTAAAGCGCTGTCATGTCGCTCTCTGGGTGCACAAATATCGTGACTTCATCATTGAAGGTGAAAGCGGTTCCAGATTCGTCTGTGTAGTTTACCTCTATGGGCATCTTGTAAGTACCATCCGAATCTGCATGTAAATCAAAAATTGCGCTGCCTATGTCGCTCGCACTTATGGTACCGAGGAAGTCTGACCTGCTTCCAAGTTTCGCCTTTACGGATTTTGCATCGCCTGTACCCAGGTTTTCAAGTTGCACAGAAAGTGTAAAGTCGTTTCCTTTATGAACCCTCGTCGGGTCCAGACGGACTCCTGCGATCCCTAATTTCGGACTCCCGCCCAATATTACGCCTATCACGTTCTTTATCTCAGTTTGCTCGCTTCCCCTCTCATCCTGATAAAAAACAACTACGGGTATAGAATACGGGCCACTGTCTGCACTCTTGCTCGATATTAGTGGAAACTCTGCAGTGCCCTCCTCGCCGGGCTCCAGACGGTCTATGTATCCCACGAAATCTCCAATCGGGGTGAACGGAATCTCCACGTATTGCAGATTTGACTGCGTCAGTACAGATGGACTGAAAGCCGTGCCTGGCTGTATCTGCTGCTGTTCTGAGACCTCATAAGAGATAAGAATTCTTATGTTCTTCAGTGCTCCGACCCCCTCGTTTTTTACCTTTACGTATGCCGTAAAATACTCACCAGGTTTGACCTGCTGTTTGGTTGTATTGACCTCTGTTATGTCAAGCAGGGAGGGTCTGGTCACGTTTATCTTCACGTACGCATCCTCAGTTTTTTTATCCAAATCCTCGGTGGTATATCGGGCGTAAACATGTACTGCGTATGAACCCCACTCTGCTTTTCCCGTAACTGTGAGCGGCAGGTTCACCTGTATACTTTTGTTGCCGCCAGCAATCTCCTGAATGAAGGAAGTCGAAGAGTTTATATAGTTCGTAAAGGGCGTTATCTCCGCTCCGATGGTAACTCCTGAAATTTTTTTATCCTCTGTTGAAATGGTAGCGATGATGTTTGAGGTATCTCCCGGCATAAGTTCAGCGTTTGTTATGCTTGCAGAAAAACTCACAGCGCTTGCCTCAGAAGCGAAAAACACGAACGATACGAGAATGATGACCAGTATTTTTATCGGTTTCATGTATAAAGCTCTGTAAAATATCCATATAAATGTTTCGTTATAGATGTAAAGTAGATATATGCCTACTGCCCCAGAAGTTTTTGTATTTCGCTTAGCCTGTGCTCATTTTTTTGTTTTATTTCTTCGTATGACTCCTTGGAGAGCAGCCCTTCTTTATACTCGTTTTCTGCATTTTCCATTAATTTGAGCAGTTTTTCACGCTCTCTTGTGAGTTCGTTCCTCTTTGGCTGCGGATACTTTGCGGGTTTTGATGGTGTGTGGTGTTTCTGTTGAAGCGAGACCAGAGAGCGCTGAATCTCAACGAGCCCGTTTACTACCTTGGGAATGCCCATTATTTTATCTTCCAGCCTCTTCACATCTTCCTTCGTTGCAAAATCATCAGCCTTCTTCAACTCCCCTATTTTTTTAGCAATTTTTTCCAGTTCATTCACTTTTTTTTCTATTTTGGCGAGCCGTTCATCAACACCCGCTGCGGCCGTTGGAGTCGCAGGAGACGGCTCCTGTGAAACCACAGCAGCATGAACCTTTTCCCTTTTATCATCTTTGGTTTCTTTTCTCTGTGCACTCCTGCCAGTGCGCCCCTCAGGGTCGCTTGAATCCGCATTTGCAGGAGAGGAGGGTTCGAGTTTCTTCATAAGTTCGTCTATATACTTCTGGAGGTCTTTGGACGCTTCATCAAAAGTTTCCGATTCTTTTTTTTCGGCTGCCATTAAACCCGTTCCACAAGTTTTTTATTTATATAGTGCCTCTTATTTATATCTATTCCCCCTGACATGAAACATGCAAAAGACGTGATGGTGAAAAAGGTATTCGTGATAGAAGAGAACGCAAAGGTCGCTCTGGCAAGGCTAAAAATGCTCAGGCATAACGTCGGCGCACTTCCTGTGGTGGACAAGGATAACGTACTCGTTGGCATGATTACGCTGCGGGATACCGACCTGGCAGGAAGCGACATCTCGGACCTCATGGTGGGTGAACTAATGACCAAGGAACTGGTTACGTGCAACGAGAACACGACTACAAAGGAGATAGCAGAAACAATGATCAAGACAGGGCTGCAACGCATTCCTGTTATTGACGGGGATAGAAAACTTCTCGGTCTGGTTACGCAGACCTCCATAATAAAAGCAGCAAGAGACGTGCTATAGATTGTGGGGAAGCAACCCCTTCCTGTACCTCTTTAATTTCGCCAGGTCAACAATCTTGCTTTTAACTTCCTTTATGACCTCGGCATGTCTTGCCGTTTCGTCCCACTTCTGGAACTGACTGCTGTTGAATGTTTTTTCGTATTCTGTAAGAAGCACCCTCGGCGGGACCCCTATCTCTCTTGCGTACCTTATCATCAGTTCCGTATTCTCTTTGGGTATCACCATATCTTTCATTTGTATACTATCTGTGCTTTGCCCTCAAGGAATAGATTCTTTTTGCCCTGAGAGACATATAAAACTCCACCTCTCGTTACTACTTTAATTTTTCCCCTGCCCGTCCTGTGCAATTTTTTAGCAACAGCAACAGCAGCAGTTGCGCCCGTTCCGCAACCCAGGGTTTCGCATTCAACGCCCCTCTCATACGTCCTTATGTGCAGCGTGTTTCCTTTTACGCTGACAAAATTTACATTTGCACCCTGCGGAAACACCCGATGAAAGCGGATTCTTGGCGCTATGTCCTCAACCTGTAGTTCCAATCTGTCAGTAAAAACCACTGCGTGAGGCACGCCCGTGTTTACTGCGGAAACAGTCCAGCCCTCGAGTTCTTCCTCGAGAAATTCTCCTTCACCCTGTGCTGGAATTTCACTGCGCTGAAATTCCGGCGGGCCCATGTCTATCTTTGTCCATATTTCTCCGTCCATGGGGTCGACCCCAACCTGCACTTCCTTTATTCCCGACATTGTTTCGATTGTGAAATTAAGCGGCTGGGTTGACTCATGGGGTGAACCCCAACCGCATCGAGGCGGAACGTACTTTTTTACAAAAGCGTACTTGGCGGCGCATATCGTGCCATTTCCGCACATTTCCGCCTCTGACCTGTCGGGTTGGAAGAGCCTCATTCTGAGGTCTGCTTTTTTTGATTTCGAAATGAAAAGGACTCCGTCCGCGCCTATTCCGGTGTGGCGCTCGCAGTATTTTTCAGCGAAGGCACCCTTGTCGGTCACCTTTACACCGCCGCACTCATCGATAACTATAAAGTCATTTCCGCTTGAGTGCATCTTCGCGAAAGGTATCCCTGCGTACTTTTTCTCGGGGGTCATAGCAACCTGCACGGGAGGCTATGATTTCGCACCAGGTCTTCTATAGTTTCACCATCCCTGACGACATCAGCCATGCCCTCGAATACCAGCACTTCAGCGCATCTCGGGCGGGCGTTGTACTGCGAACTCATGCTGAACCCGTATGCTCCGACGTCGAAAATTGCAATCAGGTCGCCCTTCTCGACCTCAGGAAGCATTCTGTCCCTTGCGATGATGTCCCCGGATTCGCATATTGGTCCAACTACCGTGTATCTCTTCTTCGCCTTGGTTCTGATTTTGTTCGCGACAACAACCTCGTGGTATGCATCGTACATCGCAGGGCGTATGAGGAGGTTGAAACCTGCATCTATCCCTACGAAATTCTTGTACGCTTTTTTGACAGTGTTGACTCTGGAGAGAAGAACCGCAGCGTTGCCGACTATCGAGCGCCCTGGCTCAAGTATGAGTTCCGCACCGCTGCTTCTTTTTTCGAAGACAGGAAGAATCGCATCCGCCAGGTCACGCGGGGTCGGCGCTCGGTCTGTCTTTCTGTAGGGTATGCCCAGTCCGCCCCCGATGTCTATGAATTTCAACTCCACAAATGATGATATTTTTTTAGCAAGGTCAAGCATTTTCGTTGCGGCTTCCCTGAAAACGCCAGCATCCAGAATCTGGGAGCCTATGTGACAGTGTATTCCGACCGGCGAAATGTGGTTGGGGTCAACCCCAACTGCATATTTATATGCCCCCGGGACTTCTTTATGCGGTATTCCGAACTTGGAGGCCCTCAACCCTGTCGCAATTTTTGGGTGCGTTTTTGCCTGTATGTCAGGATTCACGCGAAATGCAATCTCTGCTGTGCACTTTTGCTCTGCGCATATCTTTGAAATCGTGTTCAACTCGTCCATCGAGTCAACAGAAATTTTTATTCCCTGCGATATCGCTATCCGCAAATCATCATCCGTTTTTGAATTTCCATTGAATAGGATTTTTTCGCTTGGTATGCCCGCAAGTAGCGCAAGATAAAGTTCACCTGCCGAGAATACATCCGCCCCTGAGCCCTCGTTTGCAAGGATTCTGAGGACTGCAAGGTTGCTGTTTGCCTTGGCAGCGTAGTAGATGCCTGCATCCGGAAATGCAGTTCTGTACGCCCTGAAGTTCTGGCGTATCTTCTGGTCATCCATCACATAAAGCGGCGTTCCGAATCTCTCTGCGAGTTCTACCACGTCTGCGCCGCCGAAGGTCAGATTAGTGCCTCTCATATCCAGATTGATAACTAAAACAGAGAAAGAGATATATCTTTCTTTTTGCCATCCTTTTCTTTCTTTATAAACTACTGAAAGTATATACAGGGAAATCGCTATCGATTTTAGCCCTAACGCCTCCTTTATCTTTGGATGAAAGATAGGAAAGTACCCCTATTTTTTATACTCTCAGGCACCTCTAAAACTGAAAGATTTTTCATTTTACCTCATTTTTCTGAAAAGTTTGATTAAGTATAGTTTCGGAAGGAATTTTACGAAGGTTTACTTTCTCTTTCCAGCGTGGGTGTTGACGAACTTCATTATTGATTCACAAATTTTGGCATAATCGTTGAGTATCTGTTTTACATTCTCGCTATCTAATATCTCATACGTATTTTTTTTAATACCGCGCTCGCACCTGACCAGCTTCCGATGTTCGAGTTTCCTGAGAAGCGGATACATCGTACCAGAGCTTATGAAAACTCCAAACTCTTCATCTATTTTGCGTATGATTTCTTTGCCGCACATAGGCTCGCTGTTTATTATAGAAAGTACGATGAAGTCGATATGACTTTTAACAAAATATGACTTCATCGCATCGTACGAGGCTATTTTCATCGAGTTTCTGTTTATTATTCTTCTTTTCCCCATTCCGCCTCACATGCAGGTTATAGACGTAAAATGTAAGTTCATGTTTGATATACTTGTCTCTTGTGTCGAATTTCGATACGATATCGGGCTACGCAAGTTTTATATTGTATGCGGATAAATATCTACAGATATGGGGGAATTATTTGGCGACGATAGCGAAAAGAGTCGCAAATTATATACAAAAAAAGATGTGATTAAGTTAATAGACGAGAAACTTGTTCCTGTATGGGACTGTCTTGACGATTTTATGCGAGAGATTAATGAAATTCACGCCGGACCCAAAAAAACTAGGCTTTTAAAAAAGAGTTACAGTCAAAAAAAACACCAAGTAGGCGGAGGTGACCTTGAATAACCGAAATCCTCCTAAAACTGGAATCCAACTCGAAGACCTTAAGTTCGGCGACCACGTTGCTTACTTCTACGAGGGTAAGGGTAGGCAGTTTCCTTTTGTTGTTCCATTCATAAAGGAAGGTTTGAAAAACAACGAGAAGTGCATCTACATTGCACATGAGAGTACAATCAAAGATGTGAAAAGAGCCTTCGGAGAAGAGGTCAAAAAATATCTCGATTCAGGGCAGCTCAGCGTAATAACCTCCAAAGATGCGTACCTGAGGTCTAGGTATTTCGACACGGATAAGATGATTGCTTTTGTGAAAGAAAACATCAAATTGGTTTTGAATGAGGGCTACAAGGGGTTAATACTAGTAGGCGAGATGACGTGGGTGCTAGAAGAAAAATCATGGTTGGATACGCTCACCGAATACGAGACAAAACTCAACCCCTTTTTTCAGAAAAATCCCATAGTGGGGATATGCCAGTACAATGAAGATAGATTTTCAGAGAAGATCCTTATGAATTTACTGTATATCCATCCACTCGTAGCAAGGGGCAACATAATTTTTAAGAACATCTACTATGTCCCACGTAAATATGCAGAGGAAAACAAGTTTGACGCATACCTTAGAAACCTCCGCAGCATTTCGCCAGCAATGCCTTCAGAATCTCCGGTGAAAAAAACCAGCAAGACTGTTGAGAAATATGTTAAAAACAACCTGGATGCACTGGTTCTGTCGTTGCTTTTGAAAAAACCGATGTGCGGAAAAGATTTGATGGATACTCTCGACAGGAAGACTGGTATAATAATAAGTTCTGGAACTATGTACCCTCTCCTTCACATCCTGGAAGAAGGCGGACTGCTGAAATGTCAGTCAGGCATTAAAAAGAAGTTTTACAAACCCGCAGATGAAACCCGAATACGTCAAATACTTAGAGAACGAAGCCAAATTGACAAAAATTTGATGCGGATTCTCGGTGAATAGTGAGAAAAAAGCTAACGTATACGCCGATATTCTGAACTGACCCCGCCATAAATGGCGAGGGGTCAGTTCAGAAAGAAAAAAGTGTTTTTCCTGATGACAATCTTTATTAGATAATTAGTGGGTGTTTATACTTGACAAAAATGCCAGAGGCAACGCCAGAACTGAAGAAATACGAATTCCGCAGGAAGATAGAGGAACTGCGCCAGAAGCACGGACGGGGTACAGAACTTATCTCTGTCTATATACCCCATGACAAGCAGATGCCTGACGTGACATCGCAACTGAGAGAGGAGAGAGGGCAGGCATCAAACATAAAAGGCAAGAGCACGAGGCTCAACGTGCAGAGCGCGCTCGACTCCATATTATCGAGGCTGAAAAACGTCAAAAAAGCGCCTGAGGGCGGTGTTGTCATATTCTGTGGCGCAGTTGACATAGGAGGCGACAAGACTTCCATGGAGATACATATAGTAGAACCGATAGAACCTGTAGTATCCTATAAATATCACTGCGATTCCGAATTTTTCCTCGAACCTCTGGAGGATATGCTCACCGAGAAGAGGACGTACGGCTTGCTGGTGCTTGACAGAAGGGAGGCGACTGTCGGTCTGCTGAAGGGGAAAAGGACAGAGTACATGCGCCGCATGACCTCCACGGTTCCGGGAAAGCAGAGGAAGGGGGGTCAGAGTTCAGCCCGCTTCCAGAGACTCAGAGAAGTCGCCATAGAGGATTTCTTCAACCGCATAGGCAAGCATGCTTCTGATATATTTCTCCCTGTTCCAAACCTCGTGGGCGTGTTGATAGGCGGACCTTCGCCAACGAAGGAGGAGTTCATAAAAGGCGAGTATCTGCATTACGAAATCCAGAAAAAAATTCTCGGTGCATTTGATGTATCTTATACTGACGAATCCGGGCTCTCGGAACTGGTTGACAAGGCACAGGACGCTCTGCAGGGCATCGATTTGATGAGAGAGAAGAAGGTCATGGACAGATTCATGAGGGAACTGGTTAGCGGAAGAAACCTCGCAACATACGGAGAGCAGTCCATCCGGGAGAACCTGAAGATGGGCAGCGTCGAGACGCTCATAGTATCAGAGGAGTTGAGACTTTTGAGGGCAAAGGTCAAATGCGGCAAGTGCGGATACGAGGGTTACGAGACGATAAAAGGCAACACCGCAAACTGCAAGAAGTGCTCTGCACCGCTCGAAGTTACCGAGGCGCAGGACGTGGTGCTCGAATTGACCGAACTTGCGTCCCGGACAGGGGCGAATGTCGAGCTTATCTCTACAGATTTTGAGGAGGGCGCGCAGTTGAAGAATGCATTTGGCGGGATTGCTGCGATACTGAGGTACAACACGAACACCTGAGGTTTGGGGTTACCAACGACGATTCAAATACCAACCCACTGATGCATATTTCGAAAAACGAAGAGTTTAAAAACATAAGAACCATAAAACGAGTTGGTAACACCAATAATGTTCCTTGATTTCAAAAAAGAAGTTGAAGATGCGCTGAAAAATGCTTTGCAAAAAGTTGGATGCGAAGCAGACAACCTTGAGATTGAACTATCCGAGCACGCTGACCTTGCGTCAAAGGTTGCTTTCCGCCTCGATAGGAAAAACCCTGCGGCACTTGCGAAAAAAATCTGCGATGCACTTCCGAAAGGAAACCTGTTCTCGCATACCGAGGCAAAAGGTCCGTACATAAATTTTTTTGCGAGCGGAATTTTTCTTGAGCATGCAGTTGAAAAAATTTTGCGTGAGCGCGAGGGATATGGAAGTTTGCATAACGAGGGCAGGGTCATAATAGAGCACACGAGCGCAAATCCCGACGGTCCGTTGCACGTTGGACACCTAAGAAACGCAGTGATAGGAGATACACTTGCGAGAGTCATGAGAAAGGCAGGATACAGCGTGGAGACGCAGTATTACGTGAACGACATGGGGAGACAGATTGCGGTTGCTGTATGGGGTGCTGGCAGGTTTCCGCTGGATAAGAACAAGAAGGGAGACAGTGCTGTTGTTGATGTCTATATAGCGGCTAACAGAGCGCTGGAAAGTGGCGGAGAGAGCGAGGTCGAGAAACTCATGCAGGACTACCAGTCGCAGAAGAGGGGAGTGACAGAGCAGTTTAAGGAGTTGGTTGATACATGCCTCGGCGGGATACGTGCAACTCTGCAAAGGATAAACGTTGAACACGACGCCTATGTGAACGAGTCAAAATTCGCACTATCTCCGGAACTCGGAGGGTTGGGGAACAAGACGGTTGATGCGCTGAGCAGACTTAAAAATTCGCAGTATGCAGAGATGAAGGACGGCGCATTCGTGCTTGATATGAAGGACTTCGGCATGGAAAAAGAACTCTTCCTTGTGCGCTCTGACGGCACCACGCTTTATGCCGCACGTGATTTAGCGTATCACATCTGGAAAAGCGAGCGATGCGACAGGATTATTGACGTTCTCGGCGCAGACCACAAACTGCATGCTGCGCAAATCAGCGTTACGCTGAAGAACATTCTCAACTCGAAACCGCCAGAGGTCGTAATCTTCGAATTCGTTTCCCTCCCGACAGGCTCGATGAGCACCCGCGCTGGACAATACCTTGCCGCTG
>Ga0315281_10011281_pt1 | contig 12250 bp, 10 predicted proteins | sample YL17G07_0_MG_FD_204540 | JGI IMG/M metagenome (GOLD analysis project Ga0315281, IMG submission 204540) | Sediment microbial communities from Yellowstone Lake, YNP, Wyoming, USA - YL17G07_0 | ecosystem: Environmental > Aquatic > Freshwater > Lake > Sediment | place: USA: Wyoming | collected... | reverse complement strand
CTCCAGAGTCTCGGGGATTGCATTCTGACACAACATGGACATTACGAGTTCCAGCAGGATCGCGGTGACTGCCGGTCCTCTCTTCTTCTTGCGGAAGGCCATTTCTGTTCAAGGCAAGATCCGGGCTCGGTCTAGTGTCGCCCGTGCGCTCTCATCGTCGCTTCGCCTCCAATTGGGGGTGGCGCTAGTTCTATTAGCCGGTCATGTTGTTGATCACGCCACGAAAGGAAATACAACCGGCCTTGGAATTGAACGAAGATGCCGGTAATCCCGCGTGCAATCCGGGACAAGGTCACCCAAAGGTACAGGTTGAGCCGGAAGCTCAGGAAAGTCCACGCGAACAAGAAAGAAGATGATCTGCAGAACAGAGTATTCAATAGAACATCATCACGGGAACGCTGGGGTAGTATGACATGTCATTCCTGACGCGTGCTCGACATCAGATTAGGAAGCAGATTGGGCACTTGACCAGCCCCATGCTGAGATCCAGGCAGTCCAAGCCGTTGCTTGGTGGTCGGCTTAGTGGTGGACCCGAAGACAGCCCAATCACTATGGCGGTAGTCTGCCGCACGGGGTTCAATATCAACACACCAGCCGCAGCAGTCACAATTCGTTTGGGGTTTTGTCATGGCTTCGCTCAGGTGGGTGTACGCCATCATTTGGTGAGCGTCCATGAAGTTGCCCGCGTCTTGCCTAAGTTGCGGCGGCCTGTAGCTTTCGTGAGCTGTTACGACTATGTAGACTTGAACGCCGCCGCCCGGAGACTCCTGCAAGATATTCAACATTTCATCTGGGTACCTCCCTGGTTTGAAGACCTGGAAGCGGTTTACGCGCGCCACAACTTGCCTGATCCACGTATGCCGGCGGAGGTGACGCAACGCATTCTTGAATCAGGCGCAGCTTTTGTGTGGGCGCCGGTGCCACGTTCCGCCCTGGTGTTCTACGACGAGTGGAGGAAACGAGGACAGCGCTTGGAGTCTATTCCATTGGCCTGCGACACGACTCGTTACTATCCGGAGCCGAAGGATCGACGCTATGCCGATGTGAAGATGGCATTCGTAGGTGGTTATTTGCCCTACAAGAACAGGCAATTTGAGAAATTCTTGAAACCCTACGAGAGCATTCTTGCAGTCTATGGTTATAATCGCTGGCCTTATCAGGGCTATCAGGGCTATCAGGGCCTGCTGCGGGAAAATGATGAGCGAGCGCTCTATCAAAACGCTCGGGTGTGTCCAGCACTCAGCGAACCTCACGCCGAGGTCGTGGGCGACATTGTAGAGAGAGCCTTCAAGATAATGGGCAGCGGGGGACTTGCTGTCACAGATGTCGTCCCATTCTATCGAGACCTTTTTGCTGCGGATGAGCTACTGGTGCCCAGCAGTGTGGAGGAGTACCACGACATCATACACCGAGCGTTGAACGATGATGATTTCAACCGCCGCTACCGCGAAAAGGGGTACCGGGCCGTCCTCGAGCGACATACTTACGCACACCGTGCCCAGCAAATCTTAGACCTTCTTGGTTTGAGCAATCAGAGGGCCAAGCGAGCGGGGGCCAGGGAGGCGCACAGTGGAACGGGTCACACTTGGCCACGTGAGTGCGATTTTCCATTCTCGGGAAATATGCTTCTTGTGCGTCATGAAGTCAAGCGAGTTCTCCTCCCTTGCTTCACAATTTGCAGGTCATCATGGTGCCCTCTGTAATACGAGCATGAGGGGCCCCAGTCATTGCCCTCAGCAGGAGTCAGCCAGACCCCTGCTCGTGTTGTCCTAGCTCGCGAGGAGCATCACGCGGAAAACCCGGTCAGACAACTCTATTTGGGATTTAAACTAGATTCGGGACCGTTGGTGCTCGGAGCGCGTTCCAATCTAGCTCTTGTCCACTCGAACGTTCTCCTGAGCCCTTCTTGGACCAGTACCTTCGGAGCCCAGTCCAGGAGACTTTTCATCCTGGATGTGTCTGCGCTGTATCTATGCGTGCCCTGCGGACCATGCATATCGTACTCTATCCTAATGCATTTGTTAGAAAGCCCAACGATCTTATGGGCTAGGTCGGCTATGGACGTCACCTCTTCACTTCCCAAGTTTACGGGTTCGGCGTTCGTAGTCCTTTCCATACACCGGATCAGTCCGTCCACGCAGTCCTGGATGTAGAGGAAAGCTCTCTCTTGTTTTCCGTCTCCGAAAACGCTGAATCCTTCGTGTGGGTACAGGATTGCTCTTCTAATCAAAGAAGGGATGACGTGGGCTGACCTCGGGTCTAGTTTCTCGTTCTCACCGTATGCGTTGAAGATCCGCGGGACCGACGACTTGATTCCGTAATCTTGGAAGTATGATCTACACTGAATCTCTCCCATGAGTTTGCTCCATCCGTACGTTGTTAACGGATTGGCAGGGTAGGCGTCGTCCTCTCTGAACCTGTTCATGGAAGAGCTCTTTTCTCTGTAGACGCAGGCCGAGCTCGTGAAGAGGAAACGTTTCACGTCACATTCTCTCGCCGCCTCCAACATGTTAGTGTTCATGAGGAGACTCGGCGTGGATCCCCCGACGTTCTCCTTGGTTATGTACTGAATGCCACCAACCGAGGCGGCGAGGTGGAAGACATAGTCAACACCCCTAACAGACTGCAGACAATTCTCCAACCTTGTCAGGTCAGTCCTATGGACAGTGATTTTTTTCAGAAAAGGCCGCACATTGTCCTCTGACCCTCTTGAGAAGTCATCTGCAATACGCACATCAGCACCGAGTTCCAGCAGGCGCTTCGCAAGGTTGGATCCTATGAACCCGGCACCGCCAGTCACTAGAATCGTCCGACCTTCCCACATGGATCATCGCCCCTTACTGACGCCTTCTGGTATGTATGCGATCCTTTGGAACTTGCCAAGCGAGAGATAAGGCTGCTCTCCGGATGGTCTTGATCGGTGGCAAGAAGCTCAAGCAGTGCCAGCTCACGCTCGACAGTACGACAAGTGCAAGCACGAAACGAAAGAACTGCCAAGATCACAGTTGATGCAAGTGTACGCAAACGCTATCTTTGCGTACGTTGTCAACGAGGGCCACGAGAAACACGCTGAGTGCAAGAGAAATGTGGAAAGACTCGCGGATCTTGGTGACGGGCGGCGCATCCTTCCTAGGAAGTCATCTAGTCGATTTGTTACTGAAGAACCGTGCCATAGTCAGAGTCGCCGACGACTTCTCAAGCGGAAAACTCGAGAACCTGGAGTATCCACTCAGAAGGCGGGCTAAGGGGACATGGACGAGCCGGAGCCTGTCCGTCCATCGTGTTGACCTTAAGGACCGGGCTCTCGCACGAAATATGATGAGAGATGTTGATGTGGTCTTCCACTTGGCGGCACAGCACGGGGGTCGCGGCTACATTGACACTCACCCAGCAGAGTGCTGTACGAACATGGCCCTTGACCAGATAGTCTTCGAGGAAGCTCGGAGAGCCGGGATCGACAGAGTATGTCACGCAAGCTCGGCCTGCGTGTATCCGCCTTATCTTCAAGAGGAAACCGGTTCACAACATCTTCTCAGAGAGGACGAAGCAGATCCATTCGTCAGAGACAAGGCATTGGCTGACTTGGAATACGGGTGGGCCAAGCTCATGGGAGAAATGACATTGAAAGCCTACCACAAGCAGTATGGAATGAAGACTTCATCTGTAAGGATTTTCACCGCGTATGGCCCAAGGGAAAACGAAACCCACGCGATAGTAGCGCTCATTGCAAAAGCCTTTGTCAAGATGGATCCTTTTGTGATATGGGGAACGGGTCAACAGGACCGGAATTTCACCTATGCTGACGACATCGTGAACGCCATGATGCTGGCGGCTCAGAAGATCGAGGACGCGTCGCCGGTGAATGCCGGGAGGGCGGACAGGATTACATTGAATCAGGCAGCAGAGATCGTGTTCAGACTTCTCGACTGGCGGCCCGGAAAGGTGATTCACGATCTCTCAAAGCCTGTGGGAGTAGCGTCCAGAGCAGCGGATCTGACGAGGGCAAAGGCACTCCTGTCTTGGCAGCCGGAGGTCTCCTATGAGGAAGGATTCAGAAGGACGATCGAATGGTATCGTTCGCACAAGGATCTCGAAGTCGTGCGACGAGATCTCCCGAAACTCCTGATGGAACGATGAGCCCAACTACAGGCCAAGTTCGTTGGATTATGGGGACATGCCATGAAACGCGCACATGAGTTCATTTCATCATTCACGACGCATCTAAGAAGCGAAGAGTTTTACCACAGCAAGGAGATAAGACATTAATGTTACGATATCTTCCGGCCGCCTGTTTCTTTTCCAGAACCTGAGACTTGAGTTTGAGCAGCTAGAAGAATCTACCCCGTTCTCAAAGAATTATTACCAAATACCCGATCTATTGAACAGAAATGTATTGGGAAGTCGGAGCGTGACTCACTGTCAGAATCAAACGTGCGCGGGCCAACTAGAAACGAATCATCTGTGGCAAGTGAAGTGTGGGCAGAACTTGAACAACGCGCTGCAATTTCATCGCGGACGAGCAAGCCCTGAAATCAAGTGGCACACATGGTTTAAGTGCAGTGGAGTAGTTGTGATTTTTCCAAAGAAGTCAATCAACCAGCCACTTTGCCTAGCCTGTCCGGTTGGCTGGGTTGAGGAGGAAAAGAGTCGTGATCAAGAACCGCCAGGAGTATTGGTCTAGGAACGTGCCGATGACCTTTGCTGATGTTCCGATGAGTTACGAGGAGAAACGTAGATTCAGATACGAGTTACAGGACTATATGCAGAGGTTCTTTAGATTCGATGAACTGAGGGACAAGCTAGTTCTCGAGATCGGCTCGGGAGCAGGCATTGATTCTGCTGAGATGCTGCGGAATGGTGCAACAGTTCTAAGTGTTGACTTCGGCGTTCTCTCTTGCAAGGCAACAAAATCCCTGTTGCAGGAAGCAAGACTAGACGGGGAAGTCATTATGGCAGACGCCGCCCACCTTCCGTTTAAGAGATCAGCCCTTGATGTAGTATACAGTTATGGGGTCGTACATCATATTCCGGAGGTGGACAAGGTGCTCATGGAAGTCCATAGATGTCTCCGAGATGGAGGCGAGTTTCTTGGAATGGTGTACAATCGCGACAGTCTCTTGTATGCATATTCGATACTCTACCTTCACGGATCGAAAGATGGTTTGCTCTCTTCAGGATACTCGGAGGATCAATTATCATCGAGGTTCTCAGAGCGTTCAGAGGGAAATCCGTACACTAAGTGCTATACTGCACACGAACTGCAAGAGAGGTTAAGCGGATTCTTTCGAGATATTCGTATCAACCCTTGCTACAATGTTATTGATATGCCTACTATGAGAAAGATGAAATTCACTTTGGACAGTTCGGTCGGTGATGAACTGGGATGGCATCTCGCGTTTCGTGCTAAGCGGTGAAGTGAGAAAGGGATGAAACAGCCGAAGGTTGCAGTCATTGGACTGGGAGTGGGCTACGCTCTGGCGTGCTGTTTGGCTGAGGCAGGCTACGAAACAGTTGGCGTGGACATCGACCCGAATCGTGTGGCAAACCCACGGAAGGACCCTTCAGTCCACCGACTACTGAGCAATCGACGCCTAAAGGGACGTATTGATCGAAATCTGACCCTCACAACTAACTATGGCTCTATTGCGAGTTGTAGGTATGTCGTCGTTTGCGTGAGCACAGGTGATGAGAAGAAGCTCCTTCTGGGTAGCGTAGAAGTTGCCGTTAGAGAAATATTGAGGGTGTTGCGTAGCCGCCGAATGAAATCGACGCCTATCCTTATGGTGTATTCCACGTTGCCAATTGGAAGCTCTGAAAGGCTTCGAAAGATTTTTCGCGAAGAGAGTGTGAGGATCGATCACGATGTGGGATATGTTCATTTTCCATTGATGATTGCTCAGGGTACCATCGCTGAGGATTTTGTGAATCCTCCCTTTGTTCTATTTGGATCCTATGAACCAACGATAGCTAAGCGAGCTCTAGCTTTCTACAGAGGTTTTCTAGAACGCTCCTGCTTGTCACGAGTTCGTCCTTCAATGTTCTTGGGTCTGCCGGAAGAAGCCGAAATCACTAAGTTGGCGGCGAACGCGTTTCTGACCACGAAGATTGCCTTGTCAAATGAGATCGGCGAATTGTGTGAGCGTATGGGAATCGATGGGCAGAAAGTGATGTCAATCGTCGGTTCGGACTGGCGAATAGGTAGAAAGTTCACGAGACCGGGGTTTGCTGTCGGAGGGCAATGTTTTCCTCGCGACTTGCATTCAGTAATTGATACGTGTATGGAGCATGATCTTATGCCCCGCATTCTACGCGCTGTCGAAGAATCTAATGAAGCACGAGCACTAGATGCGCTGGACAAGATAAGCGGGCACAAGGTCTTGGTGCTCGGCACTTCGTACAAAGAGGGGGTGGAGGAAGAACGAGGTAGCAAGGCTCTCAATCTAGTCGAGGGACTGCGCACAAAGGGGTATTCAGTTGAGACTTCAGATCCCAAGTTTTCCTGCGGGCCATCCGAATCTGGGCTTCTCCAGTGTGAGACCGTAATAGTAACGATACCGGAACGTGCATTTGAGAAGTTGGGCGAATCATTGAGCGAAAGCGTGAAGGTTGTGCTGGATTATGCGAATATCGTTAACGAGTCGTATCTTCCTCCATGTGTTCGGTTTTGGCAAGCAGGCAGGGGATGGGTGCGCTCCTGACCTGTGAGGATCGTCCCAAAGAGCGGACCCAGTGTTGGGCTTCCGACTATCAAGAACATTCATCTATTGTTGCCCATGACGAAACCGTGTCTTCGTAGCTTTCTGAGGATCCCATTCTGCGTCAATTGCGCGCAGACGAATATGCGAAAGCGATTCTTGGAGGGCAGTTCTAGATCTCAGTTTTCCCTGAGCGGCATTACTCCCGGCCGCCGTCGGCTTGCACGTTTCCGACTACAGGGAGAAGACGCGAATGATCGTGTCGGCAAACGCTGGAGATGTAAATCGCCTGAATTTCTCTGTTTGGAGATATCGTCTGATCGCTTGCCTTCGACTTTCCCACTCGTTTTCTGATACCGATAAGAGATAGTCCGCAAGGTCCTGATCGGTCTTGAACTGCCGCCGATCAACGAACGCATCTAGGTCAACGACGTCGGTTACGTTAGGCGCACCCCAATAGATTGGAACGCAGCCAGCGCGCATACAATCAAAGATCTTGTCTGTAATGTAGCCGGGTTCATCGCGCATATTCTCATAACAGAGTCCAAAGCGATAGTTCGGAAAGATGTCCCATTTATGCTTGGTCGTACCACGGTATGACGGGTAACTATCGTTCCATCCTACCCCATAAAGGTCGAAATCGCGTTGGTGACTCTGCTCAAAATAGCGGATCGTTTGACGCCGGGCACTATATAGTTCTCTTGGATGCGATGAAGAATTGTTGCTTGAGATATTGACAAGCAACTTACGCTTGCGAAATTGTATGTCCTGTACACTAGGGAACCGATGGGTTGTCGGATTGTAATACTTGTGGAATCGCACTCCATCAACTTGTAAATCACTCCAAGTCAGGATTTTAGGAAACAACTCGTGAACACGTGTGTCCCAATTGCGCGGCAATACTGTAGGAGGTTCCCCTATGAACAGAGCTATTCGATTCTGCAATCCGGCCTTGATGCATTCTTTGAAAAGACGAGGTCTGCCTTCGTCTGACCTCGATCTTGTGAGGAAGCGGAATTTCGCATGCCGAACGGTGTCCCGCCACGACGACTCAGGAACACCAACCGCGTCCCAGAACCAAATCCACTCAGCGCCGTCCACCGGGCGATCATCAATCGTTTCGAGGTCGTATCCTATTCTTCGGAGCCTGTCTCGCAGGTATATCCAAGGATCGAGGACTCCATCCCGAGCTGGGGGACCAAAGAGCCTGCCATTTGAGAACCCAGGAACGTTAATCAAGATCTTTTTCATGGGCCAGTCCACCATGACTCGCGCTTACGCGTTTTGATATGACTCCTTTCAAGAGTATGTCGCCCAAGAATTCATTCGAAAGGCGAATTGCATGAGCTAATCCTTTTGGATCTCCTTGTGAGATGCACGGAAGTTTCAGCCCTAAGCGGTCTGAGTCGTGTGCCATGTCTGTCGTGTAATAGGGCTCCTTTCATATTCGGTCGCTCTACGAAAGAGGTCTCGACTAGGCAAGCTTAAGTGGTTTTCTATCGAGCGTCTTCGTAGCCTTCTCAACATTTCGAGTGGACGATGGCCCTGTGCGTGATTGTTGATAGGGATTACCTCAAGCGGTACGCGCATGTCATCACTCGGCTCAGACGCGACACTATGCGAGAGTCGATCACGAAGGTTGCCTTGAGAAGAGTGTTCGCCCTAGCCAAGCGAGTATTACGAATTCGAGCGCAGAAGACTCGCTTGTGAGGTTCAAGCGAGTCTTGAATCTCCCGCCCTAGGGATCGACGACAGTCCCGAGTTGCCGAGGAGGATACGATACACATGCCAAGGAGGAGTCAACATGCTGCACTCTCAAAGTGTTCTCCTTGCCTATGACGTTGACTGGTCCATCTTTGAGTTCTGTTCATCTCTGCGTTGGCAGAAATGAACATCGCCAATATGAATGCTTGGATACGAGCTGCCCACATAGGCATCGATATCAAGCACAGTACCGTTATTCCATTTATCCAGAAGCGCCTCGACAGTCAGGTCGCCTTCATAGACCGGATTCTGAGATATGTCTTGCACTCTGTTGATGGTCAGGACACTCGCTCTAGCCAGAGGATAGGATGCCATCAAATCCCGGCCTCCGGTTCGACGAACGACTGTGTTGCGCATGAATTGACTAAGCCCTGAGCACAATAGGAGATCTTCGAGTCGGTCTAGAGGGCGCTCACCCATAGCCACCAATATCGCTTTCATAATCCTCGCGAGAACATCTCCCCTGTTGCGAGAATCCTGAGCTAGGAGGTCCAGCCCCTCAGTTGAGCAGATCAGGTTAGCTCCGTGGCCTTCAAGCAGATTGGGGTGTGCCCAATCATATCTCTCAAGCGCAAGCAGCATGCTCTCCGCAAACTGTGTTGTGTACACGGTACAGTCCAGCTCCCACGGATATCCCCAATCAGCGTCTCCCAATGGCCAGCGCCACAAGAGGAAAGGGGTGACTTCCAAGAAATCAGGCGCTGACATGTCGCGACCCACCGGCTGACAATAGGCAATCTCTCTGCCAAGGCGCAGAGAAAAAGCGAGGAGTTCCGGCAGAAGCCGAAATGCTCTCCAAATCTCCTTCGGCTGCCACGGTCGTTTGAAGATGACGTCATCGCAACCAAACATGAAAAGAGGAGTGTCAATATGTCGCAGGTGCCCAAGGACCTGATCCTTGAAATCTGTTTGCCTGACAAAGTCGACCCTCGGGAAGCGCGACTTCAATTTCGCGTAGGTTGGGTCAAATCGTCTTGCGCAGGCGTATAGGACAGTGACTGGCAAAGCTTCTCCAGAAAACCGGAAAAGGGAGTGAAGATATGCTTCCAACTGGAGCGGCCGGTCCTTGCTGAAGCAAAGCACGGATATTGACATTCGACCTGCCCCCACGAGTAATACTCGATGTGATCACGACTCTGTGACACCGACGCTCCATTGCGGAGAACGTGAAACACTGAATTCAAGGTGCAATGCGGTGTTATTATGGGTTTGGCATCATAGAGTCTGGGGGAAAACGCAACAGAGTCATTGAGGCATCCGGCAGGATCGTAGCGACTACCGATTCGTTCTTCTCGTTCTCGGCGGGAAGATTGCTTCTGTTCCCACGATGCCCAGCTTCGGCCCAGCTTGTCGCGAATGCACTCCGACTAGGATCACTTCGCCACCAGTTGGCGGCAGCGCTATTTCTATTAGCCGGTAACGTTGTTGGTCACGCCGCTTAAGAAAATGCAACCAGTTTTGGAATTGAACCAAGATGCGTCTAAGCACAATCCTGCGTGCACTCTGGGATCAGGTCGTCCGGAGATACAGGTTGAACCGGGAGTTCCGGAACTGGCTAGAAGCGGGTCGGCCGATTCCGCCGCCAGATCTTGTGAAGCAGAGAACTGTTAGAGAATGCGCAAAGCAGTTCAGACTCCACGTTTTCGTCGAAACCGGGACCTATCTTGGCAACATGATAGCCGCCGTTGAGGACGCATTTGATGAAGTGTACTCCATAGAACTTGGTCAGCACCTCTTTGAAGCGGCGAGACGCAGATTCGCTGACAAACCGCACGTAACCATACTCCACGGAGATAGCGCTGATCTCTTACCAACGGTGCTGCAACGTGTCAGCAGACCATGTCTATTCTGGTTAGACGCCCACTGGTCGGGCGGAACTACGGCGAAAGGGCGTGCCAATACTCCGATCGAGCACGAATTGTCCCATATTCTCGCGCACCCCGTCAAAGGTCACGTCATTCTGATCGATGATGCCCACTGCTTCACAGGTCACGATGACTATCCGACGCTGCAAGAGTTGAAGAACCTCATAGGCTCAACATCTGCCTATTCCAATTTCAAAGTAACACACGACATGATAGCGATTTCTGAGGGGCCGGTCTCTTTCGAACTTCATGTCTCCAAGAAGTCTCTAGGTTTCTTGACGTTTGAAGCGCTTGGCCGCACCTATCATGCGACTCCCTTTCTACCCATCGTTGCGACCTTCGCGCAACGCTATTGCGAGCGCCGTTCCAACGAGGAATACATGCGCAACGCACTCGACAAGTACATGAGCACCCGCAATACAGAGAGGCACTCCGGGGTGAGGATACCCCCGATCTCTGATCGCGATGACTACGAACGTGAATGGGGAGTTGCAGACTACGAGGATAAGGTGGTTCTCGACATTGGGGCTGACTTGGGAAGCACATCCGATTTCTTTCTCAGGAAGGGGGCGAAGCAAGTCATCGCCGTGGAAGGATCAAAAGCGCTTTTCCGTGTCCTATTGTCTAACGCAAATACTATTCGTGGCATAGTTCCAATCCACCTATATGTGGTGAATCCCCACCAAGTCGAGAAGTTGATACTGAGATGGCATCCCGACATAGTCAAAGTGGACATTGAGGGTGCCGAAGACAATCTCTTCCGGGTCAGCGACGAAGTGTTCACCAAAGTCCCGGAGTATATTGTTGAAGTGCATTCTGATTCTCTGTTCAGTACGATGATGGCCAAATGCGCACGGAACGACTATGAAGTGGTGCGTGTCGCTGTGTGGAACCCGCCCCTCAAGATCGTTCACGCAAGCAGAAGAGAAACGATCTCCGGATAGCCCTCGGTTTGGCCTGGCCGCGAAGCTAGGTTAATACCAACCCCCACGGAAAGCTCACAATCTATCTCGCACTGTGGTCGGGCAATTTGAAGACACTTGGTCGACTGGGGGCCTTCCTTCTCATGCACTTGCCACCTGATAACATCCACTTGTATCGTCTTTGTCGGCGCTATGTGGATGCCTATAACGGCGAAAACAACGATGACATGCAAACCAACGGCGAACTGCGCTTCTTGCGCCAGGCGCTCACCAACTGCAAGATGGCTTTTGATGTTGGAGCGAATGTTGGAAATTGGGCGGAGCTTGCGCTGCAAATCAACCCCACTCTCAACCTGCATTGTTTTGAGCCGAGCCAACCAACGTTTATGCGATTGCTCGCGAAAGCATTTCCTCCCAACGTGATCTGCAATCCCTTTGGACTGGGGTCAGCTCAGGGGGAACGAGTGCTATATGTGTTCGATGAAGGATCTGGCCTGAATTCCCTGTACAAACGCCAAGGTCTTGAGGCCGGATATGGGCTCTCGCCCCAGCAGCGCACAGAGACAGTTCGCATGGAAACACTCGAGCACTATTGCCGACAGAATGGGGTCTCCAATATCGATCTGTTGAAAGTCGATGTGGAAGGACACGAGCTGGAAGTTTTCAGGGGAGCAGGACAGATGCTAGTGGAGCGACGAATCAAGATCATCCAGTTTGAGTACGGAGGCTGCGACATCGACGCCCGGGTGTTCTTGAAAGATTTGTTTGAATTCTTCCAGCCGCACGGCTATGCGTTCTACAAGGTCTACCCCAAGGAACTGCGGCGGGTTGAGCGATATGACCAGAGGTTCGAAGACTTTCAGTATCAGAACTGGGTCGTGACCCGAATCGATTGAGAGGGCAGCTACTTATTCATCCGAGCCTTGCGACGGAGCCTCCTGATGATTCTCCGCACAATCAAGCCAACAGCCCAAGGGATTTGTTCCCTGCACAACTGAATCAT
>Ga0315281_10011280_pt1 | contig 12250 bp, 15 predicted proteins | sample YL17G07_0_MG_FD_204540 | JGI IMG/M metagenome (GOLD analysis project Ga0315281, IMG submission 204540) | Sediment microbial communities from Yellowstone Lake, YNP, Wyoming, USA - YL17G07_0 | ecosystem: Environmental > Aquatic > Freshwater > Lake > Sediment | place: USA: Wyoming | collected... | reverse complement strand
CCTTGCGGGGCCGAGGAGGATTATGTCAATGAATCAAATCGGTGGGGAGCGTTTCTCCGCGATAGCGGCTTCGTCCAACCCGTGGCTCAAGAAGGTGTACCAGCAACAGGCTGGTCTTGAAGAAGAAATTCCAAATGGCATATGGGCACTTATCGCCTGCGAGCTTAACAATGGCGCAATAAACACTTCAGTATTGCTTGATTTTGTGGAACTGGATTTTGATGATTTTCCAGAGTCCGCTCAAAACTTTGACGGAATCATGGGTTTCACCGAATGGATAGCGCACTTTAATCCGAATACCTGGGGGGATTGGCTGATGGTGCGGCAGTTGTTCGGTCTTTATCTTCGCACTAATCAAAATCTGCCCGTGTTAGATGCCACTCCAGACGCCTGGGTTGATGCGGTGCTACGTGAATCGCGCGGATGGTTGATATGGACTCAACAGTTTATCCAGATCATCCGCGTGATTTCTGGTGTTGGCATCACTGAGGCCGCAAAGATTTATTCAGGATTTCTAATGAGGAAACCTGGGTGGGAAAAGTCATTAGATAGCATCTACCCACCAACCAACCAAACACTGCTGCAAATATTCGAGGAACGGACAGTTGATATGCAAAGTCTGGGTAGCCCAGACTATATTCTTGCAGAATGGTTATCGAGCTACTTCGACAGGGCTGCAAAGAAGGAACTTGGGATATGACAAATATTAAACGCAAGCTGCTTGCCGGAACTGTGACGATAGGCATTCCAATAACCACAGCGGAAAATTTTGATGCGCTAGGAGGTTTTCATGGACACTAAAACGTATCCATTATTGAGTCTCAGTCGAAGAATGTTTATTGCTGGTGCTGCCGGAATCGTTGTCACCGGTTTAATAACTGCATCGCCGCTTTCGCTGCTATCCGGGCTTGGTCAAGGGGATGCTGATCTAGCATTGCCGAAAAGCCTTCCTCCCGACTTGCCCTTGAGCACGGAGATAGATTGGCCTGTGATAACGGAAGCGGAATGGCTAGAATCGTTGCAATTGGATGAGTTTACGCTACCGGCTTTTCATCTTGTTGAGTGATATGAGCTAGGCAAACAGAGGGCGAGGCTGAAGTTCTGCAATTGGCACACACCCGATGTTCGCCTCGCCGAGTTCAACGCCCGAAACCGGCCATTCAAAACGCAACCGCCAAGGAACCTTAATGGTTGCTATCAGAACAATTACTTCTTGCCACCGTTCACAGCAGCTTTTAGAGTAGCGCCAGCCTTGAACGCTGGAGCCTTGGAAGCCTTGATCTTCAACGGTGCGCCTGTTGCTGGATTACGTCCATTACGTGCGGCACGCTTGCGCACCTCGAATGTTCCAAATCCAACGAGAGCCACATTGTCGCCCTTCTTCAGAGTGGCGGTGATAACTTCAATCAGTGCTGCGAGCGTGCGGTCAGCGCAAGCCTTGGTGCAATCTGTTTTTGCTGCCAGTGCTTCAATCAGTTCTTTACGGTTCATGTTTTATCCCCTATGGTTGGTTACCGCATGGCGCAGTGATTTGAAGTTTAGCATTAAAGACGCTGACCGATACTGCTGTGCGTGGCATGCTGTGCGGTGCAGCATTGGAAGAGCATTGGTATCAGACTACAGTTTCCGCACCACTGACGACCCGGTTACGGCCTGAAGTTTTTGCCTGATACAACGCGGCATCCGCTATTCCTATCAGTTCCTCTTCCGATCTGGTATCTTGCCGCTGTTCGGCAATACCTATGCTGACCGTAAAATGAAATTCCGCGCCCTCGGTGCTTTTAACCAATCTGGTTTCGGCGGCCACACGAATGCGTTCGGCCACCGCCAACGCTTCCTGCATCGCCGTTTCCGGAAGCAGAACGGCAAATTCTTCACCGCCCAATCTTGCCACAACATCAATCTGTCGTGATTCCTTTCGACAAATTTCCGCAAGCATGCATATCACCGAATCTCCCGTGGGATGCCCGTATGTATCGTTGATTTTTTTGAAATGGTCGATGTCCAGCATCAACAGAGAAATACGGTGCCCCGTGCGTTGTCCACGGATTATTTCTTGCCGGAGCAGCGGCATAAAATGCCTCCGGTTGCTCGCGCCTGTCATGGGGTCGGTATTGGATGCGAGTTCGAGAGCAGATTCCGACTCGTATCTCCGAAGGTAACTCAACGCGAAGGCAAACTGCACCAACATCGTCATCACCGCCGTTGGCCAAATTAATACCGCGTAGTGATTTTGCTGAAAGCCCTGCGCAAAATTTATTCCGGCAAGCACATGGGGGGTAAACGCGGCAACAAACGTATAAACAAGATTCAGTCGCAACGAAAACCCCTGAAACAACACCAAGGGCATAAACATGAAAAACATGAAACCGCCAATACCGTAAGTCATGCCGGTATTAAGACGGTTCAATATTTCCACAAAAATTATTTCCGCCAACAAAGTCGCGCTCATCGACATGAAAGCCAACAAGCGGCGGTTTCCGATATATTTGAAGGCAAAAGAGAGCGAGATTAAAAACAGGAAAGACAGCCTCAATCCGACCGTGTTTCGGGCGCCTACAGGGTCTGTAACATAATCCCAAATCCAGAGGGATGCACCCAGACAAGCGAAAAGAATAAACATGGCCGAACTGAAAGCACGATGATCATCCAGTTTTTTTTGAAGGTATTCCGGTTTAGCCGTAAAACCAAAATAACCGGGACGATTTTCTAATCTCCGCATGGCAAAGCGGCGCTTGCTGAAGTGTTGCGATGCTGCCGCACACTACACAAGCAGCGCAAATCGCTTTTAGAGGGTTCTTGCAAGACGGAAACCAAGCTCTTTGCTTTTGAACTCCGGGGTGTTTTTGATGCGAAAGGCTGTTCGTCCACTCTGCGGCATGTTGCTCCAGGAGCCACCGCGGCTGACACGCACATCGCAGTTATTTTCGTCGCAGTCCTGCATCCATTCCCACACATTGCCATTCATATCATGCAGACCGTAGTTGTTGGCTTTCTTTTGGCCTATCGGGTGTGGGGTGTTGTCGCTGTTGGCATTTAACCATGCGCTGTTATCAATAGTCAGATTTTCGACACAGTAATCTTTTTTTGTGTCGCCAAAGCATGCGTATTCCCATTCAGTTTCTGTGGGCAGGCGGTATTTTTTTCCAGTTTTTGCATTGAGTTTTTGCAGATAAAGTTGAACCTCGTTCCAGCTCACTTGCTCTACCGGGCAGTTATCACCGCACCTTTCAAAGTGGCTTGGGTTTTTACCCATCATGGCTTTCCATTCACCTTGGGTGACTTCATATTTGCCAATTTCGAAATTTTTGCCCGGAATACGAACCATCGTGAGCCCTTTGGGTTCCGCATAAGCAGCGGGCGACATCAAGCTTGATAAAGACAACACCACTATGGCAGAGGCGATTAATGTTGAACCCTTTTTATGTGCAAACATGAAATTTCTCCCGGTTAAAGTAATGCGTTGACCCGATTAGCCACTAAGTTCAGCAGGCTGTAAGACATCGTTTTTCTCCCTTCTCCCGCAGGCGGGATAAGGGCTAGGGATGAGGGGTTGTGTGCTGTAACAAAATTATTTATTACTCAATGTCCCTCACCCTAACCCTCTCCCGCCTGCGGGAGAGGGGACTGTGTTTGTGGATATTTTAAGCATATCGCTTCGACCTGAATAGTGACATGCGTTGTTAAAAAATAACTGGCTATATTGAAAAAATTGGTAAGCGTTATTTGAACGGGTGGCGCAATACGATGGTTTCATCGCGATCCGGCCCGGTTGACACCATATCCACCGGTACGGCACAAACCTGTGCGATGCGCTCCAGATAATTGCGTGCGGCTGTTGGCAGGTTTTCATAGCGTTGCACGCCGACAGTGCTTTCGCTCCAACCCGGCATTTCTTCATACACTGGCTGACAATCCGCCAAGGCATCTGCACCGGCAGGCAAAATGTCGCTATTCACGCCGTTGATGTTGTAGGCGACACAAAGGCGCACGGTTTCCATGCCATCCATCACATCCAGTTTTGTGACGCATAATCCGGATACGCCGTTAATCTGGATCGACCGTTTGAGTGCAGCCGCGTCGAACCATCCGCAACGTCGCGCACGTCCGGTAGTCGAGCCAAATTCATGCCCTCTTTTGGCTAGGCCTTCACCGATTGGATCAACTTTGCCCACGGCATCGTACAGCTCTGTCGGGAAGGGACCGGAACCGACTCTCGTGGTGTAGGCTTTGGTGATACCGAGAACATAATTGAGCATTTGCGGGCCGATTCCCGCGCCCGCACATGCCGCGCCGGCAATGCAGTTACTGGAAGTGACAAATGGATAAGTACCGTGGTCAATATCCAGCAGAGCGCCTTGTGCGCCTTCAAACAGCAGGTTTTTGTTTGCCTGATTGGCTTCATACAATGCGCGGGGCACGTCCATTATCAGCGGTTTGATACGCTCGGCCAAGCCAAGCACATCATCCAGTGTCTTTTGAAAATCCACAGTTTCGGCCTGAAAATAGTTCTTCAGCACAAAATTATGATAGTCCAGGACTTCGCCGAGTTTGGCCGCAAGGCGTTCGCGGTAAAAAATATCCTGCAGGCGAATTGCCCTGCGCGCCACTTTATCTTCATAAGCAGGACCGATTCCGCGCCCGGTGGTGCCGATTTTGGCATCGCCCTTTGCCATCTCACGCGCTTTGTCGATAGCTTCGTGGTACGGCAAAATCAGGGGGCAGGCTTCTGAAATTTTCAGGCGGCCATACACATCCACTCCCGCCAGCTGCAAAGAATCCATTTCCTTCAGCAAGGCATGCGGCGACACGACCACGCCGTTGCCGATATAACACATCACGTGATCGCGCAAAATGCCGGAGGGGATGAGATGCAATACCGTTTTTTTGCCGCCGATAACGAGCGTATGTCCGGCGTTATGGCCGCCCTGAAAACGGACTACGCCATGCGAGTGGTCGGTCAACCAGTCCACAATTTTGCCTTTTCCTTCATCGCCCCATTGGGTGCCGATCACCACTACATTTTTTGCCATTATGAAATTTCCAATCTTAAAAACCCGATGATAAGAAGTTACCTGATTAGCCACCAAGTTCAGCAGGCTGTAAGACATCGTTTTTCTCCCTTCTCCCGCCTGCGGGAGAGGGGACTGCTGAACTTTGTGGCTAATCAGGAGAAGTTAAAGTCTGGCGATTTGCCAAATGCCGTTATTTAAAGCCAACTCGCGATCGCATTGCAATTCTTTTCGCAAGGATGCATCTCCGAGTATATCTATCACAACGGCCTCTCCCGATGCGCGCAGTTGTTCTATTTTTTCGTGTAATGCCGGATCGTTGATATGTGGCGCGCATATTCCGGGCTTCATGCATTGCTCCGGCAACAAACGATATAACTGGCGCAAATCCATGCTAAACCCGGTTGCGGGGCGGGCGCGGCCAAAGCACTTGCCAAGATCGTCATAGCGGCCACCCAGAGCGATCGCATCGTGGCTGCCGATGTGATAAGCGGCGAACACCATGCCGCTGTGATAATGGTAGCCGCGCAAATCGGCAAGGTCTATGCCCACGCTGGAAACCAGCGGCTTTAATTGCATTGCGGCCGTTTGCAAGTCATCCAACGCGTTATGAATGCCCGGATAGTTTGGCAGCAGCGCGCGCGCGCGCGCCAGTACGGTCGTGCAGTCGCCGTACAATGACGGTAATGCCAGCAGGATATTGCGTAAAGAGGCATCCAAGGATTGTGCAAGCAGCCTCAAAGCCGCGCTATCTTTGCTTTGCAGCGCGGAGAACAACTCATTTTCAAGTTCTTTGTTCAGATTGGCCTGTTGTACCAGCGCGCGAAATACCGTGACATGGCCGAGATCGAGGTGCACTTCTTTAATACCCAGCAAGTCCAGGGATTGCAGCATCAATCGCTGAATTTCAAGATCGCTTTCCAGACTGCTATGCCCATATAGTTCGGCACCGATTTGCAATAATTCGCGGGTACGGGTCAGCCCCGCCGGTTGGGTATGCAATACGCTGCCGGCATAACACAGGCGCACCACGCCCTGGCGGTTGAGCAGGTGCGCATCAATGCGCGCCACTTGCGGTGTGATATCGGCCCGCAACGCCAAGGTGCGCCCGCTTAATTGATCCACCAGCTTGAAAGTGCGCAAGTCCATATCGTGGCTGCCGTCAATCAGCAGCGACTCCGCATATTCCAGCAAAGGCGGAGAAACCAATTGGTAGCCGGATTTTCGCAGGAGGTCCAATATCTGCGCGCGCATTTGTTCCATGCGCCACGCCTCGTCGGGCAGCATATCCTGGATATATTCTGGGAGTAACCAGTTTGGCATTAGGACACCTTTAAAAATCCAGATTTTAGTTTCGTCATAACCTGAAGGTTAGCCCACACAGCAGCTTCGTTGTATCCCGGTTGCGGTACTTGTATTTTGGCGAGTTCCGAATGCTTGCAAAGGCCCATCATTTGGCTAGGTATAACAGCAACAATCCCGATAACATTGAGGTGATGCCGACAAAACGGAGTTGTCCGTCTGTCAACGTAACCATTTTTTTGAAAGTTTCGCGCCACAAATCGGGAAACAAAAACGGCAGCAAACCTTCAATGACCAACATCATTGCCAAGCCAAGCAGCCAGTAACTCAACACTACTTGCCGCCTTTACCGGAATTTTTTAGATATTTGAAAAATGCCGAGCTCGGATCCAGTACCATCATGTCGTTTTTGTTTTTGAAGCTTTGTTTGTAGGCTTCCAGACTGCGGTAAAACGAATAAAACTCCGGGTTTTGGCCGAATGCGGCAGCGTAGAGAGCGGAAGCTTTTGCATCGCCTTCACCTTTTGTTTTCTGCGCTGAACGATAGGCTTCGGCCAATGTCACCTCGCGTTGTCTGTCGGCATCGGCCTTGATCTTTTCACCTTCAGCCGCACCTGAAGCGCGCAGTTCATTGGCGACACGCTTTCTTTCGGCATCCATGCGACGATAAACCGACTCGCTGATTTCCTGCGGGAAGTCGACGCGTTTCAGACGCACATCCAGAACTTGCACACCAATTTTGCGCGCATCATTATCGGTTTTTTCACGCAGCACCGTCATGATTTGCTCGCGTTCACCCGAAACCACTTCATGGATGGTGCGTTTGCCGAATTCCTCGCGCATACTGGAATTCACCGTTTGCATCAAACGTGTTCTGGCGCGTATCTCATCGCCGCCGACGCTGACGTAATATTGCTTTACATCAACAATCCGCCATTTGATAAAAGAATCTACCATCACGTTTTTCTTTTCGGCCGTGATGAAACGCTCCGGTTCTCCGGTATCCAGTGTCAGGATGCGCGAATCAAAAAAACGCACATTTTGAACCAGCGGGACCTTGAAATACAGGCCGGGTTCGATTTTGACACCGACCATTTCACCCAGTTGGAAGACAATCGCGGCTTGGCGTTGATCCACCACGAACAAGCTCATGCTCAACAAAACCAGACCGGCAACCGCACCAATTAATATGTTTCCGATAGTCTTGTTCATGGGCGTGCCTCCCTGTTGCGGCTCAACAACGAATCTCTCGCACGTTGTGCCGCTGTATTGTCGCTGGACTGCGAAGTGATCGTCGAAGGGGCAGCCGGAATGCCCTGTGTGTCCGAAGCTGCTCCTGCGTGGCGTGTATTTTCGATCAGCTTGTCCAGCGGCAAATACAGCAAACTGTTGCCGTTCTTCTGGTCGACCATTACTTTGCTGACGTTGCCCATTACCTGTTGCATCATATCTATATACATGCGCTCGCGCGTAACGCCGGGTGCTTTTTCGTATTCCACTACAATTTGTTTAAAGCGGCTGGCATCGCCTTCCGCGTTGGCGATCACGCTTTGTTTGTAACCTTCCGATTCTTGGATCAGGCGTGCTGCGGTACCTTTTGCGCGCGGTATCACATCATTGGCATAGGCTTGGCCTTCATTTTTTTGCCGTTCACGATCCTGCCCCGCTTTTACCGCATCGTCAAAAGCGGCCTGAACCTGTTCGGGTGGTTGCGCATTCTGCATGGTGAGTTTGCTGATCAGAATTCCGGATTTGTAGCGATCCAGAATTTCCTGGATCAACTTGGTCCCCATAGCGGCCACCTGCTCGCGCCCCTCGTATAACACATAATCCATTTTATTTTTTCCGACCACTTCACGAATGGCCGTTTCTGCGGCCTGTCGAACATTTTCATCGGGCATCCGGTTATTGAACAGATAGTCTGCCGGGTCGCTTAAAAAATACTGCACTGCAAACTGGATGTCGATAATATTTTCATCATCGGTCAACATGAGGGATTCTTTCGGCATTTTATTTTTGACGTTATCGCGATAACCGACTTCCACCGTTCTGACCTGGCTCAAATTAACGACCTCTACTGTTTCAATCGGAAAGGGCAAATGCCAGCGTGGGCCGGATTGTGTGACATCAACCTTTTTACCGAAGCGCAAAACTACGCCGCGCTGGCTGGCATCAACGATATAAAAGCCGCTTCCCAACCAGATCAATGCGGCTATTGCGATAATCAAACCCAAACCGCCACCGAGGCCTTTCATCGGTTCACCGCTACCCGGACGTTCGGAACTTCCATTCCCCGACCCGCCTTTTCCTCCCATCAAAGCCGCGATTTTTTCGTTAAGCTTGCGCAGCAACGCTTCCAAATCGGGCGGGCCACCGTTGCCTTTATTCCCCCATTGCGGGTCGTTCATTCCCATTGTTCATCCTCGTTAAAAGTAAGCGTTGTGCGGATTTGTCCACCGCTTCAGGCATGGCACTCAAGCCGCATTGTTTGTACGTGCGGGCTGATTTATGTTTGTTCCATTGTTGGATGCGCCTGACGCGCAGCTTGAGCTTCATCCAAAGCCAGCCGCAAGTTTTCGAGTCCCGCACCACTTTGGGCACTCAAAAAAATCCGGACGATTCTACCATAGTCATCGCGTTCAACGCTTGGCGTGGCATCCTTCAAATCGATTTTGTTGAACACCAAAATTTGAGGGGTGTTTGCCGCACCGATTTCCGCCAATACCTTGTTCACTTCCTCAATCTGGTCGTCGCAATTGACATTATTGGCATCCACGACATGCAATAACAAATCGGCCAGCACTGTCTCTTCGAGCGTGCTGCGGAAAGCTGCTATCAGCGAATGCGGCAGATGGCGGATGAATCCAACGGTATCCGATACTACAATTTCACCCTGTTTTTCAGTAAACATCCGCCTTGAAGTGGTATCCAGCGTGGCAAACAATTGGTTGGCCACATAGGCATCGGCGCGGGTCAATCTGTTGAATAGCGTGGATTTACCCGCATTGGTATAACCAACAATGGATACCGACAGCACATCTGCACGGTTGCGCGCCCGGCGTTGTACTTCGCGCTGGTGCTTGAGTTTTTCGAGGCGGTCTTTCAGAAAATGAACCCGTTTATCCAGTTTTCGCCGATCCAGTTCCAGTTTGGTTTCACCGGGGCCGCGCGCGCCCACCGCAAATTTTTGCTGCCCCATCCCGACACCTTGCCCGACCAACCGCGTCGCGAGATATTTGAGTTGTGCCAGCTCAACCTGCACCTTGCCCTCATGGCTTTGTGCGCGTTGCGCAAAAATATCCAGGATCAACATGGTGCGGTCTATGACGCGGGTATTCAGTCTGGCGGTCAAATTGCGCATTTGCGCGGGGGAAAGATCGTGGTTGAAAATAACCAGCGGTGCCTCCAGACGCTCCACAATCTCGGCAATCTCCTGAATTTTGCCACTACCGGCAAATAACGCCGCATCCGGGCGTTGGCGTTTCGCTTCAATTATGGCCAGCGTGCCGACTCCGGCTGTCTCGGCCAGCTGGCGCAATTCGGCCAAGCTTTCACTGTGATCGCTTGTTCCGAAGTCAATGCTGACCAGAATCGCGGCTTCAGCGCCGGAAGAGGTTTCCCGCATCAGCTGGTAGAAAGGTCATCATGGGGGATACTTATCGAGCGTGCCGGAACGATAGTGGAAATCGCATGCTTATAAACCATCTGGGTGATCGTGTTCTTCAGCAGTATCACATATTGGTCAAAAGATTCGACCTGCCCTTGCAGCTTGATTCCATTCACCAGATAAATTGCAACCTGAACATGTTCTTTGCGGAGCGCATTGAGAAATGGATCTTGTAGTTGTTGTCCTTTTATATTCATAGTTTATTGCTCTTATTGTTTGGAATCGGAACGGCACTCTACTGGATTCTGTTGCGGCTGTGAATATATTTGCACAGAAGTTTTAAAAAACATCCATGCGTGAACGTTTTTTTATGAGATATTGCGCATATAGCGCTATGATTCAGCTTGCCCTTAACCGTTTCTGGAGGAACCCCTTGATGCCTGCCGATCTTTTTGCAACGTACCAATTGGGCCCGTACATTTTAAAAAACCGTTTTGTCATGGCCCCGCTTACCCGTAACCGCGCGGGAGAGGGCAATGTACCTCAGGCAATGAATGTGACGTATTACCGGCAACGCAGCTCGGCCGGGCTGATTATCAGCGAGGGGTCGCAAATTTCACCGGAGGCAGTCGGCTATCCTGCAACCCCCGGCATATACAGCCCGGCGCAAATCGCGGGATGGCGGCAGATTACCGATGCGGTGCATACCCGGGGTGCGCGGATATTTCTACAACTATGGCATTGCGGGCGCGTATCGCATCCGTCATTACTGCCAAATGGCGTGTTACCCGTTGCGCCCTCGGCCATTCAACCGGAAGGCAACGCATTTACCTATCAAGGGTTGATGCCTTTTGTCATGCCACGCGCATTGGACGCGGCCGAATTGCCCGGAATTGTTGAAACCTACCGCCAAGCGGCTCAAAATTCCCTGGCTGCGGGATTCGACGGCGTTGAAATTCATGCCGCCAATGGTTATTTGCTCGATCAATTTATTCGCGATGGTTCAAACCAACGCACCGACCAATACGGTGGCACAGCGGAAAACCGTTGCCGGCTCTTGCTGGAGGTGGCCGAAGCGGTATCCAAGGTTTATGGCCCCGATAAAGTTGGTGTGCGCCTCTCGCCGCTGAACCCTTTCAACGACATGCACGACTCCAACCCGCAACAAACATTTGAAGCCGTGGCAAAGGTATTAAACTCTTTGAAATTGGCTTATTTGCACGTGATGGAAGGCGCTATCGGCTCCAGCAAACACCCGAAACAGGATTTCGATTTCAAGAAACTGCGCGCCGCATTTAATGGGACATACATCGCCAATAGCGGGTATGACAAGACACGGGCTAACAAGGTATTGTCGGATGGGCAAGCAGACTTGGTAGCCTTCGGCGTAGCATTTATAGCCAACCCTGATTTGCCGGAACGGTTTGCTAATAATGCACCGTTGAATGTGCCGGATGTATCGACTTTTTACGGGGGCAATGAAAAAGGGTATATCGATTACCCATTCATGTCATGATGTTGTCATGCCTCGCGGGGTATTTTTTGACCCCAGCTCGTCCGGTTTAGGGTGAAGGGGGTAAAACGGTGTACCGAATTTTGTGGCTAATCAAGAAACCGAATAACTTTATGATTCGACTATTGCAAGTATTGCGGTTGAGAATTTTATTTGCGCGAAACGGCGCTTTCTGGTATTAAAGCGCACTTTCAATTTTACCCTCGTTGGAGAAGTGTAATGCCGGTACAGTCACAAAACCCCGCTACCCCTTACAAAGTTAAAAAGGGCGAAACTTACATGAACAGCAAGCAACTGGATCATTTCCGTAGTGTTTTAAACAATATCAAAGCGGGATTGGGCGAAGATATAGACCGCACCGTGCATACCATGCAGGATGAAGCGACCATATTTGCCGACCCCAATGACCGTGCCACGCAGGAATCCGACGTGAGCTTGGAACTTCGCAACCGTGACCGCGAGGGCAAGCTCATCAAAAGAATTGATGAAATGATTGCGAAAATTAACGCGGGGGATTACGGCTATTGCGATAAATGCGGCATCGAAATCGGCTTGAGCCGTTTGGAAGCAAGACCAACGGCCACTTTATGCATAGACTGTAAAACACTGGATGAAATCCGTGAAAAACAGATAGCGAAATAGCGTAAAACCGCCTGCCGGATTTAGTTCAAAGACAGAATATATTTGACAAGTATTCTGCGGTCTGCTTCACTGAGCAGCCCCCCTTCAGGGTAAGCTGGCATGGCGATATTGCCCCATGCGCCTTTGCCTCCGTCCGCGATTTTGATCATTAAATAGGCTTCGGCTTCAGGATTA
>Ga0315281_10011278_pt1 | contig 12252 bp, 16 predicted proteins | sample YL17G07_0_MG_FD_204540 | JGI IMG/M metagenome (GOLD analysis project Ga0315281, IMG submission 204540) | Sediment microbial communities from Yellowstone Lake, YNP, Wyoming, USA - YL17G07_0 | ecosystem: Environmental > Aquatic > Freshwater > Lake > Sediment | place: USA: Wyoming | collected... | reverse complement strand
TGTATGGTAATAGATGGATAGGCAATATTGCTTATATAAACTCTATTATTTGAGGTTGGTGTGACTTGTGCAGAGAAGATAGTAGTTTGTTGAGGAGCACTACCGAAATTAGTATTAACATTTATAGTGACTGAAGAACCCGACCCTGTAGTAAAAGCTGACCATTTCATAAGAATGCCGCTTGCAAACCAACAATAACCTGTACCTCCTTTTGGCGCAGAATTACTGGCACTTTGCGTGAACGGTATGATATTCCCTGCGTTGCTATTAGCGCCTTTAATGTAGAGCTGACTAATAGTTCCACTATCGGCCTTATTGAATAATACTACATCAGCACCAACTACAGCCGGTTGTGACCCCTGCACAGGCATTGTAACGAATTTATGCTTTCCCTGAGCTGCGCCGCCAGTTAAATCATACGATACGTGATTAACTGAAAAAGCTGTATCTATCGCAGCAAAATTGGCATTGATAGGATCACGCGTCACTTGCAGATTTTGCCCTGGCTTGGGCATATCATTGAGATTAGTTACTACATTAGCCATTATATATTCCTAATTTTAAAAACTGCCGCTACCACTGAACCAGCCAAAACCGCCATTATTCATTTGAGCACCTTGCGTATATATTGTTGATACACGGTTATTTGATTGTTGTACTAACGTTCTGCGTAAGCAAAGACGCTCCTGCTGTTTGAATTCAGGCATAATAAGCTGTACAGATTCTAAATCCATTCTATCTTCAAATACCTTTTTAGAAGCACCATAAGCAATGTATTGGAACCATTCTTGCAGTTCAGGAGTCTGAGAATCTGAAAGCAGTTCGGTTGGCCGTATAAATGCTTGTAATTCAACCTTATATACTTGATCCGGTATAGGTCTCATCTGAAACTTGGTATCGAAAAAGAGTATTATATTCGGCTTGCTTGCTGCATAAGGAAAGGTCTGGCTGTTAATTAAAGTCCCCTGAGCCGGTGCAGTAGGAAAGTTGACCGTAAAAGCACCAGTAAGATAGTTTATTTGTCCGTATGGTGACGGTATTGTTTGAGGAGTATCAGGTATTCCCAAAGCTCCGAGCTCGGACGATACAGGATAATCTACAAGTACTAACCCGTTATTATTCGCATCAATAGACGTAAACATGACATCATTCTGTTCAAATGGGAATGAAGGAACTATCCCGGTAAATGTAGTTGTTACACCATCACCTGAACCAACTTGCTGAATAAACATGTTCTTTGGGTAGAACTGAAAGAATTCATTTTGTGATTGAGTAAGCCTTACTTCAATGCCACCAACATAAGCAGGAGGATGAAGAGAAATATATTTGTTTTTAAAATCATATAAAGGGTCAGAGGAGACCGTGGTATTCGTATCGTATATCGCAACGTTCGGTTCCGTATAAAAGGTTAAATTAGTAGTCAGATTAAAAAGCCGTAAATGCTCAGGGAAATCATACAACACAAACGTATTGATGTAATCATCGATCTGTGCATCAGTTATCTGTGAATCTGACGGGCTTCGAGTAATTCTTCGCACCTTCGTACGTATATTATCAAGAGTAGAGAGTGCCATTACTGCTCCTAAAACTTTTTTGCTTCATTACTACTCAACAGCCTATCATCTTCTTTTTTGGGCGAACAACAGTTGTTTTAATAGGGCAAAACGTTGGTTGTTGCTGCCTTTAGCGTAGCTGTTACTTCGCCTACCGGTGTACTCATGGGTGCCATAGCATCATTGTTACCCGGATAGACAAATGGCGTAAAATAAGTCGTATCTAAGTTAAAAGCAAAAGTAGTAGGACTTAGCACTACAATATCAGCAAACAATTGATCAACCTCAGTCATTCCATTACCGTCCGGCACCCATAACCTGACGATCTCACCATCGATATAATTATGAGCGAAGGTAGTTGTAATAACTGCTGGATTTGCGTTCGTTATATTCGAAATTAGACGCATTGCCGGTTGATATACCGGCTGCTGCTCTGCAAAGAAAGTTCCTGACATACTTTCTCCTTGTATTAGCGACTTATAGTTGCCATCTCCAATCCACTGCCTTGTTCTTCAAATCCTTCAATAGGCCTAAAGTCGGTGTTGATGAATCCAAAACGGTATTCAACTTGCCCTACTTTAGTTGCAGGTTTTCCATCGGGACCTACGCAATGGGAATGAACTTCTTGAAAGCAGTTCTGATTTAAGTGATTAGCTACCATCAAAGGAATAGTATAATGCTGACCATCAGTGAAGGTATAATTCACCACATCGTCTTCTTTATATTTACGGAAAGGAAAACTTACTGTGCCGCCACGAGTCTCTTTATTTTGAAAGATTCCTTTTACCAATTGAAGATCGCGCTCTCTTTGTATCTTTAAATCTGCTTTAACGTTCTTTGTTGCTGTTTTTGACATATGAATCCTTTCATAAAGGCAAGGGGAGATGTAGTCTCCCCTTGCTATACTGTATTATTGATTATCTACACTGAAGACTTTGCAAGCCTGCCAGTATATTACATCACTGGCTGATCCGGCTGGTGATTGCGCACCACCTGCAAGAATCATTCCAATATATGCAGTATTGATTGTTGCATCACTCAAGATGTTCTGTGCATTAGGAGATGAACTGGTATTACTTAACGCATATGCAGTATCTTCACCTACTGGAATCATCTCGGCAGCATCAAATGGAGTAGCTCCGGCTGCTGGCCATGCGAATGCAGTGAATGCTGAAGAATCAACGTTAAGAGTAACGGTATTGCCTGATGCGGCAGTAGTATTAATATTAACGATTGTTGCATACAGATCATTCATCTCAACCATTCCAAATACATCAGGAACACGTAGTTTTACTACCTGTCCTATGAAGTATCCATGGGTTACTGTCAAAGTAACTACTGCTTGAGAAGCTTGAGTAATCTTTGATATGTAACGACGACGTGGATAATAAATAGGATCAAATGGTATTTTAACCCATGAACCGGTAGTACCGGCAGTTACTTGAGACTTATAGTCTAAGCTGAAAGTACCTGATGTAAGGGTGTTATTACCAACGGTGAAATCAAAACCGCCCAACTGATCAGAACCGGATACGTTAATAATACGTACTACATCACCTGCCAGTAAACCATTAGTACCTGAATTGGATACTACGGGAATAGCAGCATTGGAGATTGCAGTAACAGTAGCATTAACAGTTCCTGTTGATTGCACGGAACTATCAACAAGCGTAAAACCACCTGAGGTAATCAATACGCCGTTTAAAGCATCTGTCGAGTTTGTTTTCTTTGTTTCAAATCCATATCCTGCGGACAGACCACGGTACCATTCAAAGGCTACGCCTCGACCGGTAGCTTGCTGTGTAGCCCATTGGGTATAGTTAATCACTTTCATGTAGTCAACATCAGAACGTATTTGTAATGTTTTTGCATTACCGTCTGCGGTGAATCTACCTTGTTGGATTATTGCTTCTAATGACATACTGCCTCCTTAAATAGTTGAACGCATGCTAACGATCCAGGAATCGTTAAGAATTTTCGGGGTTTCTGCAAATTTATACCCTAAAGAAGCATTCAGAGCTAATGGTCCACTGAATTCAGGTGGCAAATAGATAAAGGTTGCACTATATCTATCCTGTTTTATACAGCCATAAGATTCCATACCTGCTACGAATGTGTTGTAAACCGTCTTTCCGAGGTTACTGGCATTCGGTGAGGTGCTCCCAATCGATGAAAGCAAGAAGCGCATATTGCCAATTGCGCCCCATTCTGACTCCAGAATGTTCATTTGGCTTGGGTATTGGGAAGAGTGAATAAATCCGTTAACATTATTAAGTGTACGGATCAAGTTACTATTACCCATTGCGAAGAACGCATTACGAACCATTTCTGTTACTTTTGTGACCTATTGCTAGGCGGGCAAACCTCTTCAGAGAAATCTGAGAATATAAGTCTTTAGGAAAAGGATAAATTCGTCACCAAACTCCTCCCTTTATAAACTTATATTTCAAAGATCTAAATGAACTTTCGTTCGGATTCGCCTCTCTGGGTTTCCTCCAGAGTTCTGACTGTCGCATCCCTACAGGTTCAAAGCTTGGGGGTTATTTCCAAGTTGTAGAGTTTTCTCACTCAGTCGATCAGCGTGTAATAATTTTTGAATGTGTTAAACATCTTAATCATCCTTAAATTATAACTTCGCCCCTGTCGCCGGCTCTTACGCTACGGCTTCCAAGTCAATCAGAGAAAATTTAAAGCGCCCATTCATTTTAGGCGCTGTACCAAAGCGATTTTCGCCCTGTATGTTATCAGCTATTGTGTATGCATTGTTGTTAAACAATGTAGACACAACCACTTCAACGTCTGAAGCAGTAATTTCGGTAGGATTATCTCCGTTTACCCCACCTACACAGTTGATAAAGCCGGCTGTACCCGCAAGCATATCACGAGTTAATTCGTCTTCGGTCTGTCTGAGTGATATCCCAAGTAGCTCGGTATTCCAGTTGAGCACGGGATCTTGTGACTGAAGAACTCATCTGTTACTTAAAGACCTATGCATTATAGGCGGGGAGTCTTGTTATTCCTCCCTCTTATGGTCATCCCATAAGTTCGGACTATCGCTTAACTTGTCACCAAGTTTCTCTAGATTTAGTCTCTCACGCTGTACATCAATACCAAAGTTTTGTAGTATATACGTTATACATACAAACACATTGTTTTAGGAATAATTATGACCGATAGGTTGCAGTACAAAAGGCAGCATTACCATGAGTATCAAATCGCATATCTTGCTGGGATAATGGATGGAGAGGGCTGTTTTTTTATTGGAAACTTTTCATGTAACCCAAAAACCGGCACTCCTTATTATCAAACTACTCTCAGTGTTTCTAATACCGATGAGAAATTGATTGATTGGCTTATGCAAACGTTTGGTGGCTTAAAAGGCCAATACACTAGAAAACAGCTACCAAAAAGCTCACGAAAACACGTTTTTCGATGGCAAGCTTCCGGTGAACGTTTAAAACATCTCTGCGAACTCATGCTCCCCTATTTAGTTTGCAAAAAAGATGAAGCAGAACTCATGTTAGAAATGAGGAAGACATATGAATTCCGTCATTTTTCAGCAAATGAACTTACTTCAACAACGCTAGATAAACGTAAAGAGCTATTTTTAAAGCTACGAAGCATGCATTGCCGTACTGGGTCTATAATTAAATCCTGATATTAACACTTGCGCCTTGTCACCCACCTTATGGTTCGGGCTTCCAAGTCAATTACTAAAGATTTATAGCAGGCAGTTATTTCTCAATCACAAGAGATTTCAAAGAACACGTCACTTTATCAGTTAGTGACAGACTGGTTTGTTTACCTGCTCGTTAAGTAGGATGTACTGGCCGTAGAAAGAGATCTTCGCATCGATATCCACTACAGAAGGCTGTACCGGAGGAGGAGTCACACCGGAATTGCCAAGTGGTACCTTGGACGTAGGTAAACGGTTAGGTCTACGCATACGTAAAGTTGTACCGCCATTGGCTGGCATGGTGAACTTCATTGCGGCTGTTTTGTGAATCATATACGGAACGGGGATCGACAATAATTTGTTCAGAAAGCTTTGCTGAACTGGCGCGCTTATCACGCTGGTAGTCGTTATTCCTGAAGCCATAGGGCCTCCTTTGGAAAATGAATACTTGATAGTAGAGAACCACGGGTTGAGGAATCCCGGCATTATACCTCGAATGGTGTAGCTGAAGCACCGGTTATACAACTGAATGGCAGGGAGTGGCTTTGCCTGTTAACACTCGAAAGAGAAACTAGCACAAATATTTTAAAACAACCAAGGATCTTGCTTGTGGGAAGGAAGCAAGATCCTTGGTTTACCAAAGAGAATGGGGTCTATTTTAAGTTAGCTACTGCTATTTCTAACGTAACTACAAAGTGATCCTGTCGGGCAATTAAGTTCTTTATAAAATCTTTATCGTACTGTTCATGACTATGCGACCGAGCTACCCATGATTCATATACGGATATAATTTCTTTTATTTCCCGTAACCAGTTTTGTTTTCTGTATTCAGCAAGAGCTATTATAGCTTTTACCTGACGTTTTCCGAGATTAGTAAGACGATCCTGATCGGTCATTACTGTCTCCTCATTTTAGCGTCTGTGAGTTCTTTATAGAAACGTTTCTTCATCTCATCAGTAAGATCTCCATCATAATACTGCTGCGCTCTATCTAGGGGAGAATCGCCACCTGTTTGGGCTGCATAGGCTATTCCCGGTTGCGGCTTAGACATATTCTTCTTTATGAGTGCTTTTTCCGTGTCATAGTCGGCAGTCTTGTCCAATCCAAGATTTTTTATCTCTGCATAGAGTGCTACACCGGTAAGATATAAATCTTTTGACTGAGCCAATCGTTGTGCCTTTTCAGGGTATGCCAGAGCAAAGGACTTAAAATTTTCAGCCGAGACTACTCTATCAAAATCGTCATAGTCTCTTCGCAATTCCTGTTCAATCTTGGAATTGGAGGCTTGCGCTTCGTAACGGGCAAGCTGCTCTTCAAGTTTTTTAAGCTTGCGTCCTACTTTGGACAAATGCTTCCCTTCTGCGATATCATCATCGCGAAGGTTCAGCTCAAGGTCTTCTTCAGGTTCTGATTTTTGTGGCTGCTGTCGGTTAGTAAGGTCTTGAACATAACGCATTGCCTCATCACGCTCACGCTGTAGTTTTTCAGCCTGTGCTTTTAATTCCCTGAAATTGCGCGCTTGAATACCTTCTTTTGCCGGTTCAGGAGTTGTTTCTTTTTCCACAGATACCGGAGCTTCAGCTACTGTCTCAGGTTGCTCGGATATCACTTCTTCCACAGGTGCTGGCTGTTCAGTCTTTTCACCAAATCCTTGACGTGATTGAGATTGAGCCATTAATTCTTCTGTAGTCATTCTATTCTCCTTTTAATGCTGTATTAACATTAAACTTTTATCTGTTTCATTATTAAGTTCCTTACACTTCTTCAATAGAGAACCATCAAGGAAGTCCAATATGTACGACAACAGTTGCTTCTCATCGGCATGTACATGAATGGCATTCTGATAATAAAGCTTGCAGGTATCAGGATCAGGGATTGACCATAGCTCTCTTGCCTCGTCATACTTTGCTATGTACTGCCATACTGTCTGATCATAATTGGGCGTAGGGCACGAAAATCTTCCTACAAAATCATTACGGAATACATTGGTCATAAGCCTATTACGGCGAGTTAAAGAAACTATGTAGAAATTCTTATCAGGAAAGGTATTTTTTGCGTTATCAACACATTCCCAGAATTTACTTTCCCAGTCTTCCATCATCTTACGCTGCAACTCAACAGGATCTTGCATATCAAGACCATATTTTTGCAGTTCAATGGAATGCTGACCAAGAGTCTTCTTTGCTTCATCCATCTACATCACCCTTTATATAAAATATGAGTGTTATGATGAAGATAATCTACTAAAGCTTTTATCAAAAGAAAAGCTCCAGGGTGAGTAAATCCCTGGAGCGAACAAAAAAAGAGAAGGATGAAGGGAGTGTTATTTTTTCTTAGCTTTTTTATGTCTTTTTATTGTCTTTGAAGTTTTCTTACCTTCAGCTTTTCGACCTTCTGAAAGAGCAATCGCAATAGCTTGCTTACGATTTTTTACTACCGGACCCTTTTTTGATCCTGAATGTAGCTTGCCTTCACCATATTCATGAAATACTTTTTTTACTTTACGTTTCATTGCCGATTCTTTTTTCTTAGCCATTACTTTCTCCTTTTCTTCTCTTCTTTTTCACTAAGCTTTTCTTCTTTCTCAAAGAGCTTATGCTTTTTCTTATGAACTTTAGCATCTTCTTTGTGAAGCTTTTTTACTGATTTCTTTTTCATTACTAGCCCTTTAATAGGGGGCACGAAGCCCCCATAACTATCGTGTTCTATTGGTGTACTGATAATCAAGCGTTGCTGTTACCTCTTCCTGCTTCTTGGTTTTCTTTGCCTTTATAGGTAAAGGTTTACCGAGGATAGCCCACGCTATTTTATCTGCTTTCTTAGAGCGCATCATTACTGGCATAATTTGCTCCTTTAACAGGTAGTTATATCTTGCGTGGATTTTTGTTTGATTTCTTAAGCTCAGCATGATCCTTACGCATCTGGTTATCAATACCAACGATATTGCCTTTTAGATCACCATCAAGATCGTAATCAGCCATAGGGAACTTCTCCATACGCACACCTCGTGGCATACCTGCCATTGCAGAAGGCTCTTGAGACAACATAGAACCGTCACGATTCTCCATTGCCCTTTCAGAATTATCACCATCGCCCAAGCGACCTGATACTGCTCTATAAACAGCTTTTGAACTGTGATGTCTTGCCATTGCGGCTCCTTTGAGTTACTACAGACCAGTTCGTGACATTTTGTCTCGAACTGCTGCAAGGGTTATTCCCCTCTAAGCTCCAGAACTATTCTGAGACGCTGGGGACATATTCTGCGCAGAAGACTGCGCCATTACATTTTCTTCCTGAGGTGTAGGTTCAGAATCAATCCGCTCCTGTTCTCTTATCTTAGAGTGCATAGATAGTATTGACTGCAAATCTTGAAGGTCTATCGAATGGAACTCTTTTGCTGCTTTAACCAGGTTAAGGGTGCCAAGATCGAGATCAGAAATTGCCTTCGCACGCCTTTCTTCAGCCAGTGCTTTGTTCTCCTGTACACGTGACGCCCTTTCTATACCTAGACCTCTATTTGCGACTGCATGTGCATTAGCCAGTTCAATCTTAGCTTGCTGTTCCTGCATAGCAACCTGCGCTTGAGCCTGTTCCATCTGCTGTTTCTGTTGATTTGCTTCATCAACCTCTTTCATCAACTCGGCCTTATTCTGTATCGTAGAAGCACGCATAATAGATTTATCAGGTATGTTAAGACCGGCAGCTTTGAGATTAAGCAATTGAATAAGCTCAAGTTGTTTTTGTGTAGCAGTAAGTGTTCCTTCCTCAATTACACAATCGTATTTACCGAAGGCTTTATTGTAGAACTGCGGTGCCGGCTCTTCCTTGAGTATCTGTGCTATCTTTCCGGGCATAATATTTACCTGAATTAACTCAAGAATAAGATTACCCAGAAGCTTTTGTGCTTTATCAAGATTTTCAAAGAGTACCGCTATTCCTTTCTTGCCTGCTGCTTGACGCACCATGGCAAGAAGTCCTGACTTATCGTCAATATTCATACCCTGCGCTTCTTCAGAAATACCTGAAACCTTGCTTAACATCTGATTGAATATGTCAGAAAGCTTAAAGGCAGTAGCAGAAGCCTCAGATGGCTGTATCTTTTCCGCATCAGACATTTGCGCTTCTTCTTTGAGTGCTAGTCCTTTACCATTGCCTTGCATGAACACATCGGCGGGATTTACTAAAGCATTCTCTTTATATTTCCAACCTGAATTAACTTGCGACTCTACTGTATCAGCCATATTTATTACGAAACGGTTAAATAAGAACTGCGGATCGCGCATAGATCGCACCAAGCCCTGGATTCTCCATTCATAGTACGGAATTTCAGGACGATGATAACCTATCATTGGCACCACCCCATAAGTATCTATTCCGAGTGGATTAGGCCCATCATAGACACACTTATCTTGTATGAAGCAAGCAAGTTTTACTGTAGGGACCGAAGACTCAAGCACATCAAGTTGCGGTTCCTTTGATAGTACATGGCTTATAACATCTGCTTTATCATTACGTACTGGCGTCATCTGGCCAGTTCTCGTATCTACGTAGAATTTTTGCTGCCTAAAATCACGATAATAATACTGATCATATATTATCAGGTTGGTAAGCCCGTAATCATAGTTCTGTGGCGCATACTGAAACTTATTATCACGGGCGTTACCATTTTGATTAGACTGTATTGCCATGATCTGCTCGGTGAACTCCGGATACATTGATATCAGAGTCTGCTTTGAAAGGAAATCCCGTAAGATAATGCCGTTACAATCTGAAAGATCTGTTCTTGTCCAATAAGGATCCATTATAAACGAGTTAAATGGTCTATGCCTGACCTTGATATCACCTGAAATAGGATCATTACGGTAATCAATATATACCTGCAAAAGAGACATGCCGGTTATCAATGATCCATGATGAAATGCTTCTGATATTGTGCCATAAATGTCTTCTTTGTTGGCATAGTAAGAAAGCAGCTTGGTAAACTGATCGGCAGTAATTTGATCCCCATGCTCACGGGGAACAACAATAGTCTGCTTACGATTCATGATCTGATCACCGGCTACAGTATTGGTGATCGGCTTGATCATGTTGAAGTTATAATTCTTACGGACATACGCTGGGAGATTACCATAGATAGAAGCCCATAGGTTTTGATCACCTGCTTCATATTGAAGATCGGTCATACCTTGACCCCAGAAGGCAAGTGTTGGCGTAAGAGAATTATTGTAGAAGGCTTCTTTACGATTAGATATCAGTCGATGATCACCGTCTACAAATTCAGGTCCGAAGCTTGGTATGATGCTCACTCTGCTACTCCTAATTAGCTTAATTCTATTTAGGCTAGTCTAGAATGCTGAAAATGATCGGGCAAATGATTCATGATTTGCAAATAAAATCACCCACCGAGTAACTGGTGGGTGAAAAAAGGAGACTTTAAACACACAAACCTATTAAGGGGATGTACTAAACCTTAAAGGACAACAATGCTTAAGTCATGGACAGTATAACATAGAGTAAGCTTCATGTCTCCCGGCGGTGGAGAAGCCCTCACCCTTTCGTCTTTCTTCTCAGATCACTCGCTAAAGTGATGCATTGCAATGCTCTTTTAGAACCGGGAGCGTACTGTTATATTTTAGCTTGCCGGTGGCAAATTGCAACGGGAATATAGGGTTGTTATTGTAATAGTTGCCGTAATTGCTGCTGTTCCTAATGTAGTTAATGCAGCAACCCGGGCTTTAGTAAGACGACAACAGGGTTTATTCTTCTTTAACTGGGCAATATCATGCATTGCTTTCTCAAGATCATGATTATGCACAGGATGTGAATGCTTTAATGGATGCTGCTCAGGATTCTCCATAGCAGCAATTGGAAAAGTAAGTAACAACGTCAATAATAGTTTCATAGACACCTCCCGTAAGCTTTTGAGAGTTCATTATCCTTGAAATTGATACTTTATCCATTACCATTTCCCAATTGTTGCACCTTTGGTTTATATTCGCGGTAAGGCGTAAAGTGATTATATCTATATACTACAGTAGTATACTATAAAGGAACCAATTGGTTAATCCCCGTCGTAATATCGAGTAAACAAAACTAGGCGGGGATTTATAAAGGAAGAATAAGAATGGAATTATATGAATTTATTGAAAACTCAATGCAGCAAATAAGAGGCGGCATTTTTCAATTCAATCAAAGCGATCCGCAATATCATGCGCGTTTGCCTGAAAAAATAGAGTTTGATTTAGCTGTTTTTGTTGATGGCGCTGATATAAAAATAGCAGATGCTTTTAGTACAAACATAACACGATTACAATTAACGATATATCCTGCGCATTATCCTTGGTTGAAAAAAAGTTAGTATATAAAGATACGCGCGGTATAGCTTCTTGTGTTGTCGTGTCATCACAAGAGTATAGCGAGTATACCTTTATTGCCTATCCTTGAAGATAGGCGGTAAATGCAACTGATTACCATAACGAGCTTCGGCAAAACGCTTATCCAATTCCTCTGATGAGGTACCTTCTCTACACTGCGGTAACGCTAATGCCATGTAGCGGGCAGCGTCTGCACAATGTGACGCATAGCTGTGAAGTGGGGTTGATTTATAGGTCTTTTTAACTGGGTCGAACTCTCTACGATAGTTCTCCAGATTTTTTATTAACTGGCTACAACGTTGCTGGTCTATCCAAAGCTTAGGGAATATAGCCCGTAAATGTTCTATACCGTCATCAAGTGATACCTGTGGCACACTTGAACGTATTCTATTGTTTTCGATGCGTGTGGAGAATCGTAGACCCAAAGATCTTCCTTTCTCTATGCGTGAGATACCAGAACCCCACTCAGTCACTCCGATGTCGTGTGGTCCGAAGTGCTTATGATATATATATGGCTTTTCTAAGATTATCTTAGCGAAGTACGCTAAATCTTCCTGAGCCTTCTCATAGTAATCTATTATGCGGATAACCTGCCCTATAACTTGAAACCAGATTATTGCCGTCGTATCTCTACCAATGTCCCAAGCGG
>Ga0315281_10011277_pt1 | contig 12253 bp, 11 predicted proteins | sample YL17G07_0_MG_FD_204540 | JGI IMG/M metagenome (GOLD analysis project Ga0315281, IMG submission 204540) | Sediment microbial communities from Yellowstone Lake, YNP, Wyoming, USA - YL17G07_0 | ecosystem: Environmental > Aquatic > Freshwater > Lake > Sediment | place: USA: Wyoming | collected... | reverse complement strand
CTCGTCTTCGCCATCACGCTCGGGGCGTCGTTGCTGACGTGGTGGCTGCTGGACCAGTCGTGGTCCGGCCGGAGGCGGCATTCGCGGCGTCGCGGTATCACGTCGCGCTCGCTGTATCTCAGCACGCTGATGCTGGTCGGGATGTGGCTGGCGGTCATGTTCATCTTCCGGGCCAGCGACCCGACGTTGTCGACCGGATTCACCACGACCCTGCCGATGCAGATGTTCGGGATGGACTTCTCGATGCTGCAGTCGCTGAACGGCATGCGCACGTTTCGGGTGAGCAACGCCCCGATGGCGGTCCCTGCGCCGAGCGTTGCGCCGTTCAGCCTGTTTGCACACGGAACCGCGTCGACCATCTCGATCAGTCTCCTGGCGTATGCGATCGTGACGGGACGCCGGAGAGTACGCCGACGCATGCGCGAGGAAGCCCGCCTGCTCGGACTCGCCGGATCCGCGCCCCGCCATCCGGGCGCGCCCTAGCGGGCGGTCCAACGTGACCAGCGTGGCGATGCGGTCGACGACCCCGGCCCCCCGGGGTGCGCCGGCAATCTCGGTCGGTACGGGCGGGCCCGTGCGCGGCACGGCCGGCCTGATTGTCATCGTGGTGGTCGGATTCGCGGTCATCACGCTGGTCCTGCTCTCCGGCCTTGGGGGAAAAGCGGCGAATGTGGCGTACGCCGGCGCCGCGGTGGTCACGGGCGTCATTCTGTTCGCCAAGTCGCCGGGCGCGTACGTCAGTTTCAGCCTCTGGCTCTGGTTCATCACGCCATTCGTGCGGCGCGTCCTGGACATGCATCATGGATGGAGTCCGACGAGCCCGGTGCTGATTGCACCGCTGGCCGTCGCGGGTCTCGCGGGGATCGTCGTCGTCCGGCGGATTGGGGAGCTCCGTGGATCGCTTTTCGCGCCGTACCTGCTCGTGTTCCTTGCTCTCGGGTACGGCTATTCGGTTGGCGGGATCAAGACCGGCATGCTGCCGGCGACCTATGCCCTGACCACGTGGCTTGCCCCGGCTGTCTTCGGACTGCACATCGGCATCAGCTGGCGCCGCTACCCTGAACTCAGCGACGCCGTGCGGAAGACGTTCAAGTGGGCGCTTCCGATCCTGGCCGCGTACGGCGTGTATCAGTTTGTACGGATGCCGCGGTGGGACGCGATGTGGATGATCAGCGCCGACATGCAGAGCATTGGGCAGCCGCTCCCGTTTCTTGCGCGCGTTTTTGGCACGCTCAACACCCCGGGGCCATTCGGCGCGTTCCTGTGCACGGGCGCACTGATCCTGTTGCCGACGAAGGGGAAACTCCGGTTCCTGTCGATCGGCATTGCGATGATCTCGCTGCTGCTCGCCCGCACGCGCGCCGTGTGGGTGGCATTCCTCATCGGACTGTTTGTCCAGCAGATCGGACAGCCGCTCAGGAAGCTGCCGAAATACGCCATCACGCTCATTGCGGTCACGATCGTGGCGCTGCCGATCGCGAACATGCCGCAGTTCAGCGCGCTCATTGCGCCGCGCCTGCGCAGTTTCACGAACCTCTCGAAGGACGATTCGTTCATCAAGCGCTACAACTTCACCAAGCAGGCGGCGTCGGGCATCGTGGAAACGGCGGAAGGCAACGGGCTGGGGACGACCGGCGGGGCAAACAAGTTGAGGACCCTGTCCGGGCTGACGTCGTTCGACAACGGAGTTCTCGAGATCTTCTACATTTTTGGCTGGCCGGGTGGCGCGCTGCTGTACCTCGGACTGGCCGGGATGCTGCTGCAGGCCATCCGGTTCCGCGAAACGCGCGCTGACCCGTTCGCGAACGCGGTTCGGGCAACGTCGGTGGCCCTGGTTTCGATGATCCCGATTGGCGACGTGTTCACGGGACCGACCGGCACGATGCTCTGGATGTCCATCGGCTTCGGGATTGCCGGGCACGCGTACCACCTGACGACCGGCCGGGCGCTGCGTTCGCAGGTCTGGCGCCGTGCGACTGGTCCGACGCCTTCGTCCGGGCCGCCGTCGCTGGTGCCCGCGCTTTCGCTCGCCGCCGCCGGTCGCTCAGCGCGCGCCTGAACGCGCGCCTGAACGCGCGCCTGACCGCGCGCCGGGACAGTGCGTCAGGGCCGGCCGTTCGCCGTGACGCCGGGCCCCTGCGGATCGGTAGCACTCGTATCAGCAAGGTCGCGATGCTCGTGCACCCAGAGATACAGGTCGCCGCACGTCAGGCGCTGTCCACCGGTCACGAGTCGTTCCACTACCGGCGATGGAACGTGTGCCAGCAGCCGATGCGAACGCTCGCACGCTTCCAGCATGCTCGACTCCGATGCGAACGTCCTTGGATATCGCAAGAGGCGGTCCTGCACATTCGACGGCAATGGTCCGGGCCCATTCTCGCTCAATAGCGAAGACTGGATCTCGATGATGCGGTTGTCGCGCGAGAATGCACATCGCAGGAGCGCGAGTACGCCGGGTTGCAGGTCCAGCAGCGAGGCCAGGGTGTCCTCCGGCGATGGCGTGTACTGCAGTGCGCCCGAGGTGTAGGCAAGATCGACGTTGCCGAGCCACGTTCGTGCCGCCGCGACCGAGTCAAAGAAGCGAAGCTCGCCGGTTTCGAGCCCCGCGCTTCGTTTCACAAAGCCGGGTGTTTCGACGACCGCCCACGCAAGGGGCATCCGAGTTCGCTGTTTGGCCAAGAAATACGAAAGGCCGAACGCACCGCCGAAATCGAGCACGCGAAGCGGGTGCGACCTGGATTGGGCCGCGGCCGTCATCACGGCGAGTAACGTGGTCGCCGTCTGGAATGGTCCCACGACCAAGGCGACATCCTGGGCCGCCGCGGCGATCGATTTCGTCAGGATTACCTGTGCGAGTTGATCGTCGCTGTAGCCGGATCCGCACATGCGCAATGCCGCATCGAACGAGGACGGGGTCGGCTCCGGCGCCGCCGGGCGGTTCCGAAGCGCCGCGCGCATCCTGGTGATGACCGGGGGTATGAAATCGCGAAATGTCATCGAACCGAAAGTGTGGAGAGCAAGTCGATCCCGCCTGTTGAATGGTACCCACCGCCGCGGCCGGGCCGGAAGGCGTTGCCATCCACAGCCGGGATCGCCCGGTGATCCGTCGTACACGCGGCGGGCTACGCCGCCGTCACGCTACCGCCGCGCGCAGACCCAGACGTTCCACGAGCCGACACCAGGTGCCGTGTCGAGGTCGTCGAACGGGCAGATCGCGCGAAGTTCCATCTCCTGCGCGGCAAGGGCTTCCTCGAGTTCGAGCGGGAAGAAATATCGCATCACATGCGTTTCCACCGCTTCATCCACCGTCTGGCCGCCACGCGTGCGTGTGGAGCGATACTCCACGCGGCAGGTGTGACGTGTCTCGTCGAGCCGGCCCGCCGCCGTGCGCGCGAGCGTGCCGTCACCGTCCTCGATGACCTTGGTGCGGTCCGATGGCCCGATGGCGAGGACGGCCGGCCCGAACCAGACATCGCAGATGAACACGCCGCCCGGACGAAGGTGCTCGCGGGCAGTTCGGAGGGCCGCCGCGACATCGCCGTCCCCGGTCTGGTAACCGAGTACGGCGAACAGCATCAGCACGGCGTCGTACGTCTGGCCGGTCCGCACGGTTCGTACGTCGCCTTCGAGAAACGTCGGGACCGGCGCACCCGCGGTGCGCGCGGACGCTTTCGTGCGCGCCCGAGCGAGCATCGCGGCGGACCGGTCCACGCCGGTGACGACATATCCCCGGTCCGCGAGCAGCAGGGCGTGGGTGCCGGTTCCGCAGCCGAGGTCGAGCACGGTGCGGACGCTGCCGCTCGCGTGCCGCCGCATGAACGTCTCCACGGCGTCGCACTCGGCCGGGTAGTCCTTGTCGCCGTAGAGCGCGTCATACTGACCTGCGTAGGGCGCGCCGAACTCCACGCTCACGTGATCACCTTCCGCACCGCGGCGGCCACGGCGTCGAGCTGTGCCTCGGAGAGTGCGAGCCCCGAGGGCAGATAGAGTCCCTGTCGCGAAATCCGGTCGGTGACCGGATAGTGTTCGCCGGCGAACAGTCCGCGGTCGCGCAACGCCGGTTGCTCGTGCATCCCGACGAAAAAGGGGCGCGTTTCGACGCCCTCGGCGGTGAGCCGACGCGCGAACTCCCGCGCGTCCAGGCCGGCGGACTCGTCGAGGACGACCGCGTACATCCAGTAGACGGCGCGTGCCCATGGCTGCTCGAGCGGAAGCTGCAGCCGCGCGATTCCGGTGAGTCGCTCCGTGTATGCGTGGCCCATCCAGCGCTTGCGCGCGACGATGTCGTCGATGCGCTCCAGTTGTGCGACGCCGAGCGCCGCCTGCAGGTTGGTGAGGCGGCCGTTGTGGCCGAGCTCGGTATGATAGAATCGACGTTCCGGACTGAAACACAGATTGCGCAGACTGCGGGCACGATCGGCAAGGTGCGCGTCGTTCGTCAGCACCATGCCGCCCTCGCCGGTTGTGACGAGTTTGTTCGCGTAGAAGCTGAAGGTGCTCAGGTCGCCGAACCCACCACAGCGGCGCCACGCAGGGGCGGGGCCATTGCGGTCGCTCAGGTATTGCGCCCCGTGCACTTCGGCCGCGTCCTCGATCACCGCGAGGCCGTGGCGCCGTGCGACGTCGAGAATCGGGTCGAGGTCCGCCGGGTGTCCATAGAGATGCACGGGCATGATCGCCCGCGTGCGCGCCGTGACCCTTGCCTCGACCTGCGCCGGGTCCATGGCGAACGTGAGCGGGTCGGCGTCCACCAGGACCGGAATGCCACCGGCGTACACGATCCCCGACGCGCACGAGATGATCGTGAACGAGGGAATGATCACTTCGTCGCCCGGCTGGAGTTCGAGAGCCTGCAGGGCGATCTGGATCGCGAGCGTGCCGTTGCTGACGGCGATGCCATGCTTCATGCCGCAGTAACCCGCCCAGCCAGCCTCAAACTCCTCGATGAAACGGCCGGCCGAGGACACCCACCCGGTTCGGATGCACTCCTGCACGTACTCCAGTTCGCGCCCGGCGAGCGCCGGCTCGTTCACCGGGATCATCGCTAGAACCGCTCCTTCTCGTCGATGCCTGTATATGGGCCCTGCTTTACTTCAAGGAACACCGTATCCTCGAGCATCCGGAATCCATGTCCGCCGCCCACCATCAGCATCACGTCCCCAGAGCCGAGCTCCCGCGTGGCCACGAGCCGCCGGTCGTCGTCATACACGTCAATGAGGCAGCGGCCCTTTTTGACGACGAGTACTTCGGAGGTTCCGACGAGGTGGCGCTCGAGAGGGCGGTGCACATGGCGAGCGATTTCGCCGCCAGCCGGATAGACGACGAATCCGACCTGCTGCTTGAACTCGTCCGGCGTCACGAACGTGGTCCGGTCGGGCATGAATCCGGCGCGGATGATGTACGCCAGCGGCTGGTCGCCCGAGACCACGCGTTCGACGTCTTCCATTCGCGCTCCGCTCGACGTGGACATTTCGTGACCCTTTCGGCAGATTCGCCTGAGCGTCACCTGTACGCACAAAAACTACAACACTCCCACCCCCGTCGCCGTGATCCCTGACGCTTCGTCTCGCAGGATGCGCGTGGGCTTCGTGCCCGCGCTCGGCCGGCATGCGGGCGGCGTGTTCCAGTACTCGGCGGCGTTGACGACGGCCCTCACGGAAATCACCGCGGCGGACCGCCGCGTCGAACCGGTCGCCCTTCTGCCCGCGGGCGCCACGGACGGCGGATCGGCACTTCAAGCCGCAGGCTGGTCGACCACGAGCCTCATGCCGCCCGCGGGCGCTCTTCGGCGCGCACTGAGCAAGGCGATTGGCAAGGGGGCGCACCGCGATGCGCTCAACCGCCTGCGCGGCCTTGCCGGAGCCCGTTCGCACGGTGCGCCGGGATCGGCGGACCTGTCCGTGATCGCCCACCGCGCGGATCTCGCGGCGTGGTGGCGCCAGCAACGCGTGGACCTGGTGCTGTTTCCGCAGCCGCATCCATTCGCGTTCGAGGTCGGCCTGCCCTACGTGATTGCCGTGCACGATCTGCAGCATCGCCTGCAGCCGGAATTTGAGGAAGTGTCCGGCGACGGCGAATGGAGCCGGCGCGAGTACATCCTGCGCAATTGCATTGCCCGCGCGGAGCGGGTGCTCGTGGACTCGGATCTCGGGAAAGAGCACGTGCTGTTTTTCTACGAGGCGTACGGTGCCCGGGCCGAGCGCGTGGACGTGCTGCCGTTTGTCCCGGCGCCGGCGGTGACGCGCGCCGTCGGAGCCGAGGAGCAACTGGCGGTGCGCCGGCGCCACGGCATCCCGGATCAGTACCTGCTGTATCCAGCGGCGTTCTGGCCGCACAAGAACCATGCGCGCATCATCGAGGCGTTGGAGCGCCTGGCGAACGCGCGTGGCATGCGTGTACATGCCGTGTTCTGCGGCTCACACACGGACCCGCTCCGTGAGCGGCACTTTCGGCTCCTGATGGACATGGCTGCACAGTGCGGCGTCTCCGCGCAGGTGCACGTGCCCGGGTACGTGTCCGACGACGAACTCGCGGCGCTGTACGCCGGAGCGTCGGCGCTGGTGATGCCGACGTTCTTCGGACCCACGAACATTCCCGTGATCGAGGCCTGGGCGCATGGGTGTCCGGTGCTGACGTCGGACATCCCCGGAATCCGTGAACAGGTGGGCGACGCGGCGATTCTCGTGGAACCGCGCGCCGTGGACGCGCTGGCGGACGCGATTCACCGTCTGCTGACCGATGCGGCGCTCCGGCGCGACCTGGCCGTGCGCGGCATGGCCCGGCTCAGCGGATATACGCCTCTCCAATTCCGGCAGCGGTTGCACGACACGTTGCTGCGCGCCAGTGGCCGGCCGCCGACCGCCGTTGCGGCTTCCTCGGCCGGAGCCGGCCGGTGAATGCGCTGTCGAACGAAGAGGTCGTGGCCCACAATCAGCGAGCGCACGACGCCCTCGGCGCGCGCTACGACGAGGGACATCCCGAGATCTTCAACGACATCGAGCAACGGCGCCTTCGGGACACGGTCATCCGGGCGGTGGCGTTGGCACGCGAGTCAGGGCGTGGCGCCGTACGCACGCTCGACGTGGGTTGCGGCACCGGCAATCTCACCCGACACCTGATCGGCGCGGGCGCAACGGTGACGGCCGCCGACTTGTCTGCGACATTCCTCGACGTTGTGCGCGCACGCTTCGCGACGGGACTCGATGGGATCCTCAGGCTCAATGGCCACGACCTTCGCCCGGCGCCGGATGGCGCCTTCGACCTCGTCGCGACGTATTCGGTGCTGCACCACCTGCCCGATTACCTGCGGATGGCCCGGGAGATGGCGCGAGTGACGGCACCCGGCGGCATCGTGATGATCGATCACGAACGAACCGATGATAGCTGGACGTCCGCTTCCTACGCCGCGTTCCGGCTCGAAGCGGTCGCATGGCCGCCGCGAAATTGGTGGCACTACCTTCAGCCGTCGCGGTACTGGAAGCGCCTTCGCCCGTTGTTCGAGTGGCGCCGATGGCGGAATCCGCGGTGGATGCCCGAAGGCGATCTCCACATCTGGCCGGACGATCACATCGAGTGGGGTCGCATTGAACGCGTGCTCGAGGAAGCCGGGTGCGAGATCGTCGTCCGCGAGCGGTACCTGCTGTTCGAGCCGCAGTATCAGCGCGCTGCCTGGGAACGGTGGCGCGCGCAGACATCGGACATGCAGTTGCTCCTGGCGCGGAAGGTCGCGTGAACGACGCCCCTCTGGTCACGGTCGTCACGCCCTCATTCAACCAGGGGCGCTACCTGGCCGAGACCATCGACTCGGTGCTGGCGCAGGCCGTGCCGGGGCTGGAATACGTGGTGGTCGACGGCGGGAGCACCGACGAGAGCGTCGAGGTGATCAAGCGGTACGAGCGGCACCTGGCGTGGTGGGTCTCGGAGAAGGACGGGGGGCAGGCGCATGCCATCAACAAGGGACTGGCGCGCGCACGCGGCCGCTACTTCGCGTACCTCAACAGCGACGACACCTACCTGCCCGGCGCGCTTCACGTTGCGCTCGCCACGCTCGAGGGTTCGCCCGGCACTCGCTGGGTGGCCGGCGGGGTACTCGGGTTCGGCACGGCTGAGTCGCCCGTGAGCGTGTGGCATCTGCCCACGGTACCGACCACGCTGCTCGACTGCGTCACGGCCCACTTCCAGACGGCGCAGCCTGGGCACGTGTGGTCGCGCGACATGCTGCAGGCCGTGGGCGGGTTCGATGAATCGTTCCGCTACCTGTTCGACGTGAACCTCTATGCGACGTTGCTCGCGCGCGGCGAGCGCTGCGTCCCCATCGCACGACCGCTCGCGTCGTATCGATTCCATCCGGTGAGCAAATCGGTCGCCGAAGGCCACCTGTTCGAGGAGGATTGGGACCGGATCCGCGAGCGATTCGTGCCGGAACTTCCGGCGGTCACGCGCCTGGTGGCGCGGCACCGGATTGCGATGCTGAAGAGCGGCGCGCTGTTCAGTGCAGCCGCGCACCGGCATGGCGCGGGCGACCGGGCCGGCGCGCGCGCCCTCTATGCACAGGCGGCGCGCCGCTACCCTCCGAGCGTATTCGGGCGCAACGGGCTGGGCGCGTTACGGCGCCTGCTGCTTGGTGGCGCGTGACGTCCGGTGCGCGCCCGACGCGAGTGTTCTTCCCGTGTTCCGGCCTGGGGCGGGAGATGCGGGGGTTCGAGGCGTTCACGCGCGAGTGCGCGGCCGCGCTGCGCGGGCATCCGGAACTGGACATCACGGTGTTCGGCGGTGGTGGCGCGCCGGAGTCGGGCGAGCGCGCGGTATGGAACCTGCCTCGAGCCGGCGTTTGGGCACGCGTCCTCGGCTCGATGCTCGCGCGCGATCCCTATTTCATCGAACAGGCGAGTTTTTTTGCCGGGTTCCTTCCCGCGCTGATCATGGGGAAGCCCGACCTCGTGTACTTCGGCGACCTCAACGTCGGCAACGCGTGCTGGCACTGGCGGCGGCTCACAGGCCAGAGGTACGAGTTGCTCTACTACAACGGCGGAGCCACGACGCGGCCGTTTACCCGGTGCGATCTCGTGCAGCAGGTGAGTCCGGAGCACCTGGCCAGCGCGCTCGCCCGCGGCGAGCGCGCGGATCGCCAGGTGCTGCTTCCGCACGGAGTGGCGATCGAGCGCGAGTATCGCTCCGTCACGCACGCGGAACGCGTGGCGCTCCGTACCAGGCTCGGCGTTCCGGTCGACGGTTCGCTCGTGCTCGCGGTCGGCGTGCTGGACAGGTCCACCAAGCGAATGGACTACGTGATCGACGAGGTCGCCCGGATCGCGCCGGGTCCGCATCTGCTGCTGGTTGGCGCGACGACCCCCGAGACGCCCGGGGTGCGCGCGCGGGCCGCCGAGGTGCTGGGCGACCGGTGCACGATTCGGACGCTCTCGCGTGTCGATACCCGCCTGGCGTACCGCGCCGCCGACGCGTTTGTGCTCGCGTCGTTGCGGGAAGGGTTTGGCCTCGTCCAGGTGGAAGCGCTGGACGCGGGACTCCCCTGTGTCGTCCACGACACGCCGACGTCCGCGTTCGTACTCGGGCCGCACGGGGTTCGCGCGGATTTGCGGCATGAAGGTGCGCTCGCCGTCGCACTCGAGCGCGCACTGGCCGGGGGGCGCGGCGACGAGCGCGGACGCCACGAGTGGGCGTGGGGGCAGTTCTCGTGGGAGCGCCTTGTGCCGCGTTACGCCGAACTGCTCGCGTGCTCCGCGGCCGGCCGGCGTCCCGCATTTGCCGAGGTCCCATGAACGCACCTCCGGTGGTGGTGTTTGCCTACAATCGTCCCGACCTGCTCGCGCGCACGCTCGCGTCCGTGCGGAGTCGGGCGGTGCCGGCGCTGTACGCATACAGTGACGGGGCCAAGACCGCCGCCGATGCGGACGGCGTGGCCGCCGTGCGCCGCCTGCTTGCGAGTGTGGACTGGACCGAGGTGCGCCTGGTCGAGCGAACGGAGAACCTGGGTCTCGGTCGGTCGATTCTCGACGGGGTGAGTGCGGTGCTGCGCGAACACGACCGTGTCGTGATTCTCGAGGATGACATCGAACTGGCCCCCGGGACGTACGAGTGGTTTGCGGCCGCGTTATCGCAGTACGAACACGACAGGCGCGTGATGAGCATCAGCGCCTGGAATCATCCGCGCGTGACGCCCCACGGTCTTGGCGGGCGGCCCTTCTTCTCAGGCCGGGCGAACAGCTGGGGATGGGCCACGTGGACGCGGGCGTGGGACGGGATGCTTGCCGAAACCGCCCTCGAGAAGCTCGCGATCGCCCAACGTGCCGGCGTTGCGGCGGACATGTATGGTACGGACATCCCGGAGCAGGCCGCGGTGGAAGCCGAGTGGAACATCTGGGCTGTGCGGCTGGTCGCCCACCACATGGCCCACGGCGGCCTCGTCCTGCACCCCGGCGAACCGTATGCCAGGCACATCGGATGGGATCCACGCGGCACGCACGCCACGGATCAAAGCCGGTGGGATGCGCCGCTCGCGGCGCGCGCGGTGATTCCTGATCGGTGGCCAGAACCGGTGGAGCATCCCGCCGTGGCCGGGCTCTGGCGACACGCCGCCGCGGAAGAACGCGCGGCGGCCGTCGCGGGCACGATGCTGTCGGCACGGCTTGCGCGCTTCCTCTCCCGGATCGCAACGAAGGCGTTCGGACGGACGCCTTTCCCACGATGACGGCTTGCTCGCTTCAGCGGGCGACGTCCCAGGTGTGCGACACGAGCAAGTGGCCGTGGCCCTCGTCGTTCGTGCGGCCCGTGCCGAAGTAGTCGCCAGGCTCGATCTCCATCGTCGCGGCGTGTGTCACCCAGTCGGCGATGTCGCCGTTGACGGTCGAGTAGACGGTCAGGCGGTAGGCCCCCGCCTCGAACGGGAAGCGGGGAATCGTGCACGAGAAGGTCCCGGAGCCGGGCGTTTCGGGAAAGTCGCCGCGCTGGGACGCGCTGGACAGCAGGCAGAGCTGTTCGTCGAACGGTCCGTGGATGGCCGCGGAGACATGCACGTTCAGGAGCGTGGCGGAAGGAGACGCATAGCGGATCTCGATCCGCACGTCATCGCCGGAACGGACGAGGCCGCCGCCGGCGGTCGCATTCCGGACGGTGACCGATTCGAACCGGAGCGCGCCGTTTCCGGTGCGGTCGCGTCGGTCGACGAGCGGGGTCGTGACGAGGCTCTCGAGCGAGCGCAGGTAGTGCTGGACCACCGCGCCCGCCGCGCCATCTTCCACGAGGCGGCCCTGCTCGAGCAGGATGCCGCGCGTGCACAACGCCGTGATGGCGACCATGTTGTGGCTCACGAAGATCACCGCGCGTCCCTGCTCGTGCGCGACCTCGCCCATCTTGCCGAGACACTTCCGCTGGAATGCGGCGTCACCGACGGCGAGGACCTCGTCCACGACGAGGATCTCCGGGTCGAGGTGGGCGGCCACGGCAAAGGCGAGGCGGATGTACATCCCGCTCGAGTAGCGCTTGACCGGTGTGTCGAGGAAGCGGTCAATCTCGGCGAAGGCGACGATCTCGTCGAAACGGCGCTGGATCTCGTGCTTGCGCATGCCGAGGATCGTGCCGTTGAGGAAGATGTTCTCGCGGCCCGTGAGCTCGGGATGGAACCCCGTGCCCACCTCGAGCAGGCTGCCGATGCGTCCATATAGCCGGATCTCACCTTCGGTGGGCCAGGTGATGCGCGAGATGAGCTTGAGCAGTGTGCTCTTGCCGGCGCCGTTCCGGCCGATGATCCCGACGGTCTCGCCGCGCGCGATCTCGAGCGACACGTCACGGAGCGCCCAGAGCGTGCTGTCGGGCCCCACGTGGTCGCGCGACAGGCCGCGCATGAGTGCCTCACGAAACGTCGTGGCGGCGTTTTCCATCCCGAGGCGGTAGCGCTTCGAGACCCCGTGGACCGACAGGGCAGGGCCGCTAGATGACATCGGCGAGCTGTCGTTCGAAGCGGGCAAAGACCACGGCTCCGGCCACCAGCGCGAGGACGGTTCCCGCGACGGCAATACTCACGCTCGCGGCGGACGGCGGAGTGGTGCCGAGGACGGCCCAGCGAAATCCATCGAGCATTCCGGTGAGCGGGTTCAGCACGAACCAACTGCGGATCTGTTCCGGCAGGACGCTCGTGGCGTAGGCGACCGGGCTGGCGTAGAACAGGAGCTGCATGAACACGGGCAGGGCGTGCTGGATGTCGCGGAACCGGACCGAGAGCGCCGCCGCCACCGTC
>Ga0315281_10011276_pt1 | contig 12254 bp, 6 predicted proteins | sample YL17G07_0_MG_FD_204540 | JGI IMG/M metagenome (GOLD analysis project Ga0315281, IMG submission 204540) | Sediment microbial communities from Yellowstone Lake, YNP, Wyoming, USA - YL17G07_0 | ecosystem: Environmental > Aquatic > Freshwater > Lake > Sediment | place: USA: Wyoming | collected... | reverse complement strand
GTAACACCGACCGCTGATTCGGCGCTGATAATTCAGGCTGCGGATGGTGCCATTACCGGTCAAAGTGAAGCAGCGCTTGCCGGGGTTTTTACTGACCTGGTTGCAGACGCGGACCATTATAAGGCGGTCAGTTTTTTAAAAGACCACGCAATAATCGGAGGTTATCCGGATGGAAGTTTTAAACCGGCCAATGTAGTTTCACGCGTTGAAGCTTTGAAGTTTATTTTGAATGGGGCAAAGGCCCGCCTGATTACAGATGTTAAGCTTCCCTTTAAGGATACGGATAAGGATGGATGGTACATAGACTTCGTGGCTACCGGATACAGTAAAGGTATTATAAAGGGTTATCCGGATGGCAGCTTTAAGCCCGCCAACACCGTAAACAAAGTTGAATTTTTGAAGATGTTACTAAGTGCCATGGAAATCCAGTTTAATCCTGTGGCAATTCGCGATCCTTATACTGATGTTCCAAAAGATTCCTGGTATGCGCCTTATGTAAGGTACGCCAAGGAAAAAAACCTGATTGATGTAGCCGGCACTGAATTCCGGCCAGAGGAAGGAATGACCCGTGAAGACGTGGCAGAGGCCATGTATAGAATGATTTTGATTAAGATCAGCGGTGCTGATTCCTATAGTTCCACCCTTAGCGTTGCTTTGGAAACGGTGGATAGATACTTCAGCTAGGAATACTCGCTTTCATAAAAGCGTGGTGTATAATTCTGGCTACCAGGCAAGCCCCAGGGTTTTATAGGGTTTGCCAAGTATGCGCCCGTAGCTCAGTTGGATAGAGCAGTGCCCTTCTAAGGCAAAGGTCGGCCGTTCGAATCGGCCCGGGCGCACCAGGAAATTGCGAGGATAGCGACCGGAGCGGAGGCTTTTTACATGCCCTTGCGCTTTTCCCTAACTTATGGTAAAAATTACTATCCAACATTAATTCTGCCTGAAAAATGCACCTGAACCAAGATGAACAAATAGTCAAAACCTACCACCATCATGGCACCACCTTCCTGATGCGGGCCTTTGGCATGCTGTTTGTGAGCCTGCCTTTTTACTTTTTTGCCGCACTTTTAAGCTCGATTTTAGATAAAACTACCATGGCGCTGACCTATGGCGGAATCACCCTGATTTTTGGCCTGGTTATGGCGTATGATTTGATGCTTTATTATTTTGACAGGCTTATAATTACCAACAGGCGGGTTGTCCACATTGACTGGAAAAGCGCGGTAAAACGAGATGAGCATGAAGCTGAAATAAACGATATCCAGGACATATCTACTGAGGAGACGGGTATTTTTGCCGCCCTGCCAATTTTCGATTACGGCACTTTCAGTCTTGAAACCGCTTCAACCAAAACCAGTATCATTTTTACTGAAGCTCCCGACCCCGAAGGCATCAAGCACTTCATCTACCATCTGCAAATAAAACCGTCTAGAATAGGAGGCAGCCACCTTACTCCTATTGATGATACAGCGAGACAAACCGTCGACGAAGAGGCCGCTATCAGCCGACGCCAATAAGGAAGATTCCAGTCAGTTTGATGTTACGCTCCGTCCGCAGACCCTTTCCGATTACATAGGTCAGGATGAAGTTAAAAGAAACCTGCGGGTTTTTATTGATGCGGCAAAAAAACGCAGCGAGAGTCTTGAACATGTTTTAATTCATGGGCCGCCCGGCCTTGGAAAAACAACTTTGGCCAATATCATTGCCCGTGAAATGGGAGTGAACATCCGCGTTACTTCCGGGCCGGCTTTGGAAAAACAGGGCGACGAAGCCCGCGGTGGAGGAAGTTCTTTACACCGCAATGGAAGATTTCGGGTTGGATTTGATAATCGGCAAAGGCCCATCCGCCCGTTCAATGCGGCTGAAACTCCCCCGCTTCACTTTGATTGGAGCTACCACCAAAATGAGTATGCTATCAGCACCGCTTCGGGACAGGTTCGGTGCTATTTTCCGCCTGGATTTTTATGATATTCCCAGCATCCAGAAAATAATTGGCAGATCCTCCGCAATTTTGAAATGCATTATTGATGATGAGTCGGCGCTGCGGCTGGCACAGTCATCGCGCCAGACCCCGCGCATTGCAAACAGGCTGCTGCGGCGCGTGCGCGATTACACCGAAGTTCACGGCAACGGCGAAGTGAGCATGCCAATGGTAAATAAATGCCTTGAAGCTCTGGCTGTGGACCAGCTGGGTCTGGATGCCGTAGATCGCATAATTTTAAAAACCATCATTGAAAAGTTTGACGGGGGTCCGGTTGGATTAAGTACTATATCCGCGGCCATTTCGGAAGAGCAGGACACCGTGGAAGATATTTATGAACCATTTCTGCTTAAGCTTGGCTTTCTGGAAAGGACGCCGCGCGGCAGGGCGGTTACAAAACTTGCCTACAACCATTTAGGACTTGAATCATTAACAAAAAAATAATATGAGAAGATCTGAAAGAAAAATATCGAATGTTTCCAGGCTGGCACTGCTGACTTTTATAGGACTTGGAATTATGTTTGCTTTTTATGGTTGCCAAATGTTGCAGCCGAATGACGCGCATCTTAATATTGACGAGCAGCCGCTGGATCGCAGGATCGGGGTGATAAAGTCGCTTGGCGGAGTAAAAACTTCCAGCCAGGGAACACATCTGCTGCAGCTTGATGACGGCAGCACCATTCTGTTAAAAAGCCTGCAAATCAATTTGGATGATGCTCAATACAACGGTAAAAGCGTTGAGGTACGCGGCCTTATTACCTACACCACGGATGGCAAGCAGATAATGGAAGCGGTAAATATAGATATTCTTCAGGATGCGACGGCTGCAACTATGGAAGAAGTTTTCTGGAAGGACTACGCCAGCGCCGGTTTAAATTTCAGCGTAAAGTATAGATCTGATTTCAAAGTTGATGACACAGATTCATCGCAGGTAACTTTTGAAAAAGAGGTTCTGCCCGAACCTTCCACCCAACAGACACAGGACACTGTTTCCAGCATGGAATCAAAACCGGTTATGCATGATTTTGTTGTTGCCAGGACAGATCTGAAGCAAGACCAGCTGCTTTCTTTCCTGCAGCTAAAAGATCTTTCCAGCGCCGAACTTCTATCCAAAGGCATTTCAAGAAGTAAAGTTGGCGCTCTGAGCGTTGATTCTTTAAAAAAGACCGATGGAACCACTGTAGTTTACTACGTAATGGGTGGTGATTCCGTTTACAGGATTACTCTTGATAGCGGCAGTGACCAGGAAACTTTAGCTGATCAAAACCTGTTCTATGAAATGTTGAGCACTTTCCGCATTATTGGCCAGGATGAAAGTTCCGGCGATGAAAGCGACCTTCTGAACAATTTGGATTTGGGTACAAAGAAACCGGCTGTTGAAAGCGGCAGTACTTCTGAAAGTGGTTCAGCCACAGGAAGCAGCCTGATTAATTTTGACGCGGACGCGGATACCAGCACAAGCACGGCCACTGGTGCTTCCGCCACTTCGGAAAGCGTTGCAGCAACTACTCAGCAAGAAATTGAGGGATACGCAAAACTTGAAAGCGATGTCTTTAATTTTGCGCTTCAATACCCTAAAAGCTGGTACTATGCTGGCTCTGCCGGATCTGAGACCGGGGTTATAAGGCACTATGATTTCGGATCAAAGCCTTTGGATGAAGAACCAGGAACCGTATCAATGGATGTGATGAGCGGATCTGTCCCAGGCGGCAGCCAGGTTTCCGCGAACGGTATTACAGTTACAAAAACCAGCAGCGGCAGTAATGTAATTTTATATGTGCAGGGCAGCGGCAGCAGGGTATATAAGATAACCGGGCCATCCGGCCAGGAAGCAACCCTTCTTCAAATTGCGGGTTCTATTAGGGAGTAATTCTAACCAGATATTGACGCACGTTGCTTAGCACTAATAACTATGAGTGCCAGTTTGGTTATAATTTTCGCTTATTAACTGCAAGCAATGCAATATAATAAACAATCGATCCGTAAAGAGTAAATGAGGCAGGTGACTTCAGAATTGAGCCTAAATATGGTAGAATGTAAAAACACTTAATAAAAAACAAATTATGCAGGATAACCGTTTCGAAAAATTCACGAAAGAGGCTAAGCAGGCACTGATTGTGGCTCAGGAGAAGGCTCGTGAATCCAAGCTGAACTATGTTGGAACAGAGCATATTCTAATCGGCATACTTTCACAGCAAAACTCCCTTGGGTCGGCCATTTTACTGAATTTTGGCGTTTCGCTGGAAAATGTTTTTCTGGTTTTAAAAACCGTGGGCAGAATGTCTTCCCCGCCCACCAACCCCCAGAAAGGCTGGGGAGGTCTTTCCGGCTTTGCCAAAAAAGTTATAGAGGGCGCTGTAATGGCGGCATCTCAATTCAATCATACATATGTCGGAACTGAGCATTTACTTTTTGCGCTGGTAAGCCAGGAAAATACCGCAGCAACCGTAATATTGGAAAACATGAAGGTCAATCCGATAGATATAAAGGAACAAATAATCCAGACTTTTGAAAAAACCAAAAATTCAAACAGCCAGCAGGGCACCCCGGAAGGAGCCCAGAACATGAGCCCGATTGAATTTTTCCTGAGCGGTTTACATGGCGTTCTGGCCGGCAATATGCAAAACATGAACCAAAAGGATCAATTCAGCAATAAAGAGGGTTTTAAGGGAAAAGATGAAAAGGAGCCGCGCGAAGGCGGCCGTGAAGAAAAAACTTCAAAGACTCCGGCTCTTAATTATTTTACGACTGATCTGATAGCTGAATGCAGAAAAGGAAAACTTATGCCGGTAATTGGCCGAAGCAAGGAAATTGACCGTACCATAAGCATTCTTTGCCGAAAAACTAAAAATAATCCTGTATTGATCGGTGAACCTGGCGTTGGCAAAACCGCCATTATAGAGGGTCTGGCCCAGGCAATAGTTGCTGAACAGGTACCGGACGTGATGTTGGACAAGCGCATACTGTCCCTTTCCATGACTGCGGTTGTTGCAGGAACCAAATACAGAGGCGAGTTTGAGGAAAGAATCAAACAGATCATTGATGAAGCTGCTTCGCAGCAGAACGTAATTTTATTTATTGATGAACTGCACAGCGTTATCGGCGCAGGTTCGGCTGAAGGAAGCCTTGATGCAGCAAATATTTTGAAACCGGCACTGTCCCGCAACCGCATCCAGGTAATTGGCGCTACAACCACGACCGAATACCGCAAATATATTGAAAACGATACTGCTCTGGAACGCCGTTTCCAGCCCGTGATGGTTAAGGAACCTACAGAAGAAGATACGCTCCTGATTATGCAGGGTCTTCGTGAAAGTTTTGAAGATCACCACAGCCTTATAATTGAAGATGGCGCTTTAAGCGCGTCAGTTCGGCTGGCCAAGCGTTACATCAATGACCGCTTCCTGCCCGACAAGGCAATTGACGTTCTGGATGAAGCCTGTGCTATAAAGCGTATTAAAGGCCGTGGCCAACTGGATAAATTGCGCAAATTGCAAAAGGAACTCAGCAAGATCATTAAACAAAAAGAAGAATCCGTATCCAGCCAGGATTACGAATTCGCGGCAGAACTTAGAAACAGGGAACTTGAAATCCTGAAAGATATGGAAGCATGCAGGACCGTTAAAATTCCACGCGACCAAAGGGACAGCATTGATGAAGAAGATGTCGCGCGTGTCGTATCCAATATTACAGGAATCCCTTTAACCAGACTTATCAAATCGGACATCGACCGTTTGATGAAACTTGGAGACCTGCTGAAAAAACATATTGTCGGTCAAAATGAAGCTGTGGAAGCCATGGCTAAGGCAATTCAGCGTTCACGCGCCGGGTTTGCGGCGCCAAACAGGCCAATCGGTTCATTCATTTTCATGGGACCAACCGGTGTAGGTAAAACCGAACTGGTTAAGGCCATTGCCCGAGAGGTTTATAACGACAAAGACTCTCTGATAAAAATAGACATGAGCGAATTCATGGAACGCCATAATACATCCCGACTGGTTGGCGCAACTGCCGGTTATGTTGGCTATGAAGACGGCGGACAGCTTACAGAAGCGGTGAGACGCAAACCTTTTTCAGTTGTTCTGTTTGATGAAATTGAAAAGGCGCATCCGGATGTTTTCAATCTGTTATTGCAGATTCTGGAAGACGGCGTGCTCACAGACAGCAAAGGACGCGCTGTGGACTTCAAGAACACCATAATCATTATGACTTCAAATATTGGTGCAAAGCGCCTTACAGAAAGGGCTGCGCCAATCGGTTTTAACCTGCCGGTAAGCGAACTTAAAAAGGCCGAGCAGGACTATGAAACGATCAAAGGAATGGTGATGGATGAACTTAAAGAGAACTTCCGCCCGGAATTCCTGAACCGTATTGATAAGGTTATTGTATTTAAGCCCCTTACTCATGAAAGCGTAAAAGATATCGTTAAGCTGCACATCGGCCAGTTGCAGGAACGCATTAAATCCAAGAATCTTATACTTGATCTTACTGCCGGCGGACTGGAAATTCTGGCAAAACTAAGCTATGACCCGCAATATGGGGCCAGGCCGGTAAGGCGTAAAATACAGGAACTGGTTGAAGATGTTTTGACCCAAAAATACCTGGAAGGTGAATTTAAGGACGGCGATACCATCAAGATAACAAAAGATGGTGAAAATGTCGGTTTAAAGCGCGAAAAACAAACGACGCACAAAGGTCTCAGTGGCGGAACCAAAAAAACTACTAAAGAGCTTCAAAAGGTATAAAGAAATTCAGAAAAACAAATTAAGCTTCAGTATCCTGGTAAGTTAAAAGGAATTGGAGCTTTTTTGGTATTTGACTTTTTGGCCTGATACTCTAAAATCAATGGGCTTGAACTTTCGGTTTTGAAAAAACCTGGCAAAGTCCCGAAACCAAGCTTTTATACTTAATGACTTTCGCCAAGGTGCTCTTTTATGGCAGTAACTGCTACACAAACCAACATGGCACAGCTTATGGAAAGCATGCCGGAATTTAAGCTACCCGAACCCGGTTCCATTGTGGATGGTAAGGTTGTTAGCATGTACAAAAATAAGATCCTTGTGGATATTGGCGGAATTGCAACGGGGCTTATTTCCGGCCGCGAAGCCAAAGATAGCGGTGATACCATTAAAGGCCTGAAAATAGGCGATGATATTGCGGCTTATGTTATTGAAGGTGAAAACGATGAAGGTTACATCGTACTTTCTTTACGTAAAGCCAACCAGGAAAGGACCTGGAAACGCTTCCAGGATGCCTACGAGAAATCTGAAGTTATCACTGTAAAAGCCAGTGAAGCCAATAAGGGCGGCTTACTGCTTGAGATTGACGGAATCAAAGGCTTTATTCCGGTTTCGCAGCTTGCTCCAATGCACTATCCCCGCGTTAATGATGCCGATGCCAACCAGATTTTACAGCGTCTTCAGCAGCTTGCCGGAATTACCTTCATGGTTAAAATCATCAATATTGATAAGGAAAACGGTAAATTAATCCTTTCGGAAAAAGCGGCCATGGAAGAACAAAGAAAAGTGGCGCTGACCAAATTGAAGATCGGAACTGTTGTTAAAGGCGTCATCAGTGGTATCGTTAAATTTGGTATTTTCGTTGCATTTGAAGGATTGGAAGGTCTGGTGCATATTTCTGAAATTGCCTGGGGTCATGTTAAGAATCCTGCGGATTATGGAAAACTGGGCGGCCCTGTAGAAATTATGGTAATAGGCGTTGATGGTGATAAAATTTCGCTTTCGATGAAGCGCCTTACTCCGGATCCATGGCTGGAAGCCGCAAAAATGTTCAAAATCGGCTCTATTGTGGAAGGCGCGGTGAATCGCGTAACTCCGTTTGGCGTGTTTGTTAAACTTAATGACGAAATTAACGGTTTGATCCACATCACTGAAATCCCTGGAGCTGAAAACCTTAAGGATCCGGGCGAAATGATGAAGATCGGTGATAAAATAAAAGCAAAAGTTATAGCTGTTGAACCTGATGAACACCGGGTGGGCCTATCGGTTAAGGCACTTACTGATGAACCAAAGAAGAAGATTAAAAAAATGAGCGAGGAAGCAACGGAAGCTGCAACAGAAACAGACGCAGATGCGGTTGTGGCTGAGGAAAAAGCTGCCGAAGGCCCAGCAAAAGCGGCGGCTAAAAAGTCCGCAAAAAAGGCAAAGGGTGAAGACCAGACTGCGATGGAACTGGACGAAGCCCCCGCTAAAGCTGTTACTAAAAAGGCAAAGAAAGAGGACTAAACCTGCGCGGAATTTTGTGGTTCAACTTCGCGCGAGTAGAGCCCCGCGAGAGTTTTTTTATCAATATGAATCTTGTCTCCGCTCATGCCGGCGGTAAGTTTATTTGGATCTTTATCGTCTGCCAATCCCCCCTGACTTTTGCCAAGACATAAGTCAATTTTCTTATATGGAAGTGAAGATTTCATTATCATTTCGTTTATTTTTAGCCGTTTCTGGTTGATTGCTTCAAAACGTTTGCTGTAGCCGCTGTAGCCGGCGAATGGCGGAATGGTGCAGGCATAAACTTTTACATTTTTGGCGATAAGCAGCTTCCAGATTTGTTCAATTCGGGAAAAAATTGCTTCAGCGGTATATTTTTCACCTGATGCACCAATGTCGTTGGTGCCAATCAGAACAACGCCGTTCTCGAAGGAACTCAAACCGGTGGGGTCGCTTTGGGCTCGCTCTTCCAGTTTTCCTAAAAGCCAGACTGAAGTCTGGCTCTTTTGGGCAAGAGTTTCGACGTGCGTAAAATCGCCGAACTGGCCGGCCTTTTCAATTTGCGCGGTGATTGAGTCGCCCATGAAAAGCGTGGCGCCTTTTTTGCCGGGTTCGCCTTCTTTGTGTTCAACTGCGGCTGGCAGCGGTGCGGGCGCAGGCTGAACAGGTTCCGGAGGACTGATTTCAGCCGCGGGCGCCGGTTCCATTGCCGGTGCCGCTTCCGGGGGCATGTTTCCTCCCCTGCTGAAAGGACTTTTTTTTGGTACTGCGGCATAAGCTGCTGGAGCAATTTCTACAGAAGGTAATTGCGGGGCGGGCTTGGCTGATGGAGCGGCAGCAAGAGGCGCTGCTTCAGGCGCAGGCGGAACAGCAGGCCTTGGCTCTGGTGCTACTGGAATTGCCGTCGGCTGCGGTTCGGGCGCTGCCGCTACGGCCGGTTCAACAGCTATTGTTGGCGCGTTCCCCTGCCCAACGAAAATAGAAATGCCCGGGTGCTGGACGAATGGCGGCCCCTGTTCCGGTTTGTGCGGAGGATGCCATTCCTTAACCGCCAGATAACGCTGGCCGTTATATTCAAACGGCGTAATTGACCCGAACGGTTTTATGTCCAGAAAATCATTGGCTGCAGCAACAACTTCTTTCGGCAGGTCGCCGCTTGGCGGTTTGTAGCCTTTCGGAAGTTTGGTGCGTATCTGCTGGATTTGCTGATGCCATTGTCCTGCGTCCGGCGCAATATCAACCTGCATGCTGGGCATGCCTGCAATTTGCTGTTTGTTCCCTGGTATGAGCATGGCAACTTCAGCAGGGGCTTCCGACGGCGTTTCTTCTGGAATTTTTTCAGGCGACTTTGCCTTGTATTCATCGACCATTTCTTTCATCCATGCCGGATAACTGTAACGACTTCCGGCTCCGCTTCTTTCGCCAAAAAGCGCTACGCGGGTTTCTGAATATTTCGAATCTTTCATGAATTCCTGGGCGTTCACTTCAATGCCTTCCATCTCAACACTTAAGACGACATCCAGTCTGCTGGAATAGTCGGCATATATTTTTCCGTGGGCCTTATCACCGATATCCTGAACAATCCTTCCTGTAACGTCATAATCTACCACAGCCCTTTTGCCGTCGATCGTTCCCATTACCGGCCTGGAGTAAAGTCCCCCGCCAAAAACAAGCTTTCCATCATCTTCATATGGAGCAAGAACGCTTTTTCCCGAACCTACATTAACTTTGTCCTTGTCGATGCCATGTTTTTCCATCCATTCATCAAGCATCCGGCTGTGCTCTTCCATGTATTCGCCGGATTCCATGGCAACGCCGTTTCGTTCAATACCTCTTGGAGTTTCAATGTTTATGTTCAGCGGCGGCAGGCCTTGTTCGCGCCTTTTTGCGTTAACCCTGGCTTCCAGCTGTTCGCCTGTAAAGAATGGGACCCTTGGGACTGAAGGGTCGTCATACAGCCTTTTCTGGAAATCTTTGGTCGGCAGGACGCCGCCCATCATTTCGGCAATGGCCTGCGAAGTGAAAGCATCAGTACAAATGCGCACGGAATCGCCGGGAACGCCGATTGCCAAGTTGTTCAGCATTTTTATTTTTACTTTTTGTCCGTTAACTACAGTTTCGTATGTTTTTGGTTTTAATGATTCTGGTGAAAGCGCGCCTTTAGCAACCTGCGATAACAAAAGGCGCTGCTTTTCTTCAGGCGTTTTGCATTGTTTATAGGCTTCAACGAACTGGCTGCCGGTCATTGCGTCAGGTGCGCGTTCGGGTGTTTTTTTGTCACCTTCTTTTTTGTCCGCGGGCTTGGCTGTGCCTTCTTTACCCGCCGGAACGTCAATTGGAACACCAGCAGGAGTTTTTGGCGTTTCCAGCTTTTCGGCGGGTTTTTCGGCCTCGGGAGCTATGGACATCAGTGGCTTATCTTTTTCCATTTTTCGGGCTTTAAATATTCTTAGTATTATACCATAAAAAAGGCTTAATTTAAAGTTTGGATTGTCCCCATAAATGCGTAGAATGAACCCATGAAAGTAGCAGCAAACGAACTCAATAAAAGCCAGCAGGAGGCCGTCACTCAGACCGACGGCCCGCTTTTAATCATCGCGGGCGCCGGAACGGGAAAAACCAAGGTGATTACTTCCCGCATTTTGCATCTTTTGCTTGATAAAAAAGTGCCGCCTTCACAAATTCTGGCGTTAACTTTTACCGAAAAAGCTACCGAAGAAATGGTTGAACGCGTGGACGTCGCCCTGCCGCTTTCTTACGAAGAAATTGCCATAAAAACTTTTCACGGCTTCTGCGACCAGGTTTTGCGCGAACGCGGAATCGAAATCGGAATTGACCCGGGCTACAAAATTTTAACGCAGGCCGAGCAATGGTTTTTTGTGAAGAAAAATATTTTTAATTTTAATCTGGATTATTACCGGCCCTTGGGCAACCCGGGCAAATTTATTTTTACGCTGCTGACCCACTTCAGCCGGTTGAAAGATGAGGACATAAAGCCTCTGGCATACCAGCAGCATGCGGAAAAACTGGCTGCGGCTGCGCACGCGGACGCGGATGCCGCCAAAGAGGAAGCTCAAAAAATGCTGGAAGTTGCCAACGCTTACCAGACTTACCAGGAGCTGATGCAGCAGAATAACTTTCTGGATTTCGGCGATTTGCAATTTTACTGCCTTCGCCTTTTTGAAAAACGTGCGTCGGTTTTGAAGGAATACCGCGAGCGCTATAAATATATTCTGGTGGATGAGTTCCAGGACACCAATTTTGCCCAGAACAAGCTGGTGATGCTGCTTTCGGCTGAACACAAAAACCTTACGGTTGTTGGCGATGACGACCAGAGTATTTATAAATGGCGCGGCGCTTCTTTAAATAATATTTTGAATTTTGAAAAGGTTTTCCCGAAGGCGAAAAAAGTTGTTCTTACCGAAAATTACCGTTCCACCCAGAACATTTTGGATTTAAGTTACGCGCTTATCCAAAACAATAATCCATACCGCCTGGAAGCGCAGGAAGGGATTGATAAAAAATTGGTAGCAAAAGGATCTAGCGAATTGCCAACTGATCCTATTCATGGTGTGGTCAAGAATTCCGTACTAGTACGGGAAAAAGTTGCCGGCGACCCGGCGGAAATCTGGCATTTTAATTCTTACCTGGATGAAGCGCGTGCGGTGGCGGAAAAGATTAGCGAACTAGTTTCTGCCGGCAACGTGACGGCCGCGGGCGCAGGCATAGGCGCCAACCCCGATGGCGCCTGCGTTTACAAAGACAACGCAATTCTGGTGCGCACCAACCAGCACGCGCGTGTTTATGCCGAAGCTATGAAGGAAAAAGAAATTCCTTTCAGTGTGCGTGACAGCCAGGGCCTCCTTAACTTTGAAGAAATAAAAGATTTGCTGGCGGTTTTAAAGTTCGCAGTGCGCCCGCACGATGATATCGCTTTTTTCCGCGCGCTGGCACTGCCGATTTTTGCAATTCCAATCAGGCAAATCCTGGACCTTCAGAAAAAAGCCAAAGACGCCGACTATAAACCGATGTTCTTTTACCTGCGTGAA
>Ga0315281_10011275_pt1 | contig 12254 bp, 17 predicted proteins | sample YL17G07_0_MG_FD_204540 | JGI IMG/M metagenome (GOLD analysis project Ga0315281, IMG submission 204540) | Sediment microbial communities from Yellowstone Lake, YNP, Wyoming, USA - YL17G07_0 | ecosystem: Environmental > Aquatic > Freshwater > Lake > Sediment | place: USA: Wyoming | collected... | reverse complement strand
GTACCCACTAACTTTGATAGGAGTTGATATGACTTTAAGTTTTATAGAACGTAAGAAGATATGGTGGAATTGGCATAAAGAGAATCCCCATGTTTGGGAATACTTTGAAATGTTTGCTCTAGAAGCCGTGAGAATGGGTCGAACAAAGGTCAGTCATTGGCTGATAATCAACAGAATTAGGTGGGAAGTCACCATAGTCACTACTGGTTCAGACTTCAAGATTAGTAACGACTACATTGCTTTTTATGCAAGACTCTGGAAAGCAAAATACCCTCAATACAAGGACTTGTTTAACACTAAACAGATGATTGGAGAACCAAGATGATTGCGAATGTCTTTTCCTTGATTTTACTTTTGGCTTTTGGTGGAGGACTCCTCATACTAGGAGTATGGATTTTCCTCCACTTCTTTGACGATTAGGCGTGTAAACCATTCAAATACTGAGTCTTCCCTGCAACCTTGACAGCAGTCAACTCTTGCATTTTGATGTTATTCGGGTCATAAGATACATGAACCCATCCACTATCGGGTATACCCTGTGTGTAAAACTCAAGAATAAGTTGTGTGTAGTCAAGGTTATCCATGATCCACTGTGCAAGGTCAGCATTAGCAATACCAGCTATCTCTATATCACAGGCTTGCCCCTTGCAATGGTCTGAGGTCTTCGACCCTCCCACAGCAGCATTACTTTCAGGACTGCGAAAACCGCTATTCACGGTAACAGACTTGCCAAAGTGTTCACGAATAGGCTGCAATACTTCTTGGCACAACAGTTTGAGGTTCTCAATGGTTGCTTCATCAGGCGTGTTGTCCAGACCCAAACGAGTAGCAGTGTCGGACTTGGTCAGTTCTTTCAGGGAAAAGTTGGCAGATAAGTTCATGGTTTGACTTTCAAGGTTTGGAGGGCTTCGTTGTAGAGGGAGACACAAGTTGCAAGTTTTCTGATGGCGGCATCTCCTTCGTCTGTGATGGCGATAAGAGCTTTAGAAGTCTCTGGGTCAAGTTCGGCTGATGCACTTCCTGAGTTACTTCCGCTGGTAGCGGTGGTATCTGAGGAGGCGTGTACGGCGCACTCTGAGGCTTTGACAGCGATCCGCAACCGCAAAGCACCAGAGTCAATGTCAGTATTGCGCTTTTGCTGTAAAAGTTTAGCATTTTGGTTAGCTTTCATCAGTTGGTTAGATTGGGTATTCACAGCAGAAACCAGTGCCTGTTCCTTTTGTCGAGCATCTGCATTCAGAGCAGCAATCTGAAGCTGTTGTTTAGTAAACTCATCATGTTTACCCTTAGAGTATCCACCGCCAAAGGCAGAACCAATGGCGATGAGAATACCCAAAATTACCCAAGGATTAAACAGACTCATGGCTTAGGCGGCTCATCATTGTCAACAACTTCAGCCTTTGATGTCGCAGTTGCTATTGCTTTGACACCAGAACGACCAGCAACACCACCAAGAACACCAGTGATAAACACCATGATGGTATTAATCTGTTGTGTATAAATCTTGTCAATTGCTGCCATGCCTGACATTGGCTGAGTTACAAATGAGACTGAATACAGGAACATTGCCACTGATCCAAGAAGAATCAAGGTCAAAGCAAATATTACGATTGCCCAAATTCTGACTTCAATTTCTTCAGCAGTCATTCGGTTGTTTGGTTTGTATCCAATGGTAGGCATCACTTTTTCTCCTGTTCAGGTTTAACTAACATTTCAGGGCAAGTGCCTGTAGCTGTGCAAATAGGGGGCTTGCACTCAGCATTTTGCCAGTTCTTAGGGTCTTGGCAACTATAGCGAAATCGGTCTTCACAGCCCGTCAACAGTACCAATGCCATCAAGAATAATATTCTCATTTGCTTTTCTCCCTTTCTTTTTGCTCAAGCTTTTGCCGCATTTTCTCGACCTTCTCTACCTGAGAATTGACCTCATTCTTAGCCTCTAAGATGTCAAGATAAAGAAACCCCATGACAGGCAACAACAAGGCAATCAGCAAGCAAGCAGCAATCCATCCCACTATGTCTTCCTCCACTGACTTACGAACAGTAACCACGCCCACAGGTAAAGGAGGAATATAGTAGTCGCTGCTAGGTACGCTAGTTTTAGCTGGAAGTTTCTTTCTTCCTGTTTGCGTTGCCATAGTTCCCGCCGTTTTACTGCTTCTTGCTTCAATCTCGCCTGAGTTTGCTCCTCTTGTATTGTCTCTCTCATGTTAAAGACCTCTGAGTACAGTGCGCCCATCTCAGGAGGACTCTGGTACACCATACATTCCCTGATCTGCACCACCAACTCAGCCATCTGCTGTTGTGCCATCACTCTCTTGAGTGCAGCTTCCATGTAGTTCTGGTCAGGGTCATAGACGTTCTTTGACTTCTCTTCTTCTTCCCTTATGTGCGCTTCTAATTGCTCTTGAATCTTGAAGAACTCTGTCAGACTTTGGACGATACCAACTTTGACTTGAGTCTCATCAACAGGTGCATAAACAGATTTCTTAGACTTAGCAACAGGCTTTGCAGCTTGAGGCTTTGGTTTAGCACCAAAGAGTTTGCGGAAGTTACCCCAAAATCCAGTAACTTCTTTGTATATCCCAACGACTTCATCAGCAGTGGCTTTAATCTCAACAAAAGATTCTTTAGCTTGCTTGTAGAGTTCGCAACCAGCTTGAATCTGTTTGACCAGACCAGCCGCCATGAGGCATAACGTGATTGGATCAATGAAGTTCTCCTATTGGGTTGAAAACAAGCCTGTGGCTGTACCTACTGATGGAGCTAAACTTCCACCGCCAACACCCACAGAATATGAGCCTAAAAGAGAACGACCTAATGCTGGAAGAAGTTCTGGAATATCCTTACTAATTACGTCATAAACACTTCGACCAGCCAATTCTTTTGCGATTTTTTGTAATTTCTTTGGCTCAGTTGTTGTCAAAATACGGGTCATTTCAGCAGCTACAGCACGAGTTTGCTCATCTCCAAGATTTGCATAATCTCTTTGCAATGCTCTAGTCAAAATTCCTTGAACACTCATAACAGGCATTTCTCGCATAGCCTGACCACCAGCACGAACATCTTGAATTGCTTGAGTTCTTTCGGCAGTTTGTGACCCTTGTAAAACTTGTTTTGAAGTGCTTTTCATCTCCACTTCAGTTTTCAAGTTTTTAATGAATAGACTAAAAGATTTGTCTCCAGCTTCATCTTTAGGAAAAGTCTCACGAATAATTCTCAAATTCTTTGGGTTATTGATGATCTTTAACGCTGGATTTCCAGTTGCACCTACAACCGTATCAGCAACTTGCGCTCCACCGATTCTGTCTAGAAGATTTTGCATAGTCCCAAGACGCAATCCCTCAAGTTCTGATTTAGTCATTGTCTTCATATCATTTAGCAATATGTCAACATCTTTAGGGGTTTTGTTGAAGACTGTCCGACCATCTTCCATAGCATCCATTACTGCTGAATCACCACTCCATACACGCCTTGCATTTTTATATGTAGTATTTGAAGAATCTAACAAAGCAAGAAACTTTGATCTAGTATCTTTAAATGCATTAAGTTGAGTTGAGCCAATTCCACTAGATGTATTTTTACCAACATTAATACCATCATCCAAAGCCATTTTTACATAATGCAAAAAAGTTGTGTTTATATTTGTAACTGAGTTGCCATCTGATGTAACAAGTTTTCCATTTACTACTTTTACATCAGGTAATTTAACCCCTTGTTCTTCGGCTAGTTCTTGCGCTCTTACAAAAGCATTTTTAACACTAGGTCTATCCATTAAAGAAACTAACTCAGAAGTAACAGGTATATCTTTTTTTAATGCTCTATCATAAAGTGCGCCACCAAGTTGAGATCGTGCTTGTTTAAGGGCATTGAACTCATCAAAGAATGCGGCTTTTGAACCAAAAGCAACTTGTAAGTCTGTTGTCAACCTTGATAATATTCCCTTATCTCTTTCTTCTATGAAATTTTTAGCAATTGTTTTCCCAACGCTTGGTATGGTATTAGCCGCATCTAAATATGCCCTAGTATTTGCGCCTATATCAGCTAAAGCATAAGGTTTGGTCTTACCTTGACGGTCTAAAACGTACTTGATAGCTTCATCAATACCACCAACATCTGCAACTAATGCTTGCTTTATAAGTGATCTCGCCTCATCAGTTCCAAGTTTCTGAGGGTTGTCAAATATAGATTTTACGATTCCACGATAAACAGCACCAGACCCCATTTTGATACCTTTTGCTATGGGCAACATACCCAATGACAATACAGTACCTGTGCCGCCTGACTTCATTGATTCAGGGCTAAATAACTCTGCTTCAGATTCTCCTATTCCAGAAGTAAAGCCAGAAGCGGAAGTTAAGCCAATTTGAGTAGGTAATGTTTGACCTACTGGTTTCTTAAGAAGTAATGATGGAAGCGCTGCGCCAACAATATTAGCCGCAACTGATTTAACAGGGGACTCTTTACTATATTCTTCTAGACCAATTCTTTCTAGTGCAACTCCAACATCTGATGGTGATGGCGGTGGTTGATCTGGCGTAGCCATACCAACCTGTTTTGCAATTGCGGTTGGAGCAGGGCTTAAATATGATTTTATTGACCCAATTACACTGTCAGAAAAATTAGCTGTCAATCCTTGCATAAATTGACCAAATCCTTGCGTTGACCAACTTTTTGTTTCAAGTTGGTCTAGCATTTTTTGACCATCAGGAGTTAACTTCCCCTCATCTTTGGCAATCAACAATTCGTCACGCAAGTCTAAAATTTGTTCTTTAAGAGAAGCCATTTTCTTTTCCTTTATGGTTTAACTAATCCACTATCACGAACAGCTTTCTTTGCGTCTAGGTTTTCTGATCTTGCCGTATTTGAAAGTGCATTGAATTGTTCTCTTAATTTTTCAGAGGCTGGCGCATATAGCGGGCTACTTTGCATATAATTATCAACATCAGTATTCCATTTTGTGTATGCATTCACTGGATCATTGACAGTCAATTTATTGTTTTTAGCTATCCAATCATTTGTAAATCTGGACAAATCTTTTTCTCGCTCAAGTTTTAATTCAAGTGCAGAAAGAATTAATTTGTTGCCAGCAACTGTTTTAGATAAGGTAGGTGCGCCACGTTCAACAAATGCCAAATCTTTATCTGTTGGGGCAGTACCCAATTGTTTAGCTTGCGGCAATATCACATTAGTTGAGAAAGCATCAAATGCTTCTGTTCCAGCTAATCCTCTTATGTTGAAATCAGGATTAAAAAATTGTCCAGCTTTCCCAAGTTGCAATACAGTAGATTGACCAAATCCAGTTTTTACACCTTCATCTAAAAGTACTTGCATATTTTTTATGGAACTAATGGCAGGAACTGCTGCTCTTCCTGCTCTAATATTTCCAGTTGTTATAGTAGTCAACTCATCTCCAAACCCTTTTTGCTGACTATTTTGTATATTGACATTTGTAACAGGTCTTTTTGCTATTGAAATTTCTTCTGCTTTTCTAGCTACTGCATCAAGTCCAGACTGACCATTTTTAGTAAATATTTTTGCAGGGTCTGTTGTTTGAAAAAGTAGGTTTGCAGCATTAGCCATTTCACCCGTAAATGGTTCAGGCTTCTTACCACCAGAAAGAATTGGCGTAAATTCTCCTCCAACTGTTGTTGGAACAGAATACATTATTTCGCCTTCTTTCATTGTTACTCGTTCAGGGGCGAATTCTTTTAAAACCTTAATACCTTCAGGACTTGATTGAAGTTGTCTTTGAATTTCTTGATTAATAGTGCCATCTGCCTTATATAAACTTCTTCCAAGTGATTGAGCCTTTTGAGTTTGTAAGCCTTGGAATCCTTTGGCTTGCTGGTCAATAACTGCTTGCCCAACTGCTCCATAACTTTGCAATGTAGCGTATACATTTTCATCAATAGAACCATCAGGCTTGTAAAGAGTTTGAGCCAATTTCTGCAACCCTAACTGAAGATTCTCAGTCTTTCTCACCTGAGCATTCTTCTTCTCATCATTGAGCATCAATGCAGTATTCCTGTCGCCAGTTTGCAAGGCAAGACTAATTGCCCTGTCATAAGTCTCAGGTTTATTAGGGTCAACCATTCTAAGCATTTGATTTTGCAAACTAATCATTTGCATCTGAGGGTCTTTTGCACCTAAAGCACCACCAATAGCACCACCCAACTGTTGACCACCCATAGCTAGGCCATATGAAGCCTTTTCGAAAGGAGATAGTTTTGCAAATTGCAGTGCTTGTGCTTGCATTGCTTCATTTTGCTTTTGTTGATACAAAGCACGTTGCATGGCTTCTACTTCAGGAAACATTCCTGCGACAACTGATGAAGAAGCTGCTGCTGTTGCATCATTTCTTGTATCAAGTGTTAATGGACGTTCATTAAGTCGTCCAGATAATAGTGATGCTGATGCTAGTGCTGGTGCTGGCGCTGCTTCTGCTGGTGCTGGCGCTGCTGCTGCTGCTGCTGCTTGACTGCCATAAAGTCTTTTATTTAGATAATCTTCAAATGTGGCAAAGGTAGGTTTAAGATCACTTTCAAAAACTGGATTACGGCTGTAATCAATAGCAGGGGGAGTACTAGCCGCAGCTCTTTCGGCGGCTACTTCAGGGTAATTTTCACGCAGCCAAGTTGGGTAAAGTGCGTTACTGTCTCTGTCATTCGCCCATTCATTGTAATATTTATCCTCATTAGGAAACCAATTTGTATTTGATTGATTATTGATTGTTTCAGCCATGATTTTTCCCTTATTGACCCCAAGAACCACCATAAGCACTTTCTGGAGTGCTATACAGACTATTCCAATCACCTGCTTGTGATGGGTTGTAATTTATTGTTTGAGGTCTGTTTTCCCACCAGTTTGCAACACCTTGACCAAATTGCGGTCTACTTGCAAGATTTTGGAGAGATTCAGCAAATGGGTTATAGGCATTAGCTTGTTGTTGAGTCAATGCCGCACCCATTCCACCTTCAAGCAATGATTTACCAACATTAGCACCATAAGCAGCCGCTTGACCACCCAAGCCAGCACCCAAGGTCAAAGGTTGTTGTCCCATCTGCTCAATAGCTTGTCCACCACCCAAATACGTTGTAAACGGGTTCAATGCACCGACTTGACCAGCTTGATACTGACTCATCAACTGAGAACCACTACCCAACAATCCAGCACCAAACGCAACATTCTGTTGACCAGCCTGTTGAGCATTAGCAGCCAACTGAGCATCTTGTTGAGCCATAGCGTTGTAGTACGCTTCCATCTCAGGAGAGGCAGCACCAAAGCCAGCCGCACCGCTAGGACGCATACCTGTAGCACCAACAGACAAACCACCACGACCCTGCTGGAACAACTGATTTTGCAATTGAGCCATTGATCGTTCACGGCTAGGAGCAAGCAAGTCCTGTTGCTGCTGCATATATTGAGCCGCAACCTGTTGAGGAGACTGTGCAAGATACTGCTGACCCAAGCCAAACAGTCCTGTAGCACTTTGCTGAAGCGGAGCATATTGTTGCTGCGCCATCTCAGCCTGAGTCAATGCACCGCCTGTAAGAGCCTGTAGACGGTCTTGGTAAGCCCTTAACTCAGGACTAACTGAGTAACCAGCACCAGATACATTACCTTGTGCATCAGTCTGAAAGTTAGATGTACCGTAACGGGTAGTTATGCCAACAGGACGAAACTTTGCCGCATCCGCTGCAATTTGTGCTGCCCTAAGTTGAGCATCGGCTGAAGTACGAGCCGCACTTCTTGCGGCATCCCCCTGCATTGCACCGCCTAAGAGGGACATTCCCCCGCCTATTAATGCTGCTGTAAATGGCATATCAATCTCCCTTAATCAAAATTTCATCCACCTTAGACGGGTCTGTCTCGTCAGTAGCATGAATACAAAACCAAACACAATCTGTTATTGCCTTAACGCCATGCGTCAAGCCAGCCTTAATTTCAATACAAGCAGGGGCAGTAACAATATCAATCTCATTCCCACGCAACACCGCAACCTTACCTTCAGCCAAGATAGACAAGTGACTGAAGTTATGGGTGTGTTTAAGGATGGCTACACCCGCAGGAAACCTAGCTTCCTTGGCATACAAACCATCAGAAAAATAATGGATGATTTCAGGCTGATTCATTTGTTTGTTCTTGTTGAATGGCTGCCGCCTCTGCAAGTGCTTGCACCGCCACTGCCGCATCATATTCCGCTTGTTCTTCAGGCGTGTACTTAACTTGCTTGACTTCACCTGTTGTTACGTTAACTTCGATTCTGTGTGTCATAATGTTTACTCGTAAAGGATGTTGATTGAACCAGCGTCAAAGGTGTCAGTGCCGTTTACTGTTGTGATGCGGATACGGTCAAGAACACCGCCAAGCGTTATAGTTCCTGCGTTAATATACGCATTGTTGGTGCTTGCGATGGTATTAAGAGTTCCTGAACCAAGATAAGAAAATCCAGAAACTAAAGTGATTACAAATAAACCACCATTAATATTTGCTGCAAGTGGGCTATAATTTTGTGTAAATCCACTTGTTGCTATAACACTGATATTTGCAACGGTTGATGTTTGACTAACATAACCCGATGTAGTCACAGAACCTGATCCAATTTGTATTTGTAAAACTGACGTGCTGCTTGTTGAAACTCCATTAAACATGACAGTCAAACGCTTTACCCATGATGGGATGCTTGTGAAGTCAATGCTTGTACCGCTGGTAGATGCAACAGCAGTGCCAGAGGTAAGAACGCCTACACCTGTTGGAGTACCACCTATTACGGGACTTGTTAAAGTTTTATTAGTAAAAGTCTCTGTACCTGCAAGGGTAGCCAAAGTACCAGTTGTAGGTAAAGTGACGTTTGTTGTTCCTGTCAGAGTTCGAGTGTAAGCAAAGTTTCCAGAACCCGTGACAGTCATTGCCGCATTGTTTGCAACTCCTGTACCTCCTTGATCTGCCCCTAAAGTACCTGTACTCACCAAACCTTTAGATGCGTCTGTAAATACAGGCTTAGAAGCTGTCAAGCTAGAAAGGATTGGTTGAGAAGTTAAGGTTGCTACACCTGTTAGTGTTGATGTACCAGTAACAGCCAACGTAGGAATTGTTACCGTACCTGTAAAGGTAGGACTAGCCGAATCTGCTTTAGTTGCTACAGCAGTTGCAATATTTGCAAACTCAACATTGATCTCAGTACCTTTAACAATTTTTAAAGGATTACCAGATGCAAGGGCATCCTTGGTTGCAAAATTCGTTGTTTGTGTATAGTTTGACATTTTTTCCCTTATGCAATCTTGCCATTTTTGGCTTGAAGTTCAATCTTTTGAATGGATAATTGACTGTTGTTTATATCCATCTCAACCCCTATTTGAACAATTTTTCCCTTGCTGGTTGCATTTGTTTCTATTGTTGTTAATGCAACTCCAGATGTGTAATATGCTACTACTGTGGCATTCGATCCATATTCAGCAATACCATATTCAGCAGTTGTTTGAGTAGGTATATTTACCTGTGATGAGTAATAATTTCCTGTGAAATCATATCCCCACTTCAGTGTTACCAATTGATTAGAACCACCAACAACAATAACCTTTATCTTCTTCAAAATAGAGGTGACATTTATATCACCAAGGTCAGAATTATTTGTATAGTATGCCAATCTATAGGAGGTTGCATCATCCAAGTATGTGCCGTATTTCCCAACATACCCATTCTTGCCAATCAACAAATCGCCATTACGTCTTGCACAAAAAGATGTTGGCTCAATACTGTCCCAAATCGTTGACCTAGAAGAACCATCTTGCATGATTCCTTTTGTATCAAATGCGTAAACGTATTTTGATATCGGAAGATTTAACAAGTAAAGTGCATTTGTTTCAGAATATATAGCTTTAATATTTGATGCAGTTTCAGCAGAAACAGCACTCATTAAATCATTACGAACATTCTTGGACAAATCACGTTCAGGAGAAGACTTCTCTTGAATCGTTCTCATCAAAGAACGAACACCAGAATTAGACAAGAACAGAACATCAGTGCTGGTTGTCTGAATGCTATCCCTAGCAATACAACCAATGCCCTCAACAGTGTCACTCAATTGCATTGAGGCTGGTGTAGTGGCATTTTGATAAATCAGAATCTGACGCTTACCAAAGATAAACAAGAAGCCATTGTGTGCAGCAAGTCCTGTAATCTCATCAGCACCATTGACCCATACACGGTCTACATTCAAAGAACCTGATGTACCTGTTGACCAAACATGACCAGCAATCAAGTCAGAGAAAAAGACTGTTGCATTGTTAGCTGTTGTGTTTGCCGCCCACAATCTACCAAAAGCAGATATAACGATGTTTGCTGATGGGACTGTAGCTACGTAACCTGTCTTTTCAGATACCCTGCGATATGTTGTAGTTGAGACAGTAGGATCAAATATCAGTGGATCATGGCCTGATTGAAAGAAGTATGTGATGCTATTAAGTGAAGCACATTGCCAATTGTTAGCGGTAATGGTTGGTGTTATACCACCACCCCCATAGGTCAATTCAACCACAGCATTAGAGCCATCAAGTTTGAATAACTTTAAATTTCCAGCAAATACAACAGTCAAAGTTCCATCTGCTTGCACTAATTCATGGATGACAGTGACATCATTTGCACCTAAAGCACCACTAGAAGAATTTACCTTAGAGTATCCTTTGCGTGAACCGATCCGACCATACTGGTCAATGATTGCATTTTGAGCAACTAAGGCAAATCCAAGAGACAAATCGAGAGGCGATTCTTGCGTATTCAACCCCTGAAAGCCAGGGGCTGTTAAAGAATAAGTTTGTAGTGCTTGACTCATGTTGCCACAAACTCTTGATTTTCAGGATAGCGAGTGCCTTCCAATGCAATGTAATCAGCCAACATAGCTTTGTAAAGCAAATAAGCCTCAGATGAAGATAGACCACCATCTTCACCACGTTCTACCAATGCACGAGCATAAGCATTCTGAGACACTAACGTATCAGCAACAGAAACAATAGTTGCATCTGATGACAACGTAGCCTGTGGCACTGTCAAAGCAAACTTGATTGTGTATACACCATCAGGGATTGGATAAAGATTTACCTTGGTGTCATAGCTGCCATCAACACCATCAAAAGCAAATTCAGTAGGGATTGAGTTGACCAGTGGCGTAAAGTTTAGCTTGCGGTTCATGTCCACAAAGCTGATGTTAATCAAGCCAACATTGCTTGTGGTGTTGATTACATCCATCACTTGAAACTTCTGACCAGCACCCGTCAAAGAATAAGATGCTGTAGATGCCGCAGTAGTGACTGTGATTGTTTGACCCAATGCGTTCCACGAAAAGGCATCTTCAATCTGACGCTTTGCATCATTGACAAACTTGCCAATTAAGGAAGAATAAGTTGTTTCGGAAACAGTTGAAACTGTTGTCTCACGCAACCTTACGAGTACATCGTTTACAAGTTCAAGGTAGGTCATGCTCTTGTCAACCCTTCTTCTTCAAATGTGGCTATAAAACTAAATGTGCTTGCAGATTGAGTAGTTATTTTTAACTTATCGCCTTCTTCAAAAACAATGTAGGCATTGCCATCAAACTGCAAATAGGTCTTTGATGAAAAATCGTATTGAGTCAATATATCAAGGGTAGAGTTGGCACTTGCATCAAACCATTGAACAGTAATGTGCTTGGTAGAACCACCTGTATTGTGGATATACATTACAGTAAATTTAGAGTAATAGCCAGTAGGACAGGTATAGACTGTAGTGTCTACTGCCGCTGTAGGACTAATACCAACTGATAATGCTCTCATTTTGCTTTTGCCTTGTTCCTTGCGGATATAGCTTGAGCTTTTGCCTTTGCGTCAGCCTTTGAGGTTGCACCCCATGCCTTGAGCGAAAGAAGCAGTCTTGTTGGTTCACCATCCTTGTACTCTGCACCGCTGTTACCAGCCATACGAGCCAAGAAACTTGCTCTGCGAGGGTTATCCCCCGACTTTACTGGAGGCTTCAAATTACCCCCAGTTTCCTGATTATAAGATGATCTACCCTTGGCATTCAAGCCGCCTTTTGGATTTTGACCAGCTTTTGTTTGCCAAGTGGGTGTTTTCATCTTTTACCTCATCTGTAACTAGCCGTTTTCTTTGCAATCTTCTTTGGTTGCTTTACAAACTGTTTACCAGCCGCAGTACCCTTGCGCTTGGCTTTAGTGGTTGCCGCATACTCAGCAGAACTCAAAGACTTGATTGCAGCCTCTGG
>Ga0315281_10011273_pt1 | contig 12256 bp, 20 predicted proteins | sample YL17G07_0_MG_FD_204540 | JGI IMG/M metagenome (GOLD analysis project Ga0315281, IMG submission 204540) | Sediment microbial communities from Yellowstone Lake, YNP, Wyoming, USA - YL17G07_0 | ecosystem: Environmental > Aquatic > Freshwater > Lake > Sediment | place: USA: Wyoming | collected... | reverse complement strand
TAAATATAAGAGAGTTCCTCTAAGCTATGATCCAGTTTATATTCAAGACTGGAAAGATAATCTCACAAAAGAAATACTTCAGGAATATCTCACTTGTGTCGCAACTGGATATTGGCCGTTGAAGAGGTCAAGTTGCAAAAAGTTCAATAGACTATGTGAGTATCATCGTATTTGTGATTCTTCAGGTCAAGAAGCAAAAGACTTTAAGTTAGAGAATGAATACATAGACTCACCTATATGGGATGTAACGAAAGGGATGGGAGAATGATTATTGGGACATTTAATGAACTAGAAGTAGGAAGGATATATGACCAAACTATGACTACACTTGCTATATTTAAAGATAATAAATCTAATCCAATCAACGAGTTTAGATATCTTGTTCTCAGAGTTGCTTCTAAGTCTGAAGCTGTTAAAGAAAATGAAGCAGGGGGATATAAGGGATCTTATCCACATAGATACTATTATGAAATTTCAACAGATTAATGAAAAAAATCATCGACTACACAATCATCATAGTTCTAGGAACTCTTTGCGGGATTGTAATTGGATTAGCTTTAAAACCATGAATTTCACATTTCATTGTCTGATAGCCGTTCTGAGGTCATGAAAGAAGTGACTGAGAACAGTAGTGCCGACGACAATGAATAGGTCTAGCCGTTGCTCGGATTCTTGAGTCAAATAAACTCAGACCAGAACGGCTAGACCGCTTTTTCTTAGGAGAGTGAGGATGAAAATTAATAGGAGCGATTATATAACTAGAAAATCACTTAGATATAAACATTATTGGATTATATTTAGATACAGCTCAATCATGAGTAGACGCTTATTGTACTCCAAATTAATTAAAGGTTATGTAATTCATTGGTTAGGATTCTCAATCATCATCAATTGGATGAGAGATGAAGATAGAAAGAAAGAAATGGAGAATTTAAATCTTGGCGAAAAGCCAACACACACACAAACTCAAGCGCCTTAAATACAAGAGCGGGAATGCAGTTTTTTTCTGTGCTCTTGCTGATTGTTCATATAAGGTAAACACGCCTCTAGCATTAGGGAAGAGATCAATTTGCTGGAGATGCGGAGAAGATTTTATTATGAATGAATACTCACTAAGATTAGCTAAACCGCACTGTATGAAGTGTCACAGATTAAAAGAAGAAAGAAATAATATTCCTCTCGATGATATTCTTTCTCCTATTCAATCATCAATCGAAACAATCGAAGAACATCAAGAAGAGGAAGAGATTTGACAAAATGTAAAATTTGTGGCAAAAAGGTTCCTAATATGTATATTTATTCTCATAATAGATGGCATAGAACTTGAAAGCCTCAAACCTTTCTTCTCACGGAACATATTCCTTTCTATTTAAGGGTCCATTCGGATTTGGCAAATAATGGCTAAGATACCACAAAGACCGCAAAAGAAAAGTAATAGACGTTTGCACGATAAAGAAATGTCATGGGTTAGACATGTAAATATTAATGATAAAGATGATTTAATATCATATTTAAAACAAAATACTATCTATATAGATAGCTGCTGGATATACACTAAACATATTATTGATGGATATGGACACATAAAAGTAGATGGAAGGACATATGGGGTACATAGTATATCTGCTTTTTGTTTTCTTGAACTAGATTTAAATTCAAAGCTACAGGCTAATCATAAAGCAGAATGCAGTAGTAGAGCTTGTTGGAATCCAGATCACTTATATGCCGGAACTCAATATCAGAATTCTCAGGATACAAGAGAAGCTAGACATTATCATAATCAAACTAAAACACATTGTCCGCAAGGACATCGCTTAACAGGTATAACTAAAGGCCCATCTACTAATTTTAGAATTAATAGATACTGTAAGATTTGTAGAGCTGAGCAAAAAAAAGGATACAGAGAAAGACAAAAAAACAATGAAAGCAAGTAATCTATCTTCTTTTGGTACTTACAGTTTTCTATTTAAAGGTCCATTCGGATTTGGAAAGACATTGGCTGCTGCCAGTTTCGCACTTGAAGGACCAGTCTATATTTCTTATTGGGACAAGAAATCACCAGTTGAATTAGTCACATATTTCACAGAGAAAAGATTTGGCTCTCTAGCGAAGAAGATTCTTGATAATATTGAGTATGATGTTTATGACTCTTCTAATGCAGGAGAGTACCTCAATAAGATTATTGATTTAGTTAATGATTGCAGATACTTTGCAATAGTTAATGACTCAATTACATTCATGACTTCGAGTGCTGTTAATTGGTCGCTTAATTTCGGTAAAGATAAACGTGTGATGAAGAAGATGAAAGATGTGATTCCAGATTTTGATGAATATAAGGTTGAGACTAGCCTTGTGAGTCAGTGTATTGATCTCAGCCGCAAGCTGCCATGTCATGTTATCTGGACGGCGCATCCATTAGCAGGAATAAGTGTTAGCGGCTCTGGCGGTTCTATAACAGTTAGCAAAACTAATCCCATTGTCTCATACGGTAGTAAAGTAGCGAGTCTTATTCCGGGGAGCTTCACAGAAATCTATCATTTCAGTCAGCAATCAAATTGGTCTAATAGCGATGGTAAATCCAGTAAAAAATATATCGTATCTACTGAAGCAATAGGAGATGAATTTGCTAAATCACCCTTACTAGGAGATTTTGTAAAGGAATTTGATATCACAAATCAGCTTTTCTATTCTGTATGGAAGAAACTGCTTGATGAATCTAGAGGTATTGAACCTAAAAAAGAGATTGTTATTAACGAATCTAATATAAATAACCCATTCGACCAAACCAAAAAGTGGTAATCTAACCACCAAAACGAAAGAGAACAAACCAATGCGTGCAGCACTAACACCGGATGATCTCAAAATCGCAGACCCACTCCCACCGATTCCGCCGGGATGGTATCCTGCTGAAATTACTAAGTACGATGAAGCTATTACTAAGGGAACTGATGAAAAGCCTTCTGATGGTTCAACGAATAGTATCTTCTTCTTTACTCTTCTGGATGGTCCGGAAAAGGTAAAGGGTAGGGAACTTCGTAGATACTTCAATGAGAAGGTTTTAGGTTTTGGTAAGAATCTCTATGCTACTCTTGGATTTCCTAAGAATGCTACTGGCGGATATGATGTTTCAACTGAATTGTTTCAGAAAACAGTTGGATTTAAGATGATGGTTTACATTTTGAAGGATAAAAAGACTAGTTATGATACTATTGAAGATTTCAGGCCGATGAGCTAGTCTTATGATTGATAAGCCTTTCGCATATCACAAACCTAGTGATGATGGATTTGTTAGGATTACTAATCTTCGAGAAGCATTCTCTATAGTTAAGAATGCTATTGAAGATAATTGTCCTCCATCAAGACATCAGAGTGTAGCTATTACTGAATTAGAAACAGCCGCTATGTGGGCTATTAAAGCTGTTGTATTCAATGATCCTTTGTCAGTAACAGAATAAACCCTAGCCGTCCAGACTACTTGCGGTAGGAATGTCAACAAAACAAAGGCTGCAAGCAATTAGCAGCACCTTGATGAACATCCACCAATATCGCCAGCATGATATGGTTTGTCATGCTAACGGCTTAGTAGTTGGGCGGCTTTCTTTTAGGAGAAGAGGATGAAGGTTGAAGAGTTTCATTTAGACAATGCTTTTTCTACGGCAAAAGAAGAAATCATTGACTTAGATGATATTACAAAAGAAGATATTAGAAATATAAAAGTTAGATTAGAACATCTTCTAGATTCATTATCTGAAGCAATAGACGAATGAATAAAACAGATGAATTCGAGGAGGAAATGATAAAACTAGTAGAAAAATATAAGGCACAAATATGCTATGTAGCTTCAATTATAAATGAAGATAAATCAGAAACTGTATCATTTGCTGGAAATATGTGTTTTGTATGTGCTAAAGATGCTTTAGTAGAGTATATCATAAATGAAAATATAGATCATAATATGGGAAGAGTTCACTAATGTCAAGACACTTCCTCGAACGAGCTAAAGAGACCCATAAGATTCACGTTGCTAATCTTCGTAACAATGACAATTGGTCAATAGAGAAAACAGCTAAAAGTCTCTCTCGTAGTAAAGGAAGTGTAAGTGAAGATTTGATGATTATACGATGGTATCGTATACATGAGAAGAAGATAGAGAGTTTTCATACTGCTAGTGATTGTCTTGAATGGATTAGAGATAAATCGAAGGAAGATGAGATGGAGGATGTGTGATTGTTTTAGTGACTGTTAAACGAAATGTAATCAAAGATTTAATTGCTCAATTAGTCGGTAATGATTTTGACTTTGAATATAATGCTGCGCATCATAGTTTTAGAGTTAAAAATGTAACTCAGTGGATGCTATTAACAGATAAAGACGCTTATTTATTATCTCCATCTACAATAGAAATACATAAAGATAATATTGAACAAATCTGTATTACAGACGAAGATGCCTAACTACATTCCCGGAATCGGTTCTCTTCAGCCTAGTCTTATGATTTTAGGTGAAGCACCCGGAAAGATTGAAGATGAGACTGGTATTCCTTTTACTGGTCCTACAGGGAAGATTCTTGATGATTGTCTCTTTAAGGCTGGTATACGTCGTTCAGATACATATATAACTAATGTAGTAAAATTCAGACCTCCTTTAAACGATATCAAGAAACTTCATCTAATCAATGTAGACATCGGACAATCAATGCAGGAGTTGTGGGATAATGAGATTAATAAGCTCAGACCGAATTGCATTCTTGCGGTTGGTGATCTTGCTTTACAGGCAGTTTGCGATGTCAGCGGTATTCTTAATTATCGTGGTTCTATTTTACTTGCTCGTGATGGCAAAACAAAAGTAGTTCCAACAATTCATCCAGCCGCTCTGTTTTCTCACTCTGGTGATAAAGGAGGTCTTTCTTGGACATACCTAAAACTAATAGAAGCAGACATCGCACGAGCAGCGGAAGAGTCTCTCACTAAAGAACTAACACTACCTGATAGAACACTACAAATTGCGCATAACAGCCTCGAACTCTTTAGATTTTTCAGAGAATATGAAAAACAAGAAAAGTGTGCCGTTGACATCGAAAGTATTAACTGCGTACCAGTTTGTATTGGCTTCGCCTTTAATGGATATCATGCAATTAGCGTTCCTTTACTAAATTCTGTTGGTCCTAACAAACTCACTGATATGGGTAATTCTGAACTAAATGAAGTTTGGAGACTTATAGATGGAACGCTTAGGACTAAAAAGATCATCGGTCATAATTATAAATACGATGATTTCAAATTAGGTTTAATAGGATTTGAATCTTCTAATGTGTATTCTGATACGTTAATAAAGACGAGAGTATTATTTCCAGAGATGCCTCAAAAAAGGCTTTGTGACGCATTATCTCTTTGGACAAGAGAACCTTTTTATAAGGACGATGGTAAAGAATTTCGTATTGGAAAAGATAGAATAGAACATTTGCTTAAGTATAATGCTAGAGATTGTGCATGTGAATTTGAATTAGATGAAGTGCAAGAAATTGATCTTCTAGCAATGGCTGAGAAGTACTCTGTTCCTCTTCATGATTATTATTACAACTACATGATGAAGAAACATAAACTCTATTTGAAGTTTGAGACTACAGGTAAGAAAGTCGATCATGCAAGACAGAAAGAACTAAAGATTAAATACACAGCTATGCAAGAAGAAGTGCATGAGAGATTGATTTCTAAAATCGGTCACGATATAAACGTGAAATCTTATCCTCAGATATTTGATTTACTCTATAAAGAAATGAAATTTAAAGTACGAAAAAAAGATCCGACGAGTGAAGATAGCATTATTGCTATTTTAGGGAATCATGCCAAGAAAAAAGAGCATCAAGAAATCCTCAAAGATTTACTTGAGGAACGACGTATTAGAGATCAAAAATCTAGGCAGATATCCTTTTCACCTGACTACGATGGAAGATGTAAGAGCGCTTATAATATCTCTGCCACGGAAACATGCAGAAGTTCTACAGGAATCCTTAAAAAACCATTACGACCTAAAAAGATTGGCCTTGCTGATCACACTATATCCGCTCATGGAAGATTAGCCAAAGATATTAAGTCGATGTTTATTAGAGATGAGGGAAAAGTAATCATTTCTGTTGATTCCTCGCAAGCAGAGCCTAGAATAGTAGCAGTTCTAAGTAAAGATTGGGAACTTCTAAAAGCATTCGACGCTAAAGTAGACATTCATAGAAGAACGGCTGGATTGATATTTGGTTACACAAATAAATTAGAACTTTCTCCAGATTTTCATCATCCTGTTGTAGATTTTCTTCCAAAAGATGGACCAGAAAGATACACAGGAAAGACAACAAGAAATGCGGGTAATTACGATGTTAGGAAAAGAACTTTTATGACATCTTTTAATACTAATGCACAGAAGTATGAAATTAATATGTCAATTAGTGAGTGGCGCGCAGGTCAAATGTTAGATATATTTCACGCAGCTAATCCGAAATTACATGAAGTTTTTCATGCAGATATTCAATCTGCAATTAACTCTTCTCGTGTTCTAATAGATCCTATGGGCGGTGTTAGAGTATTTAATGGTCGAATGGATGAAAGCCTTTATCAAGAAGCATATGCGAATATACCTCAGAGAACAGTAGCACATCTTGTTCAAGGAGCGGCTTTAGCTATTGATGAGGAATTAAATAATGACAGAGAAATCCTCTGGGCAGAAGAGAAGCACGACGCACTCTATCTTCAAGCTCCAGAAAATGACTGGGAGAGATATGCCAAAATGATGAAAAAGCATATGGAGAAAGAGATAGATTTTAGTCTTTACTGTACATTAAAGAGAGATTATAAGTTAATAATTCCTGGGAGTGTTGAAGTCAGTCACAGTGATTATGCGAGTTTTGAGAAGGTGAGTTTGTGAGATGACCAAAATCTGCATCCTCGCAGGTAATCTTACTGAAGCTAAAACCTGGGCTAGAGGACAGAATTTAGAAGATAACCAATGGTTTTATCCAGTGAATACTACTGATTTAGCTTTTCGTTCAGATTTTCATGTAATAACAATAGGAACAGCAGGCTTAAATACTCCTTCGATGTATTTTGAGCAAATCTACTCATTAGCTCAGAAACGAGGAAAAATTGGACGAAGTTAAAGATGTGAGGAGTTTTCCCTTTATGGTTCCACAGAAGATGCCTTTCACTCATAATCAGACTGAAGGAAGCAATGAAAAAACTAGAACTATAGCATGTATGCATTGTAAATATCAGTGCCCCTCTACTATCTTTGGTCCTATTTGTGGTGTATGTGGGCATGAAATGGTCACTGTAATCAGAATGTGAAAGGGAAATCTTGGATTGATGACTTAATTTCTGAACATTCAGCCGTTGAGACACCAGAATCGTGGATATATTGGAGCTTACTTTGTTGTATTAGTGCCGTTGCCGCTAACGCATATACGCTGAGGACGCTTAAAGGAAATCTCTTATATTATCCTAATCTTTACGTGATGCTTCTAGGTGAATCGGGACTAGGAAAAGGTTTCCCCGTTAATCTTGCAAAGCGTCTTGTAATAGAAGCAGATAACACAAGAGTCATAGCTGGAAGGAGTTCTATTCAAGCAATTATAAAAGAACTCGCAACAACAAAATCAGTACAGGGAAAACCTGTAATCACAGATAGCCGAGGGTTTATTGTAAATGGTGAGTTATCAACTGCAATTATTCAAGATCCCGATAGTTTAACTATATTGACAGACTTATATGATAGAAACTATAATCCTAACTGGACAAATCTTCTGAAGGGAGACGGAGCTGAAAAACTTAAAGAACCTTATATCACTTGTTTATTTGGATCAAGTCCGGCACATTTCTATGACAGTATACCCCAACCCAATATTGAAGGTGGTTATATTGGTAGGAATCTGGTTATCTATGAGGAAAAGAGGTCTAAAGATGTCGATTTGCTCGATTCTGAAGAAGAGTCAATTGACGAAGATAGATTTAAGAATTACATAGTTCCTACTTATGTTCCGCATTTAAAAATGATAGCTACAAAAACTGCTAGGTTGATTCCAGATGAATCTGCTAGAAAGACATTCAATATCTGGCGAAAAGATTGGAGAAATAATCAAGCTCAATACAATGATAGAACTGGTTTTGTCAATAGAGTTCCAGATCATGTTCTCAAAGTCGCTATGTGCCTCTCCCTCGCTCACTATGAGAACACGGGAGTCATTACGGAGGCTGATATCACGGAAGCCATTGGAAAGGTATCAGGGCTGATTTATGCGTCCGCTAAGGCCGCATCCGGCGGAGGTCTGGACGATGATGCCGCGAAAACGAAGCGTGTCCTAGACCACCTCATAGCGGCTCGTGGGAATACCCTCACACGAAAATCACTTCTAGTTCAGGGTTTCGGAGATTATAACGAAGTAACGCTAGATAAAATCATAGAAACTTTACTTGAAATGAAATGGATTACTAGACAGAAAACTGGTTTTGGAACTGCTAGTGATTGGATTTTTGAGCTTAGCGGGGAACCGAAGGAGAGTCTTATGAGATTTAGGGAGCAGAATAATGGAGGGTTGAAGAAGTGAGTTCATACGAAAGATTTAGGAGCGAATTGGAACAATTAATTAATAAACTTTCATTGGAGAATGGTAGCGATACACCTGACTTTCTATTATCTTCTTATTTAATTAGATGCTTAGATACATTTGATATCATTACTAGAGAGCGTGACAAGTGGAAGAATTTAAAATGACTGATTATGTCATCCTCACAGTTATTCCTTTCATGTATCATTGTGAACGTTGTAAAGAACTCATCTCTGAGAGACGTGCTGTAGGAATGAGAGATGAAAAAGGAAATCATTATTTTCATGTAGAAGAATGTCAAACAAGCAGTCAAAGTTTAAGAATCAATCAGACTACTTAGCTTATTCTGAAAGAGAAAAAATAAGAGCAAGAGTCAATGCTAAGGCTAACTATGAATTAAGAATCTCTCAAGGAGAATGCTATCGTTGCGGAAAACTTTGCGGTATTAATCCAGATACAAGTAAACCATTTCATCAATGTTTAAAGCATCGTTTGATTGAAATTGAGAGATATGAGAGAAGAAAAAGAGCCGCTGTAGCCCAACTGGCAGAGGCATGAGATTTAAAATCTCAAAAGGTAAGGGTTCAAATCCCTTGAGCGGCACCATTCACAAAAAGGACAAAAACAATGCCCCGAATCCCTGAGTTCTCAGAAACACTAAAAGCAATGGAGAAGCTTCATATCAAGAAGAATAGCGACTACGCTAATAATGATAATCCATTTTTTAACTTTGATGAAGTTACTAAGATGACTTCTTTGTTTCAGAACGAAAGAGATAAGACATATGCTCATTTCATTGCTAATAAATTCAGCCGTCTTGCGAATCTTCTTAACTCAGATAAAGATGCTAAGAATGAATCTATTCAGGATAGCCTTATTGATATGGCTAACTATTGTATTCTCTGGAAGTGTGATATTTCTAGGAGAGAGAAGTGAAATTCATCCTAGATTTGTTAAAACGAATCTTTTCTAGGCCAGAAGATAGGATGAGTGATGGATGGATTAAAGATCATTTAAATCATCAACGAATAGAATTTCAAGGTGTGTGTTGGTCTTTTCCTGTTGTTAAGGATTTCTAACGTATTCTCACTCTAGGACGACCTAGACCACCCTGATTCCTAGACATATTTTCAGGAAGTTTATACTTCATTGGTAACTGCAATACTTGTGATGCAAACTGTTCAGGACTAATTTTACCTTGAGCTAAATTAATTCCAGCTTCCGCACCTATTGGTAGAAAGTGTCCTGCTGCATCACTAGCTATATTTAGAGCTTGAGATTCATGTTTACTATCTGAGATAAACATATTCATGGGCTTACCATATTTAGTTTTATCGTATAATGGATGTCCAGCATAATTAGTATTAGTTTCCAAATCCGTTAAAAATTGCAACGGTTCAGACGCTCTGCTTCTTAAATCGGAAAATCCTTTACCAATATTACCATCAACGGCTGCATGAGCAATCTCTAGAGGAATCCTAAACATATCCATCGATGTTCCATAGGGACTAAAATATCTTACTCTCCCAGACGAATCTTTACCAATAGCAATATCAAATTCATGACCAACTTCATTCTGGAATGAGAATTTACCATCATTATTAATTGCATTTACAATATTCATAGCAACATAAGAACCTAGAAAATTAATCATGCCAACCATATAAACTCTATTTTTAGGATTTAAAGGACTTTTAATAGCTCCAGCCATCCCTTTTGCTATACGAATATTCGATTCTAACCAATCAGGAGCTAATGCAGCTATCCTAAACAATTTTTGTGTGTTAGGATTTCTTTCTAGCTCCTTTAAATTCAATCCGCCAAAAATATTATTAGTGGCTTCTCCAGCCCATTTAGCTGCTTGCTTATGAGGAATACCAGATTTCTCATATTGTTCTAATAATCCCTGATAACCTTTCAACTTTAAAGCTGGAATGACTTGACCAAAAAGAGGTTTAGGATTAGTAAGAGAATTAAATCCTTTTGTTATAAGATTATTACCTTTAAATAAAGATTTTACTCCGATATCTCCAGTTTCTGCTCTTAATCCTCCTTCTTCAATAGCTTTAGATAGTGCTGATGTGTTAGCATTTAAAAACTCTTGAGCTTTACCTGGCCTTGCTAAATAATTAATTGCTTCACCAAATCGTCCAGCCGCTGAGATAGGATTAAAGTCAGGTCCGAATATCGTATTTCTTATAGCTTCATTAAATCCGTGAAATGAAAGTGCAGTTCCTGGAACATGAAATCCTAATACAGCTCTAGTAGTTTTACTAGAAAAGTTAGCTAAATTAGTTAGAAGATCATCTGATTTTTTCTTTCCTGTAGCAGCCTCAGTAAAACTAGTCGGAGACTTTTCATCCTTTATATTTTTAACGTAGTTATCAACTTCAGCTTTCTTAGCATTTGGATGATCGGCAATATAATTAGAAATTAAATCTCTGTGTTCAATAGATCCAATATCATATTTTCCAGAGGCTCCGGGGCCGCTAACGGACGATAAATGCTTCTTAAATACTCTATCTATTAACTCTAACTCATTAGGTTGAAGGGCTGTTTCTCCTTCCATTAGTTTAAACATAGACTTTTGGAGTCTAGCTTTCTCGGGAGCATTAATTTTAGCTTCCCAAATAGCATCAAATATTTCCTTCACTTCATTTTTATTAAGTCCTAACTTCTCTCCCGGCTCAACCTTGTCGTATTCTCCAGCTAATTTTGATAATGCTTTTCTAGCTCTATCTACTCCAGTTCCTCCAGTAGCTTCAAAATCCTGAAATCTTACTGCTCTAGCTTCTTTATAAATCTCTTGCTGTTCACGAGTCTGACCTTTAGCTTCAACTAATGAATTGAATAGCTTCTTAACCCCACTCTGAAGAGGGGTAGATTTTACATCTTTATAAGCTACAGCGGCTCCCTTAGGTATGTTAGACATATTAAGCTCTTTAGCTTTAGCTTGAGATGCTTCATAAATCTGTTTTAAGTGAGGTTTAAGTAAATCACCAAAATCATCAATAACTTCTTTTGACCAATCAGCAAATTTCACTACACCTTTAGCTATCTTAGCAGCTCCATAAATAGCTAAGTCAGCTAAATCATCTACTGGTAATCCGGCTCCAAGACGAGTACCTTTAAATGTTCCGCGAGCTTTAAGTCTAGCCACAGCGGCATCTTCAAATTCTTGAATCTTAGATGTTGCCTTTTCTGATAGAGTTGGTTCTTTAGGAGTTTCAGGAGTGATAGGTTCTTCATTCTTAGGAAAAGCTTCAGGAGGTTTCCATTCTTGAGGCTCAGTATTAGAAACCTCAGCTTTTTTCTCAAAAGGATTGACAAACTTAGGTTTTTCTAATGCCTGTGTCTTTTCAGGAACATCAATTTCATTACCTTTACCGGTAGGTTGTTCTCCTAAATATGTTGCAGTAGGTTTCTCTTTTGCTATTCCAAATCCCTGCCTATATTTATCAAAATTCATAATATCATTATGAATATGATCTGGCATATCTAATTCTTCACCACCATATGTTATATATGGAACAGTTGTAGATACAACATCATTAGGTTTAATAGATTTAATTATCTTTGCACTTTTTCTATTTAATAAGGACTCTTCATCACCTCCGATATGAGTAGTTGATTCACCACCACTAATTACATGTATTGGTCTTGTAC
>Ga0315281_10011272_pt1 | contig 12257 bp, 12 predicted proteins | sample YL17G07_0_MG_FD_204540 | JGI IMG/M metagenome (GOLD analysis project Ga0315281, IMG submission 204540) | Sediment microbial communities from Yellowstone Lake, YNP, Wyoming, USA - YL17G07_0 | ecosystem: Environmental > Aquatic > Freshwater > Lake > Sediment | place: USA: Wyoming | collected... | reverse complement strand
CGCACAAAATCAGGCGTTACGCCGGTCGATAGCTGCTCCTCGGACGACAACTGCTGATGCGTGGTAGTCGCGGGATGAATGGCGAGGGTCTTTGCATCGCCGACGTTGGCAAGGTGCGAAATCAGCTCCAGCGAGTCGATGAATTTCTTTCCTGCCTCCAGACCGCCTTTGATGCCAAAGCCCAGAATTGCGCCGGCGCCCTTAGGCAGGTATTTTCTCGCCCTTTCTTTATCGGGGCTTGAATCGAGTCCCGGGTAATTTACCCAGGAGACCTTGGGATGTTTGCTCAAATATTTTGCCACGGCAATCGCATTTTCAGAATGTCTCGGCATTCTCAGGTGCAGTGTTTCCAGCCCCTGCAGGAATAAAAACGCGTTGAATGGCGAGATTGCCGTGCCAAGGTCTCTTAAAAGAGTAACCCGCGCTTTAATAATATAGGCGATATTGCCTATCGGCTTAAGAGCTTCAATGAAGTCAAGGCCGTGATAACTCGGTTCCGGCTCTGAAATCAGCGGGAACTTTCCATTGTCCCAATCAAACTTCCCGGAATCAACGATGACCCCGCCTATGCTTGTGCCGTGGCCACCGATGAATTTTGTCGCTGAATACACAATAATATCCACGCCAAAATCAAACGGCCGTAACAAATAGGGAGATACGGTATTATCCAAGACAAAGGGGATTCCGTTTTTGTGGGCAACCTTGGATATCCCTTCTAAGTCCGCGACGTCTAACTTGGGATTACCTATGGATTCAGCGTAGATGGCCTTTGTCTTTGGAGTTATAGCTTTTTGAAACGCGTTAAGGTCATTGGACTTAAAAAATTTCACCTTTACTCCTAAACGCGGGAATGTGTAGTGAAACAAATTATACGTTCCTCCATAAAGATTATCGGCGGAAACAACCTCATCGCCTGCCTGGGCAATATTAAGCAATGCCAGAGTGGTCGCTGACTGACCGCTGGAAAGCGCAAGCGCTCCGACGCCGCCATCCAGAGCCGCCATTCGTTTTTCAAAAACGTCCTGCGTCGGATTCATAATTCTGGTATAGATGTTACCAAACTCACGCAATCCGAAAAGATTAGCAGCGTGTTCCGTGTTCTTAAATTGATACGAAGTTGTCTGATAAATAGGTACTGCTCTCGCTCCTGTTGTAGGGTCGGGCTCCTGGCCACCGTGTAAAGCCAGCGTTTCTACTTTTAACTGATTATCAATCTTGCTCATATTCTTGCTCCTTTCGTGGTTCTGGATAGGGAGAAGCGAAAAACTCCTCCCTATCCTGTTTGTTATTCACTTTTTAGAATGCATACTGAATACTAAAGACAACACCGTCACCGAGACCTACTTCAGATGTCGATTCATGGTCGCCGGCGTCGACATAAGCTCCAACCAGCGTCAGATTTTTGTTCACAAACCACGCAATATGAGCATTCCAGTAGTTTGCGTTCTTGAAGTCATCGAAATGCGCTCCCTGTCTATATTCAAAGCCGAGGGCAATGTTTTCCAGGGGGAGAACGTCAACGTTCCCGAAGAATACCTCGTCTCTGTCATCATCAAATCCAAGGACTCCGAGGGTTCGACCTTTGGTGGAAATCACGCCGCCTGACAGCAAGACCGGCTTTGGCAGTTGCTTTATGAGTTTGGTCGCGACAAGATAATAGTCGGCCCCTGAATCATCCACTCCGGCTGGCACATCGAAAGTGGTATGTTTCCAAACCGCTCCAATGGAAACGGCAGGGATAACATTACCTTCGGGAAGCAGGAGCAATTTCGTGCCTAAGTTGTTTTTGTATATCGTGTCGCTTCCCGACAGCGCAACGGTCTCAAGACCGTATGAAACCTCTAAACGCTTGAATAATGTCTCCGCGACGCCAAAAGTCGTCCAGTCTATTTTGACATCGCCAAGATGCACATACCAGGCGCCAAACCGAGGATTACTGAAGATGTCACCAAGGAAAGAATTGCCCTCTTCTCCCTGTGGCTTTTCGGGATATGTCCCCGCGGGATATGCCAGAGGATTGAATGCGATGCCTCCAACACCTTCAAGATTATTTAATGGAACGCCTGCGTTAACAACCGTATTCGCAAAAACGCCTGCCAGAACAACTAAACTGACTACAACCAGCTTCTTCATTGGAAAATCTCCTTTTCTCAGGCAGGATTTTCCAGATGTCTGGTTGTACCTGCGGGCAATTAATCTTTTATCTAATCGCTACACAACACGTCAGCCGGTGCGGAATGACCACTTGGCCGGCAAATCTGCTTATGCTATATTCCACCTCCTTTCTCAAGTCTCAAACTATCATCAAAACGTTTCTTCTGGGTTATCTCGATTTGCACAATTTTAGAGTTGTGCACCTTAATCGTAACGGTCCCGTAATCAAGACCGGCGATCGCCTTTTTAATATCCCTGATAATGGCGTCATTTGTGGCATATTCATTACTATCTTGTTTCCCACTCATATATTTTCCTTCTAACCGATGCCGCGTGTAGATAATTCCTACTAATCCTACTGCTATAATGGGAATAGTATCATATCCAGAAAGCCCTGTCAAACACTTTTTTTAAATTTTTGATAATTTTTTGATACCAGTTCTTGATAGGTTCGTATAATATACTACTAATACCGTAGGAATTATGGAGATTTATTATGAAGCTTTCAACACGGACCAGATATGGGATAAGAGCCGTAATAGAATTGGCTGCAACCGATAGTAAAAAACCGGTTCAGCTTAAAGTTATTGCCAAGCGCCAGGACATATCTGTCAAATACCTGGAACAGTTGATGAATGCTCTGAGGTCGGGAGGGATTGTCAGGAGTATGAGAGGCGCCAGAGGCGGATATATTCTTGCCAAACCTCCAAATCAGATTAAACTTGGCGACGTATTCAACTGCTTGGAAGGCAATGTAATTACCACAGAATGTGTTGAGGATGAAGATTACTGCCGGCGGGCTGCCGATTGTGCGGCCCGGCTGCTCTGGATTCAGGTGGAGGAGGCAATTAAAAATGTCCTGGATTCTGTGACTGTCCAGGATTTACTTGACAGGGCAAAAGATAAAAAAACATCGGATTATCAAATATAGATTTACACAGGAAAATTATGGGCACTATATTCAAGGACATCACAGCCATAATCGGTCATACGCCGCTGGTTCAGATAAACAAGCTCGGCTCGGCTAACGCAACTATTCTGGCCAAGCTTGAATCACATAACCCCGGCGGCAGTGTGAAGGATAGAATTGCAAAGTCAATGATAGAAGCGGCGGAGCAGGCAGGACTGATTAAGCCCGATACCGTTATAATCGAACCGACCAGCGGCAATACAGGGATAGGCCTTGCCTGTATTTGTGCTGCGAAGGGATACCGGTTGCTCCTGACTATGCCCGAGTCGATGAGCATAGAGAGAAGAAAGCTGCTGAAGTTCTTCGGGGCTGAGATTGTGCTTACGCCTGCCGAGCGTGGTATGGCCGGGGCCATAGAAAAGGCCGAGCAGCTTATGGCCGCCAATCCTGATGCCTTTATGCCGCAGCAATTTAAGAACCCCGCGAATCCGCAGATTCACAGGGAAACCACGGCGGAAGAGATTTGGAATGATACCGGCGGCAGGGTTGACATTTTCGTTGCGGGAGTTGGGACCGGCGGGACGCTGACCGGATGCGGCGAGGTGTTAAAACAACGCAATAAAGAGTTGAAGGTGGTGGCGGTGGAGCCGAAAGATTCGCCGGTGCTTTCCGGTGGCAAGCCCGGCCCCCACAAGATACAGGGTATCGGCGCAGGGTTTGTGCCGGAGGTTTTGAATGTCGCTGTGATTGACGAGATTATCAAAGTCTCGAATGAGGACGCTATGGAGACGGCCCGGCAGCTGGCGAGGAAAGAAGGGATATTGGCGGGTATAAGCTCAGGTGCTGCAGTGTGGGCGGCAATGCAGCTTTCGCAGCGGGCGGAAAGCGAAGGCAAAACAATAGTGGTAATTCTTCCCGACACCGGTGAGAGATACATATCGACCGAATTGTTTGGGTGAGAGTAAAAAATCTTTGTCTATGCAAGAGGGACCGACAATGCAAAAGAAAAAGTTGGCCGGCAAAAAAATCGAGGGGCTGGTTGGTGAAATTATCGAGACATATCGGGGCGACTTAGGCATAAATTTTATCGATGCCTCCAATCTGCCGGTCAGAGCGAGGATTCTGGAAATTCTTGAGCTGCTTTTTGAAGTTCTCTTTCCGGGCTATACCGGCAAGAGGATAGTTACAAAGTCGAATGTCAACTTCATTGTCGGGGATATTATCTGCCAGGTCTATACTGAGCTTTCCGAGCAGGTGGAACGTGCTTACAGGTATCAGTGCAGGATAGGCAAGTGCAATGGTTGTGATTGCCGGATGATGGCTGAGAATGTTACTGAACATTTATTGGCTCAGCTGCCCGGGATAAGGCAGATGCTCAAAGGCGATGTCATAGCAGCTTTTGATGGTGACCCCGCTGCGAAGTCTTACGAGGAAATTGTGATAAGCTACCCCTGCATCACGGCAATTGCGACGTATCGTATCGCCCACGAATTGTATCTAAAGCAGGTGCCGTTGATTCCACGGATAATGAGTGAGTGTGCGCACGCCAGAACCGGTATCGACATCCATCCCGGGGCCAGGATAGGTAAGAATTTTTTTATCGACCACGGCACAGGCGTCGTGATAGGAGAGACTTCAATCATAGGCAACAATGTGAAGATTTATCAGGGCGTTACGCTTGGCGCTTTGAGTTTTCGCAAAGACCAGAGGGGCAGGATAATAAAGAGCGGCAAAAGGCATCCGACAATAGAGGACAATGTCACTATCTACGCTGAGGCAACGATATTGGGCGATGTGGTAATCGGAAAAGGTTCGGTAATCGGAGGCAACGTCTGGATAAAGGAGTCTGTCCCGCCCGGCGTTACCGTTTCGACACCGGGTGGCGATTTGGTATATACCAGCCATAAAAAGCACAGAGGTAAAAAGTAATATTTAGCCCCGCAATCCCGCCCTCGAACGTTGTAATCGGGGGTTATTGCGGGGTTACATTTCTGAAAATAAAATCAGTCGGTTTGAGTAGAAAGTGGTTCGGGAGGTTTTTTGGACGAGCGGCTGTTTGAAAAAATAAAACTGCTGAAGGAGAAACGCAACGCGGTGATACTTGCGCACAACTATCAGCCCGGTGAGATACAGGACATCGCTGATTTTTGCGGTGACTCTCTGGGGCTGAGCATAAATGCGGCAAAGACCAATGCCCGCGTTATCGTATTTTGTGGCGTGGAGTTTATGGCCGAAACTGCTGCTATCCTTTCTCCGGAAAAGACCGTGCTTTTGCCGGATAGGTTCGCCGGCTGCCCTCTGGCCGATATGATAACAGCACAGCAGTTGCGCCGGCTAAAACGTAAACACCCGAACGCGTTGGTGGTTTGTTACGTAAATAGTCCCGCAGAGGTCAAGGCCGAGAGCGACTACTGCTGCACGAGTGCTAATGCAGTGGAGGTGGTGAAGTCCTTGCCGGCGAACAGGCCCATCATTTTTGTCCCGGACCAGCATCTTGGCCGATTTGTTATGGACAAGGCCGGCAGAGACCTTGTGCTCTGGCCCGGCTATTGCCCAACGCACGTGGTCATAACCGAAGAGGACATAAAAAATGCAAAAGAAAAGTTTCCTGATGCTATTGTAATGGCGCATCCGGAATGCACCGAGCCGGTCAAGGAGCTTGCAGACCAGCTCCTTAGCACCGGCCAGATGCTCAAGTTTGTTAAAACCAGCGCCGCCAGACGATTCATAGTAGCTACCGAGATAGGGATAATTCACGCATTGAAAAGGCAGAACCCGCGAGCCGAATTTATCCCTGCCAGTGACAGAGCGGTGTGTCCTAATATGAAAAAGATTACTCTGGATAAGGTCATCGGGTCATTAGAAGATATGCAGTTCAAAATCACAGTCCCGGAGAAGATAAGAATAAAGGCGAAGATGTCGCTCGATAGAATGGTCGAGATTTTACCGGCAGAATAAACGCATCTGTCATATTTTAGAAAGGAGACAATAGTATGATTTTCTCAAAAATATCTGAAAAGCAGGTTACCAGAGCGATTGTATCTGAATTCATCAAAGAATTTGAAGATCACATCGAGAATGATGTGACCGTTATCGGTGGAGGACCCTGCGGACTTGTCGCCGCAATGGAGTTTGCAAAAAGGGGTGAAAAGACACTCCTAATCGAAAGCAACAACTATCTCGGTGGAGGATTCTGGATTGGCGGCTATCTGATGAACAAGGTGACGTTCAGAGCTCCCGCTCAGGTAATCCTCGATGAGATTGGGGCGCCATACAAGGAGGTTGAAGAAGGATTGTATGTCGCCGATGGACCACACGCGTGTTCCAAATTGATTGCTGCGGCGTGCGATGCAGGTGTGAAGGTATTGAATATGACGCAGTTTGATGACGTGGTGATAAAGGATGACCGGGTTTGTGGCGTAGTTATCAACTGGACGCCTGTGTCCGCACTTCCGAGAGCAATTACTTGCGTGGACCCGGTTGGTATCGGGTCGGAGCTTGTGGTTGATGCTACGGGACACGATGCGGTGGTCGTTCGGTCGCTTCAGAAGCGAGGACTCGTGGAGATAAAGGGGTTCGGTCCTATGTGGGTCGAAGAGTCAGAGGATGCAGTTGTCGAGCATACCAGAGAGGTGTACCCGGGTTTGATTGTGGCGGGGATGGCTGCTGCAACTACATTTGGTCTTCCACGGATGGGGCCAACCTTTGGTGGGATGTTGTTATCCGGCAAGAGAGCCGCAGAAATTACTGTGGAGATGTTAAAACAATAGGAGGTGATAAAGTGGCGGAAGAACGCAAATATCATATAGAGACGCTGGCCTTACACGCAGGCCAGCAAGTTGATTCGGACACCCGCAGCCGGGCTGTGCCGATTTATCAGACGACAAGCTACGTGTTTAAGGATACCGAGCATGCGGCGAACTTGTTTGCACTGAAGGAGTTTGGCAACATCTACACCCGGCTGATGAATCCGACTACCGATGTGCTGGAGAAACGGCTGGCGGCATTGGAAGGCGGTGTGGGCGGTCTGGCATTAAGTTCAGGCCAGTCGGCTATCTACGTGAGCATTTTTAATATCTGCGGCGCAGGCGGGCATATTGTATCTTCCAGCTCACTGTATGGCGGAACGGTTACACTTTTTAGCCAGACCTTTTCAAAACTCGGCATCGAGGTTACCTTTGTTGACCCCGAAAAGCCGGAGAATTTTGCAAAGGCGATAAAGAAAAATACTCGCCTGATTTATATAGAAAGCATCGGCAATCCGAAGAATGACATTTTGCAATATGAAAAGATAGCCGACATTGCCCACAAAAACAGTATGCCGGTGATTTGCGATAATACCGTTACGACTCCCATACTGTTCAAGCCGATTGAATATGGTATCGATATCGTGGTTCATAGCTGCACAAAGTTCATCGGCGGCCACGGCACAAGCATCGGCGGAGCAATTGTGGATTCGGGAAAATTCGACTGGACAAATGGTCGCTACCCAGAATTGACTGAGCCGGACCCAAGCTACCACGGCGTAAAGTATGTCGAGTCTTTCGGTGAAATGGCATACATTGTCAAAGCCAGGGTTCAGTTCTTGCGCGATATGGGTAGCTGTATGTCACCGTTTAATGCGTTTTTGTTTCTGCAGGGGCTTGAGACGCTGCATCTTCGTATGCCCCGGCACAGTGAAAACGCCCTAAAACTTGCTAAGTGGCTTGAAAAGCAACGGCAGGTCAACTGGGTTAACTACCCAGGGCTCGAATCGCATCCTGACTATGCGCTTGCAAAGAAGTATATGCCCAATGGCGCAGGCGGCATCTTGTGCTTTGGAATAAAAGGCGGCAGAGATGCGGGTATTAAGTTTATTAATAGTGTCAAGCTGGCAAGTCACCTCGCCAACATCGGCGACAGCAAAACTTTAGTGATACACCCGGCCAGCACGACTCATCAGCAGCTTAGTAAAGAAGAACAGCTTGCAGCCGGCGTAACGGAGGATTATATTCGTGTCTCAGTCGGCACAGAGCACATTGATGATATAATAGCCGACTTTGAGCAATCGCTAAAAAATAGTGCTGAGTTTTGAGTTAATGGCTTTGAAAAGTCTATGATTCAGCGCCGAACTTTCTATAATTATCCATTGAAGGAGTCACAAGTGATTACTAATCGCAAAGGTGAAATAATGCTGAAAAAAGCCGAAGACATCAGCCAATTCTGGGCTTACGATTCAACTTTTTCAAAAAATTCAGATATTACCCTGCTGGATAATATCCAGTTCATATATGAATTGTCATTGGCGGAGTTGGAACTGGCAGCATTAGGTGCCGATTTCGAAGTAACTAACGGACTGAGAGAATTCAAGATTACAAACCAGTCTGAAGAGCTTAGCGATAGACTAGTAAAACGTTCTTCCTATTTCAAAACAGTCAGACGGACGTTTACTGACTATTTTTATCTTATCCAAAAGAACAGAACTCGCTCGGTAAATCAGTATTTGACTCACTGGATTTATCCCTACAAAGGTAAATTCCACCCCCAGATGATCAGAGCATTACTAAACATAATTGGGTTAAAAGAAGGGGATACTGTATTTGAGCCGTTTTCCGGCAGTGGCACAACTGCACTGGAGGCACAATTACTTGGCATAAATTTTATCGGGATTGATATTTCTCCTTTGTGCGTTTTGCAGGGCAAGGTTAAAACAAAATCTATTTATGCGATTGATGAAATTATACGTCTAAAAAATGAATTAATATCCAAAATCAAACCTTCGCTTTTTAATCAGGAACAAAATTTCTACAAGGTTCTCGAACACATCGAAAATGAAAATATCAGGGATTTCTATGCCCTCGCAAGATTGCTGGCGGTCAGTGATAACTCAAGGCGTGGTCGTGTATTTGAGCAATCTTTTATCAAAAATTTACATTTGATGATAGATTCCGTAAAAGATTATAAAGAAATTGCTGAAAAATTACATTTGAAATTAGGTGATGTTAATCTTAATGTCGGAGATTCGAGACAGATTTATTTATCAGATAATTCTGTTGACGGGATTATCACATCTCCGCCTTATTCAATTGCTCTCGACTATGTTGGAAATGATGCCCATTCCCTCGAAGATATGGGTTATAAATTGGATGAGGTAAGGGAACAATTTATTGGTGTTCGAGGTAAAGGGAAAGAGCGAGTCGAATTGTACAATAGCGATATTATGTCTTCTTACCGTGAGATGTATCGAGTTCTGAAACCCGGAAAGTATGCTGTTATTGTTATTGGCAATGCCACTTATCAGGGACAAGAGGTCAAAACCGTAGAATTTACTATCGATTATATGACCGAGCTTGGTTTTGAACTGAAGAAAAACATTTTGAAACTAATCTTTGGTCTTTACAACGTTATGAAAAAGGAAAATATCCTGATTTTTAAGAAGGTGAAATAAATGGGCAATGAATATTTGATAAGAAAAATGAACAATTACGAGAGAATTATTAAAGAGATATTAGATGCCTTCAGAAAGATAGAGTTTCATATAATTGTAGAGGCTACAATTCATAAGAAGATTGTTCCTGTAAATAAGGAAGAAAAAAAGGATATACTTTTACTTGAAGACATTTATACTATTGTTAACGATTTTGCTATTCAATATAACAAGACTCCCATTACCTTTGAGCTATATAAGTCATTGGTTAATCCGCCAAAACCAAAGAGCTTTAGAAGTAATGAAGTAGGTGTCTTTGCAGATAAAATAATTCCCTCTTTTTTTGAGAAGAATAAAGACAAACTCAAAATAATAAAATCTTTTCAGCGACTGTCTTTGAATGGCTATCCTGACGAACTTATCATCGACCAATATGGAAGAGCCACATATCTTGAAGTAAAAACAACTACAAGACGTAACGTAGGTTCTCCGAGAGATTTTTTCTTTTCGCCCTTGAAGAATTCAAAGAAGAAAATCAAAGATGACGGAAGGCATTTGCTGTTATGTTTTGACACTTTTGAACAAAAAGAAAAGGAATTCATTGTTACCGGCTGGTGTCTCATTGATTTGTTCAACATTAAAGTGTCAATGAAGCCGGAATTCAACACCGATAACCTGGAGTTATATAAAAAGGAAAACATTCTGTTGGAAGTCAATTTAACAGATGAGGAGGAAATAAAATGACGTATCTTAAATGCAAAGAATGCGGGAATAAAGGAGAATTTGTTGCTACATGTGTTTACAGATACACGGTAGATTCCAACGGAAATGAAATCACTACACCTGAAATGGATGAAGAACCCGAATATCAATGCGAAAAATGTGCCTCAACAGATATTGAAATTGGTTTTCGTCAGTAGCTTGAGTCTTTTTGAGCCACCGGTCATTCATCCTTCGCAGTAGCCCCCGACAAGTCGGGGCTGCTACGGAGAACGGGCGAGCGACGAGGAACGAAATTATGTGGGAATATACGGACAAGGTTAGAGACCATTTTTTTAACCCGCGAAATGTCGGCGAAATAGAAGATGCGGACGGCATAGGCGAGGTCGGGTCACTCGCCTGCGGTGATGCCTTGCGGCTGACGTTCAAACTCGATAAGAACGGCAAAATCGTGGATGCAAAGTTCAAAACATTCGGCTGTGCAAGTGCAATCGCAACATCATCGGTTTTGACCGAGATGATAAAAGGTATGACCCTCGAGGAAGCCGCCAAAGTAACCAACAAGGATATAGCCGATTATCTCGGAGGTCTGCCTGAGCAAAAAATGCACTGCTCGGTTATGGGCAGAGAAGCCCTTGAGGCGGCAATCGAAAATTATCAAGGCGGCGGCAAAAAGAAACGCGAGCTTGAAGGTAATGTCGTCTGCACCTGCTTCGGCGTAACCGACAAGGAAATCGAGAGGGTGATACGCGACAATAACTTAACGACCGTCGAGCAGGTAACAAATTATAGCAAGGCGGGCGGCGGCTGCGGCGGCTGCAAGGGCGAAATCGAAAAGATAATACAAAGGGTCCAGGGCGACAAAATAAAGCAAGTCCCCGTGTCGGTGCCGCGACGAGGCGAACGCCTTACCAATATCCAGAAGATTCAGTTGATTCAGCAGACGATAAATGAACAGATAAGACCTCCTCTGCGGGCTGACGGCGGCGATATCGAATTAGTCGATGTCGAAGGAAATAAGGTTGTTGTTGCTTTCAGAGGGATGTGTGCCCAGTGCAAGCTTGCCGATGTTACAATGAAGGATGTCGTTGAAGCCAAGCTGAGAGAGTTCGTATCGAAAGACCTTTATGTCGAGGAAATCAAGGATTCTGGATAATACTTGGTAGGGTGGGCTTCCTGCTCCGGCTCGGCCTCCGCCGAGACGAGTCAGCCCACCAATTTTCTAATAAGTAACAGTGTTAATCTGTGTAAATCCGTGTCTAAAAATAAAACCTGAGGATAGCGGATGAAAACGATATATTTTGACAACAATGCAACGACAAAAGTAGCCGATGAAGTGTTTGAGGAAATGAAACCCTATTTCTGTGAGCTTTACGGCAATCCTTCGAGTATGCACACCTTCGGCGGCCAGGTCGGCCGCAATATCCAAAAGGCGCGTGAGCAGGTGGCCGATTTGCTCGGCTGCGACCCCGGCGAGATTATGTTTACAAGCTGCGGCACCGAGAGTGACAACGCCGCCATAAGAGGCGCTCTGGCGGCGATGCCGCAAAAGCGTAAAGTCACAACGACCAGGGTTGAGCATCCGGCGGTGCTGTCGGTTTGCCGGGACCTCCAGAACCACGGCTATACGGTTGTGGAGCTGGGAGTGGATAAGCAGGGTCGGCTTGACATTGCCGACCTCGAAGAGAATCTCGATGACGATACCGCTCTGGTTACGATTATGTTCGCAAACAACGAGACCGGCGTAATGTTTCCGATAGAAAAAATCGCCAAATTAGTTACCGATAAAGGGGTGGTGTTCCACACCGATGCGGTTCAGGCAGTCGGCAAGATTCCGCTGAATTTATCGAAAAGTAATATCGATTTGCTCAGTCTATCAGGTCATAAGCTGCACGGCCCTAAAGGCGTGGGCGTTCTTTATGTCCGCAAAGGCACGCGATTGTCGCCGTTTATGCTGGGCGGCCACCAGGAAGCAGGCCGCAGGGCCGGCACAGAAAATGTGCCGGGAATCGTCGGCCTGGGTAAATCCTGCGAATTGGCCGCCAAGAATATCAAAGAGGAAAATAG
>Ga0315281_10011271_pt1 | contig 12259 bp, 15 predicted proteins | sample YL17G07_0_MG_FD_204540 | JGI IMG/M metagenome (GOLD analysis project Ga0315281, IMG submission 204540) | Sediment microbial communities from Yellowstone Lake, YNP, Wyoming, USA - YL17G07_0 | ecosystem: Environmental > Aquatic > Freshwater > Lake > Sediment | place: USA: Wyoming | collected... | reverse complement strand
CACTCACCGTGCGCCTGCTTCGTGAGGTCGCGGAACTCGTCCTGGAAGCGCCGACCGCCCTCGCGCATCCCGTCCTCGCTGAGCCGGTAGCGTCCCGGCTCCGCGCCGTGCAACACCAAGCGCTCCCGGGCGAGCACGGTCAGTGCGTCCGCGATGGCGTCCTCCGGCAGGTCCAGGAAACGCGCCACGTAGCTGGCATCGATCTCATGGGCGATGTTCTCGCCCAGCATCCAGAACATCACCTGGAGCACCTCGTCGCGGACGCGCAGGTCATCGAGGCTCATGACGCAAGCACCCGCGCGACCTCAAGACGCGCCAAGGCCACGGCGGAGTCGAGCGCTCGCTGACCTTCGGTGCTCAACTCCTCACCCCAACCGTCATCCGTGGGCTCGATCTCGATCACCGTCACATCCGCTGGGAGCGCGCCGAAGTGCCCACAAATGTGCAGCAGGTTGTCGACGCTGATGACCCCGGTGACGGCTTCCGCGACCCGCTCCTGGAGCGCATCAGGTGCGATCTCGGGGAACGTCCAGCGAGATCGCGTCACCGTTCCGGGCGGGCGGTCGCGGTGCACGGCGGCGATGAAGATCGTCGCGGCGTAGGGCTCGCGGCGCTGGAGCATGAACAGCACGTCGATCGGACCGTAGGAGAGGTCCTCCACGTCGATCGTCTCGGTCGAGGGCCCGAAGCGCTCGATCGCGAGTGGCCCCACCGAGAGATCGCGGAGGTTCCGATACCCCACCCCGGCGACGAGTACGCGGCGCGTCGCGACAACCGGTGGCGCGGGACTAGTCGCCACCGACCGGTACCGGCTCGCCCTCTTCTTCCAAGACGCACGCGCAGGTGTTGACCTCGCGGACGATCGTCTGAGTGCCGGCGTACACGTGGGTCGTGCACGGCATGCATGGGTCGAAGCTGCGGATGGTGCGCAGGATGTCAGCGCCTTTGAAGTCCTCGTCGCTCTTGAACTGCTCGATGATCGGCGTGTTCATGACCGCCTCTTCGTAGGGGCCGCTTTGACCGAACGGGTCCCGCGGCGAGGCGTTGATCGTCGACGGCGTGCAGATCTGGTAGTTGAGCAGCGCGCCGTTCTCCAGCTCGAGGTGATGCGAGAGGAATCCACGGCCGGCGCCCCAGAAGCCCACACCCATCCGGTGATCCTTCGGGATGCTGAACTCGTTGCTCACCGCGGTGTTGCCCTGCTTCATGAGGTCGTAGGCGGCGAGCAGGTTGTTGAACGCGACCAAGGTCGTGTAGGCCTGCGCGTAGGCGCGGGCGCGGTTGCGCTCGATGGCGTTGAGCTCCGCTGGGATGTGCCACTCGACCTGCATCTCCGGTAGTGACGCGGCGGGCAGCACCATCTTCATGCTCTTGCCCGTCGTCTCGATGTACGGGTTCTTCGGGATCTTCTGCGACGCGGCCGTGGTCCACATCCGCGCGTATGCGCCGGCCTCCACGACCTGGCGATCCCAGCGCGGTGAGGTCGCCCAGCTGTACTTCTCGCGCCAGCTGCGGCCTTCCGGCTTCGGCAGCGTTTGCTTGTTCCACATGTGATACGGGGAGAGCGGGTTCCCAAGCTCGTCGGTCTTGAACTTGGGGGGCGTCGCGGTCCAGTCGGTGTAGTAGCTGTGGTCGACGAACTCCTCGAGACCGGCGTTGATCGTGTGCAGGCTGGTGGTGAGCAGCTCGCCATCAATGACGACGCCCGGCGTCGCCCAACGCCGATCGCCCCAGGCGGTCGCGTTCTTGTACGTGGCGTCGTACCCCTCGTGGTGCTCCCAGATCCCCAGGTCGATGAGGTTGCGCGGCCGCTTGCCCACGTCGTGGAAGCGCGGTTCGACTTCGTAGAGGAAGTCGTACACGTCGTCCCAGATGTGGATCATCTTCTTCGAGTAGTCCATGAAGAACGCCAGCCGCGTCTGGTACTCGTTCAGCGTCTGGGATGTGACCGTCGCGCTGATGCCGCCGGGCACGATCGTCTGCGGGTGCGGGTACTTCGCCCACACCAGCACGGTCATCTCCCGTGCGCGGCGGGTCTCCTCGAGCGCCTCGAGGTAGAGCCTTCCGGTCAGCGGGTTGAGCGCCTCCATGATGTCGCCGATCGTCGCGTACCCATGCACGGCGGCGCCCGGCGCGCGCGTGCGCTGGGCTTTCTCCAGGATCTCGGGGTTGGTCGCGCCGAGCACTGCCGCGGAGTAATCCGGCCCGGAAAGCAGGAACAGGTGGAGCGGGTGGTCGTAGAGGAATTCGGCGGCCTGCCCGAGGTTGCGCACCACCACACCCATCGGCGGCGGAGCCACGCCGAGGGCCATCTCGATCGCCTCAGCCGCGCAGTTGGAGTGCACGCCGCCGCAGACGCCGCAGGCGCGGCTCGAGATGAAGATCGCGTCGCGTGGATCGCGGCCCTTGAGGATGATCTCGTAGCCGCGGAACAACGTCGCCATCGAGTGGGCGTCCTCGACCCGGCGGTCCTGCAGGTTCACGACGCTGTGGAATGCGAGCGCCCCGGCCACGCGCGTGACGGGGTCGATGCTGACTTCCTTGATGTGACCGTTCTTCGCCAACAGCGAGCGGATCTTCTCTTCCTGAGTGCGGACCCGCGTGTTGCCCGTCACCGCGTACGGGTTGGCGACGCCCTCCTTCAGATAGGCCTTGCCGTTCTCATCGAAGGCGACCGGAAGGTTCTTGAAGCACATGTCTCGACTACCCCTTCTCGCCCGCGCCGAGGAGCTGCGCGGCGGCCGCCAGATGTCCCTCGGCGGAGCTCAGTCGCGTCGCGATGATCTTGGCGCCGTCGTCGATGGTGGCGAAGGTGTCGATGAGCGGAGGGACGTTCTGCGTGATCAGCGCGGTCTCGCCCTCGATGGCGCGAACGCCCCAGGAGATCTTCGCCATCGTCTTGTTGATCCCCTTCAGCGCCTCGGTGATGTGGTAGACGCCGAGCGCGACGACGAGCAGCAAGAGCAAGAAGGCGAGGGCGGTCGCCCAGGCGAGCTCAGCGACCACCGTCAGCTCCAGCGGTGAGTTTGCCGACGATCCGTCCAGCATCGTTGTGGATCGCCGAGGCGACCCCGTCGATCGCGGCGGACGTCGCGGCGATCGAACCGGCCTTGGCCAGGAGCTGATCGAGCATCGGGATGTTGGCCGTGTGGGAGGCGACGCCCTTGGCCGCTTCGAGTGTCACGAGCGCGAGCCGGTCGACCTCTCGGGCGTGGCGGAGGAACCGCGTGACGATCGCGAGCAAGGGGATCAAGAGCACGTAGGCGATGACCAACGTGATCCACCAGAGCTCGATGACCGTGTCCATCAGGCGACCTTCTGTTCGCCGGAGGGACCGGTCAGCACGGCGAGCCCGGCATCGGTCGCGACGAGATGATCCCGCGCGGACGAGAGCGAGCCGGCGATCGCGCCGAGCCCCGCATTCGCGGCAACGAGCTTGTCTTGCAGTGGAGCCGTATGGTCGCGGACCGCCGAAAGCCCGGTCGCGACCCCGCGCAGGCTGCGGGCGATCCGCCAGGCGCGGAACGCGACTGTGATCGTTGCGATGGCCAGCACGACCACGAGGACCACGAAGTAGATCCCGGTGAGCCACCACAACAGGGTGATCTGATCCATCAGGAGCCCTTGCCGAGCAGCGCGGGAAGCTTCGACAGGCGCTCATCGATCGAGCCGGCGCCGGCCGCGATGTCGAGCGCCACGCCCTTGATCGCCGCCGCCGTCTCGTTGGTCTTCGTCAGCTGCCACAGCACGGTCGTGTTGGCGGCGATCTGCTTGCCCACCGTCCAAATGTCGGCGGCCGCGCGTTCGATGCGGCGCACCGAGACGATGATGATCAGAAGCATCGCCGCGACCACCGCGACGATCACGATGCCGAGTCCAAGGATCAGGAACCAGAAGCTCTGTACGGTCATGTTCAGATCCATCGCATCACCCTGCTTTCTTCGTCGTGCCGTGTGCGCCGCGGTGCCGGAGGAAGTCGTAGAACTTGTCGGTCACGTTGTCGAAGGTGCTGTTCGAGAGATCGGCGCCCCAGCCGCTCGGCGTTACGCCATCGTGGCGGTCCCACCGCACCTCACGATTGAGCTTGCGCTGGGTGATGAGCCGCAGCGGGCGCACGAACGATCCCAAGATCCGCGAGCCGGTACCCGACACCATCAAGCCGGGCGGCGCCTTGTAGAAGGGGGTGAACTTGTCGGGGAAGCCGGGCATGGTGCAACCGATGCAGGCACCGCCCACGTTCATGCAGCCGCCCATGTGGTTGATGGCGCCGCGCGAGGTGATGTTGCACTGGACGACCGGCCCCCAGCACCCGAGGTCGACGAGGCACTCTTTGTCGCCGAACGTCTTCGCGAATGTGCCCTCTTCGTAGTAGCCGGCGCGCGTGCACGCGCGGTGCACGGTCTCGCCGAACAGCCAGGCGGGACGCCCCAGCTCGTCGAGCTCGGGTGCCGGACCCACGCCCTGCAGGAACAACAGCGTGACGGCGACGGTCTCGGTGAAGTTGTCGCCCACCGGCGAGCACCCCGGGATGTTCACGACCGGGAGGCCGAGCGCGCTGCGGAAGTTGGGACCGAGCCAGTCGGCCACGCTCATCGAATCGGTGACGTTGTTGATCGCGGCGGGGATCCCGCCCCAGGTCGCGCACGTGCCGATCGCCACGACGGCCGCGGCATTCGCGGCCATGCGCCGGAGCCATATGGCAGAGGGCACCTGGACCTTCTCGCCGGACGCGCTCACCTCTTCGCCGATGGCCGACCAGTACCCCGCGCCGAGCTTGTCCTCGTTCGCGATGGAGCCTTCGTACACCACGACGTAGGGCTCACCGAGGGTGCCCTCGACCGCTTTCCGCATCGGCTCCATGAACGCCTCGCCGGACTCGATCTGCAGCGCCGTGTGGTGCAGGAGCACAAGCGGCACACCCGGGATGGTCCCGGTCATGAGGCTCTCGACCGCCGGCGCGGTCGCGCCGAGGACCGCGATGCTGCAACCGTCGCAGCTCATGCCCGCAAGCCAGAACACGTGGACGCGCTCGTACGGTCCGCCCAAGAGCGATGGCTTGCCACGTGGCTCGATCGCCGCGCGAACGTACTGCTCCGCGGTGGCGCCGGCGATGTTGCCGGTCTGCGCAGACGCGGGGGCGCGGCCCCCGCTGTAGCGCTCCGTGCCGAGCGGCGCCGCCGCGGTCAGTGCCACTACGCGAGCATCCCGGCCAGCGTGCGCACCGCCGTCACCGTCGGCGCATTCGGCGCCACATCGATCAACGAGCGACCCTGCCGGTCGGCATCGCGCACCGCTTCGTCGAACGGGATCTCGATGACGAGATCGAGGTCGTGTGCTTTGCAGAACTCGCGGATCACCCGAGAGTCCTCGGCGTCGCGCACCTTGTTGGCGATCGTGACCAGGCGCGGGATCTCCAGCTGGCGCGCCAGCGGCGCGATCCGGCTCGCGGTCTCGAGCGCCCGGTAGTACGGCTCAACGACGACCAAGAGCGCATCAACGCCCTGCGGCGTCGCGCGACCGAGATGCTCGATCGACGCTTCCATATCGAGCAGCGAGATCTGATTTCCGTTCCCCGTCAGAGCGCTGGAGACTCCGCGCACGGCAGAATGGGCGTTGCACAGTCAGCCCTGGCCGGCGTGGTCGAGCCCGGTGACGAACATCAAGTGCACGCCATCGGGACCCTCGATCGCGTAGCGCTCGCGCAGACTCTCGAGCGACTCTTTCAGCTCCATGTGCTGGACGCCCTTGTCGTCGTACACGTCCCTGACGATGTCCTTGGGCACCATCGGCGCGTTGGCGAGCGCCTCGCGCGAGATCCCGAGCGCGACCCCGAGATTCGGATTCGGATCCCCGTCGATCGCGAAGACCTCGCGACCCTGCTGCGCGAATACACGGGCGAGCGTCGCGGAGATCGTGGTCTTGCCCGCGCCGCCCTTACCCGAGACGGCAAGCTTCATCGACCGGCCCGCTTCCCCGCCAGGCTCGTCGGCCGGGTGCGGCACAGACAGAGCGCATCGGTGCAACCGGCATCGCTCTCGACCGCGAGATCCACCAGCTGCGTGCGCATGGAGGAGAGCTCACGGATCTGCTGCTCGACGGCGGCTATCCGGGTCCGAAGTGCTTCGGCGAACGCGCGGTGCGCGTCGGCGCAATCGCTGGCCTCAGCGATGTCCATCACGTCTTTGATCTCTTTGAGCTGAAGCCCGAGGCGGCTTGCACGTCGGAGGAGGTGCACACGCTCGACGGCATCCTCACCGAAGTAGCGGTATCCGTTCTCGCCGCGCGCGATCGGTCGCAACAGACCGGCGTCGGCGTAGAACCTGACAGTACGGGCCGGCACGTCGGCCTGTTTCGCGACGGCGCTGACCCGCAACAAGACTTCGGTCTGAAGCGCCACGCACGGATGCTACGCCCCGGTGTGCGCCCGGCGACGCGCCGCTCGCGGCGCCAAAACCTGCCAGTGAAGCTGGCGGCTCGCCTCGGTCGGCTACTTCGTCGGCTTCGGCTCCGCGCTCGGTTGCACCGTGGAACCCGAACAACACGCGCCGCAGCAGTTCCCGCAGTTACACGCCATCACAGGACCTCCGAGCTGAATCTGGATGAGCCATCGAGGTTACTCCGATGATGCCACCGCCGACTCGCGAAGCGCGACAACGGGCCCGGCCTATGCTGCCAGTCTCGCTGATAGGTTTGGCCGCGGTATGGGGAGGGCGCAGATGCTCCGACGCATCTTGGTGTTCGGAACGGCTCTCGCGGTCGTGTTCGGCGCGTGCACGGCTCCCGCGACGACGTCGCGATCAAATTCCGCCGCGACCGCGACCGCGACACCCAAACGCGGCGGCACGCTCGTGGTCGCCGCATCGGTCGATCCCGGCCAGCTCAATCCGGCGATCACGACCGCCGGCGGCACGCACTTCGTCGCGGACAACCTGTACAACGGCCTCGTCTTCCTGGACAAAGACTTGAACCCGAAGCCGGACCTGGCCGACTCGTGGACGATCTCCTCCGACTCGAAGACGTACACGTTCAAGCTTCACCCGGGCGTGAAATGGCACGACGGGGTCGCCTTCACCTCGGCGGACGTGAAGTTCACCTTCGAGCAGGTGCTGCTCAAGTACCACTCCCGGACCAAGTCCGGCCTCGAGTCGGTACTTGCGGGCATCGACACGCCCGACGACAACACCGTGGTGTTCCGCTTCAAGACCCCTTACGGCCCACTGCTCCAACGGGTCGATGTCGTGGAGGCGCCGATCGTCGCCAAACACATCTACGAAGGTCAGGATCCGACCAAAGCCGACGCGAACTTGAAGCCTGTCGGCACCGGTCCATTCAAGCTCGCCGAGTACGTGAAGGGCGACACCATTCGGATGGTCCGCAACCCCGACTACTTCAAGAAAGGCCTGCCGTACCTCGACGAGCTCGTGTTCAAGGTGATCCCGCAGGCGGCCACCCAGATCCTCGCCCTCGAGCGCGGCGAGGTCGACTTTGTCAGCGGCATCCCGGGACCCGACTTCAGCCGGCTGCAGCAGAACAGCGCGATGACGATCGCCAGGAGCGGGGCGGGCTCCGGCGGCTCGTTCTGCAACACCACGCTGATCTACAACCTCTCGCGTCCGCCCCTCGACAAGGTCGAGGTCCGCCAGGCGCTGGCCTACGCGATCGACCGCCAGCAGATCCTCGACCAGGTGTACTTCGGGCAGGGCAAGGTCGGGACCTCGGCGATCAACAGCAGCCTCGGCTGGGCCTACAACCCCAACGTCGCGAAGTACCCGCTCGATCCGGTCAAGGCCAACGCGCTGCTCGACTCGGCCGGCCTCACGCGAGGCGGCAACGGCATTCGCTTCAAGCTCGAGTTCGTGCACGCGACCTCGTTCGCCAAGGTCGGCGAGCTGATGAAGCAGAACCTCGCGCCCCTGGGGATCGACCTCACCCTCACCCCCCTCGAGGTCAACGCCGCCAACGATCGCACCTTCGTCGCAAAGAACTTCGACATCGGCAGCGCCTCGTACTGCAACGGGCCGGACCCGGAGATCGGGGTCCGGCGCGTCTACGTCTCGAGCAACATCGGGCCGATCCTGTTCTCCAACGGCGCGGGCTACAAGAACGCGCGCGTCGACACGCTCTTCGATCAGGCGGCGGCCGCCGCGGACAAGGCCGAGCGGGCCAAGGCCTACTTCGAGATCCAGGACATCGTCAACCGGGACATCCCGGACTGGAATCTGGTGGAGACCGAGGGGTACCGCGTCTGGTCGGCGAAATACCACGACCCCTACTACTGGAGTGGGAACCTCGCCGAAGCGGTATGGCGCGACTAGTCGCGATCTAGGGCCGCCTCAGGCAGGCGCATGACCCGATACCTCATCCGCCGTCTGCTTGAGGCGGTCCCGCTGCTCCTTGGCGTCATCGCGCTCACCTTCGTCCTCGTGCACGCCGCGCCCGGCGATCCGGTGCGGATCCTCGGGGGCGACGGCGGGGACGAGGCCTATTACGCGACGATGCGGGCGAAGTTCGGGCTTGACCGGCCGCTCCCCGAGCAGCTCGTCATCTACTTCGGGAGCGCCCTCCATGGCGACTTCGGCTACTCGTACGTGCAGCGCCGGCCGGTGTTCGACGTGATCGCCGACCGGATCCCGGCGACAGCGCTCCTGATGCTCACGGCGCTGGCGGTCTCCACCCTGCTCGGGTTGTGGCTGGGCGCCGTCGCGGCACGGCGTGCGGACACGCCACCCGACCACGCCATCACGATCGCGACCCTCGTCGGCGCGGCCATGCCGGCGTTCTGGCTCGGCCAGGTGCTCGTCCTGGTGTTCGCAGCCGGGCTGGGATGGCTTCCCGTGCAGGGGATGACCAGCGCGCGCGGTGTGGCGCCCGGGTTCGATGCGGCGATCGATCTTGTGCGACATCTGGTGCTGCCGGTCGCGACGCTCGGATTCCTTCAGCTCGCGCTGATCACGCGCATCACCCGCAACGGCCTCATCGACGTGCTGCACGAGGAGTACATCCGCACCGCCTACGCGAAGGGACTCACGCCCGCAACGGTCGTACGGCGCCACGCGCTGCGGAACGTGCTCTTGCCGGTCGTCACGATTGTGGGGAGCCACTTCGGGACGCTCCTCACCGGCGCTGTCCTCACCGAGATCATCTTCGCCTGGCCGGGCCTCGGCCGGCTGCTGTTCGATGCGACCACGTCGCGCGACTACCCACTGTTGATGGCGATGTTCCTGGTCGCGTCGCTCAGCGTCATCGTCGCGAACCTGCTGACCGACATCGCGTACACGGCGCTCGACCCGCGGGTGCGGCTCACGTGAGGCGCACCGCCCCGGCACAGTGGCGATCGTTCACGGCGGTCGTCGGCCTCGCACTGACGCTCGTCGCCATTGGACTGGCGATCTTCGGCGGGTCGCTCGCGCCGTTCGACCCGTTCGCCACACGCTTCCCAGCCCTCCAGCCACCCTCAGCAGCGCACTGGCTCGGGACCGACGATCTGGGCCGCGACACCTTCAGCGGGGTCCTTGCCGGCGCCCGGGCGTCCCTGCTCGTCGGGATAGCGACGGCCGCCGTCGCCGGGGTGCTCGGGACGGCCGTCGGCGCGATCGCGGGCTACTTCGGCGGGCTGGTCGACGACGCCCTGATGCGGCTGACGGAGCTCGTGCAGATCGTGCCGCGCTTCTTCCTCGCGATCCTGGTGGCCGCACTCTTCGGACCGAGCCTCGTGTTCCTGACGCTGCTGTTGGCGCTCACGTTCTGGCCGACGACCGCGCGGCTCGTACGTTCGCAGATCCTCACATTGCGTCAGCGCGAGTGGGTGTTGGCCGCGCGAGCCGTGGGACTGGGTGAGATCCGGATCCTGGTCCGTCACGTCGTCCCACATGCGCTTGGGCTCATCATCGTCACGGCAGCGCTGCAGATCGGTGCGGCGATCCTGGTCGAGGCGAGCCTGAGCTTCCTCGGGCTGGGCGACCGCAGCGTCATCAGCTGGGGCTACATGCTCAACGGCGCGCAGCCGTTCCTGCGCGTAGCCTGGTGGTTGTCGGTGTTCCCCGGCCTCGCGCTCGTCCTCACCGTCCTGGGCACGAACCTGCTCGCGGACGCGCTCTCCGCCGTGTGGGATCCGGCCCGCCGGCGCGCTGTGCTGGTCGCGTAACGTGAGCACGCGCGACGAGGCGCTGCGGCGTTGGCGCGACGACCTCGCCGCGTGGGCGATCCCGCAGCGCATCCTCGACCAGGCACCCACGTCACCATGGACGCCGGAGCGAGCGATCTTCATCCGGCGCGCGACGGCCCGACGAACCAGACCCGGGGGCATCTCCTATCACCGAGCCCGCGAGGCGCTGCCGCCTGGTGGAAGCGTGCTCGATGTCGGCGCTGGCGCGGGTGCCGCCTCGCTTCCGCTGCTGGACCGCGCGGGCACCCTGATCGCGGTCGATCAGGACGAGCAGCTTCTCAGTGAGCTGACGAAGCAGGCAGGCGGGGCTCGTCGCAACGTCACGACCATCATCGGCAGTTGGCCGGCGGTCGCAGCCCGCGTTCCGGCCGCCGATGTCGTCGTGTGTCATCACGTGCTCTATAACGTCCCGGACCTGAAGCCGTTCGTCGACGCGCTCGACGTGCACGCTCGTAGCCGCGTCGTCATCGAGATCACCGCCCGGCATCCGGTCGCGCGTCTCAACCCGTTGTGGGAGCGGTTCCATGGCCTCGAGCGGCCCACGCGTCCGACCTGGGAGGATGCGCTGCGGACGATCCGCTCCTTCCGTGACCGAGTGCACGCCGAACGAGAACAGATCGAGGCCGATGCCACCGCTGAGAGCTGGAATGAGCTCGTCGGCTTCACCTGCCGGCGCCTCTGCCTTCCGCCGGCGCGCGAGGCCGAGGTGGCCGCGGCGCTGATCGAGCAGGGCACCCTCCCGACCGATCCGTCGAGCTGGTCGGGGCCGAACCGCGATGTCGTGACGTTCTGGTGGGATCTCGACTAACGCGCTCAGGCTGAGGCGCGGACCTATCAGCGAGGGTGGCAGGTCGGGGCTGCCGGGCGGCTCGGACCGGGGGCTACGAGTCCCGCGCAGTCGGAGCATCATGTGCGCGTGTTCCTCAGCCGCCGATCGGCCGGCATCGCACTGGCGTTCGCGGCCGCGCTGATCAGCGGCTTCTCGATCTACATCAACGGGATCGCCGTACGCGAGTTCGGCAATCCGACCCTGTACACGACGATCAAGAACCTCGTCGCGGGAGCGCTGCTGTTGTCGGCAGCGCTTGCACTCGCGCGGCGTGACCGGAGCGCGCTCGGTCGGCCCCGTGGTTTCAGCCAGGTCTTCGGCCTCGCCGCCGTTGGGATCTTTGGAGGCGGCGTCGCCTTTGTGCTGTTCTTTGAAGGTCTCGCCCGCACGTCGGCGGTGTCCGCTGGCTTCGTGCAGAAGACGCTCGTGATCTGGGTCGCCATCCTCGCAGTGAGCTTCCTGCGCGAGCGCTTCAGCGTCGCACATGCCGCCGCGATCGCGGTCCTGGTCGTTGGCCAACTCGTCGCCTCGGGCGGCCTCGGGCTATCAGCGCTCGGCCCCGGCGAAGCGATGGTCTTCGCGGCGACGCTGTTGTGGGCAGGTGAAGTCATCATCGCCAAGCGTCTGCTCGCCACGCTTTCTCCCCTGACCGTGGCATGCGCGCGAATGGGCATCGGCAGCGTCGTACTGGTGACCTTCTCGCTCGCAAGCGGCGTCGCTTCCGGACTCGCGTCGCTCACGCTCACGCAATGGGGCTGGGTGCTGCTCACGGGATTGATCCTGAGCGGATATGTCGCCACGTGGTTCGCGGCGCTTGCGCGCGCGCAAGCCACCGATGTCACCGCGGTACTGGTGTTCGCCACGGTCGTCACCGCCTTGATCTCAAGTGGTGCTGAGGTGAGCCGACTCGCTCCCACCCTGCCGGGTCTCGCGCTCATCGCGCTCGGCGCGATCACCATCGCTCTGCTGGCTGCTCGCTCGGACCAAACGACCATGGGCACGCGCGCACCGCTGCGATAGTGGCGGGGGCGGAGCGCCCCGCGAGCTCCGCTGCACGACAGACGATGGAACCTCACCCGCTCTAGCTGTACTTCCCAGGGACCTGGTGAACATCAGTAGCGGTCGCTGCATCGGGGTCTGCACGCCAAGCTCGTCGTGGGGTCGGTGGCGAGCGTGCGAATGACCCCCGCTTCATCGAGTGTCCTGCCTGGTCCCTGGATCACTGGATCAGAGGAGGCGTTTGCGAAGGGCGAGTGCCATCATCT
>Ga0315281_10011270_pt1 | contig 12259 bp, 10 predicted proteins | sample YL17G07_0_MG_FD_204540 | JGI IMG/M metagenome (GOLD analysis project Ga0315281, IMG submission 204540) | Sediment microbial communities from Yellowstone Lake, YNP, Wyoming, USA - YL17G07_0 | ecosystem: Environmental > Aquatic > Freshwater > Lake > Sediment | place: USA: Wyoming | collected... | reverse complement strand
GACGCTATCCGTTTCCACCTGAGCGTCGTCGAATCAGCGCGGACCTACGATCCCGTCGCGGCTGGCGTGCCGAGCGATATCACACGCGTGGGGCCGCCGGTTCCGAAAGCCCTGATCGATCCGCTGCTGAAGAAGCCGATCGGGTTGACGAACCGGGAATTCAACGATCTGGTCGCGTTTGTGAAGGACGGCCTGCTGGACGGGAGGGTCAACATAACGAACCTGTGCCGGCTGCTCCCCGCATCCGTCCCCAGCGGCGCGGTGACGATGGTGTTCGAGGGTTGCCCGACGCCGACCCCGTAAACACGCGATTACGGCAAACGATTCACACGCCGCCCTCCTGGCCGCAGACACAACCTGCGGCGGAGGGCGGCGGTTCCCCGCTTTCCCGATCTCAGACCGCCCTGCCTTACACTCCCGGAGCCTAGCGACCGATATCATCTACTAGCTCAACCCCGCCCATCGGGCGCGGCTGCAACGAGAGGAGCACATGACGAAGCGCATCTTCTGCCTGGTGGCGATCGTACTCATTGGCGGCAATCGGCCCGCGTGGGCGCAGCAGGACGAAATCGCGAGGCTGCGCGCCGAGCTGGTCACCCAGCAGGCAACCATCGCGCAACTGCTTCAGCGGCTCGACGCGCTGGAAAAGAAACAGAGCGTGGCGGTCACCAAGGACGCGCTGGAAGACGAAGCCAAGACGCAGCAGGACTCCGTGAACTCGCTGCGGGAGACCCTGCTTGGGAAGGTGAACGTCAGCGGCTACTCCAATTTCCGGTACGTCAACGACGGGTCCGAAGCGCCCAGCGCGTTTCAGTTGGATCATCTCGGCCTGATACTCGGGAAGCAGCTTGGCCGGTTCAGTTTCCTCGCCGAACTGGAGTTGCAGAACGTCGCCCACCACGCGTCGGCGCCCGCGGAGGGCGGTTCGGAGGGAGCGAAAGTGGACGTCAGCGGGGAAGGCCAGGTGGCGGTCGAGAACGCCTGGATGGAATACAATCACAACCGCTATCTGAACGTCCGCGTTGGGAAACAGCTGTCGCCTCAGTACTGGTGGCAGAATCGCTATCCGAACCTGACGTATTCAACCGATCAGCCGATCTACCTCCGTGAGCTGTTCCCGCCGGAACTGGTTGGCGTGACGGTTCGGGGATCGGTCGCCAAACCGGTGGGCACGTCGGAATTCGGCGTCGCGTACTCGCTGTACGCCGCCAACAACGATTTCGAAGGCAACAGTCAGAGCGACCTGCGAAACGGTAAGGCGTGGGGCGGACGAATGCAGCTGAAGTTTCCGACCGGCGGAGCGCTCAAGCGTCTCGACGTGGCCGCCGACATCTACCAGGGCCACACGGGCGTTGCGGGAGAGGAACTGGCCGAAGACAAAGTGACCGGGTTCGAAGGCCAGCTCGAAGTCAGCCGGTTCCTGCTCAATGGCGAGTACGCGCGCGGCGAGTCGGAAGGGGTGACCCGGTCAGGCTTCTACGTGCAACCGGCCGTCCGGCTGCACCCGGACTGGCTGACGTTCTACCGCATCGAGCAACTCGAAAGTCCCCGGATTGAGCGCGCCGAGACGCGCCATCTGGCGGGCGTGAACTACCGGCCGTTCCCGCAGATTGCGCTGAAGCTGGAATACTACCGATCGGTGCCCTTGAGCCGTTCGTTCATCTCGTCCGAGGAAGCGCGGAAGCCGTTCAATGGCTTCGCGACGGCGGCCGTGTTCTTTTTCTGAGGTGTGGTCTGCTGAGTCGTGCGGCCGCTATGCACGTGGCGGCGATGGCCGCGTCGATGCTGCTGTGGACCGGTGTTCACGCCGCGGAAGGGCCGTCGTTTGTCGTGATCGTGAACAAGGCGAACCCGGTCAAGACGCTCACCCTCGCCGAGCTGAAGCGCATCTTCATGAAGCAGACGCGCATGTGGCCCCACGCCGAGTCCGTGGTGCCCGTGGACTGGGATGCCACGAGCCCGATTCGAGAGGCATTCTCCCGGCAGGTGTTGGGCCGCTCCGTGCGGGAGATGGGAGACTACTGGGTGCAGCAGAGCGTGACGCAGGGCCTCACCCCGCCGTCCACGCAGAAGTCGAGCCGCGCGATGCTGCGGTTCGTCGCGAGCGTGCCGGGCGCCATCTCGTACGTGCCATCGGGTGACGTGGACGACTCGGTGGCCGTCGTCAAAGTGACAGGTTTGCCGTAATCGCGGCGTCGCCCGCGAGCGTCTGGAGAACGAGCACATGCGGTTGAGCGTCCGGTGGCATCTCGTGCTGGTCCTGGTCAGCCTGTCTCTGTTGCCGATGGCGGTGACCGGGGTCGCCGCCTACCGCAGCGCGCGCGGAGCCCTGGACCAGAGCATCCGATTCAATCTGGAAACGCTCGCCTCTCAGTCGGAAGAAAAGCTTGAGCGCCTCCTGATCGAGCGGCAGTCGAGCCTGCGGGGCTGGTCGCAGCTTCGCCTGATTCAAGACGACACGGTGACGGCGGATGCGGACGGACGCATCCTGCAGTTTCTCCAGGACGCAAAGCGCAATTTCGATCTCCAGGAGCTGTGGGTGGCCAGCGCGGCGGGTCAGGTGATCGCGTCGACGCTTCCGGGCTTGCGCGGACGCGAGGTCGGCGACCGGGAATGGCTTCAGGCCGCACGCCGCGGCGAGTCCTGGGTCGGCTCTCCCGAGATGCAGGAGCTGACGGGCCGCGTGGGGATGCCGATTGCGGTCCCCCTGCAAGCGAGCTTCGATCGGTCCAAGACCGTCGGCGTGATCGTGGCCGTCGTCGACTGGCCGAAGGTCGTCGAGATCCTGCAGAGCGTCAAGGTCCTGCCCGACGGCCAGAACGATCGCGGCTATCTGCTGCTGGCGGACTCGCGCGGCATGCTGCTGAGCGCGCCGTCCTTCGTAAGCGGGTGGCAGGCCGGCAAGACCCGGCTCACCAGTTTGGGCCTGGAGGGCCTCGAACAGGTGGCCGCCAGAACGTTGACCGGCAGCGCGACGATCGATGTGCGCGACTCGACGTTCCTGCTCGGCTACGCCTCGAGCGAGCGCAAGCAGTACCTGCCCGGCATCTGGCGCGTGGCGCTGCTGATGCGCACGGACGTGGCATTCGCGCCGCTGAGCAGCCTGATGTGGACCATCCTGATCCTGTCGGTCCTCCTGGCCGCGGTCGCCGCCGGCAGCGCCGTGTACTGGGCCAACGTGTTCTCGCGGCCCATCATGGCGCTGGTGCCCTTCCTGCGCGCGGTGGCGGCGGGCGACCTCTCGGGGAGCATTTCGCTGTCGCGTCGCGACGAGCTCGGCATGCTGGCCCAGGCGGCCAACGACATGTCCGCACAGCTGCGCGGTTTGATCCTGGAACTGCAGCAGGCCGGACTGCAGATCACCCACGCCTCCACGCAGGTGCTGGCCAACGCCGAGGATCACGCGTCCGGCTCGGTGCAGCAGGCGGCGTCGATCTCGGAAGTCACGGCGACGATGGAGGAGTTGACGAACACGGCGAAGCAGATTGCTTCGAGCGCGACCTCGGTCGAGAAAATCGCCGACGACAGCGCCCATGCGGCGCACGCCGGCTACGAGTCGGTCGGCGAAGCTCTCGAGGCGATGGAAAAGATCCGCCGCCGGGTGGCGGACATCTCGGGCAAGACGCTGTTGCTCGGCGAACGTTCGCAGCGCATCTCCGAAGTGCTGAACCTCATCAAGGATATCGCCGGCGAGATTCACCTGCTGGCGGTGAACGCCGCGATCGAATCGGCCGCGGCGGGCGAGCACGGCAAACGTTTCGCGGTCGTCGCCAGCGAGGTGCGGCGGCTTGCCGAGCGGACGCGCGTGTCGGCGGAGGAAATCAAGGGGATCGTCGGCGAGATTCAGTCGGCGACCAACTCGTCCGTGCTCGCGACCGAACAAGGCGTCAAGGAAGTGGAGGTCGGCGTCTCCCTCGCCACCAAGGCCCGCGGCAGCCTCGAAGAGATTATCCAGATGGTCGACCGTACCACGCAGGCGATTCGCCAGATTACGTTCGCGACCCAGCAACAGCAGAGCGCGAGCGAGCAGATCGTCCAGACGATGCGCGAGGTGGCCGTGGTCACCAGCCAGTCCGCGGCCAGCATGCAGCAGTCGGCGACGTCGGTCGGAGAGCTCAACCAGCTGGCGGACCAGTTCAAGACGCGGATCAAAGAGTTCCGGTTGTAGCGGCTCATGGCACACGACAAGGTCGAGCCTGTCGCCCCGGAGTCTGGCCCGGAGGAGATCCTTCAGGCCATCGAGCGCCAGCGCGATGCGGTCGCCGCTCTGCCTGCCCAGCAGGACGGCGTGCCCTACCTGGGGTTCTACCTCGGCCCCGAGGTGTACGGCCTGCCGCTGCACCAGCTGCGGGAAGTGGCGCGCGTGGCGCGCCTCCGCCGCATCCCTGGCGCACCGGCCGAGGTGGCGGGCCTGGTCAACCTCCGGGGCGAAATCATGTGCGCTCTCGACGTCCGGGCGATCCTGGGGCTGACGCCGTGGACGCCGTCGGATTCGGCGATCCTCGTCGCGCTCCGCGGCTTCGCCGATCCGGTCGGTCTGGTGGTGGATGCGATCGCCGACATCTATGCGATCGATCCGGCACAGATCGACCCGCCGCCGGCGACCTGGCCTGCCGAACGCGCGGCGTGCTTCGTGGGCACCGCCCGTGTGCCGGCGGGGCTGATGGGACTGCTCGACCTCAATCAGATCGTCAAGATATGAAAGCTGGTCCGCGCGGACGGCGAGCCGGCGGCGGCGTGCACGAGCTCGACCCGAGCCCGGTCGTGGCGTTGCTGCTGTTCGAAGCCGCTGAGTGCCTGATGGCGCTGCCGGTCTCGGAGGTGACCCGTCTTCTCGCGGTGCCGGAGTCCGGCGTGTCCGTTGACGAAGCGTCGGTGGACGAGGCGTGGGTCGACCTGGACGAGTACTTCACCGGTCGCCGCTCGACGGGTCCGTGGCTGCGCTGGAGCCGACGGGAACGGCGCGCGTGGATCCGGGTCGCACGGGTGGTGGAGGTGCTGCCCTGCGCCCTGCGCTCACTCGCGCCGATGCCGGCGACGGTCCGCGCGACACGGCGCGCCGGCGTATTCTGGGCCGCGGGCGTGCGCGGCGACGATGTCTTCCTGCTCGTGGATCCGGCCAGGCTCGCCGACGAGGGAGGAGGCTGACGGCAGCCGCTCCATGGACATGTCCGCATTCACCGGCAAGTTCGTCGAAGAGGCGCGCGACCGGCTGACGTCGCTCGGCGGGGCGCTGCTGCGTCTCGAACAGGCGCCTGGCTCCGACGAGATCATCGCCGAGATATTTCGAGAGGCTCACAACCTGAAGGGGTCCGCCCTGATGCTGGGCTTCGTCGACATCTCGCAGATTGCCCACCAGCTCGAAGAACTGTTCGTGGTGGCCAGGCGGGACGCACGAGTCATCGACGCCAACGCCTTTGACCTGGTGTTTCGCGCGCTGGATGTGGTGTCGGTGCGGCTCGAGGAGCTTGCACGAGGCCAATCGGAGCCCCTCGACACGAGGGAGCTGAGCGAAAAGCTTGCGGCTCTCGCCGTCAAGACCGACGAGCAGGCCGCTGGCGTCTCGATCGGGCCGGGCGGCGCCCCGGGTGATGCGATGGTGAGCGGTCCGCGCCCGCCCGTGCCCGCGGCGCGCGCGCCGGCCGGTCGGCGACCCGGACTCGGTCAGTCGCTGCGCGTCCCGGTGGAGAAGCTCGAGAGCTTGACGCATCTCGCGCCGGAAATGGTGATTCAGAGCCTCAAGGCATCCGAGCGGCACGACGAACTGCGCCGGGTGGAGGCCACGCTGAACCGCCTGAAAGATCGCGTACGCGAGGTACGGCTTGCGCCCCCGACGAGCAGTCGCGCCGCCGAACTCGGCGAGTACGCCGACGCGCTCGACGCCATCAGCCGACGGATGCACGCGCTTCTGGCGAATTTCAGCGACGACCAGGTCCGCCTGACCCTCATCACCGAAGAGCTGCGTCAGCACGTGATCGAATTGACGATGCTGCCCCTGTCGACGGTGTTCGATGCGTTTCCACGCGCGGTGCGCGACCTGGCGCGGTCCTTCGACAAGAAGATCGAGCTGACCATCGCGGGCCGGGAGACCGAACTCGACAAGAAGATCATCGAGCACGTCGCCGACCCGTTGATCCACTTGATCCGCAACGCCATCGATCATGGGATCGAGGCGCCCGACGAGCGCGTGCGCCACGGCAAACCGGCGGCCGGGGCGCTGCTGATTTCGGCGGAGCAACGCGGGAATCGCATCCTCGTCGTCGTCCGGGATGATGGCCGCGGGATCGACGCCGTCGAGCTGCGGGCGGCGGCGGTCCGCAAGGGGATTGCCACCGCGGCGGACCTGGAAGGGTGGACGAACGACCAGGTGCTCGATCTCATCTTCGAGCCGGGATTCAGCACGCGAACCGTGGCCACCGACGTCTCGGGCCGCGGTGTCGGCATGGACGTGGTGCGCGTCGTCGTCGATGGGCTGGGCGGGGCCGTGCGCGTGCAGTCGGAGCCGCAGCAAGGCACGACGATCGTCCTCGATCTCCCGCTCTCGCTGGCGCTGCTGCGCGTGGTCCTCGTCGACGTGAGCGACGAGCTCTTCGCGATCCCGACCGCGGCCGTGCGCCGTATTCTGCGCCTGGCGCCGCAGGATATTCCCCAGCTCCAGCATGGCCGCGTCATCGACGTCATGGATGAAGCCATTCCGCTGACGGCGCTGGGCACGCTCCTCCACCTGTCGCCGACCGCGGCGGCGACACCCCACCAGACCGCGCTGGTCGTTGAAGCCGGCGGCGGCCGCTTCGGGATCATCGTGAACGCCGTGCACGAAGAACAGGAGCTCGTCTTCAAGGAGCTGCGCGGGCCGCTGCGCCATCAGCGGACGTTTGCCGGCGCCGCCCTGCTCGGCAACGGTGAGATCGTGCCGATTCTGGACGTCCAGGCCCTCTTCGACCTGGCCGTGCGATCGGCACCGGTCCCGGCCGACGTACCGTCGATGCTGGCGCGTGCCGCGGATCGGCCCGGCCGGGTGCTCGTGGTCGAGGACTCGCTTGTGGCCGGCGAACTGGAGAAGGGTATTCTTCTCGCTGCAGGGTACGACGCCGACATGGCTCACGATGGGGTGGAGGCGCTCGAGATGCTGCAACAGCAGGACTGGGATCTGGTGATTTCCGACGTGGACATGCCGCGCATGGATGGCTTCGAGCTGACGGCCCGGTTGCGCGCCGATGAACGCCTCCGCGATATTCCCGTGATCATCGTCACGTCGCGCGATTCGGCGGAGCACCGCCGGCGCGGCTTCGCGGCGGGCGCTGACGCGTACATCACCAAGCGGGAGTTCGATCAGGTCCAGATCCTCGAGACGGTGCGGCGCCTCATCGGCCGCGGCCACGAACCGCCGCCGTCACCCGAATCGCCGCCCCAGGACGGTCGCCACGATCGTGCCTGAGCAGGCCGCTCCCGCCCCGCCGGACGTCCGTGTGCTGATTGTCGACGACTCGTCGGTCGTCCGCGAGATGCTCAAGCAGATACTGGAATCGGATGCGGGCATTCGCGTGGTCGGTATGGCGGCGACCGGGAGCGAGGCCATCGAGCTGACCGCTCAGCTCAAACCCGACCTGGTGACCATGGATCTCGTGATGCCGGGCATGAACGGGATGGAGGCCACCCAGCGCATCATGGCGCGCCATCCCACGCCGATCCTCTTCTTCAGCTCGTTCTTCGAGCGCGAAGGCTCGTACTCGCGCATCGACGCGCTGTCCGCCGGGGCGCTCGACATCCTGGAAAAACCCACGCCCATGCCCGACAGGCAGTGGGAGGCCGTGGCCAGCGTGCTCGTCGAGAGGGTCAAGACGCTGGCGCAGGTGCCCGTCATCACGCACATGCATGGCGCGCACGCGCTGGACCGACAGCGGCCGCGCGCCGGCGTCACGACCCGCGCGACCGTCGACGTCGTGGCGATCGGCGCGTCGACCGGCGGCCCGCGCGTGCTGGAAGAATTGCTCTCGGCGCTGCCGGCCAACTACGCGCCGGCTGTCCTGGTGATCCAGCACATGGCCGACGGCTTCATGACGGGCCTGATCACGTGGCTGCGGCATCGGTGCCTCCTGACGCTGAAGGTCGCCGAAGAAGGGGATACGCTGCAGTCCTGTCGTGTACTGTTTGCGCCAGCGTCGTCGCATCTGACGGTCGTGCCAGGCGGACGGGTGCACCTGGAGGACGCTGAACCGGTGAAAGGCTGTCGCCCATCAGTGGACGTGACGTTCGCGGCGCTGGCGAACGTGTACGGACCGCGCGCCGCCGGTGTGCTCCTGACCGGCATGGGGACGGACGGCGCCGCCGGCCTGCTGGCGATTCGACAGGCGGGAGGCGTCACGCTGGTCCAGGACGAAGCCAGTTGCGTGGTCTTCGGCATGCCGCGCGCCGCCCTCGATCTCGGTGCCGCTCAACACGCATTGCCTCCGTCGGGGCTCATCCGCAGTCTCCTCGCCCTCAATGCCGAACGCGCGCGGTCGTCGAACCGATGACGACCAGGACCGTATCCGCCCGGAACGCCGCAGCCGGCACGCTGTCGCTGGGGCAGTTCGGGCGGTTTCGAGACCTCATCGAGGAACGGTGCGGACTCCACCTTGATGAGGGCCATCGCGCATCGCTGTTGGCATCGCTGCTCGTGCGCATGAAGCAGTTGGACATCGACCGGGTCGACGACTACTACGAGCACCTGCGCGGCCGGCCCGCCGACGAAGGGTTCGGGAAGTTGATCAACCTGGTGACCATCACCGAAACATGTTTTTTCCGCGATCCGTCGCAGTTTCGATTGCTCCGACACCACATCCTGCCGTCGCTCCTTGCCGAACGTGTCGCCGGGAAGAAGGCGACGCTTCGCATCTGGAGCGCGGGATGCTCGAGCGGTGAAGAGGCGTACTCGATCGCGCTGACGTTGTGGGACATGGGGCTGTACCGCAGTTACCCGAACTGCACTTTCGAGATTGTCGGGACCGATGTCAATACGGAGGTGCTCGCGGCGGCCGGGCGCGGCGTGTATTCCGCGCGCGCGCTCCGCAACGTGGACGGTGACTGCCTCCGCCGGCACTTCCAGCCCGTCGGCCGGGAGTTCCGTTTGAACGACGAGGTCAAGCGTCGCGTCCGCTTCGAATACGGGAATCTGACGCGGACGCCGATGACGCCGTCCTCGCCCGGCTACGACCTGGTGTTCTGCAAGAACGTCGCGATCTACTTCAGGCCGGAGCGAACGCGTCGCCTCGTGCGCGGCCTCTACGAGGCGGTCAACGACGGCGGGTACCTGCTGCTCGGCCACTCCGAATCGCTGTGGCAGATGGCGGGCGGGTTCGCGTTGGTCGAGCACGAGGGCGCCTTCTGCTACCGCAAGATGGATTCCACGTCTGAGACCGCTGAGTCGAAGCGCCTGAAGTCCCCACCGCGCCCGCGGCCCGGACGCAGGAAGGCCAAGCTGCCCCGCCCGCCGCTGACCCGGACGACTGCTCGTCAGGTGCCGCCCGAGACGGCCGACGGGCAGTACGAGCGGTGCCTGACGTTCTTCCGCGCGGAAGCGTGGACACAGGCGGAGGCATCCCTCCACGCGCTGATCACGTCCAGCCCTCACTTCGTCCCGGCCCCCCTGTTGCTCGGCGGCGTGTATGTGCACCGCGGCCGTTACGACGAGGCCTGTGAACAGGCGCGGTGCGTCCTGCGACTGAACGACCTCGAGCCGCGCGGGCACTTGCTTCTGGGTATGATTGCGGCCTGGGGCGGTCGTCAGGACGAGGCGCGGGAATCGCTCCGTCGCGCGCTGTACTTGAACGACTCGTTGGCCTTGGCGCACTTCTGGCTGGGGAACCTCTATCGTGACCGCGGCGAGATCGATCGCGCGTGCCATGAATATCACAACGTGGTACGCGACTGGGAGCGGCACACGCTCGATTTCACCGAAGAATTTGCGTCGGACTTGAACGCGGAGCAGATAGTAGACTTCTGCAGGCGCAGTTTGCAGCGCCTGAGACCAAGCGGGTAATACGGTGGTGACTGGCTCGACGCTCGTATCCGTGGGCGCTATGACCCTGCTCCTGATTGGCATCGTGCTGATGCGCCAGCGTGCGCGCCAGACGCGAGCCACGGCGCGCGCGGGCTCGTCCGCCCAAGCCCAGGGCCGCGCGCCGGAAGCCGGACCGGTCCCTGTCGCGGTGACGGCCCCGGTCACGGCCTCCCCGGGGACGGAACCGTCTCCGCCGCCGCGAGACGCCGGCGACCTGGGGGCGATCGTGCTGGAGCATCTGCGCCGCCTCGAGGCACGAGGATCTCCGGGGCTCGCGGCGCACGTGATCGCGATCTTCCTGCAGGATACCTCCGCCCGGCTGGCGGCCCTGCGTGAGGCGGTCGCCCGGAAAGACAGCGATGCCGTGCGCCGCGTGGCCCACACGCTGCACGGCAGCGCCTCGATGGTCGGCGCCGCCTCGTTGGAGCGCGGCTGCGCGGAGATCATCACCCAGGTGCGCAGTGGGTCGTTCGACCGCTGCGAGGCGATCGTGGCGGAGCTGGACGCCGACTTCGAAGCGATTCGACGGACGGTGAAAGCGTAAACGCGGACCGATTCTCAGAAGCGTCGCATGATCTATTCGCCAACCAACCAGCCGAAGCGCGTGCTCGTCGTGGACGACGACGATGCCACCCGGGCGATCACGCAGGCGATGGTCCGGGCGCAGGGACACGAGGTCGAGTCCGCGAGCGACGGTATCGAGGGCCTCGCCAAGCTGCGGCTCGGCGTCGATCTGGTGCTCCTCGACGTCGTGATGCCGGGCATGGACGGCTTCGAGGTCTGTCGCCGCATCCGCCGGGATCCGGCCGCGGCCGACGTCCCCGTGATCATGCTCACCTCCATGGCGAGCCGGGATGATCGACTGCGCGCGGTTGATGCGGGAGCCAACGACTTCATCGCCAAGCCTGTCGACGAGACCGAATTCCGCATCCGCTCGGCGTCCCTGTTGAAGTTGAAGGACGCTCAGGACGCGCTGAAAGACTACCAGGCGCACCTCGAAGAGCTCGTCAGGCAGCGGACGGCGAGCCTGCGCTCGGCTCTGGAGCAGATGGCCCAGGCGCAGCGTCTCGCGTATCTGGCGCAGCTGGACACGGTGGAGCGGCTGGCCATCGTCGCGGAGTACAAGGACAAGGTCACGGCGAGGCACATCGAGCGGATGAGCCATTACTGCGCCGTGATCGCCCGCGGCTTGAACCTGCCGCCCGGAGAAGTGGAGCTGATCCTGCACGCCAGCCGCATGCACGACGTCGGCAAGATCGCCGTGCCGGACATCATTTTGCGCAAGCCGTCGAGCCTGGATGGCCCCGAGTGGACGGTGATGCGCGGCCACGCCTTGATCGGCGGTCTGATTCTCGAAAACTCGAGCTCGGAATTGCTGCAGGCAGGCCGCGTGATCGCCATGTGCCACCACGAGCGATGGGATGGCGCGGGGTACCCCAGCGGGCTGGTGGGAGAGAATATCCCGCTGTGGGGGCGGATTTGCGCGGTCGCGGATGTCTTCGACGCGGTGACGAGTGAACGGCCCTATAAGCCGGCGTACTCGAACGACGTCGCGATGAGCATTCTTCGCGAGGGACGCGGCACCCAGTTCGACCCCGCGGTGGTGGACATCTTCTTCGAGTGCATCGACCAGATCCTGGCCGTTCAGGGCCAGCACCAGGATCCGGTCAAACCGGCCGGGTAAGGCCGGGCGACGAATCGCCCGGCCTCACGAATTCCAAATTCACAATTCCGAATTCTGAATTACTGGTTGCCGCGTCCCCTCATGCCGCCCTGCGCCCGCTCGGTGGACGGCGGCACGATGTTCTTCGAGCGCAGGTACGCGTAGGCGGTGCCGGCGATCTCGTTGCCGTGCACGATGACGCCGTATAGCGACGCGGCGCGCGTCACTTCGTTCTGCCCCTGCTTCACCATCTCGGTCGCGTTGGCGTCGGTGACGCCGGCGAAGGCGGTGTCGCACAGTGCGTACGAATCCGCGAGCGCTTTCGTGAACTCGGCTTTCGTCTTCAGGTCCTGCTCCAGGTTCTTGCCCTGCATCGGGTTCGGCACGCCATTCAGGCCCGAGCACTGGCCGAACTGGCTCTGCGCGATGTGCGCAATCAGCTGGCCGTAGGTGCGCGCTTCGGGCGTCGAGCCCACCTTGAAGCTGTAGTCGGCTTCAGGCATTTTCTCGGCGGCGGCGACGAAATTCGTCTTGATGCCAGCGTACCCACGCTG
>Ga0315281_10011269_pt1 | contig 12260 bp, 12 predicted proteins | sample YL17G07_0_MG_FD_204540 | JGI IMG/M metagenome (GOLD analysis project Ga0315281, IMG submission 204540) | Sediment microbial communities from Yellowstone Lake, YNP, Wyoming, USA - YL17G07_0 | ecosystem: Environmental > Aquatic > Freshwater > Lake > Sediment | place: USA: Wyoming | collected... | reverse complement strand
CCATCCTTGTCGGGCTGATGGTCGCCGGGCGGGTGGGCTCGGCCATGGCCGCCGAGATCGGGACGATGAAGATCACCGAGCAGATCGACGCCCTGTATACCCTCGGCGCCGACCCCAACAAATACCTGGTCGTCCCCCGGACCGTGGCCGCCGTCATCATGCTCCCCTGCCTGACCCTCTACGGCGACGTCATCGGCATCGCCTGCGGCTTCTTCTACAACGTGGTCCTGATGAGCGTCAACGGGGTGGTCTATCTCCGCAACACCCTCCTGTACCTTGAGCTGTGGGATGTGGGCAGCGGGTTGATCAAGGCTTCGATCTTCGGGATGGTGATCGCCATCACCGGCTGCTGGCAGGGCCTCAAGACCGAGGGCGGGGCCGAGGGCGTGGGCCGGGCCACGACCCGGACCGTGGTCATCGCCAGCATCTCTATCCTCATCCTGAATTTTTTCCTGAGCAAGGCCCTGCCCTCGAGCTTAAGCCAATGATCCGCATCATCAACGTCCATAAGGCCTTCGGCGAGAAGAAAGTTCTCCAGGGGGTGGACCTGCAGATTGAGACGGGCGAGACCATGGTGGTCATCGGCCAGAGCGGCTCGGGCAAGAGCGTCCTGCTCAAGCATCTCATCGGCCTGCTCAAACCCGACCGGGGCGAGATCTACCTGGACGGCCTGAACCTGACCAAACTCAACGAGGACGATTTGCAGAAAGCGACGCGCAAGGTGGGCATGCTCTTCCAGAGCGCGGCCCTGTTCGATTCCATGAACGTTTACGAGAACATCAGGTTCGGCCTCGAGCGGCAGACCGGCTGCCCGGCCGAAAAGGTCAAAGCCCTGGTCGAGGACAGCCTGGCCAAGGTCGGGCTCAAGGGCGTTGAACGGCTCATGCCCCACGAGCTCAGCGGCGGCATGAAGAAGAGGGTCGGCCTGGCCCGGGCGATCGCTTACAACCCCGAGGTCATGCTCTACGATGAACCCTCGACCGGCATCGACCCCATCCGGGCCGACGCCATCAACGGCCTGATCAATAAGATGAAAGAGGACCTGCACGTGACCTCGGTCATCATCACCCACGACATGGTCAGCGCCTACAAAGTCGCCGACCGGATCGCCATGCTTTTCCAGGGCCGCATCATCGAACAGGGCACCCCGGACGAGATCCGGCGGTCCCGGAATCCGGTCGTCCAGCAGTTCATCACCGGCCGCGCGGAGGGCCCCATCAAAACCTTCTGAGAGACGGGGAAAACGCCATGAAACAGCAACTCAGGATCGGGATCTTTTTGGCCGTGGCCTTGGTGATCATGGCCGTGTTCATCTTCATCGTGGGCGACCTGGGCCGCTTCTTCCGGAAGCCGGGCTACGCGGTCTATGTCTCCTTCGAGACCGTGGCCGGCCTGGACCCCAGCGCCACGGTGCGCATGTCCGGCGTCAAGGTCGGCTATGTCCGGCACATCCGACTGGAAGGCCGCCATCCGCTGGTCGAGATGAGCCTGGAACCGTTCGCCAAGGTCCCCAAGGGCTCCAAGGCCACGCTTTCGACCCTGGGCCTGCTCGGGGAAAAGTACGTCGAGATCCTGCCCAGCGAGGAGTCGTCTTTCTATAAGGCCGGAGAAACCATGGGCTCGCTGTCCTCGGTCAGCTTCGACCAGCTGGGCCTCCTCATCCTGTCCATCGGCAACGAGGTCAAGAGCGTGAGCGCCCAGGTCCAAAAGCTCATGAGCGACGATAACCAGGCCCGGTTCAAGGAGGTCCTGACCAACCTCTCCCAGACCACCCAGAGCCTGAGCGATTTCCTTAAGACGAACCGAACCGAGCTGGACGAGGGGATCCGCAGCGCATCGCAAGCCTTCCGGGATTTCGACCAGACGGTCAAGACCCTTTCGGTCAGCCTGGAGTCCTCGGCCCAGTCCCTGAAGGGCATCGTCGAGGACAACCGGGCCGGCGTCAAGGGCAGCCTGGACAAGGTCAAGGATGTCCTGGACCGGATGGATGAGGCCGCCAAGAAGCTGAACGGGATCCTGGAGAAGGTGGACAAGGGCGAGGGCTCGCTGGGCCGGCTGGTGGCCAAGCCCGAGCTCTACGACCAAACCAAGGAGGCGGTCGAGGGCGTGGGCAGCATCGTACGGCCCCTGGCTTCGCTCCAGGCGGGCGCAGACGCCCAAGCCGTGTATTATGGGAAGAGCGAACTTGTCAAAGGGACCCTGACCTTCAGCCTGCGGCTCGCGACCGGCGCCTTCCTCCAGGCCCAGATCGTTCGCGACCCCTTCCAGGAGCGGTTCACGTATTCGCTCCAGGGCGGGCGGCGCTGGGGCTCGTTCGTCCCGCGGGTGGGGGTCATCGAATCCGATTTCGGCCTGGGTTTGGATTATTACGCCTTCCAGGACCGGCTGATGTTCAGCCTCGAGGGCTTCGATTTCAACCGGCAGCCGCAGCCGCGTTTCCGGCTGGCCTCGCGGTTCTATCCGGATAAATATTTTTACCTGATCCTGGGCCTTGACGACCTGACCTGGAAACGGCAAAGGGAGATCTTCTTCGGCCTGGGGGTGGGAGTGCGATGAAGGACAAGTCCGTCTTCATCTGCCAGAACTGCGGGATGCATTCGCCCAAGTGGATGGGCAAGTGCCCCCAGTGCGGAGAGTGGGAGACTTTTGTCGAGGAGGTCGTGGAGAGAGCCCCGGCCGCCGAGATGTCCTTCGCTCCCTCCGAGCCCCTGCTGTTCAAGGACATCAAGCGGCTCGAGAACCAGCGGCTCAACATCTCCATCGAGGAGTTCAACAAGGTCCTGGGCGGCGGGGTGGTCCTGGGCTCGCTGGTCCTGATCGGCGGCGAGCCGGGCATCGGCAAGTCCACACTTCTCCTCCAGGTCGCGCGGGATTTCGCCGCCGGGGGCGAGAAGGTCCTGTACGTCTCGGGCGAAGAATCCCTGGAGCAGATCAAGATCCGCGGCGACCGCATCGGCATGGGTCAGGGTTCTCTGTATCTCCTGGCCGAGACCAGCCTGGAACGGATCCTCAGCCAGGCCGAGCGGCTCCAGCCCCGGATCTTCATCCTGGACTCCATCCAGACCATCTTCTCCTCGAAGCTGACCTCGAGCCCGGGCACGATCAGCCAGGTCCGGGAAGTGGCCAACCAGGTCTTCCGCTTCGCCAAGAAGAACCAGGTCTCGTCCTTCCTCATCGGCCACATCACCAAGGAAGGGTCTCTGGCCGGGCCGAAATCCCTGGAACACATGGTCGATGTGGTCCTCCTCTTTGAGGGGGAACGCGACCACAGCCACCGCGTCCTGCGGGCCTTGAAGAACAGGTACGGCCCGGTGTCGGAGCTGGCCATCTTCGAGATGAACTCGACCGGTCTGCAGGCCATCGCCAACCCCTCGGCCTTTTTTCTCCGCGAGCGTCCGGCCGACGAGCCGGGCAGCGTCGTGGTCAGCACCATCAAGGGCTCGCGGCCCCTGCTGGTCGAGATCCAATCCCTGGTCTCGGACACGCTCTTCGCCGGGAACCCGCGGCGCATGACCGTTGGCTTGGACCACTTCCGCGCGGCCATGCTCCTGGCCCTGGTGGAAAAAAGACTGGGGTACAGCTTCGGCAGTCAGGACATCTATCTCAACGTGGCCGGCGGGCTGGAGATCGAAGAACCGGCGGCGGACCTGGGCGTCATCACCGCCGTCGTTTCAGGCCTGCGCAACAAGGCCGTGCCGCGCGACGTGGCCGTCTTCGGCGAAGTGGGCCTGAGCGGCGAGATCCGCTCCGTGGGCCAGCCCCTGGCCCGGATCAAGGAAGCCCAATCCCTGGGCTTCGAGACCGTCATCCTGCCCCAGGGGAACGCGGTCTCCCTGGAGAAGGAGAACATCAAGGGCATTCATCTGCTGGGCGTGCAGAACGTCCGGCAAGCACTAAAAATTTTATTTTGAGGATGTGGTGATGGCCATTTTCATTTTTCGCGCCTTTATTCTCGCTTTTATCGTCCTGGCCGGCTATTTCTTCCCCTTCGTCAAACTGCAGCCGACCGTCAGCGCGGCCGCGGCCGGGGTCCTGGGACTGGCCGCCATGTACCTGGAGACCAGGATCCGGAAGGCCCAGTTCAAGATCATCTGGGCCTCGACGGTCGGGACCCTGATGGGGATCTTCTTCGGCTGGTTTCTGGGCGCGGTCTATGACTCGATCGTCCAGGACCACCCGACGGTCGTCTTCATCCGCGTCTTCTTCCTGGTCATCATGCCCTACATCGGCCTGCTGGTGGGCATGAGGAAGTCCGAGTGGCTCAACCCGGCCCACCTGTTCCGCTTCTTCCAGGAGAAGAGCGTCGGCCGGAGCTTCAAGATCCTGGACACCAGCGTCATCATCGACGGCCGGATCGCGGACCTGTGCGACACGGCCTTCATGGAGGGAACGCTGGTCGTGCCCCAGTTCATTCTCAAGGAGCTCCAGCTCGTGGCCGATTCCTCGGACGCCCTGAAGCGCCAGCGGGGCCGGCGAGGCCTGGATGTGCTGGACCATCTCCAGAAATCCTCGCAGATCTCGGTCATGATCTCGGACGCGGACTTCCCCGATGTCCGCGACGTGGACTCCAAGCTGATCGAGATGGCCAAGCAGCTCGACGCCAAGATCGTGACCAACGACCTCAACCTCAACAAGGTGGCCAGGCTGCAGGGCATCTCCGTGCTCAACATCAACGAACTGGCCAACGTCCTCAAGCCCATCGTCCTGCCCGGCGAGACCATGCGCGTCTACATCCTGAAGGAAGGCAAGGAAAAGGACCAGGGCGTGGCCTACCTGGATGACGGGACCATGGTCGTCGTGGACAACTCGCGGAGGATGATCGGCCAGAACATCGACGTGACCGTGACCTCGGTCCTCCAGACCACGGTGGGCAAGATGATCTTCGGCCGGTACAACCAGAACCCGTGATGAAGACCGTAACGGCGATCATCGTGGCCGCCGGCCGGGGCCGGAGGTTCGGCTCGGCCAAGCAGTTCGTCATCCTGAAAGGCCTGCCGCTGGTCTATTGGAGCCTGGAACGGTTCGAGAAACACCCCGAGGTGGACGACATCGTGCTCGTCATCCCGGCCGAGGAAGAGAAAGAGACCTTCCTCAAGCGCTACAAGAAGCTCAGAGCCGTCGTGGCCGGGGGAAAAGAACGGCAGGATTCCGTGCGCCAGGGATTCCTCCAGGTCAAGCCGGGCGACGCCGAGATCGTTCTCATCCATGACGGGGTCAGGCCGCTGGTGAGCGAAGGCCTGATCACCCGGGTCATACGGGCTGCGCGGGAAAAAGGCGCCGCCGTGCCGGGGTTGGTGGTCGAGGACACGATCAAGGAGGCCAGGGCCGGGGACGTCATCAGGACCCATGACCGCCAGAGTCTTTTCCGGGTCCAGACACCCCAGGGCTTTTCTTACCCGGCCTTGAAGGAAGCTTTGGACCGGGCCTGCCAGGACCAGTTCTACGGGACCGACGAGGCCATGCTCGTGGAACGGCTGGGCGGGAGAGTGGGGCTGGTCGAGGGCGACCCCCGGAACATCAAGATCACGAACCCCATGGACCTCAAGGTCGCGGAGGCTTTGCTTGAAACTTAGGGCCGGCATCGGTTACGACATCCACCGCCTGGTCGCGGGCCGCAAGCTCTACCTGGGCGGCGTGGCCGTTCCGTTCACGAAGGGACTGCTGGGCCATTCCGACGGCGATGTCGTCATCCATGCCGTTATCGACGCCATGCTGGGGGCGATGGGCGATAGGGACATCGGCCGTCTCTTTCCTGATACCGACCCGAAATACAAGGGGATCCGGAGCGTGGAGCTGCTGAAAGCCGTCATGGCCCGGCTGGCGAAGAAGAAGTACAGGATCGTCAACATCGATACGGTCATCGTCGCTCAATCGCCCAAGCTCAGCCCTTATATAATTAATATGAAGAGGGCTTTGACCCCGCTCCTGAAGGTCGGAAAAGAAAACCTGGGCATCAAGGCCAAGACCAACGAGGGCCTTGGCCCGGTTGGCCGGGGCAAGGCGATCGCCGCCTGGGCCATCGTTTTGCTGAAAAAATAAGCGCTGCCCGGCGCGATCGATGCGGCTGAAACCCCGCAATGAGTCAGGCGAGGAACCGTCCCGGAGTTCGCCGAAATCAAGCCTTTTTTGGTCCGGAGGGGATGTGAATCCGCGGCCCGGCTCTTAGGCCCGGGTGATGGGGAAGCCGCTGAAAGGCGCAGAAAAGCGGAGAATCAAGGCAAAAAAAAGAGGCTGCATTTTGCTCCTCTTGGGAAAAAATGCAGCCTTTTAGAACGGACGTGAAGAAATCGCTATCCTGCTTGTCATTGGCCTCAACCCTTGGGGTGATTCGAGTCCATCCGGGCCACGACGTTGGAGATGATCTCATAGCCCGCCTGCTTGCCCATTCTGAGCATCTTATCGACGGACGATGAGGTCACCATCGCGTTGAATCCCGCAAAGGTGATGAGCGTGGCGACCAGGAGAATGATGGCTTTGATCTTGAGTTTCATCGCTCTGCCTCCTTATTGAAATTTTTTCTATCCACCTCTATCTACGTAACAACCGGCCGAATAGTTTCGCCGGGTTTCTTTTTTTCCCCACGCCTTTAGACGGTTTCTCCCCGTTCCTCTTCCATTGCCGTTCGGGGAGGGGGGTCCCTGACGCGATCGGACGCGAGTTGGGGCCGGGCGAACAGGGTTCTGCGCAGCACGAAACGCGGTCCTGAGGAGCGGCGTCCGTTGCCGCCGAAGCCCGCGAACTCGCTTGACCTTGCGTCGAACAGCCCGGGCCTTCCCGGACCGTTGTTGACGAGCGGTTGACATGCCCCGCGGCTTGCCACGGGGAACCGCTCGTAGAGGGATCCAAGGGGGAGTCGCCCCCTTGGTCGCCCACCGATCAAGAGATCGGTGGGGAAGGGGAGGAGCGAGCCGCGGTTTTTTGTGGCGAGCGTGGGACGTGAGAAACCGCCCAGTTGACTTAGGTGGAAATTCTTCATATTCTCAAAAGTCGGTCCGGTCCCAAAGGAGGCGTCATGAAGTTGTCCGCAAAACATGTTCTTCCGGCCCTGGCCCTGCTCTTCCTCTCGATCCTTGTGGTTTCCGCTCAAACCGCGAAGAAGCCCGGGCCCTATACCGTCGGAGGCTCTCGTCACGGCGTGAGTTATTTCCCGGCCGTTGATTATCCGGAAACGCGGCCCGTCGTCCCAGGCCAGATGGACTTCAAGCATTACCATAAATACGACGAGGTCAACGACTTTTTGAAGGCCTGGGCCAAGTCCTATCCCGACCTGGTGGACATTTATTCCGTGGGCCGGAGCTTTGAAGGCCGGGAGATCTGGCAGATGACCATCACCAACAAGAAGACCGGCAAGGACACCGACAAGCCGGCCATGTTCCTGGAGGGCAACCGCCATTCGGGCGAGGTCACGGGCGCCGAATCGGCCCTCTATTTTGCCTGGCACATCCTGACGCACTACGGCCAGGACACGGCCATCACCCGTCTCGTGGACACCAAGGCCTTGTACGTCAAGATCAAGAACAACCCGGACGGCTCGGAGCTCTACCTCAACACCGCCCAGAGCAACCGCAGCACCGTCCGGCCGCATGACGACGACGGCGACGGCCTTCTGGACGAGGACCCGCCCGAGGACCTGGACGGCGACGGCTACATCCTGCAGATGCGCAAGAAGGTCGAGATGGGCAAGGGCGAAGCCATCCTCGACCCCGAGGACAAGACCGGCCGGCTGATGAAGCGCGTCGGACGGGGCAAAGGGGATTACGTCCTCACCAGCGAAGGCGTCGACAATGACGGCGACGGCCGGTTCAACGAGGACGGCATCGGCGGCCTGGACCTTCATCGCAATTACCCCGAGAACTGGCGCCCCGAGCCCGGCCTGGACATGACCGGACGCGGCTGGACCCAGAACGGCGCGGGCGAGTATCCCCTGTCCGAGGTCGAAACGCGGGCCGTCGTCCTGTTCCTGCTCCAGCACCCCAACGTTTCGGTCGGGCAAACCTTGGACACGGCCGTGCCCATGCTCCTCAGGCCGCCGTCCACGTCCAGAAGCGAGGAATCGATGTTCCCCGAAGACCTGAAGCTCTACCGGTATTTCGACGAGAAGGGGAAAAAGATCACGGGTTATCCCTACGCCGGGGACGTTTATTATGATTATGCCGATGCCGGCCGCGACGCCCGGGCCATGTTCATGGACCCCGACCGGGTTCCGGAGGCCGAGTTCAAAGGCGAGCCGCTCTTCGGCCATTCCCCGGATTTCGGCTATTTTTATTACGGCGCCATCTGGTACGGGGACGAGATCTGGAACGGCGGCCGGGTCAAGGATTATAACGAAGACGGCAAGGTCGGCGAGCTCGAAGTGCTTCGCTGGAACGACGAGGCCCTCGGCGGCAAGGGCTTCTTCAACTGGAAAAAATTCAACCACCCTCAACTGGGAGAGGTCGAGATCGGCGGGGCCAACCCCAAGTTCTTCCGGCAGAACCCTCCGGTCGAGATCCTGGAGGAATGGGCCAAGAACGAAGCGCTGTTCAATATCCTTCTGGCCGAGTCACTGCCCCAGGTCAAGGTCGTCAGCGCCGACGTCCGCCCGCTGAAAAAGACGCCCGGCGTTTACGAGGTCACGGCCGTTTTCACCAACGAAGGCTTCCTGCCGACGGCCCTGAGAATGGCCGAGCGGGTGAAGGTCGTCCGTCCGGATTGGGCCGCGCTGAGGGTCTCCGGCAAGGATGTCGCCCTGTCCGAAGGCCGCCCCACGGTCGAGCTCGGGATCCTGAGATCCGGGGAAAAGAAAGAAGCTCGCTGGAAAGTCAAGGCTCCCAAAAAAGAGGACCTCGACTTGGAAGTGACCATCTATTCCACGCGCGGCGGTGTCCAAAAAATGAAAGTCAAGGTTGATTGAGAATGCTCAGAAGCCTCGCCCGAAGGAGAAGATCATTCCACGAAGAGGACGATGGTGTTTTCCACGGGCGCCTGAGGGCCTGAGACCACGATGGCCGTGAAGAGCATCTACGCCGCGTTCCTCGACCTGGTCGCGCGGAAAAAGCCCGCGGCCCTGGCCACGATCGTCGGACTACACGGGTCGGGGCCTCAGGTCGTCGGCGCGTCCGCCCTGTTCTCCCGAGCCGGACTCATCGCGGGGACGTTGGGAGGCGGCTTGCTCGAGGCCAAGGCCGGGAGGCTGGCCGCCGCAGCCCTGGAAAAAAAACAGTCCTTGTTTTTCGACCTCGACCTCCGCGGTCATTTCGGAGAAGCCGATGAAGCCCTGTGCGGGGGCGCGGTCAGGGTCCTGATCGACGCCTCACCGGCCGGGCACAAGCACGTGTTTCGGAGGATGGAAGCGTCCCTGGCCGCGGGGAAAGCCGGGATCCTCGTGACGATCATCGAATCCCCTACGGGCCGGGACCTTCCCATCTCCCGGCATTGGATCACCCTCGAAAAGAAGAGTCGGGACATCCAAAAGAAACCGATTCAGCTTTACCGGGACGCGATCAAGAAAGGCCTTCGCGCTCCGGTCGCGATCACCACCAAGGCGGGTCTCATGGTCTATGTTGAGCCCCATGAGCCCCCCCCGCGCCTGATCATCGTCGGCGCCGGTCATATCGGCCAAGCCCTTTGCCGGCTGGGGAGCCGGCTCGGGTTCAGAGTCATCGTCCTGGACGACCGGCCCGCCTATGCCCGAAGTTTCAAACTACCTGACGCCGACAGGATCTTCATAGGCCCCGTCGGCCGGTCCCTGGCGCGCTTGCCGCTCGGTCCCGACGCCTATGTCGTCATCGTCACCCCGGGCCACGCCAAGGATGCGGAGGCGCTTCGCGCCTGCGTCAAACGTCCGTCCGCTTACATCGGCATGATCGGCAGCAAGAACAAGGTCCGGGTCATGCGGGAGAATTTTTTGAAGAGACGCTGGGCCTCGGCCCGGGAGTTCGACCGGGTCTCGGCTCCCGTCGGCCTGCCGATCCATTCCCAGACGGTTGAGGAGATCGCGGTCAGCATCGCCGCCGAGCTCGTTCTCGTGCGCCGTTCGTCATCCCTTCGGACGGAGAGGAAAGAACCATGGTTTGGGCCGTGATCCTGGCCGCAGGCGAATCGCGGAGGATGGGTTCCCCCAAACTCCTCCTGCCCTTTGGAGAGACGACCGTCCTGGAAGCCGTGGTCCGCGAAGTCCGGCGCGCGGGGTTGTCTTCGATCCTGGTCGTTTTGGGGGCGGAGCAGGAGAAGGTGAGGGCGGCCTTGGAGAACCAGCCCGTCGTGTTCGTCCGCAACTCCGACTTCCGCCGCGGCATGCTGTCCTCGGTCCAGTGCGGCCTCCAGTTCCTTCCGGCGACGGCGTCCGCGGCGATGCTCTTTTTGGCCGATCAGCCGAGCCTGTCCGGGTCGATCATCAGGAAATTGCTCCAGGCCCGCGAAAGCGCCGCTCAAAGCCTCATCGTTCCCGTTTTCGCGGGCAAGAGGGGCCATCCACTTCTTTTAAGCATGAAATACAAGGACGAGATCCTGACACTCGACCCGGCCATCGGCCTTCGCCAGCTCCTGATCAACCATCCCGACGATATCCTGGAGGTCGAGGTGGAAGACGAGTCCGTGCTCAAGGACATCGACACCCCCGAAGACTACCGAAAGACCGGCGCTCCCGGGCACCCCAAAAAAGACTGAACTTTCGGGCCTTTTCAGCCCGCCAAGCCCCTATTCCCCACGATGGAAGAATCCCCGGGTTTTGCCGTCTAAACATTGTCCCTTAGACGATTGGATTCTAATGAGGAGAAAATCATGAAAAAATCAGCCTTAACCCTGATCATCATTTCCCTGGCCGCTGTTCTGGCCGTGGCCCAGGCAGCGAAACCGGCCAATGTCGCCGGCGACTGGACCTTAACCCTGACCACCCCGCGCGGCGACAGGGTTTCCCCGGTCAACTTCGTCCAGGACGGCGAAAAACTCAAGATTACCATGACCAGCCCCCGCGGCGACCAATCCACGGGTGAAGGCACGATCAAGGGCACCGACATCGAATGGAAGGTCACCCGCAGCACACCCCGCGGCGAAATGATAATTACCTACAAGGGAAAAGTCGAGGGCGACACCATGTCCGGAGAAGCCCAGATGGGCGATTTCGGGACCGCGACATGGAAGGCCGTTCGCAAGACCGCCTGAACCCCTTTTCTTTTTAATCCTGTCGGGCCGCATCCCCCGCCTTTCCAGCCGCAGGGGATGTTGAATACTCCTTCCCTGCAACTTTCGGGGGTGTTAAAATGTTAACAAAGCAGCGGAAGAAATCCCCGAAGCCTCCGTCTAATAGATGTCAGGAGGCAAAAGGCCTTGAAACAGAATGGAAGAGAAAGAACTTGTCCGTCTCGCCCAGCAGGGCGACAAGGAGTCTTTCGGCCTCTTGGTCAAAAAATACGAGAAAAAAGTGTTTAACCTAGCCTTTCAGTTCACTCGAAACGCGGCCGTGTCCGACGACCTGACCCAGGAAGTCTTTATCAAGGCCTATTTCGGCCTGCCCAGGTTCAAGGGGCAGTCGGAATTCGGCACGTGGCTGTACCGGATCGGGGTGAACCACATCAAGGACTACCTGCGCAAGAAGCCCAAGGAACTCTCCCTGGAGATCGTCCCCGAGGACCGGGCGGCCCGGGTCGACGCCCTGGCCCAAGAGCAGGAAGCCCGGACGAACGAGCAAAGACGGGCCGTGGTCATGGCCTGCCTGCAGGAACTCCCCCTCAAGCACCGGGTCATCCTGACCCTGCGCGATATCGAGGGTTTGAGCTACGACGAGATCGCCAGGACCCTGAAGATCTCAGCCGGAACCGTCGATTCCCGGCTCTTCCGGGCCAGGCAATCTCTCCGGAAACGAGTGAATGCTTTCCTGAACAAGGAGAGGAGGACCTCATGACCTGCCGCCGATCGGAAAGGCTGATGGTACGCGCCCAGGACGGCCGGCTGGCCGCCCCCGACAGGGAATCCCTCGAAGCGCACCTCCGGCAGTGCCCTTATTGCCGGCAGCTGAGCGAGGATTACCGGAGCCTGTTCCAGGCCCTGGCTCCCGCCGGCGCCCCTCCTCCCCGGACCTTCGCCTGGGAACGGCTCAGAGCCAAGATCGAGGAACGCGAAGCCGAAGCCCTCAGGCCCGAGTATCAGCGGTGGGCCCTCAAGGTCATCCCGGCCGCCGTGGCCCTGGCCCTGCTGATCGGAAGCGCCTCCCTGCTGTTTTCGCCCGGCCCGGCCTCCGAATACACTCCCTCCGAGGAGCTTCTCCTCAGCAACACCAACCC
>Ga0315281_10011268_pt1 | contig 12260 bp, 10 predicted proteins | sample YL17G07_0_MG_FD_204540 | JGI IMG/M metagenome (GOLD analysis project Ga0315281, IMG submission 204540) | Sediment microbial communities from Yellowstone Lake, YNP, Wyoming, USA - YL17G07_0 | ecosystem: Environmental > Aquatic > Freshwater > Lake > Sediment | place: USA: Wyoming | collected... | reverse complement strand
ACCAACTTAGTAGGGTTTGCAAGAGGGAAAGTGAACTTGCATGCCTAACACCATGATGGTATGTTAGTTTCCTTCCACCAAACATCGAGGGTGGCCGAGTGGGCAAGTACATATCCAAGGTAACGGCACTGGCGCTTACGGGCCTGCTTCTGCCTTGTCTGGCGTGGGCGGCCGGCTTGGGCAAGCTGACCGTTCTTACCGCGCTTGGACAGCCTCTCAGGGCAGAGATCGAGGTCTCCTCCATTGAGCCGGGCGAGGCTGATTCCCTATCTGCGCGACTTGCGGGCGCCGAGGCCTACCGCCAGGCAAACATCGAGCGTCAGGGCGCACTGACGTCGATTCGTTTTGCCGTCGACCGGCGCCCCGGTGGTCAGCACGTTGTGTTGGTGACCTCGGTCGAGCCGATGAATGAGCCCTTCCTCGACCTGCTGGTCGAGCTGAACTGGACCACCGGGCGGCTGGTACGCGAATACACCTTCCTGCTCGACCCGCCCGAATACAAGTCACCTGTAGTGGCCGTACCGCCGGTTGCCGCGCCGGCAGCGCCCGTCGCGCAGCCCGCGCCGGAACCTGCAGCCAAGGAACCGGCGGAAGTGCGTGCTCCCGCTGCGGTCACCGAAAGGCCGCTCGAACCCGCTCCCGCAGCGGCGCCCGCTGCAGTCTACGAGGTGAAGCGCGGCGACACGCTGGCGAAAATCGCCATCCAGCACAAGTCCGAGGGTGTGAGCTTGCAGCAGATGCTTGTCGCCCTTTATCGCCGCAACCAGGATGCGTTCGACGGTAACAACATGAACCGCTTGCGCGCAGGAAAGATCCTCAACATCCCCGAACGTGAAGCTGCAGCAGGCGTGACGCAGGAAGACGCGCGGCGCCTGGTCGCGGCGCAAAGCTCGGATTTCGCTGAGTACCGACGCCAGATTGGCGCGGCAGTCGCGCAGGCCCCGACGCGCGCCGAGCCGAAGCGCCAGGTTGCAGGGAAAATCGGTGCGCCGCCCGCGGAAAAACCGGCGCCTCCGGCCGAACCCACGAAGGACCAGTTGCGCCTGTCGAAGGCCGAGGACGCGAAAGCTCCCGGACGCGCCGGTGCCGCGGCGCGCGCCGACGACCAATCAGCGAAGGAAAAGGCGCTCAGGGAAGCCAACGAGCGCGCCGCGTTGCTGGAAAAGAATGTCCAGGATCTGCAAAAGCTGGCGCAGCTGAAGAGCGAGGCGGGTGCGAAGATGCAGCAGGCGGCCAAGGGTGCGCCCGCAAAGGCGGCCCCCGAACCTGCAGCCAAGGCGGCTCCGGCTGCGAAGGCGGACGCAGCAAAGTCTGCGGCGCCTGAACCGGCCAAGGCCGCGGAACCGGCCAAGGCCGCTCCGGCACCGGCAGCCAAGGGTGAGGAGGCAGCCAAGGCCGCGGAACCGGCCAAGGCAGTCGAAGCGCCGAAAGCGCCCGAGGCAGCGAAACAGGCGCCCAAGGCGGCGCCCAAGGCGGCGCCGAAGGCCGCACCGCCGCCACCCGAGCCGAGCTTCTTCGGGGAGTTGGTCGACAGCCCGGTGGCGCTTGGCGGGGCCGGCGGTGTGGTTGTCCTGCTCGCCGGCTACGCCGCCTACGCATGGCGCAGGAAGCGCAAGTCCCAGTTTGAAAGCAGCCTCACGGAAGCCGCCCCGGCTGCGAAATCCCCGGCCGTGTCCAGTACCTCAGGCGGGCAGCAGATCGATACCGGTGCGGCTTCGTTCCAGGGCGACTTCAGCCAGGGCGGCATCGGTAAGACCGACACCGAGGAGATCGATCCGATCGCCGAGGCCGATGTCTATATGGCCTATGGTCGCGATGCTCAGGCCGAGGAAATTCTCAAGGAAGCGCTCGGCAAGGATTCCTCGCGCCACGCGATTCGTGCCAAGTTGCTGGAGGTGTATGCCAACCGCAAGGATCTCAAGGCCTTCGAGACTACTGCCAGTGAGCTCTATGCCGCGACCAGTGGTCAGGGACCAGAATGGGAGAAGGCGGTAAGTCTCGGGCTGTCGATCGATCCGGGGAATCCGCTCTACGGGGGTGCTGCGCCTGCCAAGGCCGCCGCGAAAGCTGAAGGCGACACGCAGGTGCTGACCCAGGCCCAGCTTGCTGCCGCGGCCCCGCCGGACATGGCGATCGCATCCGCGGCGCAGGCCGCGCCACCGCTTGATTTCGACCTGGACTTAGGTGGTGGTCCGGCGCCGGCCGGTGCCCAGCTGGATGTTCCCCTCGACGCCACGGTGACCACAGCTGCGCCCGATACGCTCGACTTTGACCTGGGCTTCGGCGGCGACGAGGCGGCTGGGCCGGCGAAGGCAGAAGCCGCCGCTGGCGGGGCGCCCGTTAGCGAAGCGTCGAAGTCCGCAACTGCAGCACCGGCGGAGGACACCGGCATTTCGATTGACTTCGATCTGGGCCCGACTGCGGCGGACGCAGCGCCCGCACCTGCTGCTGAGCCGGCTGCAGCACCGGCGGCGGAACTAGGTCTTGCACTCGACTTTGATCTGGGCACGCCTAGTGAAGCTGGAGCAAAACCGGCCGGAGAAAAGGCGCCGGAGCTCGATCTGTCCGCGATCAGCTTTGAACTGGGGACGACGCCTGCTGCGGCACCGGATGCGGGCGCGGCCGCTCCCGACGCGCACTGGCAGGAGGTGGCCACGAAGCTCGATCTGGCCAAGGCATACGAGGAGATGGGCGACAAGGACGGCGCGCGTGAACTCCTTAACGAGGTGATGAACGAGGGTGACGCTGCTCAGCAGCAGAAGGCGAAGACCCTGCTCGAAGCGCTAGGCTGAGCACCAATCCGTTGCACCTGAAATCGGCGCCTCGGGCGCCGATTTTTGTCCCCGGCGTAAGCTTGCGTGGTGCGTTTCCCCGGAATCATGGGTGGCAGCAATGCGTATCGCGATCGGCATCGCATATGACGGCACCTCGTTCAACGGCTGGCAGTCCCAGCCCTCGGGCAATACCGTCCAGGACCATCTGGAGCGGGCGTTGTCGGCAATCGCGGACACCCCCATCCGTCTGAGCGGGGCTGGTCGTACCGATGCGGGCGTGCATGCCTGCGCACAGGTCGCCCATTTCGATACCGAAACGACGCGTCCGGATTCGGCCTGGGTGCGCGGAGCGAACGCCGCATTGCCCTCAGCGGTTGCAGTGCAGTGGTCCTCGCCGGTACCCGATGAGTTCCATGCACGCTACTCGGCTCGCGCCCGCAGCTATCGCTATGTGCTCTACGGTCACCCCGTGCGCCCGTCGATGCTTGCGGGCAGGACAGGTTGGTTCCACGGCGCGCTCGACCTGGAAGCGATGCGGCGCGCGGCCGCGATGCTCGTCGGCGAGCATGATTTTTCGGCGTTTCGCTCTTCGGCGTGCCAGGCGAAAAACCCGGTGCGGATGCTCGAGCGCGCAGCAGTGGTGCGTCGCGGTCCCTATGTCCTCTTCGATTTCACCGCCAACGCATTCCTCCATCACATGGTACGCAACATGGTCGGGTGTCTCGTCCACGTCGGCAAGGGCAGGCATCCGCCGGAGTGGATACTTCAGGTGATGGAGGGCTGCGACCGGCGCCTGGCAGCGCCGACCATGGCGGCCGCAGGCCTTTATTTCACCGACGTGCGCTACGATCCGCGATGGCAGCTCCCTGCGTTCGCACGTATGATGCCGTTCGGGCTGGCGGAGGATGAGGCGTGAGGACGCGTGTCAAGGTCTGCGGAATCACGCGCGAGCCGGACGCGATGGCGGCGGCACAGCATGGCGCCGATGCAATCGGGTTCATCTTCTGGCGTCCGAGCTCGCGTCATATCGAACCGGAGCGCGCCGGATCGATCGCCGCTGCGCTGCCGGCCTTCGTCACGGCCGTCTGCGTATTCGTCAATCCGACGACCGATGAGGTGGAGGCGGCGCTGCAACGCCTGCCCGCGGCTACGCTGCAGTTTCACGGCGAGGAATCCCCTGATTTCTGTGCCCATTTCGGACGTCCGTATATCAAGGCCGCCCGCATGAGGCCTGGGCTCGATTTGGTAGAATACTTCGCTCCATATGCCGGGGCTTCGGCATGGCTCATCGATGCGTTCGACGAGCGCACCTATGGCGGCACCGGCGCCTCCTTCGACTGGGATTTGCTGCCGCGCGGACTGTCCAGGCCGTGGATTCTCTCCGGTGGGCTTACAGCGCAAAGCGTGACCGAGGCATTGCGGCGACTGCGGCCCTGGGGCGTGGACGTATCGAGCGGCGTGGAATCGGCGAAAGGCATCAAGGACGCGGAAAAAATCGCGGCCTTTATTTCAGGAGTCAAGAATGCAGATGTATGACCTTCCGGACAATGGTGGGCACTTCGGCCCTTACGGGGGCGCGTTCGTCGCCGAGACGCTGGTGCACGCGCTCGAGGAACTGCGCGCCGCTTACGAGAGTTGCCGCAGGGATCCCGCGTTCGTCGCGGAGTTCGAATACGAACTCAAGCATTACGTGGGACGCCCGAGCCCTGTCTATCATGCCAAGCGCTGGTCGTCGCTGCTCGGCGGGGCACAGATCTACCTGAAGCGCGAGGACCTCAACCATACGGGCGCGCACAAGATCAACAACACGGTGGGCCAGGCGCTTGTCGCCCGGCGCATGGGCAAGCGACGCGTGATCGCCGAGACGGGTGCGGGGCAGCACGGCGTGGCTGCCGCGACAGTGGCCGCGCGCTACGCCATGGAGTGCGTGGTCTACATGGGCTCGGAGGACATGAAGCGCCAGGCGGCCAACGTCTACCGCATGAAGCTGCTGGGCGCGACCGTGGTACCGGTGGAATCCGGTTCGAAAACGCTGAAGGATGCGCTCAACGAGGCGATGCGAGACTGGGTCGCGAACGTCGGCAACACATTTTACATTATAGGGACCGTCGCCGGTCCGCACCCGTATCCGATGATGGTCCGCGATTTCCAGTCGGTCATCGGACGCGAGTGCCTGCAGCAGATGCCCGAGCTCGCCGGGCGGCAGCCCGACGCGGTCATCGCCTGCGTCGGCGGCGGTTCGAACGCCATGGGAATTTTCTACCCCTACATCCCCTACGATTCGGTGCGGCTGATCGGGGTCGAGGCCGGAGGCCTGGGTCTTTCGAGCGGCAGGCATGCGGCGTCGCTGGTTGCGGGCAAGCCCGGCGTGCTGCACGGCAACCGGACGTATCTCCTGCAGGACGAGCACGGGCAAATCGTCGAGACGCATTCGATCTCGGCTGGGCTGGATTACCCCGGGGTCGGTCCCGAACATGCGTGGCTGAAGGACAGCGGCCGAGCCCAGTACGTCACTATAGACGACAGCGAGGCGCTTGCCGCGTTCCACTCATTGTGCCGCAACGAGGGCATCATTCCGGCGCTCGAGTCGAGCCATGCGCTCGCCTATGCCGCGAAGATCGCGCCGGCGATGCCGACGGATGCCATCCTGCTGGTCAACCTATCGGGCCGTGGCGACAAGGACATGCACACGGTCGCCGAGAAATCCGGCATCCAGTTCTGATCTTGGATATCGCGCTTTACAACGAGGATTTCTTTGGCGGGGTCGGGCGCATCGCCGACGCGAGCGTGGACCTGGTCGTCGCAGACCCGCCGTACGGACTGGGCAAGGACTATGGGAACGACTCGGACCGACGCTACGGCGAGGATTACCTCGCGTTCAGCCGCCGCTGGATCGATGCCGTGCTGCCGAAGCTCAGGCCCAGCGGCAGCCTCTACGTGTTTCTCACCTGGCAGCACGCCCCCGAGGTCTTCAGCTACCTCAAGACGCGCATGCTGATGGTCAACGAGATCATCTGGGACCGGCGGGTGCCGAGCATGGGGGGCAGCACGCGCAAGTTTTCCTCGGTGCACGACAATATCGGCTTTTTCGCCGCGTCGCGCGAGTATTACTTCGACCTGGACAGCGTGCGCATCCCATACGATGCGCAGACGAAGAAGGCGCGCTCCCGCTCGATCTTCGTTGGCAAGAAATGGCTCGAAGTCGGATACAACCCCAAGGACGTATGGAGCGTCACGCGGCTGCACCGGCAGGATGCCGAACGCGAAGACCATCCGACGCAGAAGCCGCTGGCGATCATCGAGCGCATGCTGCTGGCGAGCTCACCTCCCGGTGGCCTCGTGCTCGACCCGTTCATGGGCAGCGGCACGGCTGCTGCTGCTGCTGCTGCGCTTGGACGCCGCTTCGTGGGGTTCGAACTGAACAGCGACTATCACGCCATAGCCAGAGGGCGCGTTGCGGCTGCGCTTCCGTTGCAGTCGAAGCCCGCTGAGAACGAACGCAGAACCGTCGATGGATTGGGTCTCCTATGACTCGAGTATTGACAGAACTGGCGAAGAAATTGGTTTTGTATACGTCTCGCGTTTTGTGCAGTTGCGAAGTTGCAACTGCACGAAAACGCGAGATTGAAAAAGGCAAAATCAGCCTCTTTGGTTCCGGCCATCCCGGCTTAGGCTGAACTTATGTCGCGCATCCAGGGTACCTTCGAGGAACTGCGCCGGTTGCACCGCAAGGCGCTCATCCCGTATGTCACCGCGGGGGATCCCTATCCGGCGGCAACGGTGCCCATAATGCATGCCATGGTGCAGGCTGGCGCCGACATCGTCGAGCTCGGCGTGCCGTTCTCCGACCCGATGGCCGACGGTCCCGTGATACAGCGCTCCGGAGCGCGCGCGCTGAAACATCATGTGGGCCTGGACCGCGTACTCGCGATGGTGCGCGAATTCCGTGCGCAGGACAACTCGACGCCGCTCGTGCTGATGGGCTACGCCAACCCGATCGAGGCGATGGGGCAAGAGGCGTTCATACGGGCTGCGCATGAGGCAGGGGTGGACGGTCTGATCGTGGTGGATTATCCGCCCGAGGAGTGCCAGGAGTTCGCAAGGCTATTGCGCGAATGCGGCATGGATCTCGTTTTTCTTCTCGCGCCAACCTCGACGCCGGAGCGCATCGCCATGATCGCGCGGCTGGCCAGCGGATATATCTATTACGTCTCGCTTCGCGGCGTCACGGGCGCAGCGAACCTCGACCTGGCCGATGTGGCCCGCAAGATAGCGGAGATTCGCGTCCAGACCACGCTGCCGGTCGGGGTCGGGTTTGGCATCCGCGATGGCGCCACGGCGCGTGCCATCTGCGATATCGCCGACGCGGCGATCATCGGCAGCCGTATCATCCAGGAAATCGAGGCGGCGCCGGAATCGGCCCGGGAAAGGGTCGCCGCCTTCCTGCGCGGGGTAAGGCTAGCGATGGATGCGAGGTAACAGACCATGAGCTGGTTGCAGAAACTGCTGCCGCCGAAGATCCAGCGCGCGGGTGCCGGGCCCAAGAAGAACGTGCCCGAGGGTCTGTGGAGCAAGTGTGCGTCGTGCAGCGCGGTGCTGTATGCGACCGATCTGGAGAAAAACGCCAACGTATGTCCGAAATGCGGCCATCATAACCGGCTCAACGCGAGGGAACGGCTCGAGATGCTGCTCGACAACGAGGGGCGGTTCGAGATCGGTGCGGAAGTGGCGCCCGTGGATGCGCTCAAGTTCAAGGACAGCAAACGCTACTCCGACCGACTTGTGGACGCGGAAAAAGCGACCGGCGAGACCGACGCGCTGGTGGTCATGCAGGGGGCCATCAGGACCATTCCGGCCGTGGTTGCCGTGTTCGAGTTCGAATTCATGGGCGGATCGATGGGTTCGGTGGTCGGGGAGCGGTTCGTGCGCGGCGTGCACGTTTGCCTGGATCAGAATCTGCCGCTGGTGTGCGTCACGTCCACGGGCGGCGCGCGCATGCAGGAGGGATTGCTCTCGCTGATGCAGATGGCCAAGACGACGGCCGCGCTGACGCAGCTGTCGGCGCGGCGGCTGCCGTTCATCTCGGTGCTCGCCGATCCGACCATGGGCGGCGTGTCGGCGAGTTTTGCCATGCTCGGCGATGTCGTCATCGCCGAGCCCAGGGCGCTGATCGGTTTTGCCGGCCCCCGCGTCATCGAGCAGACCGTGCGCGAGAAGCTTCCGGAGGGTTTCCAGCGCGCCGAGTTCCTGCTCGAGAAAGGGGCGATCGACCTGATCGTGGACCGGCGCCAGATGCGCGACAAGCTGGCCTCCCTGCTCACGCTCCTTCTGCGGCTTCCTCCGGCGGCTAGCTGACGCATCCGAATGCAAACCCCATGTCATTCTGAGGCCGAAGGCCGAAGAATCCCATCCTGCCAAAATCGGCACGGTAAGATCCTTCGCTTCGCTCAGGATGACAAAAATGAGATGTCATTCTGAGGTCGCAGGCCGAAGAATCCGATCCTGCCAAAATCGGCACGGTAAGATCCTTCGCTTCGCTCAGGATGACAAAAATGAGATGTCATGCTGAGGCCGAAGGCCGAAGAATCCGATCCTGCCAAAATCGGCACGGTAAGATCCTTCGCTTCGCTCAGGATGACAAAAATGAGATGTCATTCTGAGGCCGAAGGCCGAAGAATCCCATCCTGACAAGGCCGGCACGGTAAGATCCTTCCCCATTCGCTTCGCTCAGGGCTGACGGCTCACTCGCTCAAGGATGACACGCTCAAACAAAGTCATTCTGTCCCGGACTCTCATGGCGGCAAGAACGCTCTCCGAGTGGCTCGAGTACATCGAGCGCATCCATCCGAAGAGCATCGAGCTCGGACTGGATCGGGTGACGGCGGTGAAGCGTCGCCTCGCGCTGGAGCTTGAAGCGACCATCGTTACCGTGGCCGGCACCAACGGCAAGGGATCGACCTGCGCCATGCTGGAGTCCGTTCTGCTTGCCGCCGGGTACAGGGTCGGGCTGTACACTTCGCCGCATCTGCTGCGCTACAACGAACGCGTGCGGATCAATGGAACACCCGTCGACGATGAAAGCCTGTGCAGGGCGTTCGCGCGGGTGGAGGCGGCCCGGGACGGCGTGCCGCTCACGTATTTCGAGTTCGGGACTCTCGCTGCCTGTATTGTCTTTGCAGGCGCGCCACTCGATGCGCTCGTCCTCGAGGTCGGCATGGGCGGGCGGCTGGACGCGGTGAACGCCTTCGACGCCGACTGTGCCGTCGTCACGAGCATCGCGATCGATCACACAGACTACCTCGGCGACACGCGCGAGGAAATCGGCCTGGAGAAGGCCGGCATTCTTCGTGCCGGCCGGCCGGCGATCATTGCCGATCCCCAACCGCCCGCATCGGTGATCGAGCACGCGGTTGCCATCGGTGCGGTTGTGCAGCGCCTTGGACGCGAATTCGGCTATGTTTCCGAACCGGAGCGGTGGACGTTCTGGGGCACGCGGGGTCCGCGTGCGGGCCTGGCGCATCCGGCGCTGCGCGGCGCCTGCCAGCTGCGCAACGCGAGCGCATGCCTTGCGGTGCTGGATGCCCTGGCCGCGCGGCTTCCGGTCGGGATTGACGATGTGCAAAAGGGGTTCGCCACAGTCGAGTGGCCGGGGCGATTTCAGGTGCTCCCCGGTCGCCCTGCCGTCGTGCTCGACGTCGCGCATAATCCCCAGGCTGCGGCAATGCTTGCGCAGAACCTAGCCGACATGGGCACCTATCCGGCGACTCACGCCGTGTTCGGGATGTTGCGCGACAAGGATATCGAAGGCGTATGCGCTGCCCTCAAGGGGCGGCTCAACGTCTGGTATGCGGCCACTCTGACCGGTGCGCGGGGGGCGGAGGCGACGACCCTCGCCAGGGCGATACGTTCGACCGATGCCGGCGCCGAGGTGGGGCAGTTCGACTCGCCACGCTCGGCGTTCGAGTCTGCCTGCAAACGGGCGGGCGAGAATGATAGAATTGTCGTGTTTGGATCGTTTTACACCGTTGCGGAGGTGATGGCCGCACAGGCTCGCGAGTCGGGGTGCTGAGTGTGCCGCACGCGGTGGTTTCCACGGAATCCCAGTTTTCACGGAACCCAAATTGGCCGAAAGCCAGGACGTAACCCTGTTGCAACGCCGTGCTCGGCGGCGCCTTGTGGGGGCGATCGCACTGGTCGTCCTGGTCGTCGTCGCCCTGCCGATTGTCCTGGACAAGGAGCCCAGCCCGATCGGTCTGGATCTGGTGATCCAGATACCGAGCCAGGATGCGGGCAAGTTCAATACCCGCGTCCTGCCGCCTTCTGCGCCGGGCGCTACGCCGCCGCCGGGGGCCGGCACTGAGGGCGCCGCGCCGGCAAAGGCGCTGATCCCCGGGACCGCGCCGCCGGTGGCACCTGCGGCGGCACCGGCAAAGACAGGGCCGCGGGCAGAGCCGGCCGAAGCCAAAGCCCCCTTGGCCCCGGAGCCCGGCGCCAGGAAGGAGCCCCCGTCCCCAGCGAAGGATCAAATGCGCGCTGTGAAGGACGAGTCGGACGCCGTGCGCGCGCAGGCGCTACTGGAGGGCAGGGAGGCCTGGGTGGTCCGGCTCGGCGCATTCTCGAACCAGGAAAACGTCAGGCAGCTGCAGGCGAAGCTGACAGCTGCGGGCATGAAAAGCTATACGGAAGCCGTCAAAGGCCCGAAGGGCGATCAGACGCGAGTCCGTGCGGGTCCATTCGACAACAAGGCGGCGGCCGAGCAGGCCCGGGACAAGATCGAGACGCTGGGCTTTCGATCCGGCACGGTGGCGCCGCGGTGAGCCGGTCGCACGCCGGGTGCGGCCCGTCGTCGATGACACGTTTGGGGACCGATGGCGTGGTTTGATTACGGCGCGCTGAGCGTGCTCGGCTTGTCGCTGTTGCTGGGAGCGCTTCGGGGCCTGATGCGCGAAATCGTGTCGCTGGCGGGCTGGATTGCCGCATTCGTACTGGCGACCGCGTTTTCCGGTATCGTTGCCGTGCAAATGCCCGAGAGCCTCGGGCCGCTACTCTCCGGGCTGCTTGCGTTTCTGCTCATTTTCGTCGGGGTGCTGGTGCTGAGCGGCGTAGTCGGCCTCGTGCTCTCGCTCCTGGTACGTGCGGCGGGACTGCGATTCCTGGACCGCCTGTTCGGCGCCGCGTTCGGCATTGTGCGCGGCATGGCGATCGTGCTGCTCGCCGTTCTGCTGGGTGGACTGACTCCGCTGCCGCACGAGCCCTTCTGGAGGCAGGCGGTGCTGTCCGGACCCTTCGAAACCGTGGCGCTGGCGCTCAGGCCCTTCCTGCCAGAGGGCGTCGCGCAACGGCTGAAGTACCGATAACCAGGAGACACGGCAATGTGCGGCATTATCGGAGTAGTGGCGAAGACCCCGGTCAACCAGATCCTCTACGACGGGTTGCTGCTGCTGCAGCACCGCGGCCAGGACGCTGCAGGCATCGTCACCGCCGAGGGCAAGACGTTTCACATGCACAAGGGGCCGGGCTACGTGCGCGACGTGTTCCACACGCGCAACATGCGCTCGCTGTTGGGGGAAGTGGGCATTGCGCACTGCCGCTACCCAACTGCGGGGTCGGCGTTCAGTTCCGCCGAGGCGCAGCCGTTCTACGTCAACTCGCCGTTTGGGATCGTGCTCGGGCATAACGGCAATCTCACCAACTCCGAGATACTCAAGCAGGAGATGTTCCGGCAGGATCTTCGTCACATCAACACCAACTCCGATTCCGAGGTGCTTCTGAACGTGCTCGCGCACGAGCTGGAACTCGCCGCCAAGGGCGCGAAGCTCGATCCGGACACCATCTTTACCGCGGTGGCGAACGTGCACCGACGCTGCCGCGGCGCCTATGCGGTGGTGGCCATGATTTCCGGCTTCGGTCTGCTCGCTTTTCGCGATCCCTACGGCATCCGTCCCCTGGTATTCGGGACCAACACGGCGGCCGAGGGGCCGGAGTATGTGGTGGCATCGGAAAGCGTGGTGCTTGCCGCGATGGGCTTCGAACTGGTGCGCGACGTCGCGCCGGGCGAGGCGATCCTGGTAAGCGAGAGGGGCGAGTTTTTCAGCCGCCAGTGCGCCGCCAAGACGATGCTGTCGCCTTGCATCTTCGAATACGTTTATCTGGCGCGGCCCGACTCGGTTATCGACGGTGTCTCGGTCTACGAGACGCGGCTCAACATGGGTCAGCAGCTCGCCGACAAGATAAAACGCACCATGCCCGAGCTCAAGATCGACGTGGTCGTTCCGGTCCCCGACACCAGCCGCCCGAGCGCGCTCGAGCTTGCCAAGGGGCTGGATGTATCGTTCCGTGAGGGTTTCGTGCGTAACCGCTACGTCGGGCGCACGTTCATCATGCCGGGCCAGACGATCCGCCGCAAATCGGTGCGGCAGAAGCTCAACGTGATGGCGATGGAGTTTCGCGGCAAGAACGTGCTCATCGTGGACGACTCGATCGTAC
>Ga0315281_10011267_pt1 | contig 12260 bp, 10 predicted proteins | sample YL17G07_0_MG_FD_204540 | JGI IMG/M metagenome (GOLD analysis project Ga0315281, IMG submission 204540) | Sediment microbial communities from Yellowstone Lake, YNP, Wyoming, USA - YL17G07_0 | ecosystem: Environmental > Aquatic > Freshwater > Lake > Sediment | place: USA: Wyoming | collected... | reverse complement strand
CGGAAGCAATCTCGCCTTTCGACGGAAAATTGAGATTGCCGCGCTCCCTTCGGTCACTCGCAATGACAGCTTTTAGCAATTACGACACAGTCTCCTTGTCCGCCCGCCATCCTTGTATCTACGGAGTACCTGTTCTCACAGGCACGAAAGTCAAAAGCAGGTTGCGACACCGTCTGAACAAAGAGGGGGCAGAGTAGATTTTATTGCCGGTTAACGCCGAAATATGCCGCGGCGTCACGCACGTCTTTTTCCAACTGTCGTTTGAGTTCATCGACGCCCGGGAAACGCATCTCCCCGCGCAGCCGGCGACAAACATATACACTTGTCGGTTCGTCCGTCCATTCGCCTTTGAAGTCGAGCAGGTTGATTTCGACGGTCATTTTTCCTTCATCGAAAAACGTCGGACGCACCCCGATATTCATGACCGCGGGCAATAACGATTTTTTTCCATCCACCAGCGCCGCGAAGACGCCGGGAGGAAGCAGTTTCTCAGGGTCAGGCGTAAGATTGATGGTTGGGAACCCGATCTCCCGGCCGACGGCCCTCCCCCGTTCAGGGATTCCGGTGAAGCTGTAATAGCGGCCGAGCAGGCGGTTGGCCCGGTCTATATCGCCCTCCTGAATGAGCGCGCGAATGCAGGATGATGATATTATGTCGTGGTCGATCTGCAGAGGCCGCACAATTGTCACACCGACGCCTTTTCTCCGGCCCATTTTCAGGAGCCACCGGACATTACCGGCCCGGCCGTAACCGAACGCGAAGTCCTGCCCCACCACCAGCCGTTTTGCCCGAAGTTTTCCTACGATGATATTATCAAAGAACAGCCCCGCGGGTTGGTCGATGATATCGGGCGTTGTCGGCAGCACGACAACCTCATCGAGCGGCAGTTCGCACAAGAGCCGAAGCTTCTCGTCCAGTGTTGTCAGGAGGCCCGCAACCGGCCGCACCGGCCGCTCCATGATAACTGCGACCGCGCGCAACTTCTCCCGGCGCGCACGGCGCAACAACGTGCCCAGGAGATGCCGGTGCCCGCAATGAATGCCGTCAAAAGTCCCTATCGCAACTGCCGCACGCATCACGCACCGCCCGAATTGTTGTGTTCCGACACGATATCGGCAACGGACTCAAGCGGCAGGCTGCGTCGAAACAGCTCGTCCCGTCCTAACGACTCTATCTGCCCGCCGTCGATGGCAGCGCCGCTTTCAAAGGGTCCGATCTTTTCCCGGCAGAGATAATGCATGGTGGCGCCGCAGCCGAGGCGGGCGCCGATATCCTCCCCGAGCGTCCGTATATATGTGCCCGAGGAACACGTCACCCGAATATCGAACATCGCAGCCGACCGGCCCATGAGTTCGATGGCATAAATAGTTATTTTGCGGGGCATCCGTTCCACCTCTCCGCCCTTACGGGCGATATCATAGAGACGCCTGCCGTGGTGTTTTAACGCGGAAAACATGGGTGGGATTTGTTCGATTTCCCCTACGAAGCGCTGCAAAACTTCCCGGAACTGTTCTTCGGTGAAATCGCCGACAGGTTTTTCTTCAACGGTAGAACCGGTAATATCGCCGGTGTTCGTCCTGATACCGAGCGTGAAACGGGAGCGGTACACCTTGCGCATGCCCATCAGCCCGGACTGCATCTTTGTCGCTTTTCCGAAAATGACGAGGAGCACACCCTCGGCCAGAGGATCGAGCGTACCGCAATGCCCGACCTTCTTTACGCCCAGCACCCTGCGCACGCGACGGACAATCGAAAACGATGTGACGCCGGAAGGTTTGTGGATACTTAAAAGGCCCGATTCTTCAGACATAGAAATATACTATTTCAGCACATACGTGTCCAAATAATTCGTTATTCCGTACTTGTAAGAACAGTACTCCGGTTTATAACAATCCAAGGAAGTCGTAGGGGCGGGTTTACCCGCCCGCTCGACGGTATGTGCCAACACCTTCGGGCGGCTAAAGAGACTGTGTCGTAATTCATTTTTTGTGTCATTGCGAAGGAACAAAGTGACGGAAGCAATCTCGCCTTTCGACGGAAAATTGAGATTGCCGCGCTCCCTTCGGTCACTCGCAATGACAGCTTTTAGCAATTACGACACAGTCTCAAAGCCGCCCCTACGACTTCCTTAGATTTTTATCATTGGAGTACCGGCTCTCGCAGGTACGACTTCCTTAGATTTTTATCATTGGAGTACCGGCTCTCGCAGGTACGACTTCCTTAGATTTTTATCATTGGAGTACCGGCTCTCGCAGGTACGACTTCCTTGGATTTTTATCATTGGAGTACCGGCTCTCGCAGGTACGACTTCCTTGGATTGTTATAAACCGGAGATCTGTTCTTACAAGTACGCTGGAACGTGTCAAACGTATGTCATTTCTTGTGTTTAGCCGACGATTGTAATTTGGACACGTATGATTTCAGCACGCCTTTCACATAGCGCAAAACTCTCTTCTCCGCGGAGACGATCGTGCCATGAAGGCTGCAGCCGGCTGCATTCTTATGTCCGCCGCCGCCGAAATTATTGCTCACCTTATTAACATCTACGCCGGCCCGCGAGCGAAAACTCACTTTCACGGCGCCCCCCGGCTCGCTTTCACGAAACAGTATCCCGACGCAAACGCCGGGTATCATCATGGCATAATTGATGATCCCTTCCGTCTCGGTGGCATCGGAACGCGTCGTGCGGAACATCGAGCGCGTGATGGCCATTGAAGCGATTCTGCCGTCATGGCTGACCTTGAGTGTTTCAAGAGCACGGCCCAAAAGGTTGAGAGAGGAAAGCGATTTGGTGGCATAGAGACGGTCATACATCTGTACCGGAACTACACCCGCCTCCAGCAGTTTCGCCGCCATGGCCAACGACCGCGGCGTCGTGTTGGCCTGCTGGAACCTGCCCGTATCGGTGACGAGACCGACATACAACGCATCGGCTTCCTTCCGGGTGAGCGGCATCTTGAGCGCCGTGAATATGTTAAAAACCTGCTCAGCGCTTGACGACGCACGGGGATTGATGTAGTTGACGTGTCCGAAGTAGTTGAAATTTGAATGATGGTCGATATTAATGATTATGCCCGCCTGCTCCGGCGCAATGAGATTCCCCATACGATTAAAATCCACGCACTCCAGGATGATGGCGCAATCGAACCGGCGGTTCACTTTGTCCGTTAACGTGATTTTTCTGGCACCGGGAAGGAACGTCAGGTAGTCGGGGATGGGTTCTCCGCAGTAAATATACGCTTTTTTATTCAGGCGGCGCAGCAACGATTGGATCGCAAGCGCCGAACCGACCGTATCTCCATCAGGTTTCAAATGTCCGGCTATAAAGAAGGTCGTATTATTCTTAATGGCGCTGATAATGCCGGAGAGGGCTCGTTTTTCTGAGATCATAAAAAAAGTACCGGGCTCTACTTTTTTCCCTCTTCTTCGGACTTGATCTTTTCAAGAAGCTCGAAAACCCGGGTCGCCAGCCGGGGCGTTACGTCATAATCGAGCAGGAGAGTAGGAGTCCGGCGCATATTGAGACGCAGCGCCAGAAAATGCCGGATCTCGGGCACAGCCGCCTCTAGAATGGCACGGCTTTCTTTGACCTCGTCTTCCGAACCCATGACCGAGTAAAACACCCGCGCCGACTTAAGATCGTCGGCGAGACGAATACCCGTAACCGTCACAAACCCAAGCGTCGGATGGGAATCCTTCAACTCCTGGACGATCTTCGATAGTTCCTGCTGTATCAATTCGGCAACGCGTGCCGAGCGTTTATAACTTTGCATGGCAACCACTCACAGTTTGCGAGCCACTTTTTCCTGGGTGAACGTTTCCATGATGTCGCCCGGTTTATAGTCGGAATAGTTCTCCAGTCCGACCCCGCATTCAAAACCTTTTTCAACTTCCCGCACATCTTCCTTGAACCGGCGCAGAGACGCAATATTGCCTTCGTAGACAATGCTATTATCGCGCAGCAGGCGGACTTTATTGCCGCGCTGCACCTTCCCGTCAATGACGGTGCATCCGGCTATGGTGCCGATCTTGGAAGCCTTGAAAACCTGCTTCACCTGCAGCTTGCCGGTCGTCACTTCCTTGATTTCCGGCTCAAGCAGACCTTCCATAGCCGCGCGCACATCGGCTATTAACTCATAGATAATGCGGTAAACGCGTATACTGACGCCTTCGTTCCCGGCCAACCGTTCCACGGAAGTGTCAGGCCGGAGATTAAAACCCATGATCATGGCGTCGGAAGCCGCCGCAAGCATTACGTCAGATTCAGTTATGGAGCCGGCGCCGCTATGAATGATCCGGAGGCCGATCTCGTGGTTTGAAAGCCGTTCAATGGAATCGGAAACGGCGCCCAGCGACCCCTGAACATCGGTCTTCAGGATCATGCGCAACTCTTTTATTTTGCCGGAGCTGATGTCCTCCAGCGACAAATGGTGCCGGGGTTTCACGGAATCTTCCCGCGCAATTGCCTGGCGCGCCTGGGATATCTCGCGCGCCTCGCGTTCATCGGCTACGGCGAAGAATGTATCTCCGGCCTGAGGGGGTGCGCTGATGCCGAGAATTTCCGCCGGCGTGCTGGGGCCGGCTTCCAGGAGGCGCACCCCGTGTTCGTCAATCATAGCGCGTATTTTCCCGTAAGTCATACCCACCACAAAATTATCGCCGACGCGCAGTGTCCCGCTCTGGATCAGTACCGTCGCAACCGGCCCGCGCCGCGAATCGAGTTTTGCCTCGATCACAACACCTTTCGCGCGGCGGTCGGGATTGGCCTTAAGTTCCATCATCTCGGCGCGGAGCAGTATCATTTCCAACAATTTGTCGATATTAATATTTTTCTTTGCAGATACTTCCACCATGATCGTGTCGCCGCCCCATTCTTCGGAAACAAGGTTGTACTTTGTCAGTTCCTGTTTGGTCTGCTGCGGGTTGGCCACCGGCAAATCAATCTTGTTTACGGCAACTATAATTGGAACACCTGCCGCCCGTGCATGGTCTATTGCTTCCACGGTCTGCGGCATGACGCCGTCTGACGCCGACACGACCAGCACAACGATATCGGTCGCCTGAGCGCCTCGTGACCGCATGGCGGTAAATGCTTCATGGCCGGGCGTGTCCAGGAACGCGATCGCGCCGCTTGGCGTTTTCACCTTATAGGCGCCTATGTGCTGTGTAATGCCCCCCGCCTCGCCTTCGGCGACACGGCTCTTACGGATAGCGTCAAGCAACGACGTTTTTCCGTGATCGACGTGCCCCATGATCGTCACTACCGGCGAACGGGGCTTTAATTTTGCAGGATCATCGTTCTGTTCGACCAGTTTTTCCTCGGCATAGAGCGATTCGAATTTCAACTCGAAACCGAATTCATTGGCAAGCATGGTTGCCGTATCGATCTCGAGACGCTGGTTGATGGTCGCGAGACTACCCATCGAGAGCAGTTTTTTCAGAAGATCTCCGGGTTTCAATCCCATTTTTTCGGACAGGTCGCGCACGGTCGATAATTCATTGATCTTAACTTCGCCTTTAATTTTCGGCGCTTCTTTCACCGGCGACTGAACCGCGGTTGCTGCAGCTACGGCAGGAGCGGCCGGGGGGGCCGGCGCAGGCGGAACCGGAGCCGCCGGCTTTACCGGAACCGGCGCAGTGGCCGCATGCACAACCGGCGCCGCAACGTGCTGTGTGGGCTGCTCCGGCTTCTTATGTTCGACCTCAGGATGTTCTAAATGTTTTTCTTCTTTTTTGGCGGGGTGGGGATGCGCCGGGGCCCTGGGAGGAATGTGGACGGCCGTTGCGGGTTTTTCCTTAACGACTTTCGGAGCCTCGGGAACGGGAGCAGGCACAGCTATCCCGGCAGCCGGCGCTTTTTTCGCCCGCGGTTTCCTGACGGATTTTTCTTTGACAGCCGCAGATGCTTCGCCGGCAGCTATTTTCCGGGGTACACGGGCCTTCTTTGCGGGCTGCTCCGGTTTTACTTCGGGGGGGGCCACTGCGGCAGCGGCTGCTGCCGGAACGACGTTCTGTTCTTCGGACTTTATTTCCGGAGGAACACCAGCTTTCTTTTTGCGCGCAGGCGCCGCTTTTGCCTTGCTCACCACTTTTTTATCCATTTCTTTTTCGGTTCCGTATACCATAATTATTATTCCTTCTCTTCCTCTGCTGTTTCTTTCTTCACTTCCGTTTCAGTTTCGGTTTCAGTTTTAGTTTCGGCCGCTTCGGACGCAGCTTCTTTCGGTTGCCCCTGTCCGGCAAGGAACCGCTTTGCCGACTCAATGATTTTCTCGGCGGTCTTCTTTCCTATCCCCTGCAGGGTTGTCAAATCGTCTATCTGCATATGCGCCAATTTGGTAATATCGGTCAGTCCCGATTTGGTCAGGACATCAGCCGTTTTCGGGCCGATGCCTTCCAACTGGGTAAGGCTTTCCGTGGTAGCGGCCTGTTTCTGCTGGGCCTCCTGCTTCTTCTGTCCTTCGGATTTCACGTCGATATGCCAGCCGGTCAACTTGGCGGCGAGACGCACGTTATGCCCATTCTTTCCGATGGCAAGCGAGAGCATATCGTCGCCGACCAACACCTCGGCTTTTTTATCTTCGGCGGACAGTATCGACACACCCAGCACTTTTGCCGGCGAGAGCGACGATCCGATATACTTGGACACATCCGGCGAATAAGAAATCAGATCGATACGCTCACCCTGAAGTTCTTCGATGATCGGCTTGACGCGAGCGCCTTTAACACCGACACAGGCCCCGACGGGGTCTACCTTGGGATTATTGGAAACTACCGCCACCTTGGTCCGCATGCCCGGTTCGCGGACAATGTTGGTGATGGTGACGACTTTTTCGTATATCTCGGGCACTTCTATTTCAAACAACTTTCGCACCAGGTCCGGGTGACTGCGTGAAAGGATGACCGAGGGACCCCGTGAGGTTCGTTCGGCTTTAATTATGATCGCCCGCAGGTGTTGTCCAAGATTGAACCGCTCCCGAAAAACCTGTTCGGATACGGGGAGGATAGCTTCGCTTTTTCCCATATCAATAATAATATTACGGTTGGCGAAACGCCATACCACGCCGCTGATCATCTGGCCGACCTTCGCCTTCAGTTCCTCAAGCAGGGTTTCCCGTTCCGATTCCCGTATTTTCTGCACGATCACCTGCTTTGCGGTCTGCGCGGCAATCCGGGCGAAATCCTGAGTATCGAGCGGGATGCGGAGATCCTCGTTCAGCTTGATCTCAGGATCGATTTTTTTAGCTTCTTCAGGCCGGATCTCCATCGCAGGGTTGGTGACATCGCTGACCACTTTCTTTATGACTCGCGCGCTCATGGCGCCCGTCACAGGATCAACCGATGCCTCAACGTTGACATTTTTTCCTACATGTTTCTTATATGCAGACACCAGCGCATTCTCGATGACATTCAGTATCTCTTCCTTGCGGATACCTTTGTCTTTTTCGATTTGTTCCAGCGCCATCATCAGTTCGCTTTTCTCTGACATCATCTTCTCCTTAAGTGGTTAACGACATCTATTCCAATTCCGGTTCAAGGCGGGCTTTGGCAATGATATCGAGCGCAAGGCTCACTTTCTTTCCGGTAACGTCATCAATCGTCACACTGCCATTGCCGGCGGTGAGTATCGCGCCCACAAAGTTCCGCTGGCCGTCTATCGGGGCATAGACCGAAACGCGCGCCTTTCGCCCGATAAACTTAACAAAATCCTTTTCCTTTTTCAGCGCCCGGTCAAGCCCGGGAGACGATATCTCCAGGACATAAGAATCCGGAACCGCGTTGCTCTGGTCTAGCAGATTTCCGATTTTCTCGCTCATCTTCGTACAATCGCTCAAACCGAAACCGCCTTCCTTGTCCAGGAAGATGCGCAGCACTTTCCTGCCGTGCTCGGACGCATACTGCACATCAACGATCTCCATTTTCTCCGCTGCAACCAGCGGATCAATTATCCGTTCAATTTCCTTGATTATATCCATATATAACACCTCTGAAGCGTGATCTTCCTGATAAATGCGCCGGGGCATGCATATCACGCCCCCCATACCGCCCTAAAAACAAAAAGTGGCTTTTGGCCACTCTGGATACAGAGATTGTACTAAATCTAATCCGATTTGGCAATAGGCGCAATTGCGGGGGGGGTGCATCCCCGCATTTGCAAACCCGTTATTAATTTTCGTCACGGATATGTAGGGTGCGTTCCCCGAACGCACCGGGTTGTCCGGCACGTTCGGGGAACGTGCCCTACAATACCTTTACAAACGCGGGGATACACGCAATTTGCGTATTGCCCCGGCCTGCGTTCCCCGCTGAACAGAGATGGTTCAGCTACGACTTCCTTATGTTGTTATCATCGGAGTACCTGAAAGGTATGAGATACTTTTGATAATTTCTTCGACCGCGCCGTCTACCGGCACGAGGCGCGACTGGTTCGGTTTTTCCGCGCGTGCCTTGAGCTCGATCTTGTTGTCCTTCAGATTCTTCTCGCCGATCGTGACGCGGTATGGGATGCCGATGAGGTCGGCGTCCTTGAATTTTATGCCTGCGCGTTCGTCGCGATCGTCGAGAAGAACGTCAAAACCCCGCGCCGTCAATTCCCGGTGGAGCGTGTCGGCAATGGACTTTGTTCTCTCATCCGCATAATTGACCGGAACGATGCCTATCTGGAACGGCGCCAAATGCAGGGGCCAAATGATGCCGTTGTCGTCATGCGACTGTTCGATCGTCGCCGCCAGTATCCGCGAGACCCCGATGCCATAACAGCCCATCACGATGAAGTTTTCCCTGCCCTCGGAGTCGAGATATACCGCTTTCATCGCCTTCGAGTACTTGGTGCCGAGCTTGAAGACGTGCCCCACTTCAATACCACGCGAAAAGGACAGTTCCTTGCCGCAACGGCAACAACGGTCGCCCGGACGCACTTTGCGCAGATCGGCGATGACGGCCGGCTTATAATCGCGGTTCAAATTAATATTGCATAAGTGATAGTCTTTCCTGTTGGCGCCCGAGATGCCGTTGACAACGGTCTCAACCGAGTAATCGGCCACGATCTTTACGGCCGCGTCCTTCATACCGACCGGCCCTGCAAAGCCAGGCGGCGCGCCGGAGACTTTTTCGATGGTTTCCGTGTCCGCCAGCGCCAGTTCGCCGCAGCCCAACACCGCCTGCAACTTCGCTTCGTTGATCTCGAAATCGCCGCGCACGAGGGCCACAACCGGTTTGCCGTCGGCCAGATAGACCAGCGTTTTAATGAATTTATCGTTCGGCGCCTTCAGGAATTTTCCCACTTCCTCAACTGTGCGGACGTCCGGCGTATGGATCTCCTGCAGCGATTCCATTGGCTCAGAGCTCCCGGGAACGCCGGCCGCGTCCCTCGGGCACTCGGTTTTTTCCACGTTGGCGCCGTAGCCGCAGTCGCACCAGGATATCTCCTCTTCGCCCGTATCTGCAAGCACCATAAACTCGTGGGAGAATGACCCGCCAATAGCCCCGGTGGCCGCCTCGACTGCCCGGTACTTGAATCCGCAGCGGTCGCATATCTTTTTGTAGGCGTTAAAAACGTCCTGGTAGTACCGTTCCAGATCTTTTTCGTCCGCATGGAACGAATAGGCGTCTTTCATGTAGAATTCCCGCGCGCGCATCACGCCGAAGCGGGGACGTATCTCGTCACGAAACTTCGTGCCGAATTGATAAAGCATCAGCGGCAACTGGCGGTAGGAGCGCACTTCCCCGCGCACGAGATCGGTAATCACTTCCTCATGCGTAGGCCCGAGGCAGAAATCGGATCCCTTGCGGTCTTTCAATCGGAACAGTTCTTTGCCGTAAATGTTCCACCGGCCGGTTTCCTCCCAAAGCTCCCGCGGAAGCAGGAGCGGCAGCCATACTTCCTGCCCGCCGACCGCGTTCATTTCATCACGAATGATCTGTTCCGCTTTCTTCAGCGTCCTGATACCGAGCGGCAGCCATTCAAATATACCCGACGCCAGTTTCCGGATCATGCCGGAACGCAGCATGAGTTTGGCCGAAAGCGTGTCGGCGTCGGCCGGCGCTTCGCGAAGTGTCGGAACGAACATCTGTGAAAAACGCATAGTAGATTCCTTTAGATTATCTTAAGTATGTGTACGTTCATAGTGCCGTTCGGCAGCTTGACCGCGACGGTTTCACCGGGTTTGTGGCCGAGCAGGCCCTGCGCCATCGGGGACTGTACCGATATCTTCTTTTCCGCCAGGCTGGCTTCTTCGACGTCAACGATGGTGTAATCGAATTCGTCTCCCGAGTCCACGTCTTTCAATAAAACGGTCACGCCGATATATACTTTATCCTTACTGATATTTTTTTCATCCAGAATCCGGGCGCGGCTTAGCTTTGATTCGAGTTCCATGATACGCCGCGCCAGGTTCGTCAACGTTTCCTTTGCCGCGTGGTACTCGGCATTTTCCCGCAGGTCGCCGTGCTCGCGGGCGCGGGCGATTTCTTCCTGCACCAGGGGCTTGCGTTTTATTAGCGCCTCCAGCTCTTCTATAAGCTTGTTTCGTCCATTTTTTGTCAGGTAAATCTCGTTGGCCATAGTTCCTAAACCATCCTTTTTTTCACCAGTTTGACAAGGGTCTTAACCCAGTCCCGGGGCGCTACATTCCCGGCCACCGTACCGTTCTCGAAAAGAATGCCATTTCCTTTGCCGCCTGCGATGCCGATATCCGCCTCTTTCGCTTCGCCCGGCCCGTTGACCACGCACCCCATGACCGCCACCTTGAGCGGTTTTCTGCAGAAAATCCGCGCCGTCAACGGACGGATCGGAGCAAGCTTCTTTTCCAATTCGTTAACGATGGAAATGACGTCCACCTCACAGCGGCCGCAGGTGGGACACGAAATTATGTCTATGCCCGTTGACCGCAACTCGAGAGCTTGCAGTATCTGATAGGCAACCTTTACTTCTTCAACAGGATCCGAGGTCAGCGATACACGGATCGTGTCGCCCAGTCCTTCGGCCAGCAAAATCCCGAGACCGACGGACGACTTTATCGTCCCTCGAAACATCGAGCCGGCTTCGGTTATACCCAGGTGCAGGGGATAATTCCGCCGCCGGGCAAGGAGCCGATATGCCGCCACTGTCGTCTGAACGTCGGACGCCTTCAGGGACACGGCAATATCGTAAAAATCTAACGATTCCAGCATCTTGATATGTCCGAGAGCAGCCGCGACCAGATGCCGTGCACGGTTCTTGGGCGTGTTTTCCTTTCCCCTCAGGCCGTGCACTTCTTTAAGCGAACCGGCATTGACACCGATGCGCATGGGTATCTTTGCTTTCCGCGCAGCGCGTACCACCGCTTCAACATGCTCCGCCGCACCGATGTTTCCCGGATTGATCCGCAGTTTGTCCACCCCTTGCGCGATTGCCTCGAGCGCCAGCCGGTGATCGAAATGGATATCCGCGACCAGGGGAATGGCTATACGTTTCTTTATCGCACCGAGCTTGCGGGCCGCGGCCATGTCCGGCACGCCGACCCGTACGATCTCGCAGCCGACGTCCTCAAGCCGGCGTATCTGCCGAACCGTCGCCGCAACGTCCCGTGTATCGGTATTCGTCATCGACTGCACCGAAACCGGAGCCCCGCCGCCTATTACAACGTTGCCGACTTTAATCTTCCGTGTCTTCTCACGTGTTGTCATTTTGCATTTTTACCCATGCGTGTCCAAATAATTCGTTATTTCGTACTTGTAAGAACAGTACTCCGGTTTACAACAATCCAAGGAAGCCGTAGGGGCGGCTTTAGCCGCCCGCTCGACGGTATGTGCCAACCCCTTCGGGCGGCTAAAGAGACTGTGTCGTAATGGGTGTTGTAGGGGCGGACTTGTCCGCCCGTCCAGCCCTATATCGACGATAACGGGCGGGTAAAGAGACTGTGTCGTAATTCATTTTTTGTGTCATTGCGAAGGAACAAAGTGACGGAAGCAATCTCGCCTTTCGACGGAAAATTGAGATTGCCGCGCTCCCTTCGGTCACTCGCAATGACAGCTTTTAGCAATTACGACACAGTCTCAAAGCCGCCCCTACGACTTCCTTAGATTTTCATGATTGGAGTACCGGCTCTCGCAGGTACGACTTCCTTGGATTTTCATGATTGGAGTACCGGCTCTCGCAGGTACGACTTCCTTAGATTGTTATAAACCGGAGCACAGCTGTCCGGTAAAACTTTATGAGTATCCGAAGCCCAAGGATAGTTGCCGATCCGAATTTTTGAGTTTAGCCAAGAGTCTATCGT
>Ga0315281_10011266_pt1 | contig 12260 bp, 9 predicted proteins | sample YL17G07_0_MG_FD_204540 | JGI IMG/M metagenome (GOLD analysis project Ga0315281, IMG submission 204540) | Sediment microbial communities from Yellowstone Lake, YNP, Wyoming, USA - YL17G07_0 | ecosystem: Environmental > Aquatic > Freshwater > Lake > Sediment | place: USA: Wyoming | collected... | reverse complement strand
GCCCTTCCTGAGAACCTTATAGAGGCGGAACTTTTTGGTTACGAAAAAGGTGCTTTTACCGGAGCAACGATGAGCAGGAGAGGTATCTTCGAAATGGCAGAGGGAGGCACCCTCTTCCTCGATGAAATAGGAGAGATGCCTATGCACCTTCAGACGAAATTGTTAAGTGCCATAGAAGATAAGAAGATAAAAAGGATCGGGAGTGAATCGATAGTACCGGTGAACGTCCGGATTATAGCAGCTACCTGTGTTGACCTTGAAAATGCAATCGGCAAGACTTTCAGGAAAGAGCTCTACTACCGTTTGAGCGTGATCAGAATACACATACCCCCATTAAGAGAAAGGCGCCAGGATATTCTTGTACTCTGTGACTATTTTCTTGCAAAAATGTCCAGGGGGCATGAAGAGGAACTTTCTGACTCCGAAATAGAAAAACTCGTGCAGTATGACTGGCCCGGCAATGTGAGGGAATTAAAGAATATTTTGGAGAGAGCTGTCCTCCTTCAAAAAGGTTCTTCTATTAAACCCTCAGAGTTTCTGGCAAGAGTGAATCAGCAATCGTCATTGAAAGTCGCTGCCTGCGTGAGTCCTGACAATGAAATTACAACACTGGATGAGATGGAAAAGACCTACATAAAATGTGTTCTCGAAAAACTTTCCAACAACTATACCCAGACAGCCAAGGCCCTCGGAATATCACTATCAACCCTTAAAAGAAAAATCAACAGCTACGGGCTGAAATAAGTATTTTTCGTTGTCATTCCGGCTCGACCGGCCTACGACTCATCGAGAATCCTTCTTTAAAAAGGTTCTTGAGGAAATTGTATAGATACATCTTGAAATAACATTTTTTTAACCCCGCTTTCGCCAAGACCTTCTGTGTTCAACCCCCTCTTTGGAAAAGAGGGGCACAGAGAGATTTTTAAATCAAACGCACAAACATTTATTTTTAAAATCCCCATCCATCCCCTCGGTTACGAGTCGTACCGACCTTTGCTAAAGGGGGATGGTTTGAATAATCTTGAATTTGTAGGGTAAATACCTACGAAGAAATCAGACAAAAACGGACACTTTTTTTATTCATCTTAATTTACTATCTATCTAATAGCTGTTTCAGCAGAAGCTCAGCAAAGTCCCAAGCCCGGGAGGAAAGCTCTTGAAACATGTCCTTATCGTCGAGGATGAAAAGACGGTTCAGCTCACTCTTCTTGATGGTCTTCGTAAGTATGAAAAGGATTTTCGGGTACTGACTGCAGAAAACGGGAACGTGGCCAAGGAGGTCCTGGAAAAACTGCCCGTTGACCTTGTTGTGACAGATCTGAAAATGCCGGGAATGGATGGCTTTGAGCTTTTATCCCTTATTAGAAAAAATCATCCGTATATTCCTGTCATTGTGATGACTGCTTTTGGTAACTCTGAGCTGGAGAAATGGCTCCAATCCATGGGTGTCTTTGCCTATCTCGAAAAGCCTATTGATTTTGCAGAATTGACAAATAAGATTTTGAGCGCCATGGCATTGAAAAATGGACAACTCTAGACTGCTGAGTATGTCATGAATAACATCTTTGATCCAGGGTTTCCTCGTCCGGCTTAATTATTACAGAGAATATTCAGTCTATGACTCGTAGAGGCAATCCCAGACCTGGATCCCCCGGTCAAGCCGGAGGATGACAAGAAAAGAATGCGGTTTTCTGATGGAGCCTGCCCGTACTTGACGCGGGGGTCAAGCTGGACACGTATGCAGCGTAAGGAGGTTTCATTAAAGATGAAAAAGGAGGATACTTTGCCGGCGGAGTGGGTTCCTGGGGTTTATTTAAAGGCACTGGCAAAAAAATACGCCACCCCTCTTTACGTCTTGATCGTAACAATATTTTCAGTGTTCATATCTGAAGTTCTGATTATGTTTATTCTGGCGGTTATGCCATTTTCTTTTGGCTTGTCCGAACGGGCATTCCTGGACGGAACATTACTTACCTTCCTGATTTTTCCCATATTTTACCTCTTCTTGTTTCGTCCTATGGTACTCCACATTAATGAGCGCAGAAAAGCAGAGCAAGAGTTGCTGAAGGCCAATATGAACTTGGAAGAACGAGTGGAAAAGCGCACAGATGAACTGAAGGTTGCCAATCAAAGCCTGCGCAATCTCTCTGCCCATTTGCAATCCGTAAGGGAAGATGAGCGAGCGAATATAGCCCGTGATATTCACGATGAATTGGGACAGACATTAACAGCTATGAAAATGGAATTATCATGGCTTGCAAGGAGGTTGCCCGGAGATCGAAAGGAAATATCCGATAGGGTAAAGAATATGTTGAATCACATTGATATGGCCATTGACTCAGTTCAAAGGATCTATACAGAGTTGAGGCCTGCTCTGCTGGATGTTCTCGGTCTTGCGGCTACCATTGAATGGCATGCCAAGGAATTTCAGGCGCGCACGGAAATACAATGTAACGTGACCATTCGGCCAAGCAATATCATCATGGATAAGGAACGTCGCACCGCAGTCTTCAGAATCTTTCAGGAGGTGTTGACTAATATCGCCCGGCACGCAGCGGCTACCAGAGTCACCGTCAATCTTGAGGAGAACACTGACAGAATTGTAATGACTGTGGAAGACAATGGGAAAGGGATCACAGAAGAACAGATTCGCAGTCCACAATCCTTTGGACTTATCGGAATGAAGGAGCGCGCATATTTTTTGGGAGGCGAAGTCATGATCATTGGGATTCCAAATAGGGGAACGAAAGTGACTCTCGACATTCCTGCAATACATTAGAAGATGCCGATAAAGATACTCATTGTTGATGATCATACACTCGTCCGTGAAGGACTCAAACTAATCATGGAAGACTACCCGGACATAGTTGTGGGAGGTGAAGCGGGAAGCGGACAGGAGGCGCTAAATGAGGTGTCACGCAAAAAATACGATGCTGTCCTGCTTGATATTTCCTTGCCGGACAGAAACGGGCTGGATATTTTAAGAGAGATTAAGAATAAAAGACCTGATCTTCCGGTCGTAATGCTGACGATGCATCCAGAAGCAGTACATGCAATTCGTGCCTTGAGGACAGGTGCCTCCGGATATGTGACAAAAAGACAGGCACCGGTTGAATTAATCGCAGCTATAAGAAAAGTAGCGAACGGTGAGATGTTCATAACCTCTACCCTTGCTGACCAAATATTATTGAGTGCAGAAAAGGATTCAGAAAAAGTACTTCATGAAACACTCTCGGACCGTGAGTATCAGATCACGCTCATGATAGCTTCAGGCAAAACAGTAAGCGAAATTGCCCGCGAATTATCGCTGAGCGTGAATACAATAAACACCCTTCGTCAGCGGATTCTCAAAAAAATGAACTTCAAAACGAATGCAGAATTGATCCATTATGCCATCAAGAACCAGTTGGTTCCTGAGTGAGCTGAAATACCTATCAATTCTCTTGACCCTCCTTGTAGCAGAAACAGTGACAGACCAAGTAGCCATTATCTCACAAAAAAAATAGTTAATATCTCACAAAAAAATCAGACAAAGACTGATAGGAATAATACGTATTTTGCTGTAAAAATTAAAGTAGGCTAAAGAAAAGGAGGTGACATCGTTTTTTTACATGCAGGTTTCACGAGAGAAATAAAGATTGTGAAGAACCCTGCGGCAGAGACCGCTGGGTGTAAAATTTATGAAATGCAGAAAAGAGGTGATGAATAGCAATGAAACAATAACGTCAGAGGTTTTAATAACACCTCAATGATTGAAAGGAGGTAATCGAATTATGAAAAAGCGAAGATTCTTCATCGGTATGGGTTTGCTATTGACAGTAGCTGCATTTACCTGGGTAGCCGATCCGGGCTGGGCGCAAACACCTGATTACACAAAACCCAATTATGCCAATAGCCCGCCCCTGCATAAGTTTGTCGACAGACTACCGGGTCTGGGGCCTGGCGGCGCAAACAACCTCGGGCAGTATATCCCCATTGCGACCCCAAACACCACAGCCTTTCCGGGCAGCGATTATTACGTGATCGGATTGAAAGACTACACCCAAAAGATGCATACGGACATACCTGCCACCAAGCTGAGGGGTTATTACCAGATCAATGGTACGGACCACTCATCGCAGTACCTGGGACCTTTGATCCTCGCGACGCGCAACCGGCCGGTGCGCGTCAAGTTTACCAACCAGCTTGGCATAGGCACGGCGGGCAACCTCTTCCTGCCGGTTGACACCACGGTCATGGGGGCAGGGTTGGGTCCCGATGGCACTGCTTATCCGCAGAACCGTGCTACCCTCCATCTCCATGGCGGCGCCACTCCTTGGATCAGCGATGGGACAGCCCACCAATGGATTACCCCGGCTGGGGAGACCTCCACCCTTAAGCGAGGCTTAGATGCAAGGAATGTCCCCGACATGCCGGCCCCGGGTCAAGGTTCGCAAACCTTTTATTGGACCAACCAACAGAGCGGCCGGCTGATGTTCTTTCACGACCATGCCTATGGGATCACCCGCCTCAATGTCTATGCCGGCGAGGCCGCTGGTTACCTGCTGGTTGACTCGGCTGAAGAAGATGCGCTGAAGGCGGCAGGAGTTCCTGGGACTATCCCCAGCACCGGCGCCCCGGATCTGGCACACCTTATTCCCCTGGTCATTCAGGACAAGACCTTCGTGGCTGATGCCTCGACACTTACAGCGACGGACCCTACCCGTTGGACGACTGCAACGGATCCTCTTTGGGATACAGCCCAGTGGGGTGGAGGCGGCAGCCTCTGGTTCCCACATGTTTATCAACCGAATCAGATGCCGGCAGATGGCGCATTTAACCCTCTCGGCAGGTGGGACTATGGACCTTGGGTGGCGCCTCCGGCAATGGTAAGAAATAGTACCCTGCCGCACCCGTCCATTGTGCCCGAAGCCTTCATGGACACGCCAGTGATTAACGGCACCGCCTATCCCTTCGTCAGTGTGCAGCCCAGGTCCTACCGATTCCGGATCCTGAATGCCTGCAACGACCGCTTTGTCAACCTACAATTGTATGTTGCCGACGCTGGCGGCAAGAATGTCACCATGGTTCCTTCGGATGGTGCAATCTATCCGACTGCGAACCGGCAACCGGGCGAGCCAGCGACTCTGCCGGTTTCATTCGATGGCAGGGCCGGGGGAGTACCTGATCCCAGGACAGCGGGTCCGCCAATTATCCAGATCGGCACCGAGGGCGGCCTCCTGCCGGCAGTGGCGGTGCTCCCAAACACACCGATCGACTATGACTGGGATCGTAAAAGCTCGACTTACGGGGGTGTCAGGAATTTCCCCTTGCCACCCGACTACCCCAGAGTTGGATACACGCTCATCTTGGGGCCGGCGGAACGGGCGGACGTCGTCATCGACTTCTCCGGGTTTGCGGGTCAGAAGCTGATTCTCTATAACGACGCTCCCGCGGCCTTTCCGTTTTTCGACCCCCGCTATGATCTCTACACGAATAACCCGGATCAAACCGCGCTTGGCGGCCCGCCGTCCACTAAGCCCGGCTGGGGACCCAACACCCGTACCCTCATGCAAATCCGGGTAGGAGCTGGAACTCCGGTGTCCTTCAATCCGGCCCCGTTGCAGGCCGCGTTGCCGGGCATCTTCGCAGCATCACAACCTGCTCCCCTCGTGCCCACCGGGGTTTATGGTAGTAACGACTTATATCAGCTAAGGGTTCCTGGATTCCCGTTTGTGCAGAAGACGTTCGCGGGCTTCAAGGTTTATCAGAAGTCCCTAAGTGAGGAGTGGGAACCCACTTATGGCCGGATGACTGCCAGGCTGGGGACAAACAGGCTGACAATCTCTAACCAGGGTATTGATTCGTTTGCCCTTGATTTCATAGACCCGCCCACAGAGTCTATCCCTGAGACTGGTGCGGATATGACTCAGATCTGGTTTGTCAGTCATGGGGGAATCGACACCCATCCCATCCATTTCCACCTGCTCAATGTGCAGGTGATCAACCGGGTGGATGCGGCCGGGGTCATCAAGCCGCCGGACCCCAACGAAATGGGCTGGAAGGAGACCGTCCGGATGAACGCGTTCGAAAACGTCATCCTGGCGGTAAGGCCGATCAAACCTACTGTCCCCTTCAAGGTTCCCACCTGCATTCGACCCCTGGACGTAACGCAACCGCCTACGGGTCTTTTGAGAAGTGTCTACAACAAGAACACCAACCCGAACCCGCTCTTTGACTTTGATTGGCAGTACGTTTGGCATTGTCACATTCTGGGCCATGAAGAGAACGACATGATGCGCCCACTTATCCTGAGGACGAAACCGTTTGCGCCCACCAATGCGGTTGCAACGGCGAACAGCCCAACGAGCGTAAATTTGACCTGGAGGGATGCATCCAGGAACGAGACCAAATTCATTGTCGAGCGGGCAACGAATGCAACCTTCACGCAGAATGTAATCAGAACGGTGGTTGGAGGGAACAATGGAACCTTTGCAACTCCGGGAGGAATTGGGGAGACCGTGACTTTCACTGACAACGCGGTAACCACTGGCTTAACCTACTATTATCGTGTCTCAGCAGACAATAGCGCCAGTCCCAGTGCGTGGGTCAAAGCGGCTCCTGTTACTCCATGACGGTGAAGTGGCAGTAAACACAGTTTATCGGGGAGGGAGGCAACCCTCCCCCTTCTTATTACTGAGGCGATCCGACCCGGACGTCGTTTAGAAAGGAGAGACAATGACACTGAAGATGATGCTGAAATGGATGACCGTCTTAGGAGTTTGGGTTCTGGCTGCTCAGGTGAGTGCCGAGGAGCCGCTGGTCCTCAAGTCGGAAAACGACAAGCTTAATTACTGGATCGGGGTTGAAGTGGCGAGAAGCTTTAAGCAGCAGGGCATCGAGGTCACCCCGGACATCGTGATAAAGGGCTTGAAGGACGAGCTTTCCGGCGCGGAGCTCCTCATGGCCGAAGATGATCTCTCTGGAACCATGGGCAAGTCTCAGACCGAGCTGGCGACTTATGATCTCAAATCCCAGCAACTCAGGTCACTCGTCACTGCAGCCATGCGCAGGTTTCAACCCGAGGTGAGGCAAAAGCAGACAAAAGTGGCCGAGGACAACAAAAAAGAAGGGGAGGCGTTCCTGGCGGAGAACAGCAAGAAAGAGGGGGTAGTGACCATGCCGAGCGGACTACAGTATAAGATCCTCAAGGCAGGTGACGGCAGGAAGCCGACTGAAACCGACACGGTGGAAGTTCACTACCGAGGCACCCGCATCGATGGTACCGAGTTCGACAGCTCCTATCTCACCGGGCAGCCAGCGACTTTCAAGATCACAGAGGTCATTCCCGGTTGGAGGGAAGCCTTGAAGCTCATGCCCGTGGGCTCGAAGTGGCAGCTCTTCATCCCACCACAGCTCGTCTACGGAGGGTGGGGACAGGCTGGTAACAGCGGACCAAACGCGACGCTCATCTTTGAATTGGAGCTACTCGCCATCAAGTGAGCCACCTTTTTTTGATGAGAAAGTAAGCAATTCATCCTGCATCGGATGATGGGTAAAGATGGGGGCAATCTAAATTCAAGAGTAAGAATGGATTGCCTATCCATTATGGCCTATTCATAATGAACAGTCCTGGAATCTTCCCCGTGCATCCATCTCTGCAACTGTTTGCTTTTTCGTGACATTCAAATCCATCCAAGCCTGGCACCGTTCTTGTTTATGTAAGAACACAAGGAGGATAGCGAAGCATGAAATACGTTTTGGTCGTAGATGATGAAAAGATATTCCAGCTTTCCCTTCTGGATAGTCTTCGTACTTTTGAACAAGACTTCCGGGTCCTGACGGCAGAGAACGGAAAGGAAGCAGAGGAAGTCTTAAAAGTTTTCCCCGTTGACCTCGTTGTCACGGATCTGAAAATGCCTAAGACAGATGGCTTCCAGCTTTTGGCCTATATGAAAAAGAGTCATCCTCAGACTCCTGTCATTGTGATGACTGCCTTTGGTAATTCCGACCTGGAGCAATGGCTCCGTTCTCTGGGCATCTACGCCTATTTTGAGAAGCCTTTCGAATTTTATGATCTTACAAATACGATTTACACGGGATTAGCATCGACTAATAAATACCTTGATCATTAGAATTTCCAATACAAGGATCTCTGAGAGACCGGGATTCCTTAAAAGGAGGGGTAAACATGATAAAAGTACTCATTGCAGATGACCACGCTGTTGTGCGAATAGGGCTTAAACATATTCTGTCAACAACGGATGATCTAACTGTATCAGATGAAGCGGGTACAAGGCGTGAAGTGCTTGAAAAGGTATCTCAGAACGGACATGACCTTATTGTTCTGGATATTTCCATGCCCGGCAGAAGCGGGCTTTGCATCTTGAAAGAAATCAAAAGCCGGCAACCCAAGCTGCCAGTTCTCATATTGGGTACAGATTCAGAAGATCAGTACGCAGTTCGCGCACTGAAAGCAGGCGCTTCCGGATGTTTGACAAAAGAAAGCCAACCGGAGGAATTTATAAGTGCAATACGAAAAGTTTCTCGAGGCAGCAGATATATCAGTTATTCTCTCGCCGAAAAGTTGACTCTTTGCATGGGGCCTAATTCTAAAAAACCGCTTCACGAAATCCTCTCCGATCAGGAGTATCAAGTTCTATGCATGCTCGCTTCCGGAAAGACGGTCAAGAAGATTGCCAGCGAATTGTGTTTGAGTACAAAGACGATCAGTACTTACAGATTCCGAATTCTGCAGAAAATGAAAATGGCGAATAATGCAGAGCTGACCAGTTATGCTATCAAAAATCGTCTTGTGGAGTAGTGACAAGGTTGCATATTCGTCAGAGAGGAAATTCTCAACAAGTTCATTAGTAAAACCACATTAAGTCAGCCATTATGTCATTCTGGCTCTTGTCCTCGCTTCGTCGAGGATCGGTCCAGAATCATTCTGAAGAAAGATTCCCCCGAAAGCTTTCGGGGGAATGACAACCATGAGACATTACTTATGAACTCCTTAGTAGCCCAAATCTCCCAGGAGAAACTGCACTAATGTTATGGCTGAGATTGCAGCAGTTTCTGCCCTGAGAATTCTCTTTCCAAGGGTCGTCACAATCAGACCCCTTTTTTCTGCGGTAGTTATTTCTTCATTTGTGAGACCACCCTCAGGCCCGATCAAAATGTGAATCGGTGAAACAGCGACACGGTGAATCGTTGATGTGCAGATTTTATGTACTGCTTCTTTTAAAGATACTCCGCCTTCCTCCCAGAATATAAAGCCCTTCATTTCTCCGTGTCTTCGTGTCTCCGTGTCTCCGTGTTGCCCTAATTGGTCCGGTCCCGCGAGGAATTGATTGAGTTCTGCCGGTTCACGAATGATCGGGACAATACTCCTGCCTGATTGTCTCGATGCTTCCTCGGCAATTTTTCTCCAGCGAGCTACCTTCCTGGTATCTTTCAATTGGCTTCTCTCAGTAATAACAGGTTGAACCTCTTTAACTCCAAGTTCTGTTGCCTTCTGGATAACCATGTCCATTTTTTGCCCCTTGAGGAGACCTTGAACGAGGATGATATTTAAAGGAGATTCCATATTGCAGTCAAATTCTTCCAGAACCTCTGCAAGCACCTCCCTTCTGTCAATCTTCAGAATTCTTGTCCTGAGACAATTTCCCTGCCCGTCAAAAACAATAAGTTCATCTCCCGTTGCACATCTGAGAACCGTTGTGAGATACCTCGCCTTTTCGCCGCTGATTGATACTTGATTTTCCCTGAGATTAATAAGTGGAAGGAATATTCTCGGCATTTGTCATCCTTTGCCTTGTCTTAAGAATATAATTGTATCATATTGAAAAATAATCTTGACTGCATGCATAGCTTTTTGCTATTTTTTCACGGGGAATACTTCTACAACTTTTTTGTCACTGTCTTAAAATCCAAAGGTAAGACAGCGGGATTGACTTCGGATACTTTAAAGTGAAATTTTGTTAACAAGAACTAATGAAAGGAGGGAAATATGAGAAAATTTAGTTTTTTCTTGTTGGTCTTTTTTCTTCTTCCTGTCCTCCTGGTTCTCCTGACAAATTATCAGGGCAGCGCAGAAGAGAAACCGGGCTATGCAGGAGCTGAAATATGCAAAGGATGCCATGAACTCTATTTTGACTACGCAAAGTCGATTCATAACAAAAAGGCAATATCCTGGAGCCCTGCAAACAGAGAAGGATGTGAATCCTGCCACGGCCCGGGCGCAGAACATGTCGAAAAAGGCGGGAAAGGCGGCGTAGCCATTTTCGCCTTCACCAGAGAGAAGACCGCAAAAGAAAGATCAGCTAAGTGCCTCGCCTGTCACGAAGAGACAAAGACATTGGCCTTCTGGAATATGAACAGACACAGCACAGAAGATGTCGCCTGTAATGACTGTCATTCGATTCATTCCGCGAGGGGTCCGAAGTTTTTAAAGACCCAGGAGCCATATGTATGCTTTGACTGCCACAGAAATATCAGGGCTAAAACAGAAAAGCAATCGCACCATCCGATTAGAGAGGGCAGAATGAAATGCACAGACTGCCATGATCCTATGGGCACCTTCAGTACCCTGCCCATGGCCAGCTACAGCGCATACGACACCTTTGGCGGCAACAAAATGATAAAGGCCGATGCAGTAAATGAGCTCTGCTACAAGTGCCATGCAGAAAAGAGGGGGCCGCAAGTCTGGACCCATCCTCCTGTTGAGGAGAGCTGCCTCATCTGTCATCAGGTCCACGGCAGCAACCATTCCATGCTCCTTGACAAGAGAGTGCCACAGCTCTGCCAGAGCTGTCACGATGTGGAATTCACTCATGTGTCAGCGCCTTACACTAAACAAAGCGGCTTTAAAGGAAATTTTCCAAGCAATAAGTTCTACGCTCGGGCCTGTCTGAACTGCCATACCAACATCCACGGAAGCAACAGCAGGGAATTCCCTGGCTCTCACTGGTTGAGATAGGAGGTGTACTAATGAAACTGAAGACAATAGTATATATATTGATTCTGAGTCTCATACCACTTTCCAATGCCTTCTCCGAAGAGCGCACTATCGAGGGTAATATTTCGGTGACCGGTAAAATCATCGATGTGAATGCTGATGGTGGTGGTAAAGCGAAGTTTACCGAGTACAAGGATTTAGAGGACGACTTTAGTCTTTTCGTGCGAGGTTGGCTTAAATATGATACTCCAACCTACTTTCTGAAGCTCGATGTAAAAGATATTGCCTACGACACTCAATATTACCGGATTGATGGAGGCATGTACGGAACATTCAAGTACGATCTGTTTTATTATGAAATTCCCCATAATGTAACCTTTGACGCCAGGACTTTTTTCGACGGGCCCGGCACTAATCGCTTGACCATTAACCCGGCTGCTGACCTTACAGATCCTAACACCTGGAACACTTTTGATTATTCAACTGAAAGGAAAAAGTATGGTGCCGGTTTCAAGCTTGATGTGTTAAGACCCTACTATTTCGATGTTGCTTATTACCGGGAGGAGAAAGAGGGGATTAAAGCAGCCGGCATAGATCAAGACATATTTAATCCGTCCGCTACTGCGTACGAACTACCCGAACCCATTGACTACACAACTCATAACCTGAAAATCGAAGCGGGGTATGGGAAGAATCCGCTCTTTCTATCACTATGTTATTACCTCAGTGATTTTACGAACGAGGACCAACTCTTAAGGTTCCCGGATATTTCAGGGAGGCCCTTGACGCTTCCTGCTGACAGCCTATCTTATAACCTTGCTTTTAAGGGAAGTCTTAAACTGCCGTACAATACCAGGCTTTATGCTAATCTGGCAACCGGAAAGACAGAATCAGGACATGATTTTTGGCCCAACTTTAACGGTGAAGTCAAGACCAATAACTATGATGTTGTTTTGACTACCAATCCGGTTCGTTATTTTGATGCTAAGGTGTACTACAAATATTACAGTAGAAACAATGAATCGAACATCGTTAACCCGGATATGACGCCCTTTGACCAGAGACTCAATACCCTTGGTGTGGATTTCGGATATAGACTCCCGGCAAATCTCTATCTTTCAGTCGGGTACAAAAACGCCAGACTGAAGAGGATACAGGAGGGCCAAGATGCAGCCGCGGTGCTGCCCTTCAACAGAGATAATATCTATACTGTTGAATTGCGGTGGAGCGGAATGGCTTACGCGACCTTCAAGGCCGGATACGAGTTCATGAAAAGAAATGCTGATTATCAGACTCATGCATCACAGTTTGCCCCCGAAGA